>Ga0075425_100004033_pt1 | contig 15070 bp, 14 predicted proteins | sample SoiMethybrSBSTD4_FD_75300 | JGI IMG/M metagenome (GOLD analysis project Ga0075425, IMG submission 75300) | Bulk soil microbial communities from a Populus tree surrounding site in Tennessee, USA - Soil MetaG P. TD hybrid SBSTD4 | ecosystem: Environmental > Terrestrial > Soil > Tree plantation...
GAACCGAGAACCGAGAACCGAGAACCCAGAACCCAGAACCAAGAACCAAGAACCTTAGAACGAGAACCCCGAACGCCGAACGCCGAACTCCGAACGCCGAACCCTGCGCCGCAATGGAGTACCATGAAAAGTTCGTATGCCGTCCCTGTACGACCGCTTCAACCTGGTCTCCGATTTCGAACTCGCCGGCGATCAAGAGCGGGCCATCGGCGAACTCACCGACGGTCTGCAGCGCGGCGATAAGCATCAGGTGCTGCTCGGCGTCACCGGTTCAGGCAAGACCTTCACGATGGCGCAGACGATCGCGCGCGTGAACCGCCCGACCCTGGTGATGGTGCACAACAAGACCCTCGCGGCTCAGCTCTTCCAGGAGTTCCGCCGCTTCTTCCCCGACAACGCGGTCGAATACTTCGTCAGCTACTACGACTACTACCAGCCGGAGGCGTATGTCCCGGCCACCGACTCGTACATCGAGAAGGAAGCGACGATCAACGACGAGATCGATCGCATGCGGCTGTCGGCGACGCGATCGCTGTTCGAACGGCGCGACGTGATCATCGTCGCCAGCGTGTCGTGCATCTACGGCCTCGGCTCGCCCGAGGCTTATTACGGGATGCTGCTGCCACTCGAACGCGGCCAGCGTATCAGCCGCGAAGAGATTCTCCGCAAACTGGTCGAGATTCAGTACGAGCGCAACGATCACGACTTCGCGCGCGGCACCTTCCGCGTTCGCGGCGACATCGTCGAGGTGATCCCGTCGTACGAAGAAAACGGGCTGCGCATCGAGCTGTTCGGCGACGATGTTGATGAGCTGGCGACCTTCGACCCGCTCACTGGCAAGACGTTGAAGCGGCACGACAAGATCGCCGTCTACCCGAAGTCGCACTTCGTCGCACCACGCGAGCGGACGCGGCGTGCCGTGGAAACCATCAAGGAAGAGCTGGCGTGGTACCGGTCGAAGCTCGAAGGCGAGGGTAAGCTGCTCGAGGCCCAGCGTCTGCATCAGCGCACGATGTTCGACCTCGAAATGATTCGTGAAATCGGCTACTGCCACGGCATCGAGAACTACGCCCGCCATCTCACCGGCCGCCAGCCCGGCGAACCGCCGCCGACGCTGCTCGATTACCTGCCGAACGACTCGCTGCTGATCGTCGACGAAAGCCACCAGACCGTGCCGCAGGTCCGCGGCATGTATCACGGCGACCGCTCGCGCAAGGAAGTCCTCGTCGCTTACGGTTTCCGGCTGCCCTCGGCGCTCGACAACCGGCCGCTCAACTTCGAGGAATGGGAACAGCGCGTCAAGCAGGTCGTCTACGTGTCTGCAACGCCGGGCCCCTACGAACTGTCCAAATCGCAGGGGGTCGTCGTCGAGCAGATCATCCGGCCGACCGGACTCATCGACCCGCCAATCGAGGTGCGGCCGGTGAAGGGGCAGGTCGACGACCTGCTCGCCGAGATCCGGACCCGGGTCTCGCGCGGCGAGCGTGTGCTCGTGACGACGCTGACGAAGCGGATGGCTGAAGACCTGACGCAGTACTACCAGGAACTTGGCGTGAAAGTGCGCTACCTGCACTCGGACATCGAGACGCTCGAGCGCGTGCAGATCCTGCGCGACCTGCGCCGCGGCGAGTTCGACGTGCTGGTCGGGATCAACCTGCTGCGCGAAGGGCTCGACCTGCCGGAAGTGTCGCTGGTGGCGATCCTCGACGCCGACAAGGAAGGGTTCCTGCGCTCGGCGGGATCGCTGATCCAGACGTCAGGCCGCGCCGCCCGGAACGTGAACGGCCGGGTGATCATGTACGCCGACAACGTCACCGATTCGATGCGCGCCGCGATCGGTGAAACCGAACGCCGCCGGACCGTGCAGGAGGCGTACAACGTCGAACACAACATCACGCCGCAATCGATTGTCCGCGCGATCGACGAAGTGATGTCGAGCGTGTACGAACGCGACTACCTGACGCCGGCGGCAACCATCGACGGCACCGAGCGGTTCCACAACCAGCAGCAGCTCGACGCGCATCTCGCCGGCCTGCAGGAGCAGATGCGCGCCGCGGCGGCGAATCTCGACTTCGAGAAAGCGGCGTCGCTGCGCGACCAGATCAAGCGCCTGCGCAATCCGGAGCTCGGTCTGCCGTGGCCCGCCCGCAAGACGTGAGCGGCGGCGGCACCGGCTCCGTGACGCTGTCATCATCGTGCTGACGCTGTTCGAAGGATGGGGGAAACATGCCGCCCTGGAGGTGCAGGAGTACGTCTTCCTCGTCCGCGCCGCCATCGTCGGCGTCGTCACCAGGCCGCGCTACCGCTACGACATCTGGGAGCAGTTCGACCGCATCGGCGTCGGCTCGCTGACCGTCGTCGTGCTCACCGGCTTCTTCACCGGCGCCGCGCTGGCGCTGCAGAGCGGCCTGACGCTCGATCAGTTCGGCGGCCGCTCGGTGGTGGGCCGCCTGATCAGCGCCTCGATGATCAAGGAGCTCGGCCCGGTGCTGACTGCGCTGATGCTCACGGGCCGCGTCGGCTCGGGCATCGCGGCCGAGCTCGGATCGATGGTCGTCACCGACCAGATCTACGCGCTGCGTGCGCTCGGCACCGACCCGGTCCGCAAGCTGGTGGTGCCGCGGCTGCTCGCCGGATTCTTCATGGCGCCGGTGCTGACGATCATCTCGGACTTCGTCGGCATCGTCGGCGGCTGGCTCGTCGCGATCTTTCAGCTGCAGGTGGCGTCGGGGATCTACTGGTCGTCGGTGACGCAGGCGCTGTACATGCAGGACGTGTGGATGGGCCTGATCAAGCCGTTCGTCCTCGGCTTCGTGATCGTGACGACGGCGTGTCATGTCGGACTGCGGACGAGCGGCGGCACACAGGGCGTCGGGCAGTCGACGACGGTTGCGGTCGTCACCGGATCGGTGGCAGTGATTGCCGCCGATTACTTCGTGACCCAGGTGTTGATCAAGCTGCTTTACTGAGATGGAAGACACAGCCACGCCGCAAACAGCGGAAGAGATCCTGAGCGAGCCGGGTGCGCCGGTCGTGGTGTTCGACCAGGTCCAGCTCGCCTTCGACGACAAAGTGATCCTCCGGAACATCAGCTTCACGTTGATCTCCGGGCACACCAAGATCATTCTCGGCGCCAGCGGCTCGGGCAAGTCGACGACGCTCAAGATCATCACCGGCCTGCTGCGCGCCGACTCCGGCGTCGTGTGGGTGAACGGCGAGCGGGTCGATCAGCTGTCGGAGAAAGAGATGATGAACGTGCGCGGCGACCTGGGGATGATCTTCCAGGAAGGCGCGCTCTTCGACTCGCTCACGGTGCGCGAGAACGTCGGCTACAAGCTCTACGAAGAAAGCGACATGCCGTTGGAGCAGGCGCACCGGCGCGTGGAAGAAGTGCTCGGCTGGGTCGGATTGGCCGAGTACATCGACCGCATGCCATCGGAACTGTCGGGCGGACAGCGCCGCCGCGTCGCGATCGCCCGCGCGATGGCCTTCAAGCCGCGCATCCTGCTCTACGACGAGGCGACCACCGGCCTCGACCCGATCACCGCGACGACGGTGGACGAAGAGATCATGAAGCTGAGAGATCTCGAGCACGTCAGCTCGATCGTCGTCACGCACCAGTTGCGTGACGCGTTCTACGTCGCGACGCACATGGCGGTTCGCAACGACGACGGCAAAGTGGAGATCGTGCGCGCGACTCCGGAGAAGGAGCGCGAAGCCGAATTCATCATGATTCGCGACGGCGTCATCATTTTCGAAGGGGACGCGGACGCGCTGCGCGGATCCACCGACCCGTACATTCAGACGTTCCTCAGCTGAGGGTTCTGTTATGCCACGCACACGCTCGCTCGCCTGGTCCGAGCTGAAAGTTGGAGTGCTCACGATCGTCGCCATCGCCATTGCGGCCACGTTGATCTTCAGCTTGACCGGCAGCAAAGGGTTCTTCTGGCAGCGCTACAAGCTGAAAACGCGATTCGCCGACGTCGCCGGCCTGGCGCCCGGATCACCGGTGCGGATCGCCGGCGTCCAGGTCGGCAGCGTCAAGGCGATCGATTTCGCCGGCGAGCAGGTCGACATCACCTTCGAAGTGAACAAGGAGAACCGCGAGCGGATCACCGATCGCTCGACGGCCACGCTCGGATCGGTGTCGCTGCTCGGCACGAGCGCAGTCGACATCGTGCCGTCCATCTCCGGACGGCCGATCCCCGATTACGGGTATGTGCCGGCGCAGAAGCCGGTCGCCACGCTGACCGACGTCGCGGCCAAGGCGAACATGGGGATCGACGAGATCACGGGTCTGTTGCGCGATCTGCGGCAGGGAAGGGGGACCGCCGGCAAGCTGATGACCGACGATCAGCTGTACGCGCAGCTGAACGACTTCGTCGCCAGCGCCCGATCGCTCACCGACGAACTGCAGCGCGGTCGCGGTACGCTCGGCCGCTTGCTGAAGGATCCGAAGACCGCCAACAGCCTCGAAGCGTCGATGAAGAACATCGAGGACATGACACGGCGGATTAACGCCGGAGAGGGCAGCCTCGGGAAGTTGATGAAGGACGAGGCATTCGCCGACTCGCTGAACGGGGCCACCAACAACGTGCGCGACCTGGTCGATCGGCTGAATCGCGGTGAGGGCACCGCAGGCAAGCTGATGACCGATCCGGCGCTGTTCAACAATCTCAATCAGGTGAGCAGCCGCTTCGACGCGCTGGTCGCGAAGCTGAATGAGGGTGAAGGAACGGCCGGGCGGCTGCTGAAAGATCAGCAGTTATATGAGAACATGAATGGCGCGGTCGTCGAATTCCGCGGCCTGCTCGAACAGATCAAGAAAGAGCCGAAGAAGTATCTCAACGTGAAAGTCAGCATCTTCTAAGAATTGCTGATTGCCGATTGCCAACTGCTAATTGAACGGAGTGGACGCAATGTCACGAGACGAAGGGGCCGGCGCGGGCAGCATCCTGCTGGCGTTCATTCTCGGCGCGGTGAGCGGGGCGGCGTTCGCGCTGTTGTACGCGCCGGCGAGCGGCCGCGAGACGCGCGAGTACCTCGGCGATCGGGCGGCTGACGCGCGGGCCCGCGCCGCGGAAGCGGCGGCGAAAGGGCGCGACGTCATCAGCCAGGGCCGCGAGACGATCACGACCGCGATCGAGCGCGGCCGCGAAGCCTACCAGCAGGCGCGCCGGGACAACGCGTGATCGTCTGGCGTGACGTGTTCCTCGGCGTCATCGCCGTCGCGACGCTGGCGATCGCGATCGCGCAGATCGTGGTGATCGTCTCCGCGGCGGCCGCCGTGAAGCGCGCCGGCCAGCTCGCCGATCAATTCGAGCGCGAGGTCAAACCGCTGTTCGGCCACCTGAACGCGATCGCCCGCGACGCCGCCCGCGCCGCACAGCTCGCCAGCGTCCAGGTCGAGCGCGCCGACAAGCTGTTCGCCGATCTGTCGGTCCGTCTCGAGGAAACGATGACCCTGGTCCAGTCCTCGGTGATTGCCCCAGCCCGCGAAGGCCGGGCCCTCCTCAGCGCGATGCGCGCCGCCTTCCACGCCGTGAGAGAAATGCGCCAGGCCCGCGCCCGCCAGACGCGTAGCGAAGACGAAGACGCGCTATTCATCTGACGACACCATCACCGCATTCACCATCGAGCCATAGACAAGCGTCAGCTCAGGTGGTAGAACAGCCCTCACAAACACCAGTTTCGGGAGGGTCCCCATGCAGCTGACACAGCGGGTGGTTTCCGGCCTTGTCCTCGTCGTTGCCCTGACACTCCCCGCGCTTGCGTCGGCGCAGGACTCCAAGTCCGTCGCGCTCGCCAAGCAACTCGCCGCGGCGCTCGACGGAGGCAAGCTTGACAGCATCGCGGCGCGCGACGGCGACGGCGATGTCTTCGTCGCCGCGCTGTATTTCCCCGGCCAGCTGCTCGTGATCTCCGGCAAGTACTCGGTGCCGCAGCTGCTCGCCGATCGGCTTGGCAAGAAGGAATATCGCGACGTCTACATGGACCTGATGGGGACCGCCGCGGCCGACAGCAAGGTCTTCATCCAGGATCCCGGCGCCGACGGCCTTCGCGCGAAACGCGACGAGAACCAGCCGTTCGACATCGTCGACATCGCCGGCAAGCAGACGATGTTCAATTCGGACTGGAAGGCGCAGAAGCTGTCGGAGCAGGACTATCAGAAAGTCTTCTCGGATGCCGACGAGCGCTACGCGAAGATTCTGACCGCCCTCCTCGCGCAGGTGAAAAAGACATCGTAGGCGTAGGCGAGAGGGGACTCGGGGACTAGGGAACTAGGGGACGACGAAGCTACGACGTCTGCGACCAATTGGCAAACGCCGGCGAGCAGTCCCCCCAGTCCCCCAGTCCACATGAGCGTCAGTACACAGGGACGCCCTGATGGTCCGAGGGCGGCTCGCCCGGGTCGGTTGGATGACCGGCGTCGAGGGAGCGGATGAGCGGTGGTGGTGGCGATGAGGCCTGACCAGCCGCGTGACCTGAGACCAACAGGGCGTTCCGCGACCGCCGTACGCCTGGGACATTCAAACAAGCCAAACGTCCGGCCGCGGCGGCGCTACCTGCCAATGTAGGCTCCAGCCCGGCTCTGTCAAGATACCGATCTGGATGCCGCGCGCGTGAAGCTCACCGCATACCTCTGGTCTCTCCTCGCCGTCGTCGGCGCCTGCGCGGCGACATTCCTGATTCAGCCCTGGATGGGGCCGAACCTCTCGCTGATGTTCTTCCCGGCCGTCGTCGTCGCCGCGGTCTACGGCGGCTACGGCCCGGCGATGTTTGCCACGATGGTGTCGACGCTCGCGCTCGCGTTCTTCTTCGTGCCGCCGCGGTACTCGTTCGACATCGGCGCCGACGACTGGATTCGGCTCGCCGCCTTTGCCGCCGTCGCCGTGGCGACGTCGGCATTGAGCGCGGCACGCCGCCGCGCGCAGGAGGCGCAGCGCCGCGCGCTCGATGAACTGCACGCTGCGCTGACCACGCTTCGCAAGGTGAGCGGCTGGCCGACCTTTGTCGGCGCCGGCCTGGCCGCGGGATCGCATCAACTGCTCGCGCACGCGGCGACGGTCGTCGGCTGCCGGCGCGCGATCGCATCGTGGGATACCGAAGACGAGCCGTGGAGGTTCGTAGCCGATTCGGCATCGAGCTCCGACGCGCCGGCGCATCTCGCGCCGACCGAGCCGCCGGGCGATGCCGCCGCGCCGCGCGGATCCACGCTCGAATGCCGGGGCCCGCGCGGCGAAGCCTGCGATGCGTCGGCGCCGTTTGAGCTGGAGCACGTCGCCGGCCGGGTCTTCTTCATTGGCGTGGCCGCACCCGGTCCCGATCTGATCCCGCTCGCCGAAGTCGTGGCGCGCGAGGTCGGCAACTCGCTCGAGCATCTCTACATTCATCAGCGTCTGCAGCAGCTCGCGGTCCGCGAAGATCGCATCCGGCTCGCGCGCGACTTGCACGACGGCGTGCTGCAGGCGCTCACCGGCATCCGCTTTCAACTGCAGGCGCTCGCCGATCGGCCGGCCGAAACGTCGGCGGTTGGCGATCACCTGCTGGCGATCGAGCGGGCGATCGCGATCGAGCAGCGGGAGCTGCGGCGCTTCATCGAGGACTTGAAGCCGGTGGCGCGGCGCCCGGTCGAGGCGGGAAGCGTGACGCGCACGCTCGAAGAGCTTCGCGATCGGCTCGGCGCCGAGTGGCAGGCGCCGATCACGGTGCGCGTCACGCCGGCCGATCTCGGCCTCCAGCCCGACGTGGAAGAAGGGGTGCGGCTGCTCGTCCGGGAGGCCGCGATCAACGCCCTCAAGCACGCGCACCCGTCGCGGGTTTCGGTCGAAGTCGAAGAGGGCACCGGCGGCGCGCTGCACCTGGTGATCGCGAACGACGGGCGTGGGTTCCCGTTCCGAGGGCGACTCGACTATGAAGCGCTGCTGACCTCGAACGCCGCGCCGGTCAGCCTGTGCGAGCGTGTGAAGGAACTGGCAGGAACGATCGTGATCGAGTCGGGAATCACCGGATCCCGCGTTGAAATCACGTTGCCGGTGGCACGCCCGGTGCCATAAGATGTGACCTTCCTCCAGGGGACACCAACGAGCATGCTGGATCACGCACGCCCACGATCGCTCCTCGTGCCGCTCCTTCTCGTTGTCGCTTTTTTTATATTTCCCAGTTACGCGAATGCCGAACAATCTGGCGCGGGCCTCGTTGTCGACCAGACCGGGTTGCCGTTGCCCGGCGCGACTGTGCAGTTGCTGCGCGGGGCGGACGTTGTCACCACGGTGAGCTCCGCCGGCGACGGCACGTTCGCGATCGACCCGGCGCTAGCGGGAGACACGTTGGTCGTGTCGCTCGACGGCTTCGAGACCGCGCGCATCGCGCGCGGCGACGCCGCGAAGATCGTGCTCTCGATCGGCCGCGCCACTGAAACCACGACGGTGATCGCGCTCGCGCCGACGCTGACGCCGGCGTCGCCAACCACCGCGCTGCTCGGCAGCACGCTGACCGCCGCGACCGTCTCGCGCCTGCCGTCGGCGCGGCTCAAGGCGCGCGAGTCGCTGCCGCTGCTGCCGTCGGTGGTGCGCGGCCCGGACGGTCTGATGCAGCTGGGCGGCGCCCGCGCGCACGAAACGCCGGTGCTGCTCGACGGCTTCAACGTCACCGATCCGGCCACCGGCAACTCGTCGCTGAACCTGCCGTTCGAGGCGGTGCGCGGTGTCGACGCGCTGCGCGATCCGATGTCGGTCACTTTCGGCGACAACATCGGCGGCGTCGTGCAGATCGCCAGCCGCACCGGCGGCGACAAGTTCGCGATGGGCATCCAGGGGATCGTGCCGCGGCCGCGGTTTGCCTCGCCCGGGTTCGGGCGCCTCGAAGGGATCTTTCCGCGGTTCCACGTCAGCGGTCCGACTGCGAACGGCCGGGCCCACTACATGGCCGCCGTCGAATACGACTTCGAGCGGATCCCGGTGCCCGACGTCACCGAGGGCAGCGGGCCCGACATCGTCGAACAGAGCGCGATCATGTTCGGGCGTATCGACCTCCGGGCGTCGCCGCGCAACGAGGTGACGCTCGAAGGCTTCGCGTTTCCCGGCGGCACCGATTCATCGGGGCTGAGCCCGCGGCGCGACGAGTCGGCCACCGCCGATCTGACGTCGCGCGACCTGTTCGGCGGCGTCACCGATCGGTTCATCGTCGACAGCTCGACGATCCTCACTGTCCAAGTGGGCGCGCTCCTGCACGATGCCGAGATGGCGCCGCGCGGCAGCGGTGTGTCGCGCCTGTCGCCGGCTGGATGGCGCGGCAACTGGTTCTCGGCGCTGACGCGGCAGGCGTCGCGCGTCGCGGCCATCGTCACCTGGGAGCGCGCCGCGACGATTGCCGCGAAGGCGCACGAGATCACCATCGGCGGCCGGCTGGCGCGGCGCGGGCTGGGCGGGCGCGTCATGAACACGCCGATCGTCGTCAACGACACGCTCGGCCGGGAGGTGCGCAGCGTCAGCTTCGGACCGGCATCATCGTTCGAGGTTCGCGATTACCCGATGGCGCTGCTCGGCCGCGACGTCGTGCACCTGAGCGACAGCCTGCAAATCGACGTCGGCGCCCGCCTCGATCATCGCGGCCGCCACAAACGCGCACCCCAGCCGTCGGCGCGCCTCGGCGTGCGCTATGCCGTCGGCGCCGCCGGCCTCACTGTGCTCAAGGCCGGGTATGGATCCTTTGTCGGCAACATCCCGTTGGCCGCTGAGGCGTTCGGCGACTATCCGTCGCGAACCGATCGCGACCTCGACCCGAATACCGGCGACGTGGTGAGCGAGCGATCGTACGAGCCGATGGTCGATCAGCTGCGGCAGCCGCGCGCGCTCGCGGCGACCATCGGCATCGAGCGGCAGTTGATCCCTGGCCTCGACGCCCAGGTGAGTTTCACGACCCGCAAGTCGACGCGGCTACCGACGCTCCGCGTGCCCGAGACGAGCGGCCTGCTGTATCTGCGCGGCGATGGCGTCTCGACCTACCGTGAAGTGCAGATCTCGGCACGGCGGATGTTCGCGAACGATCAGCAGATATTCGTCAGCTACGTCCGGTCGGCGTCGGACGGCGAGCTGAACGACTTCGCGGCGCTGACGCAGGGGTTCGACGTGCCGCTGCTGCAACCGGGCGGCATCGCGCAACTCGCCGCCGATGCCCCGAACCGCGTCCTCGCCTGGGGCACGTTCAACCTGCCGCGGCGTGTCGTGGTTTCGCCGGTGGTCGAGTGGCGCGATGGCTTTCCCTACTCGAACGTCGACGCACGGTACTTCTATGCCGGCGCACCAAACAGCCTCCGCTACCCGGCGTTCATGACGACCGACCTGGTCGTCTACAAGACGTTCTCGGCCAAGGGGCGCAACGCCGACATCGGCTTTCAGTTGTTCAACGCCACCAACCACTTCAACCCGCGCGACGTATACCCCGTCATCACCGATCCGCGACGCAACACCTTCACCAACAGCGTCGGCCCGATCCTGCGCGGCTACATGTTGCTGAAGTGGTGAAGACCTGCGACTGACTTGCGACTTGCGACTGACTTGCGACCTGCGCCTTGCGACTGACTCGCGACTCGCGACTTGCAACTTGCGACTTGCAACTATACGAGTCCCTTTTCCTGCGCGCATAACACCAACTCGAGCCGGCCGTCGACGCCGAGCTTCTCGTAGATGTTGTGGAGGTGCACCTTGACGGTCCCCTCCGAGATCGACAGCCGCTCCGCAATAACCTTGTTGCGCAGCCCGTGCGCGACCATGCGGACGATCTCCAGCTCGCGCGGCGTGAGCGTCGCCTCGGCGTGCGACACGGCCGCTTCACGCTTGAGCACCGCCTTGAACGCCTGCGTGACGGTCTCACGCTCGATCCATTGCTCGCCGCGGTGGACGCGGCGAACACAGTCGAGCAGCGCGTCGGGTGACGATTCCTTCAACACCAGCCCCATCGCCCCCAGCCGCATCGCTTCGACGACTTCCTCGTCGGTGATTGCCGCCGTCAGCAGGACCGTGGGGCACTGCAGGCGGTCCTTGGCCAGCGCGCGCAGCACGTCGAGGCCGTTGCGCGGCGACATTCGCAGATCCAGCACCAACACATCGGGACGCTGCGCCTTTACCGCGTCGAGCGCGGAGGCGCCGTCGGAGCATGCCGCAAGGACGGTGAAATCGCCGTGGCGGGCGAACAACTGCTGCAGGCCATGCAGCACGATGGGATGATCGTCGGCGAGCACCAGGCGAATCGACACATCGCATCGTCGCCCAGGTCGATGCGGATTTCAACTGGACGCGAAACTCTGGTGTCGACCGGAAACGCGCACTGCTGCAGAATGTGGGCGTGACACGCGGAGCCAACGGCCTTCATCACATCACGGCGATTGCCGGCCCGGCGCAGGAGAATCTCGATTTCTACGCGGGCGTGCTCGGCATGCGCCTCGTGAAGCGTAGCGTCAACCAGGACGATCCCGGTACCTACCACCTGTTCTACGCCGACGCCGAAGGGCGTCCCGGCTCGGATCTGACGTTTTTCCCCTGGGCCGAGATGGCGCCGCCGCGCGCCGGCTTCGGCCTGGCGATGGAAGTGGACCTGGAAATCCCGCAGGGCGGCGTGGCGTTCTGGGCGGAGCGGTTGAAGCGCTACGGCACGACGGTCGGTGCGCCCGAGACGCGCTTCGGCCACCCCGTGCTGGCGTTCACTGATCCGCACGGCCTGAACGTTGCGCTCGTCGAGACGCCGGCGGGGCGGCCGTTCACGCCGTGGGACGAGAGTCCCGTCGCGCAGGAGCACCAGATTCGCGGCCTTTTCGGCGCGCAGGTCTGGGAGCGCGACCCGACGCCGACCGTTCGCTTTCTCACCATGGTCCTCGGGTTCCAGCCGCTCGGCAGCGAACATGGCTGGACGCGCTACGGTGCCGACGGCGCGCCCGGCGTGATCGACGTCCGCGCTGCGCCCGAAGCGCGGCGCGGCGCCTGGGGCGTCGGCTGCGTGCATCACCTCGCCTGGCGCGTCGACGACGACGCGCATCAGGTCGAGCTGCGGCGTCACATCGAAGCCTCCGGGTTGGAGCCGACGCCGGTGATCGATCGCTTCTGGTTCCGGTCGGTGTACTTCCGCGAACCCGGCGGCGTCCTGTTCGAACTCGCCACCGACGGACCCGGGTTCGCCGTCGATGAGGATCCGGCGCACCTGGGCGAGACGCTGGTCCTGCCGCCGTGGCTCGAGGCGCACCGTACGCAGATCGAGCAGGCGCTGCCGCCGTTGTCGTTTGCCGCAGCCATGCACGCCAGGCGCTGATACAACCCACACCTAGACAAAGGAGCAAAGGCATGAAGGGATTCAAGCAGTTCATCCTCCGCGGCAACGTTCTCGATCTGGCGGTCGCGGTGGTGATGGGTGCGGCGTTCACCGCCGTCGTCACCGCGATGGTCAAGGATCTCCTGACGCCGCTGGTCGGCGCGCTGGTCGGCCAGCCGGACTTTTCGGCGCTCACGGTTGACGTCAACGGCAGCAAGCTGCTGATCGGCGACTTCATGAATGCGGTGATCGCGTTCCTGATGCTGGCCGCCGCCGTCTATTTCTTCATCGTTCTGCCGGTCAACACGCTGGTCGCGCGGATGCGCCGCGGCGAGGCGGCCCCGGATCCGACGACGAAGAAGTGCCCGGAGTGCATGAGCGAGGTCGCGATTGCGGCGCGCCGCTGCGCGTTCTGCACGTCGGCTCTCACCTAGACCTGTGAACGTGCGGGATGCCGAACGGCCGAGTCGTGCGCGCGACTCGACTGTGTAAAAACGTCTGCGACAGCGGCGCGATGCGACAGCGCAGCTGTTAATAGTCGTCGGAATCCGGCCGTTATTTTGTGGCGCGGCATTCGCAATAGTTGCCGCATCCGATGTCCAATATTTTTCTCGCCGACCTGATTGGTCAGGGTGTCCGTGTCGAGCCGCACGAAGCGGTGGCGATTGCTCAGCTCCTCATGGAGAGCGGCGCTGTGGCACCGTCGGCTGAAAACGTTCAGCTGAGCACCGAGGGCACCGCGTGGTGCATCGGCTGCGATGTGACGCCGGCGGTGTTCGAGATCGCCGGCCTGCTCCAGAACCTGATCCCGCCGGGCACGCCGGGTGTGCCCGGTGCACTGCGGTATGCGATCGCTCGTGCACTGCTCGAGGTCGACGCGCCGCCGTTCGACTCGCTTGCCGATTTCTCGCGATCTCTCCAGCGGTTCGAGCGAGGCGACCGCGCCGCCGTGGTTCGCTCGCTCATCGCTCGCCGCGTGAAGCCGGTCGCCCTGCACATCGTCCCTCGCGTGCAGCCGGCGCGCGAACCCGTTTCCACGCCGGCGCCGACGCAGCGGCAAGCCGACATCGTGGCTATGCCGCGCCCGGCCGCGCGGCGCGTTCGGCGCGTGATGATCGCGGCGGCGGCAGTCCTCGTCGCGGCCCTGGCATTGATTGGCGTGGCGGACGTGATGAAGACGGGTCACGTGCAGCCGCGGACGGTCGCCGGCGCGGGGCGTGGCAGTGCTCCTGCGTCAGCGTCCGTCGTCCAGGGGACGCAGACCAGCGTGGCCGCGGCCGCAGGCGCACGAGCCGATGCGGCGCCCACCGCCCGGGTCGCACCCGCGCCGGCGGCGGCGCAGCCCCGGGCCGCGAAGTCCGTTTCGCCCGACGCGCCTCGAGGCGCCACAGTTTCGCCACGGCACGCGTTGGCTGAAGACGCCGCCGTGGTGCCCGCACTCGACGGCCAGCAGCGTCCGATCTTCTCGCCGTCGTTTGCATCGAACGGTTCGGCGCTGTTCTTCCACACTGGCGGCTCGCGGGATCCGCACAGCGCGATTGCGACGGCCTCGGCCGACCCCAACGCCGGCGATCTCGGCGTGATGACGATCGTCGACGATGGCGCGCGCAACTATCACGTGCAGCCGTCGCCCGACGGCGCGTACATCGCGTTCGATTCCGATCGTGACGGCGAGCGCGGCGTCTACATCGCGCGCCGCGACGGCACCAACGTGCGGCGCATCAGCGGTCCTGGCTACGCGGCGGTGCCGACCTGGTCGCCGGACGGGCGGCGGATGGCGTACATCCGCGCGGAAGACGACAACCCCAAGGTGTGGAACCTGTGGCTGCAGGCGCTCGACGGCGATCGCGCGACGCGGCTCACCAGTTATCGCTACGGGCAGCCGTGGAGCGCGTCGTGGTTCCCGGATAACCGACGCATCTGCTACTCGCACGAGGACACGCTCGTCGTGCTCGACCTCGAGAGCGGCGCATCACGAACGTTTGCCTCGCCGGTGAAGCATCGCCTGGTGCGGACGCCGGCCGTGTCGCCCGATGGCCGCGAAGTGATCTTCCAGGTCTTCCGTCAGGGTGCGTGGCTGCTCGATCTCCACGACGGATCGATGCGTCCGGTGCTGGCGGATCCGACTGCGGAGGAATTCGCGTGGTCGCCCGACGGACGGCGCGTTGCCTTCCACAGCCGCCGTGACGGCCAGTGGGGCATCTTCGTGATCTCGCGCGGATGAACACGTCAGGCCGGCGCGCGTCGCAGCCGCTCGCCTGAAGCCGGCGTCAAGCAAACAAACTCTGGCACGCGCCCGCGAAGCGTGCGACGATGCGCTCCGCATCGGCGTCTTCGCGTCCCCGGCATCCTATCGCTGGAGGGTTTCCATGCTGACGCTGCCTGAACTCCTCTTCATGCTCGCGTTCGTGCTGCCGCCGATCTTCGTGCTGCTCGGCGCCGTCGCCCTCGCGACGCTGCGCCGCTCGTCACAGCCTGCAGCGGCGCCGCCGCCGCAGGTCGCGATTCTCTGACCCATCGCGGGCCGTACGGCCCTACAATCACGCGCGCGCGCATGCGCACGTGCGGAGGACCTATGACGCGACAGGTGTGTGTGGCTGCAGGAGTGGTCGCGGCACTCGCCGGGCTCGGGCTGGCGGCGTCGGCGCTCGATCGCCGGGCCGCGGCGGAAGCGGCAGCCGCCGGCGTGCAGGCGCCGCGGTTCGAAGTCGATCCGCTGTGGCCGAAGCCGCTGCCGAACAAATGGATTCTCGGCCAGACGATCGGC
>Ga0075425_100004035_pt1 | contig 15068 bp, 14 predicted proteins | sample SoiMethybrSBSTD4_FD_75300 | JGI IMG/M metagenome (GOLD analysis project Ga0075425, IMG submission 75300) | Bulk soil microbial communities from a Populus tree surrounding site in Tennessee, USA - Soil MetaG P. TD hybrid SBSTD4 | ecosystem: Environmental > Terrestrial > Soil > Tree plantation...
GTTTTATGTCCCGGTGGACAATTCCTGCTGCGTGAGCAGCATCGAGGGCATCGGCTATGTCGATGGCCAGTGATAAAAGCAGCTCGGTTTCCAGAGGACGGCCCGCGATGCGGTGCTTCAGAGTCACACCATCCAGGAACTCCATCGCGATGAACGCTTGCCCATTCTCCTCGCCGATGTCGTGGATGGTGCAAATGTTTGGGTGATTCAGGGCGGACGCGGCCTGTGCCTCGCGTTGAAAACGTGCGAGCGCCTGTGGATCGCGAGCTAGTTCTTCGGGCAGAAATTTTAGCGCCACGAAGCGGTGGAGGCGGGTGTCCTCGGCCTTGTACACCACACCCATGCCGCCGCCGCCCAGCTTCTCGATGACGCGGTAGTGCGAGATGGTCTGGCCCTCAAGTTGGGACGGCATAGCCATTGGCGTGAATGGTAGGTCGAATGCTTGTTAACGTCAATTGAGGGAGTTACCGGAGCGTTTTGGCGTACTCGCCACCGTTCTTGAAGTGAAAAAGGAGATTCCGGTCTAATGGAAGCTTGGTGTGTCTGTCGATTCGCTGCCACCGAGAGATAGGGGCAAGTTCGCGGTCATGCAAGCGTCAACCAATTGTCAGGAGCAATCATGAGTCAAGACGGCGTCATTCCGGTTGCAAACACTGCCACGTCGCGAAACGACCTCATTGAGCGCGGGTTCAGTCGTCAGCCGCTCAGGATTGATGTAGACATAGCCCGCTCGCTGGAAGCGCTAGCTCACGCGGCTTGGTCCATTCCAAAGGACAAGTACTATGACGGGGGCGACAGATTCCGTTCCTTAAATCGCGTCCGGGCCGAAATTGTTGAGGGTGGTGTAAGGGTTTGTTCGAGTGAGGAAAATACGCCATACGTGCAGTTGAAAAAATACAATACGACACTAGGCGGTCAGCCGCGAGAGTATGATCCGTTGTCCTCCGCAATCGCTGCTTCCATGGGTGTCCGCAAGATGATTGCTCACCACCTTCATTACCTGCCGCTCTCGGCGGTGGGGACGAGGTACTTGGTCAACGTCCACCTAATAAGGTTCGCGGCTACGCCGGGTCGACCGTGCGACACGAGTCCACCGGGCTTGCATAAAGACGGGGAAAAGTACATCGCCACGCACCTACTGGGCTGCTGCGGCGCTCGCGGTGGCGAAGTCATCATAACGGACAATGACAAACACGAGATGGAGCGCTTCACGATGCGCGAATGCGGTGAGTGTTACGTCTTCGATGATGACCGTATCTGGCACATGTTGACGCCAGTAGCAGTGCGGGAAGGCAATGAATACGCCTACCGTGACACGCTGGCTTTCGATATGCTTCCAGAGGGCTGGGAAGCAGTGCAGTGACAAAATCGTGCTGATTCAATGACCGGGGTGACCGAAATCGGATGACGAGTGTCTGCGAAAGCCAAGAGAATCAAGGCTGGTCAAAAAGGGGTCTCCCGCAGCAGCCGCAAGCGAGTGATTCCATTGGTGCGAAATTTTCGATTTTGCTATTCCGCCCGGTATACCTTTTGAATGCTTTCTACGGTTGGTTCATTGGCAACAACTCATCTTAGCCTTCTTGGTTTTCACCCGGATATACGGGCGATTGAAGAAGAGCCATAGAGTCTGCCAGATTTTACGGTGGCGAGCGGCATGAGCTTTCGGTGCCCTATCCGTTTGCTATCCAGACTGTCCACAAATTCGTAATACCCTTCCGACAACATCCAGACAGCAACATCCGCCTCAGCGCCTTCGCGTAGAGTGCCAAGTCCGCTGGGAAAACCGAAAACGTTAGCAGGGTTGGTGGCTGCGCGTTCGATCACCTGTTCCAGTGTCAACCCAAGGTGCAGGAATTTGGAAAGCGTGGTCGCCAGATCGAAAACTGGACCGTTGACGTCAGACGTGTGGAGGTCACTCGAAATAGTGCCCGGCAGGACGCCCTGTTGCATCGCCTTATCAGCCGTGGCAAACGAGAAACTGCCTTGACCGTGTCCGACATCGAGATGCACACCGCGTTCCACCGCAGAGCGCACGGCGGGGATTACCCTACCCTTGGCGTCGAGAATGCCACCCGGCTCTCCCCGAAAACAATGGGTGACCACATCGCCTTTGTTCAGCATGGGGAGAATGTCTTTTAGCGGCGAGTAGGTGTCCCCAATGTGCACCATGAGGGGCAGCTTTACCGCATCCGAAGCCTCGCGTGCCAGTCGCAGAGCAGCAATATCGTGATCGCGGGTAATGTCGCGGTCTAGACGAATTTTTATTCCAAGGATTACATCGCGGTTTTTCTCGATGGTTCGGACGGCGAGTTTAGCATGGAAGCCTATTGCGGCACCTACGAGCTTCGTGAACAATAGCATCAAGAGATCCATCGGCAAGAACTGGCAGAATGGCCCCACTACATCGGGTCAGACCAAGTTCGAAACTTCCGTTTTGAAAATGACCGCGTCTGGAGTCCATCTTCAACATTCAATTATTTTCTTGACATCGACATCTTCGTCTGCCCAAAAAGTGAGACTTCTGCCCAAAAAGTGACGTTCTTGCCCAAAAACTCAGCCTTGAACGCTCGTTTTTAGGCAAAGCCGCTCTGGGGTGCTATGGGGAGAACTGTAGGCGGTTCTCGCACCGCAAAGAACAAATCACTGCTGGTATGCGCCGATGTTGATCTGCCCATTGGCATTGACCCGGAGGTTGCCGGCAAAATCCAGTACGCCAACCACATTCGGACCGAGGTTGGTGCCCGCGTTCACAGCCGGTGACGTGGACGCGACGTCCAGGTTCGGCGGCAGCGTGGCTATGTTGTTGAACTGAGGATCTGCGAATGGAGAATGCACGTCCTGCCCCGAGGCAGCCCGGTAATTAGAGTAGCCGGTAATGAACTTGCCTTGCCAATCCCAGGCGCTGCTAGTCGCCCCCACCGTCGCGAAGTAGAGATCGAAGTCGAGAGCGGCAGGATTCGGGGTGCTCGACGTGAAGTCGTTAATCAGCTCATTGGTCGGGCCGGCGTACATGATGTTGTTGAAGATGGAATTATTGGTCGCGTTGTATTGAATCTGCAGCTCGCCCGCACCTCCTCTCGCGGTGCCATCGGACCACAGGGTGTTGTTGACGATCGTACAGTGGTCGGTCCCGCCGACCTTGCTCGAGAAGCCACCGATCGAAATTCCGACTAGTTGGGCGTGGTAGATAATGTTGTTGCGGACGATCACGAAGTTTGATGCATGGCCAGCGTGTTCGCTTGCAACCTCGATGGGAATGTCTGAGTCGTGAATCAGGTTGCGCTCAATAATCACCCGCGTGCAGCCATCGCAATATTGCCCATTGGCGCCGAGCTTGCCATGATAAACAGGGTTGTTCGCAGCGCTGATGTTGAAGATGGTGTTCTGAAAATCCCAACCATCGCGAGCCTGGTCAAAACTCACATTCGGCGAAACCCCTTCAAAGCCGATATTATCGACGCCGATGTTATCGTTGTCGTGAACCAGGTTCTTGGTCACAGCAAAGAACTGAACGTTGCCATCGACTGACAAATTTTCGCTGCAGCCAGTAGTGTTGTGATCCAGTTCATTGCCGCTGATTGTAATGTTGCTGATTGAAGCGGGCGCCTGGGTTCCGTAGATTGCGATCGCCAGCGCGTTGGCGCTGTTGCATGTACCCAGCGTCTGAACGATGTTGTGGATGTGATTGTTCAGAATTTCTATGTTGCTACCTGAGCCCTCGAAATCGATTCCCACGGGCACCGCCCCACTGGTCGAGCTCTGGAAATTTCGGATCTCGAATCCCTGAATGACTATGTAGCTGTTGGTTCTGAGTGTGATTAAGCCAAATTGCTGGCCTTTGGCCAGGTTTATCCCCGTACCGTCAAGAATGGCGGTTTGGCCGGGCGCGCTTTGGAAGGTAATGTATCCCGCAGATGCATTGCCAGAGCTCGGAATGGTGACGCTCTCGCTGTACACCCCTCCCATCACCAGCACCGTGTCTCCGGCATGGACTGTGTTCGCTGCGTGCTGAATGGTCCGCCATGGCGCGCCGGAAGTACCTGCGTTGGTATCGTTCCCGGTTGTGGAGACGAAGAACGTTGCACCCGATCTCGACGGCACTTGAAGCGTGACAGTGGCGGAAGAGGACTTGGTCGGGTCTGCTTGGGAAACGGCCGTGACAGACACAGTCGCCGGGCTCGGCACCGCAGACGGACCGAGATAAAGCGCTTCGTTCGACGTGCCGGGAATCGTGGTGGAAACCAGGCCAGCAGTGGCGTTGCCGCCTGCCACGCCGTTGACCTGCCAGGAGACTGCTGTATTCGTCGTGCCGGAGACCGTTGCGGTGAACGGCTGAGTAGCGAGGGTTGCGACTGTCGCGGTAGCTGGCGAAATGGTGACGGTTACTTGCGCATGAAGAACGCCGCCGAACTCCCCGGTCAGCAGGAACAGAGAGGCGAGCGCCAACCGAATGGTTCTGCTTGAATGCACTTCCGAGTTCTTCCAGAAATTTGCCAATTTCATGTCGTTCTCCTAATCCGAATCGAATGTCATGTTTCGAAACATTTCTTATTCTTCTGTATCTCGGGCGGTGAAAAGATTCCACTCCCGCTGTGGTTTGTCAAGCGACTCCGCTATTAGACTCAGCTGCTATTCGGAATCTTTAAGCGACAAAAGACTCGTAGCGGTACTGACCTTGTGTGTAGTGCGGCGCAATTTTGTGGGGGCCGAACATTCAGGCAGGAAAGGCCTAGCCGAGACTCCCCGGCGCCGGCCATCGCGTGTGATCAGTGACCCCCTTTTTCTGAAGTGTTTCTTCTCCATTTGTGGCGCGCGAAAGATGACTCCTGGGGTGGAAGGAACGATTCGAGAACAAGCTCGTTTCCTCCGGTGACTGCTTTCTCTTCAGTGGAACAAAGCATGCCGACGGTTACGGGCGCTTCCACGTCAACGGTGCTCTGATCGGCGCCCATGTCTTTGCTTTCTTCATGGAACTCGGGTACCTGCCGGCGGAGGGCGAAACCGAGGGACTGCAAGTAGCCTGTCGACGGCAAGCCTGTCGCTTGTCCCTGTGGAGAAAAGTGAGGTGGTCGAAACGAAAGAAGAGCAGTTGAAGCAGCATCTTGATTTTTGGAGGCTTCGGTTCGCTTTCTTGGGAGTACATATGAACAGAGGCGCGGTCGGATATTTCCGAGTCAGTACAAAGGAGCAGGCAGCTAATAACAATTCGCTGCCCGTTCAGGAGGGCAAGTTTAAGGGGTATTGCACCTCGAATCACTTGCCCATCCTCTACACCTTTGTGGATCAGCAATCAGCTCGAACCGCAGACAAGAGACCCGAATTTCAGCGCATGCTGGAATACTGCCAAAAGAATCACAAAAACGTGTCACATGTAGTTGTCGCAGACCTGAGCCGATTTGCTCGAAACGTAGTTGACCAAGGCCAGTCAAATTGTTTTGCTAAAACAGTTGGGCATGGAAGTCGTCTCGATTGACGAACCAATTACAGATGACACCGCAGCGGGGAAGCTCGCCCGCAACATGTTGGGCGCGATGAATCAGTTTTTCAGTGATTCACTATCAGAAAAGACTCAATCGAATGGCTGCAGGTGTGAAAGCTGGTCGCTGGTTGTGGCTGGCTCCGCTCGGGTATATCAACAAAGAGAGGCAAATCATTCTTGACCCAGAGAGGGCTCCTCTCGTGCGCAAGGCATTTGAATTAATTGCGCCAAGGTACTCGCAAGGCGGCTCGAAGATCAACGTGCTCTGAATCTCAAAGGCATCAAAGCGAAGCTCAACGGTGAACTATCCGGCGAAGACTTTGCACTCCTAAAACAGAGCGTCGATACCGAGATTAAACACATTGAACAGTCAATTACGGCTCTGGCTGCGGAGAAGTCGTCTTACAGTGAGGTATTTCAAGAGACTGAATACGAAGCACTTGATTTTGTTCAGGCGTGGAAACAGGGAAATGTTCATCGGAAGCGCGAGATTCAAAATGCGTTATTTCCCGCGGGATTGCCATACCAGAGGAAAAAGGGTCACTTTGAACGTGCTAAAGATATTTCTTATCAACCAGGTTGGGAGCAAATTGCAGACTATTGTCAAATTGGCGGACCCGGAGAGACTTGAACTCCCAACCCCTGCGTTCGAAGCGCAGTGCTCTATCCACTTGAGCTACGGGTCCGAATTCATTGCTTAGCATAGGCTAGCAGTTTTTTGCCCAGGCAAGAAACTGCTTCCCACTTGACTCTGGTCGCTGTTACGAGGGAACGGCCTCGATCCTGCTACTCTGGCGCATGTTGGCGTTACGCGTAGCTCCGGCGGGGTCTGAAACTAATCGGAGTGCGGGGAACCCGGAAAAGAGGCAACCGGCAAAAACCACAGAACGACGAAGGTTGATGTCTCGCCAGGTTTCGGGCTCCCCCCTTTTCCCTTAGATTCCACCGCCCCGAGCGCGTTGGGTGTGAGTGCACCATTCCCGGTGTAGCGATGAGGCCTTCGAAATACAACTCTTAAGATATCCTAGCAACTCAGCTCCGTACGCATTCCTTATTTATGCTGTATTCACGAAATTCTTAAGGGAAGAACTCATCATTACGGTTTCTCAATCGCTAAGCTGAGAAACCAGTTGCGAGAAGACGGTTTCGATTCCAACCACGTGCTCAGGTGCGCCTTGGGCCATGTCTTTGTTTCCGCCGCCGCGGCCGCCCAGTTTCTGTAACGCTTCTTTCATCAACGCTGCCATATCCAATGGCTCACCTGGCGATTGGGCGAAAACTATCGCCGGACTAGCAGTTCCGACCAGAAATGCCAAGGTGTTCTGACTCTGACGCGTGAGCTGTTGTGCGACTCGCTTGATAAAGGCAAGGTCGCGGTCAGGGAAAATGCGCATGACGATTTTGCGGCCGCTCGTCTCCGGTGTTTCGCTCAAAAGTCGGGTTGCCCAAAGTTCGGCCAACTCGTCAAACCATGATTCCTGCGACTTCTTGGAAGCGCGAGCTTGTTCCTGGGTTTTTCGTATTTGCTCTGGAACATCCCAGATGTGACTCGAAAAGAGCTCTCCCGCTACCGCCAGAGTTGTATAGTCGCGCCGCGCAGTCCCGATCGCACGCCTGCCGCACACAAATTCCACTCGCCAGCCCTGGCGTACCTTCTCCATTTTACGCAGCAGAATGCAGCCGATCTGTCCTGTGGAATGCACGTGGGTGCCGCCGCAGGCGGTGAGGTCGAAATCCTGAATATCGATCAGGCGCAACTTCTCTTTTTGCGCCGGTGGTAGTTTCCGCAGTCCCAGAGTCTTCGCTTCCTCTTGTGTCACGAAGCGAACTTCCACGGGGCGGTTTTCCGTGACAATTTCGTTCGCCAGAGCTTCGGCGGCTTCGACTTGATCTGCGGTCAAAGTTTTCGTTTCCAGATCGATCGAGCACGCCTCGGCTCCCATATGAAACGAAACCGTTGGCACGTCTAACCGGCGCGCGAATGCCGCCGAAAGAACATGCTGTCCGGAGTGTTGCTGCATGTGGTCACGGCGGCGGGCCGCATCGATTATGCCGTGAACATGAGTTCCCGGCTGAAGTCCGGCCGAATCCTCCACGGAATGTGCCACAGACCCATCCTCGCCTTCGACCACTTCGGTTACCCGCAGCTTGCGCTCTGTTCCTTCGGGAATAAGCCATCCCGTGTCGAAGATCTGTCCGCCGCTGGTGGGATAGAAAGCAGTCCGGTGGAGCGTGACTGCCGGACGCGAGTCTGCTTGATTGACATTCACCACTTCAGCGTCGAATTCGTAGAGAAAAGAATCGGTGTAGTAGAGGCGGTTCGTCATGGATGTTCCTGCGCTCGCTGTGAGAGAACAAGATGCAAAGCGCTCAGTAGGGACCTATGATGCCGCCGAGGTGCCGCGAAGCGGGCCGTTCTGTGCGCTTGGCATATGAATCGATCACGTCAAGGTATTTCAGTCCGGAACCTGTATTGAACAGGATCACATTGTTTTCCGGTGCAAAAAACCCAGAGCTACGCAATTTGCGATATGCGGCCAGGGATGCAGCGCCTTCCGGAGCAGCGAAGATCCCTTCCCTACTTGCCCAGTGTCGCAAAGCGGCCATGATCTCGTCGTCCGAAACAGCCACAGCCGCGCCTCCACTCCTCTTCAGAATGTCCAGCATTAGATAATCACCGTAGGCTTTGGGAACACGAAGTCCGGCAGCGATGGTGTTTGCACCGCGCCAAAATCCGGACTCGCTCTTTCCTTCATTCCACGCTTTGACAATGGGTGAGCAATCGCATGATTGAACTGCAACCATCTTCGGACGTTCAGGGCCGATCCAGCCCAGTGCCTGCATCTCCTCGAACGCCTTCCACATGCCAATTAGGCCAACCCCGCCTCCGGCGGGATAGATGACCCCTTCCGGCAGCTTCCAGTTCAGTTGCTCGGCGACTTCGTAGCCCATGGTTTTCTTGCCTTCGACGCGAAACGGTTCTTGCAGGGTGGAGACATCAAACCATCCTTCGTTCTGCTTCTTTTGCGAGACCAGGCGAGCGCAGTCGCTGATCAGGCCATCCACCAACGTGACGTGCGCCCCGTAGCTTTTGCATTCCATGCGGTTCGCCAGCGGCACATCCCGCGGCATGAAGATGTGAGCCTCCAGTCCGGCAGCAGCGGCGTAAGCCGCCAGCGCGCTGGCCGCATTTCCCGCAGACGGAATTGCGACCTTCGTCAGGCCGTATGATTTGGCCATGGTCACGGCCGCAGAAAGTCCTCGCGCTTTGAAGGAACCGGTCGGGTTCAGGCCTTCGTCTTTGATATGGACGTTCGGGAACTCACGGCTACGCAGCATCGGAGTAAAGCCTTCGCCTAGCGAGACAGGCTCGGCATCGGGCAGCACATCGCGATAGCGCCACATGGAAGCTACACGACCTGCGAGCGACCCAGGCTTAAAGTATTGCTTTAAGCTATGCAGATCGTAGCGCGCAAACAGCACGCCGCCGTCCTTGGGACACACGGTGGGTGGTTCATCAGCGGTAGCATGCGCTCCACAGCGCGTGCACTCCAGGTATGAGATTTTCGCCATGCCGAACAGAGTTTAGCAGGAGGGCTTGGCAGGGGTGCCAAGCCCAGTCCTCTCTGTGATAGGAGTTGCTTACTTTTCGACCAGCGCGCCAACTAACGACTGAAAAAGCTTTAGTCCGTCAGTGCCGCCCAGTTCAGGCTCGCTGCAGCGCTCGGGATGAGGCATCATGCCGAGCACATTGCGGGCCGGGCTGCAAATTCCCGCGATGTTGTCCAGAGATCCATTCGGATTGGCCCCCGGCCTGATATCGCCAGATTGGCTGACATAGCGAAACACGATACGCTGCTCGCCTTGAAGTTCGTGTAACGTGGCTTCGTCGCAGAAGTAGTTGCCTTCCATGTGGCCAATGGGAATCGTCAGAATCTCTCCCTGGCGACAGGTGCTGGTGAAGGGAGTGTCGGCATTTTCTACGCGTACGTGGACCGGTTTGCAAACGTACTTCAGGCCGACGTTTCGCATCAGCGCGCCGGGCAAGAGACCGGATTCGCAGAGAATTTGAAAGCCGTTGCAGATCCCCAGGACCAGGCCGCCACGCGCGGCAAATTTGCCGACGGACTGCATTACTGGCGAGAACCTGGCGATGGCGCCCGTCCGTAAATAGTCGCCGTAGGCAAATCCTCCCGGCACGATGATGACATCGCAGTTCTCCAGATCATGCGATTCGTGCCAAAGAAAAGTTACGGGCTGCTTGGCAACGTGCTGGATGGTCCAATATGCGTCGTGGTCACAATTGGATCCGGGAAAGATGATGACGCCAAATTTCATTCCGCCACTCCGGAAACTGGTTCCTGTCGCCAACTCTGTGAATCGTTGGCAATCTCTGCGGCTAAGATTTGTTGCGGCATTTGCGCTTAACTTCTCTTCGAGTCTAGCACGGAAAGACGAGCCGCCTGGTTCCTGCAAGGATGCAAGCAAGACGGCTCATCTCATCAGAACATCTCATCCGGTCCCGGTGGGGGCGGCGGTGGCAGTGGAAGTTCCCCCGGCGGCAAAGGCGCAATCACCGGCCCTCCTCCGGGCGGCGGCAGCTTGCGAATAAAGACCCGGTCGCCAAAGCCTACGGTCGAACCCCGTGCAGACTTCAGTTGCCGCCACTGGTCGAGCGAGAGCACTTTTCGCAGATCGAGATTCATCATCGTGTACTCGCGCTCCAGTTTGCCCCGCGCTGCGAGTACCTGATCGACCTGCGCCTCCACCTGGCCTTCATTGGGCACGTCGGCGTCGAGCAGCGTCTGGAGTTTGAGATCCTGCTTCTCCATTTCACCGCCATAGTCGATCAGCTTGACCTTATGATCGTAAAAGATCTGATCGAGCTGGCCGATCTGGCCATCACTGAGCTGGAGCTTCTTGACCGTTTCCGAGTTCTGCCACCATTTTCCGAGTTCACGATGGTAGATAAACGTTCCCTTTTTAGGCATGCCAGGCGGCACCGGTGCTTGCGGCACCTGAGCCCGCAGACTTAGCGAGAGCAGCCACACAGCGAATACCGTGAGCAGGTTAGTCTTCATGACTTTGGTTTCCTTTTTCAGCTGAATGGTTTTGATGACCTCCCCCAATTTCTAGGGCCAGCAGTGCGGCCGGTTCAAGCGCCTCCGGTCCTTCGATCTGCACCGCCCGTTCAACTGCAAGCAGTAGTTCATGATCGGAGTCGTTTCGGTTCTCAACTTGCTTTGCCGGTTCCGATGCGGAACCGGCGAACAAAAGCGTCATCGCGAGAACCACAACCGCGGCAATTCCTGCCCACACCGGTTGGGGTGAAGCCTGGCTCGGGTGTAGCCGGGCAGACGAAATTCGTTCCCAGATTGCGCTATGCTGCTTCTGCCAGTATTCATCAGGATGGTCGCTCGCCTGCCGCGCCAAGCCGGGCAGATGGCTAAGCGTTTCCGCCACACACTGGTCGTCCGCGATAAACATCTCGTCCGGGAAGTTTCTCTTCAACCTGCGAATTATCTCCATTGTTTTTTCCTCAACACTTCCCGCACCGTGGCGGTTGCGCGGAATAACTGTGCCTTTACGCTTCCGGTAGCCAAACCGAGGACGTCGGCAATTTCAGCAAGTGACATCTCTTCGGCAAAGCGCAGCAGGAAGATAGTGCGTTGCTGCGCAGAAACTGCGTCCAGTGCTTTCCATACTTCTTTCAATTCCTCGCGCGCCAGCAGAGTGGCTTCGGGAGAAGGCTGCACTGCCACAAGCGTAGACTTACTGTCAGCCCGTTGTTCGTCTAGTCCGACAAGCCTTTTCCAGAATGAATTCCGGCGGCTCCTGCCGTAGTCACGCACCAAGTTGACCGCGATTCGCAACAGCCAGGTGTCAACCCGGCAATCACCGCGAAAGCTGCCCAGCTTCTGGTAAGCGCGAAGAAAACACTCTTGCGTGAGCACGTCAGCAAGATCATCGTCCCTGACCAAAAGGAAGATCACCCGATAAACCCGCCGCTGATGCAGGCGCATGAGCTGGTCGAAAGTCTGGGCGGTGACTTTCGACTGGTCCCGCACTGAGGTCAAGGCTGCGGTCAGGATCGTTTCCATGCGCTTTCTGTTCTGTTATGACTATGGACGAGTCTGCGGCAAACAGGTTTACAGAATTCAAGTCGCGATCCAATGCTGAGCACCAAGGGAGTTAGAATGGACGCCATGATTGGACGCCCGCAGGCAACTGAAGCAGCGCCTTACTATTTCACCTATATCAACCAGGTCACGGGAGAAGATCCTGTCGCTACTGTAGAGCGTCAGCTTGAAGAAAACTTGGTATTTTTGGCGGCGATTTCGGAAGAAAAATCGTTGCACCGATATGCGCCTGAGAAGTGGAGTATCCGGCAGGTACTGAATCATGTCACAGACACGGAGCGGGCCTTTGCGTTTCGAGTCCTCTGGTTTGCGCGCGGTTTTGAGACTCCCCTGGCGAGCTATGACCAGCACATCGCGGCGGCTGGCGCTGGGGCGGACGCCGTCTCATGGGCGGCACATGTTGAGGAGTTCCGGCGGGTGCGTCTGGCCACGATTTCACTGTTCAGGAATATGCCGGCTGAGGCATGGAGCAGAAGCGGCATCGCGAATGACAATCGAGTCACCGTACGCGCTCTGGCGTATATCATCGCCGGGCATCTGACACACCATCTCGCGATACTGCGGGAGCGATACTTGTAGTTCCCTCCACTTCTAGTGCATCACAATGCCGGCGCGATGAAAACTGGTCAGCTGTAAAATTGCTCGTGCCGTACCACCACGCATTGTCGACACGCGAATGTTTGCCGACCTTTCTCGCGTTGTCGGCGTTCGGATTCATAGCTGGTATGGGAATGGGAGCGCTCGGAAAGGGTCCCTACTGGTCCAGATTTGGATGGGACTATAGCGTGATCTTAAGGGCGCGCAACTTCTCACCGCGTCCTGAGAGCCGTTTCCCGCGCCTCCCCGGTGCCATTCTGGTTGCACTGCTGTTGTCGGCGGTGCCACTTTTCAACGGTGATTGCCCTGGCTTCCTGGAGAAGCATTTGTTATTTTCCCTCGCGTGGTTGGCGTGCGGAATCTCAACAACCTCTTGGTTGCTGGTAGCCTTATCCTTCCGGCGAGGCACAGATGCCGACAGAACAGCGCGGATTGAGGAATTTATGTCCGATTCTGCTGCGCCGGTTCCCGCCCCGGTTGCCGGACTCGAGAGACCTCCCATATCTCTAGGGCTTTGGAACTGCTTCAACATCGCCCTTTTCGCGGTGTTGATCATCGTTGTTGCCTTAACCGTGAGCGGTAGGCCAATTCTTCGGGGAGGGTAAAACAGTTTTCTGATAGAGGCCCCACGAAGACCTCCTCGCAGAGGTTGCGTAGGTATGCTCTGTCTTTTGGAGGACGCCGCCTCCCGGATATATGTAACAGAACGGCTACGCATTATGCGTAACTATACGGTTACGCACTATTGTCAAGGGATCTTTGCAACGTTGCTCAGGTACCGAATCTTGCGGCGGAACGAGCCTTCGCTCTTTCGGTTTCGGCCTCGCGATTCCGGGGCGGAGTGGTGGTTTCGAGCGAATGAAGCAGCCGGCTGGAGGCAGCAGCAACTTCGTTAATTGCAGCAAGGAACGCGGCTTGATTAGCCTTCGATGGTTTATTGAAGCCGCTGATCTTCCTCACAAACTGGAGCGAAGCCGCTCGAATCTCATCGTCGGTAACGGGCGGCTCGAAATTGAAGAGGATTTTGATGTTTCTGCACATGAACTTATGATCTCAGAATCCTGGCCATCACGTAAGGGCCGCATGATCGACCGCCTTAACAATAACGTGGCGCCGAGCACGAGCCCGGCGCTCACAGCGATCGGTGTCCAGGCGACGTAGCTCGCGCTGGCAGTGGCTTTGCTGCTGCTCTCCTTCGCATCTCTCGCTTTTTTTTCCAGGGTGTTCACTGACCGGCTCTACCTTCGAAAACTGCGCCTGGAATCCCTCGGGAATTTGCTTCAGCGTTTGCCCCTGCTGCCTACGCGATCAGCGGAGTGCATGTAGGCTTCGATCATCTCTCGCTCTTCCGCCAGAAGCTTTTTGGTTTGGGGATCAAGCGGGAACCGCTCCAACTGATCGAGGTCTCTACGAAAGTGTCTGCTCGTGTTGCTTCAAGTCTTTTTTCCGCCAGAGTGCGCTGGTCTGCTGATTCGCTGCCGAGCCAGGTCAACAGATCGCCTCGGATGGCATCGTGCGTCTGATCACCATCCATGTGCACTGGCGTCGCATACCGACCAACGACAAACTTGAAATGTCATCCTCGACGCGGGTTAAGGCCATCAGAGAACTCGTGGCGACTGCCGGTGCCGCCACGAGTCCGGGCAAGCTGAGCATGATAAGCTTTTTTCCCCAATGGTCAGCTTCATGTGAACTCAAAAGGTGTCCTACCTTCGAGCTATCGGCACTGACAGCTGAGCCTTGAGCCACGTTGGGTTGAAACCACCGCTTTTCTGATGAGGTTACTAGTTCGGCTAACCAGGTTGGATACTACTGTCCGTGTTCCTGGGCTTGGTTACTGTGGCGGCCTGTTGACCATGTCCAGGAAGGCGCGATGAATCCGTGTGTCTTCGGAGAGTTCGGGGTGAAAGGTTGCAGCCATAATTTTTCCCTGACGAACAACAACGGGGTCATTGCCTTCGGTGGCCAGGACTTCAACTGCTGGGCCGACGCGTTCAATTTTCGGCGCACGGATGAAGACCATTTCGATGGGAGAGTTGGCGAACCTGCCCTCCCGAATGGAGCTGTCAAGCTGGCGTCCGTAGGCGTTGCGGCGGATGCGAACGTCGAGCGCTCCCAAGCCTTCCTGTTTGGGATTCTCAACTTCGTTGGCCAAAAGGATCGCTCCGGCGCAGGTACCGAAGGTGGGCTTGAGCCGGACGAATCTCTTGAGCTTCTCAAATCCAGCTTCTCCCAGCAGCTTCAGAAACGTGCCCGACTCGCCGCCGGGAATGATGAGCCCGTCGAGCTCATCGAGTTGTTCCGGTTTTTTGACGAGCACAACTTCGGCGCCCAGCTCTTCGAGCCGCTTACGGTGCGCGTCAAAATCCCCCTGCAGTGCCAGCACCCCGATTTTCATGGCGCTTGTTAGTTGTCAGCGACTTCTTCTTAATTTTAATGGATACGCGGCGACTGACAACCAAGCGAGGCATTGGAGTGACGCGTGGAGGCAACCGAGTTTAGTTAGGTTGCGGTTCAGCGTTTGGGTTGTATGTAAGCGTTCAGGGGTTTGTGTTTTCTGCGTGGGATTTATGCATGGGTATATCCCTACCTGGTGATCTTCTAGAATCATGGGGTTAGCGGGAGAACCCGAACCCAATCTTTGGCAAGAAATGAGCTGCAGGCAAAATCCAGAAAGACAAAGACTTAGAAACACAGAATTAAACCTCCAAATGAGTAAAACGTACTACTTACCTTTATGCAGTAAGTCGCGGAGCGAGGTCGCGGGAAAGAGCAGGTTAGTGATTAGTTCCCAGGTCTCGCAACGGGCGGGGCCTCGGGGCACCCAGTTGTGTGGAGTCGCAGCCGAGTGG
>Ga0075425_100004036_pt1 | contig 15066 bp, 15 predicted proteins | sample SoiMethybrSBSTD4_FD_75300 | JGI IMG/M metagenome (GOLD analysis project Ga0075425, IMG submission 75300) | Bulk soil microbial communities from a Populus tree surrounding site in Tennessee, USA - Soil MetaG P. TD hybrid SBSTD4 | ecosystem: Environmental > Terrestrial > Soil > Tree plantation...
CCCGGCAGCACGTAACGCGATGCGCTGATCTTCGACGCATCGACCGGCATCACCGCGAGCGGATCCGTCGTCAGGTTGTCGAGCACTGACGCGTACGCTGTGATCGCGCCGGTCTGGGACGTGATCTCGATCTCGATGCGGCCGTCCTCGAGCGTCACACCGTTCGCGGCCATGAAGTTGTTGATCTGCTGATGCTCGCCCGGCTGCAGTTTGAAATCGACTTCCTTCTGCTGCAGCCCCGCGTCGTTGAAGATGCGGATCTTTCCGCTCGCCTCCTCGCCCGCGCCTTCGACGATGCCGAGGTTCGTGCGGAACTTCGAGGATTGCGCGACCTGCTGGAGCGAGAATTTTCGCGACGCGGGGACGCCCGGAATGAGGTCGTCCGTCGCCAGCGATGCGAATTTCGCGAACGGCACCGCGGCGATGAATTGTCCGAACGTTCCCGCCGGCGTGCTCGCGTAGGTGCGGCTCGATGCGTACGTGAGCGTCGCGGCGGACTCGATCGGACGGATCTCGAGCGAGCCGAAGCCGATGTCGTTCGCGGCGCCGGTCGCGCCGAAGCCGAAGAAGTTCTTCGCGATGTCGTTCAGCGCGACGGTCGATCCGCCGTCGACGGTCACGGGCGTCGCCTTGCCCGGCGTCGTCACCGCATTCGTGCCGGTCGGCGTGAACGCAATCTGGTATTTCCCGGACGACGCGGCAGCATTCGTGATGCGCACGTCGGAGAGGAACTGGCCGACGGCGCCGTTGACGTGCGTGACGACGGGGATGATCAGCGCGTTCGGCGGCGGCGTCGTTTTCTTCGACGGCGTGACCGGCGTGACGAGGCTGATCGTGACCGGCGTCGTCGCGACCGTTGCGCCGTTCGACGCGACCGTCAGCGTTCCCGTGCTCGCACCCGGCGGCAGTCCGCCCGGCGATGCCGTCACGGTCACGGTCGTTCCGGTCGGCGGAAGAATGCCGCTCGATGGCGAGACCGTGAGATAGGGCTTGTCGGTTCCCGCGGTGAACGTCGTCTCGTCGCTGCGAACGGCGCCTTTGCCGGACGGGCCGGGGATGAAGACCTGAATCCCGATCGGCGTCGTGCTGCCAAACGGAACGACGCCCTCGGGATTGCGCGTTTGTGTCTGCTGCGCCTGAACCACTGTCGACACGACATCCGAAACCTGCGGCTGACCGCCGGCGCAGCTCGAAGGCCGCACGCGATAAAAGTACGTGGTCGTGGTCGTGAGGTCGTGGCGGAACGTCGTCGAGAGTCCGCTCACGAGCGTCGCGGTGACGCCGCTCGTGAAGTCGCGCGTCGTCGATTCCTCGATCGTGAACGTCGTGTTCGGATCGCTCACCGCGCTCCACGAAACGGTGTACGCGACGCCGCTCGTCGTGACCGGCGGCGCGCTGATGCGCGGCGTGCACGTCGGCACATCGACGCTCGAAGACGCGAACGCCTGGCCGATCACCTGCGGCGGGTCGGTCAGGTCGGTCACGATCGTGAAGCCGAGCACCGGGATCTGACTCACGGAGCCGTGCACGCCGGTCGACGACGTGAAGCTCTGCCCGGCCGCGAGACTCGCGTCGCCGAAGCAGAAGCTGAACGCCTCGGTGACCGTGTCGCCGAAGAGCGACGAGTCGAAGCACTCGTTGATGCCCAGCGAGTTCGTGGTCCCCGTGAACTGCGCCTGGCTCGGCGGAACCTCGGCCGCCCATCCGATGTAGAACAGGCCCGAGCAGGCGTTCGGCCCGAGGTTCGTGGTCGTCGAGACGCACTGCGAGCTCGTGCCCGGCGTGCACCGGACGGTCATCTCGAGATTGCACGTCGTGGTCTGAGCGAGAGAGGAGAGAGCGAGAAGCGAGAACAGAAGGAAGAGAGAGAGTCGCCTGATCAAGAGTCCTCCGGGGTTAGCGAGACAAGGCTCGCATTGTAAGGCGCGTGCTAAATTGCGCGCCGCTTGCGTCTCCGGTTCTTCCTTCCGGTTTCGGGCATTGCCGTGGCCGTGCTCGCTTGGCACGTCGCCGTGGCGACGCATCCCGGTACGCTCGTGCCGACGCCGTGGCAGTCGGTCCGCGCGATCGTTGACCTCGCGCAGCGCGGTCTGCTGCTGAAATACGTCGTGGCGTCGTTGTTTCGCGTGACGTGGGGCTATCTCGCCGCGCTCGTTCTGGCGATCCCGTTCGGCGTAGGTCTCGGACTGTGGCGCCGCGGCGAACTGGCCATCAATCCGCTGCTGCAGGTCCTGCGGCCGATCTCGCCGCTGGCGTGGATTCCGATCTCGATCCTCTGGTTCGGCGTCGGCGACGTCGCGGCGATGTTCCTGATTTTTCTCGCGTCGTTCCTGCCGCTGACCGTGACCGCGATGCACGCGGTGCACGACGTCGAGGCGCAGCATCTCGCGGCCGGACGCAATTTCGGTCTCAGCGGATGGCGGCTCGCGCGGAGCGTGATCCTTCCCGCGATCCTCCCGCAGCTCATCGTCGGCATGCGCATCACCCTCGGCATCGCCTGGCTCGTCGTCGTCGCCGCGGAGATGATCGCGGTGAACTCAGGACTCGGATTTTTGATCATCGACGCGCGCAACGCCGGCAATCGCTACGACCTCGTCGTCGGCGGCATGATCCTCATCGGCACGATCGGCGTGCTGCTCGATCTCGTCATGCGGCGCGCGGAGCGTCTGCGGGAACTGGCGTGGGGGTACGCGGAGTGAGGAAGAGTGCAGAGCGCAGAGTGCAGAGGTCAGAGTTGAAGCGAACTCTGAGCTCTGCCTTCTGCACTCTGCACTCTGCGCTTTACGCATGAAAGTCCAATTCACCAGCATCTCGAAGTCCTTCGGCGCGACGCACGTGCTCGAGGACATCAATCTCGACGTGAACCAGGGCGAGTTCGTCTGCATCCTCGGTCCCTCGGGCTGCGGCAAATCGACGCTGCTGAACATCGTCGGCGGGTTCATTCAGCCGGATGGCGGCGACGTCACGATCGACGGCGAGCGCGTGACCGGTCCCGATCCGCGCCGCATCTTCGTGTTTCAGGAGCGCGGCGTTTTTCCGTGGCTCACCGTCGAGCAGAACATCGGCTTCGGACTGTTCAAACTGAGCGCCGCCGAGCAGCGCGAGCGCATCGCGCACTACGTCAATCTCGTCGGCCTCAAAGGATTCGAGCGCTCGTATCCGCGCGAGTTGTCGGGCGGCATGAAGCAGCGGCTCGAGGTCGCCCGCGCGCTCGCCGTCGATCCCGACGTGCTCTATCTCGACGAGCCGTTCGGTGCGCTCGACTCGATCACGCGCCTGCAGATGCGGCGCGAGCTGCTGCGGATCTGGGAGGCGGAGAAGAAGACCATTCTGTTCGTGACGCACGACATCGAGGAGTCGGTGCAGCTCGCCGATCGCGTGGTCGTGCTGTCCGCGCGGCCGGGACGCGTGCGGCGCATCGTGACGATCGACATCGCGCATCCGCGCGATCTGTCGGATCCGAGGTACATCAAACGGCGGGACGAGATCTTCGGAGAGATCGGACTTGCGCACAAAGTCTAAGAGGGCAGAGGGCAGAGGGCAGAGTGCAGAGGCGGCCAGCTTCCGCCCTCAGCCCTCTGCGCTCGGCCCTCTCGTCGAGAAGGTCGCGCTGCCGCTGCTCGTCGCCGCGATGGTCATCGTGTTGTGGCACTTCGCGGTGCGCTTCACGGAGACGAAGATCTTTCCGTCGCCGCTCGCGGTGGCGAAGGGAATCGGTCAGCTGGCGTCGCGCAATCTGCTCTGGTCGTACATCGCCGACTCGCTGCTGCGCGTCGGCTGCGGCTATCTCGCCGCCGTGATTCTCGGCATCCCGTTCGGTCTGCTCCTCGGCTCGTCGGCGAAGCTCGCGTCGGCCACGAATCCGCTGATTCAGATGATGCGGCCGATCTCGCCGCTGGCGTGGATGCCGCTCGCGGTCATCTGGTTCGGCGTGAGCAACCTCGCGCCGATCTTCCTGATTTTTCTGGCGTCGTTCTTCCCGATCGTCGTCGCGGCGATGAACGGCGTGCGCAACGTCCCGCCGATGTACGTCCAGGCGGGCCGCAATTTCGGACTGTCGAAGCGCGCGCTGATCACGCGCGTGATCTTCCCCGCCGTGCTGCCGCGCATCCTCGTCGGACTGCGGATCGCCTTCGGCGTCGCATGGCTCGTCCTCGTCGCCGCGGAAATGATCGCCGTCGACTCCGGACTCGGATACCTCATCATCGACGCGCGCAACGCGGGAAGGCGTTACGACCTCGTCGTCGGAGGCATGCTGCTGATCGGTGTGATCGGCCTCGCGCTGGATACTCTCATTCGCCGCGCTGAGCGGTTGAAAGTTGTCAGATGGGCATTCAGTGATTAGCAGTTGGTCGGTTAGTCAGTTGGTCGGTTGGTCGGTGAAAACCGTTCCACGGACCAACCGACCAACGGGCCAACCGACCAACGGAAGGGAGGTGGTAGCCAAATGTCTCGCAGAATCCCGATCTTCGTCGCGGCGTGGCTCGCGCTCATCACGTGGGCGCATCTTGCGCTGAACGTCGACTGGAACGTGCTGCTCAACGATCGTTTGCCGGAATCGGAACGCAAGCTGAACGTGGCCTACATCCCGGTCACGTGACATCTGGCCTGCCCGGTCACCGACTACATCTCCGCCTACTCGCAATCGGGTCATCTGTTCATCCCGAGGTTGTTCCAGGGCTTCCCCGAGATCAAGGAAGCGCTGATGTCGAACAAGATGCAGGCGGGGTTCATGGTCGCGCCGATGGCCATCGCCCTGCGGGCTCAGGGCGTTCCGATCAAGATCGTTTACCTCGGCCATCGCTACGGCAGCGCGGTGGTCGTGCAGAAGAACGGGCCGGTGCATACGTTCGCCGACCTGAAGGGGAAGACTGTCGCCATTCCGAGCCGCTTCTCGGATGAGCGTCTGATCCTCTTCCGCGCGATGGCGAAGCATGGGATGTCCGCGAAGGACATCCACATGGTCGAGATGTCACCCGCGGACGTCGCCGGCGCGCTCGCGGCCGGCGCAGTCGATGCCTTCTCGATGGGCGAGCCGTATCCGTCGCAGGCGGAGATGGTCGGTTTCGGCCGCGTGCTGTTTCCGGCGCGCGAGTACTGGCCGGACTACATCTCGTGCGTGCTCGTCGTGCGGCAGGATGTGATCGACAAGCGTCCCGAGGCGGTGCAGGTGCTGGTGGATGGAATCGCGCGATCGGGACTGTGGCTCGAGAATCCGCCGAAGAAGCGCGCGCGCCGCGAGCACGCCGCCGATTTCGTCGGGCGCTTCTACTTCCGCCAGAATCCGAAGCTGCTGCGATGGGCGCTGACGAAGCCGCTCGATCGCGTGCAGTACCAGCCGCTCACGCCGGCGCGCAAGGACTTCGAGCTGATCGTGAAGCTGATGCGCGAGACCGGCGTGCTCGATCGCGACATCGCGTTCGAGGAGTACGTCGACACGCAGTTCGCGGAACACGCGCGCGTTCAGACCGAATGGCGTTACGAGCCGGGCGACAGCACGGCTAAGTGATCGAAGTCCGTCAGCGACAGCGTCTCCGCGCGCGCCTCGACATCCACGCCCGCGCTCTCGATCAGCGCGAGCGCATCCGCACGTGACAGCCCGCGCCATCCGATCAGGTTGTTGATCAGTTTCTTGCGACGCATGCGAAACGACGTGCTGATCAGATCGAGAAGCGTGTCGCGATCGGACGTGAACTGCGGCGGATGCGGGTCGAGGATGACCACCGCACTGCGCACTTTCGGCGGCGGGTAGAACGACTTCGGCTCGAGGGTCATCAGACGTTTCGCGGACGCGAACATCTGCACGTAAAGCGTGAGGTAGCCGTAGTCGTCGTCGCCGGGACTCGCGGTCAGACGATCCGCGACTTCCTTCTGCAGCATGAACACCGCGCGGCGGCAGTTCGGGTCGGCGATGACGCGGCGCAGGATCGGCGTGCCGACGTTGTACGGAAGGTTGCCGACGGCGCGATACGGAGTTTCGGGCAGCGGCGCTTCGAGCGCGTCTTCGTGGATCAATTCGAGCCGCTCGCCGAATTGCGTGCGCAGTTTTTCGGCGAGCTCGGGATCGATCTCGACCGCGACGACGCGGTTCGGCAGCTCGACGAGCTTCTCCGTCAGGACGCCTTCGCCGGGACCGATCTCCACGACGATCTCATCCGGAAGGGGCTCGACCGCCGCGACGATGCGCTCCACGGCACCGCGATTTCGCAGAAAGTTTTGACCCCATTTTTTCTTCGGTTTCGTCATCCTCTTTTGGAGTGCGGCGACCGCAGTCGCCGCTTTGCCTCGCCGCGACCGCAGTCGCGGCAGCTGCGGCTGCCGCAAATCAAAGCGGCGACTGCGGTCGCCGCACTCCAAACCTCGCTCAGGATGACGGTAGACTCCGACCCAATGCAAGACGCTCACGAAACCATCTCCCGACTGCGCCGCGAGATCGGGCGCGCCGTCATCGGACAGCAGGCCGTCGTCGACCGCCTCGTCATCGCCATCCTCATCCGCGGGCACGTGCTCGTCGAAGGGTTGCCCGGCCTCGCGAAGACGCTGCTCGTCAAAACGCTCGCGACGTCGATCGATGCGACGTTCAAGCGCATCCAGTTCACGCCCGATCTGCTGCCCGCCGACATCACCGGCACGCAGGTCTTCAATCCCGAGAGCCGCACCTTCGCCCCGCGCCTCGGCCCGATCTTCGCGAACTTCGTCCTCGCCGACGAGATCAACCGCGCGCCGGCGAAAGTGCAGAGCGCGCTGCTCGAGGCGATGCAGGAGCGGCAGGTCACAATCGGCGACGCGACATATGCGCTGCCCGATCCGTTCGTCGTCATCGCGACGCAGAATCCGATCGAGCACGAGGGAACGTATGCGCTGCCCGAAGCGCAGGTCGACCGGTTCGTGATGAAACTGAACGTGGCGTATCCGGCGCCGGACGAGGAGCTGCGGATGCTTTCGCTCTACCTCGATCCGACGATCGCGCGTGTCGAAGTGAATCGCGTCGTCGCGCTCGACGAGATCGCGAAGGTGGCGGGACTCGCGGCGCAGGTGCACATGGACGAGAAGATCGGCCGCTACATCGTGCAGATCGTGACCGCGACGCGGAAGCCGACGCCGCACGTCGCGTTCGGCGCTTCGCCGCGCGCGACGCTCGCGCTGGCCCATGTAGCGAAAGCCCATGCGTTCATGGAAGGCCGCGCCTTCGTGATCCCCGAGGATGTGAAGGGCGTCGCGCACGACGTGCTGCGGCACCGGCTCGTGCTCAGCTACGAAGCGGCGGCGGATCAGATGTCGGCGGACAGAATCGTCGATCAGGTGCTTGCGGGGGTGCAGGTGCCATAGGTCTCAGAGTCGCACAGTCGCACAGTCGCACAGAGGCCCTGTGAGACTGTGCGACTTTGAGACTGTGAGACTTTTCAAGCGCAAATCGCCATCTCTTCGCGAGCCCGTCGTTCGCCGCGTGAAAGATCTGGAGCTGATCTCCGCGCGGCTGATTCGCGCGGGATTCGCGGGCGACTATCACTCCGCGTTTCACGGCCGCGGGATCGAGTTCTCGCAGGTGCGCGAGTACCTGCCGGGCGATGACGTGCGCACGATCGACTGGAACGTCACGGCGCGCACCGGCGTGCCGCACGTGAAGGAATTCGTCGAGGAGCGCGATCTGACGGTGATCATCGCGGTCGACGTCTCCGGATCGATGGCCTTCGGATCGGTCGACTGGCGGAAGTGCGACATCGCCGCGGAGCTCGCATCGATCTTCGCTTTTTCAGCCGTCCAGAACTTCGATCGCGCGGGCCTTCTGCTGTTCGATTCCGGCGTGCGCGCGTTCATCCCTCCTCGGCGCGGACGCACGCACGCGCAGGTCCTCGTGCGCGCGGCGGTCGACGTCGCGATGCGCGGACCGGCAGGCAGCGCCGACATCGAGAACGCCGCGCGATTTCTCGATCGCGTTGCGGTCAAACGCGCGGTCGTGCTCGTGCTCTCCGATTTTCTCGATCTGCCCTTCGAACGTCCGCTCAAGCGTTTGAATCGGAGGCACGACGTGATCGCGATCGCCATCAACGATCCGCGCGAGGAACGTTTTCCGGAGCGCGGGATGGCGCGGCTCGTCGATCTCGAGACCGGCGAAGCCCGTCTGGTCGAGCTCGGCCGCGCCGACGTCGGCAAACGCGCGGCGCAGCGCGTGCAGCAGCTCACGAAGCGCTTCCGTGCCGCCGGCATCGACCATCTGCCGATCTCGACGGCCGTGCCATACGACCGCGAGCTTTTGCGTTTCTTCCGCGAGAGGGCCGCACGGCACCGGCGTCCGACATGATTCCGCTTCTCTTCGCCATCGTCACCGCGACGTTCCAGCCGAGCTCACCGACGGTCGGCGATCGCATCACGGTCACCTTCGAGCAGCCGGTGCGGCTCGATCCGTCGCCCGACTACGAAGTCGTTTCGTCCGATGGCAATCGCATCGTCGTGCGGACGTTTCAGGCGAAGTCGTTCGCGCTCAGCGGAACCATTGGCGCGACGCACTTCCGCAGTCTCATCGTGCCGGTGCGCTCGGTGCTGAAGGCGAATGACGATCTGAAGCCCGCGCCGCTCGTGCCGCCGCGCGCGGTGCCGTATCCGCGCGAGCCGTGGATTGCGATCGGCGTGGCGGCGCTGCTCGCCGCGCTCGCGTGGGTCGCGGTGTGGCTGCGATCGAGGCAGCGCGTCGCGAACGTCATCCCGGCGCTGCCGCCCGAGGTTCAGTTTCGCAGCACGCTCGCGTCGCTGCGTCCGAACGAATGGGCGCGGCTCGCCGATGCGACGCGCGCGTTTCTCGCGGCGACGCGTCCGAATTGCAGCACCGATCTGACGACGTCGGAATTGCTGCGCCGCTGCGACGACCCTGTGGTCGCGGACGTCCTCCGCCAGGGCGATCTCGAAAAGTTCTCGCCGTGGGGCGCCGCGCCGATGGACTTCGACAGCATCGTGCAGCGTGCGCGCGAGCTCGCGCCGGAAGAAAAGCTGGAGGAGGCGGCATGAGGTTCTGGACTGCGGTGGCGCAAGCCACCGCTCTGGTGAGCCGAGGCGCAAGCCTCGGCGGAGGGCGGAGGCTGGCGCCTCCGCGAGGAGAGCGGCGACTGGCGTCGCCGCAGTCCAGACGGCCATGACGCGCTTCGACTCTCCCTGGCTTCTCGCGCTCGCACTGCTCGTACTCGCGCGCGTGGTCCTTTTGATTCGCGATCGCCGCGCGCGGACGGGCACCTTTGCCTTTTCGTCGTTCTCGCTCGTCGCGAAAAAGAAAAGCGTGCGCACGCTGCTCGCCGGCGTGCCGTTCCTTCTCGAGAGCGTCGCGCTGTTGCTGATCGTGATCGCGCTCGCGCGGCCGCAGCGCGTCACGCGACTCGTGGCGAACGATCGCTACGGCATCGACATCGTCATCGCGCTCGATGCCTCGGGCAGCATGGCCGCGGAGGACTTCCGCCCGCGCAATCGCTTCACCGTCGCGAAGGACCTCATCACGGAATTCATCCGCCGCCGCACCGACGATCGCATCGGCATCGTGACGTTCGGCAGCCGCGCCGCGACGCGCGTGCCGATCACGTACGACCGCCGCATCGCCGAAGCGATTCTGGAGAAGACGGACCTCGGCGATCACGGACCGGGCACGGCGATCGGACACGCGCTCGCGACGGCGGTCAATCGTCTGAAGACGTCGAAGGCGCGCAGCCGCGTCGTGATTCTGCTGACCGACGGCGTGAACAACTCCGGCTCGATCGATCCGCTCGTTGCGTCGCAGCTCGCGCAGCGCGCGGGCGTGAAGGTTTACACGATCGGCGTCGGCAGCGAGGGGCCCGTGCCGCTCCCGGTCAAACGTCAGAATCCGTTCACCGGCGAAATCGAGACCGTTTATCAGCAGATCCGAGGGGAGCTCGATGAGAAGACGCTGACGACGATCGCGAAGACGACCGGCGGCGAGTTCTTCCGCGCCACCGACGCCGCGACGCTCGCGAACGTCCTCAAACGCATCGACTCGCTCGAAAAGACGCGTCTCGCCGCGCCGAAGCGCGAACAGGTCGACGAGCTCTACGTCTGGCCGCTGAGCGCCGGCGTCGCGCTCCTCGGCATCGCGCTGTTGTCGGGCGAGACGCTGTTGTTAAAGGTTGCCGCATGAACTTTCGCGACGTGAATCTGCTGTGGCTTCTCGCGCTCGTGCCGTTCGCAGCGGCGATGTTTCTCGCGCGCGAGCGGACGCGCTCGCGACTCGCGCGACGATTCGCTTCCGAACGGCTGCGCGGCGTGACGAATCCCGTGCGCGCGCTGCGTCCATGGCTTCTCGCGATTGCGGTCGCGGCGGCGATCGTCGCGCTCGCGGGACCTTACGCGGGCTTCACGACGGTGCCCATCACCGCGCGCGAAGTGAACCGCATCGTGGTCATCGACGTCTCGAACAGCATGGCCGCGCAGGACGTCGGCACGTCGCGCATCGCGGCGGCGCGAGCACTCGCGAAACGGATCATCGAAACGCAAACGGGACGCGTCGCGCTGGTCGTGTTCGAAGCGCAGCCGGAAGTCGCATCGCCGCTCACGACCGACGCGGACGCGGTGATCGCACTCATCGACTCCGTCGAGCCGGGCGAAGTGGGCGAGGCGGGCTCCGACATCGGCAGCGCGATCCTCGCGTCGCTCCGGCTCATCGAGGCGGATCCATCGCAGAAGGCGGACATCGTTCTGATCAGCGATGGCGAGGATCAGGGCACGCGTCTGCGCGAGGCCATTCAGCGCGCGAAAGCGATGAACGTCCCCGTCTCCACGATCCTCCTCGGCAGTCCCGAAGGCAGCGCGATCTCGACGCCTGACGGACCGCTGCGCGACGACTCGGGGCAGATCGTCACGACCTACGCGCGCGCGGACGTGCTCGAATCGATCGCGAAGGAAACCGGCGGCAAAGCGTTCGTGAATCCGTTCGCGGAGAAAGCGATCGCGCCATTGATCGCCGACGCGCGAACCGCCATCGACCGCCGCACCGAAGTGCGCGTGCCGATCGATCGCTATCAGTGGGCGCTCGCGCTCGCGTTCTTCGCGTTTCTCGGCGGTTCGTTTCTGAATCGAGGTGCGGAATGAAACTCGCGATCATTCCGATCCTCGCCGCGCTCTCGATCGCGTCCTTCCTGCGCGAGACGAACTCGCACGCCGCCGCGAAGCGCGGTGCCGCCGCGTTCGCGAAACAGGATTACAAAAACGCGACGCGCGAGTACTCGACCGCACGACAACAGTCGCCATCTCCCCGCAGCGCGTTCAACCTCGGCACATCGCAGATCGCCGGCGGCGATCGCGCGACCGGCTCCGCGACGCTCGCCGATGCGATCAGGGAACCGTCGCTTCGCGGCGATGCGCTCTTCAATCGCGGCAACGGCGCGCTGGAGGCGAAGCAGTACGAACAGGCGATCCGCGATTACAGCGACGCGTTGCGCGCGAATCCGAATCACGCCGCGGCGAAGCGCAATCTCGAGATCGCGCTCCGCAAACGCGAAGAAGAGAAACAGCGGCAGTCCGGTGGCGGCTCCGGTCAGCAGAAACAGCAACAGCAGAAGCAACAGCAACAACCGCAGCCGAAGCCCGCGCCGAAAGAAGGCGACAACGACGCCGAGGCGCTGCTCCGCTCCGTGCAGCAGCAGGAACAGGAAGAGATGAAGCGGATGAAGGCGCGGGCGGTGGTGGGGAAGGTCGGGTGGTGACGATGAGAGGGCAGAGGGCAGAGGGCAGAGTGCAGAAGTCGCCCTTGCTTGCGCGACTCGCACTCGCAACTCTGATCTCTGCACTCTGCACTCTGACCTCTAAGGCCAACGACCTCACTGTCGATCGCAGAAGCGTCACCACCAACGATCTCGTCACCATCACCGTCTCGCTCGAAGGGCCGTTTGCCTCCGCCGATTCGGTCAACGTTCCGCTCGAGAATCTCGCGCTCGTCGGGGAGCCGTGGGTCTCGTCGGAGTTCTCGTGGATCAACGGCGACGTCGTGCGGCGGAAGGTTTTTCGTTATCGCGCGCGGCCGGTCGGGCCGGGGCCCGCGTCGGCGGGACCGCTGATTCTCGATGCCGAGGGACAGAGGCTGACGCTGCAGCAGGTCACTTTGCAGGTCGTTCCGGATCGCACCGCGGTCACGAACGAGCCGGAGCTCGTGCTCGAGGAGCTCATCGCGACGGGACGCGATCCGTTTTTCATCATCGCCAGCGCGGACAAGCAGACCGTGTACGCCGGCGAGCAGGTCGTCGTCACGTGGACGCTCTACAACGCCGCGAATCTGCAGCAGTTGCAGATGACGAGCGTGCCGAAGCTGACCGATTTCTGGAGCGAGGAGATCGACGTGCGGCGCGAGTCGCCGCAGCAGGAGCTGATGCGCGGCGTCGTTCTGCACGCGACGCCGATGCGCAAGGTCGCGCTCTTTCCGCTGCGCAGCGGACGATTTCAGATCGGAGGCATCACGCTCGATGCGACGGTCATGCGCTGGAATCGCGGCGGACCGTTTCGCATGTTCGAGGGCAATCTCGCGGAGGTGAGTTACACGTCCGCACCGCTCGCGATCGACGTGCAACCGCTGCCGCCCGGCCCGCCTGTCGATGCGATCGGCGAGCTCACGCTCGAGGGACACGCGAAACCGCAGCTGCGCAATGGACCGGTCGTGGTCGAGGTCACGCTCGCCGGCCGCGGCAACGTGCGCGCGGCGACCGCGCCGCGTTTCGACGCGCCGGTCGCGGGCAACGTGCAGGTCGAGAGCGATCCGGTCGTCGTCACGCAGGACGAGGCCGGCGTGGTGATGTCGCGCAAATGGCGCTATCTGCTTTTTCCCTCCGCGACGGGAACGCTCACGCTGCCGCCGCTGACGATGCGCGTCTTCGATCCATCGATCGGCCAGCGCCGCGAGCTCGGATGCCGCATCCCGCCCATCGAGGCGACGATTGCCGAAGTGCCCGCGGTGCCGCGCGAGGCGCCGTCGGCGGTGCGTCGCGAGGTCGCGCGCGAGCGCGCGGTGCCGTGGGTGGCGGGAGGCGTTCTCGCGCTGCTGTTCGTGGGGATCGCCGCGCCGCGCATCAAACGGAGTGCGGTGCTGCGCCGCGACGTGCGCGAGATCGTGGCCGGTACGCCGTCGGAGATTCGCGAGCGCGTCGACGCGCGGATCGGCGATCCCGCGGCGCTGCTCGCGGAACGCTCGGAGCGCGGCGATGCGTATCGCGCGCTGCGCTCGATGCTCGCGGCCGCGGAAGGGGAGCGCGACATCGCCAGCAACGCCGACGAGGAGATCGAGCGCCGCGTGCGGGAGCTGTTGCGCCTTCTGGCGTCATCCTGAGCGAAGCGAAGGAACTCTTCTACGAGGAACCTCGGCGACGACGAGGTCCTTCGCTTCGCTCAGGATGACGGACAATTGGACATGCGTCCGACCCTCCGCACCGCACGCCTCACGCTTCGTCCGTTCGAGCTTACCGACGCGCCGGCCGTGCAGCGCCTCGCCGGTGCGTACGAGGTCGCGCTCAACACGCTGATGATTCCGCATCCATATCCGGACGGCGCGGCCGAGGCGTGGATCGGGATGCATCAGGACGACTTCGACGCGGGCCGCATCGTGCAATTCGCGCTCGACAATGGAGAGCTCATCGGTGCGATGGGACTGATCCTCAAACGCGATCAGAACATGGCGGAGATCGGCTACTGGATCGGCGTCCCGTTCTGGAATCAGGGCTACGTGAGCGAGGCCGCGGCGGAGATCCTCCGCTACGGATTCGAAGAGCACGGCCTCAATCGCATCTTCGCGGGCCACTTCGCGCGCAACGCGGCATCCGGCCGCGTGATGCAGAAGATCGGGATGAAATACGAAGGCACGCTGCGCCAGCACGAGATGAAGTGGGATGTTTACGTGGACGTCGTGATGTACGGGATTCTGCGCGAGGAGTGGGTGCGACTTCAGCACCCGACCGTCGTGAGCTCCGCCACCTGACCGACGAGCGCGCCTTCGCCTGCGGCCGACGACAGAAAGAGCGCCGGGTGCCATTCGTTGTAGCTGCGCGCGATGTCGATCAGCAGGTCGAGCTTGCCGTCGTGATCGAGGTCGCCCGCGAAGTAGACCTCCGGGGCGATGTCCGGGAGCTCGGGCTTGCCGTTGCGGTCCGCGAACGCGTCGAACGTGGCGATCTCCTGCTCCGTTTCGCCCGTGGCCATCACGAGTTTGCAATCGAACACGCCGTCGGGATCGGCCGCGTCCGCGCAGCGATAGCGCAGCGTCGACGTGACGTGATGGAGCTTGAACTGAAACGTCGTGCCGAGGGTGAGTGTCGTGCCGTCCGGTGAGGCTGCGGTCACGTGTCCCGGCGAGAAGCGATCGCCGCGGATGAGGATCCCGTCGTCGATGCCGCTCGCGATCACGCGTTTGCCGGTCATCGCGTTCTTCTCGTCGACGATCGGATCGAACTCCGTCTCGACGCGGATGCGCACCGGCTGCAGGAACCACTGCCCCGCTTCTTCCTTCACGAGCGCGAGGAAGTTCTCACCGCTCACGTTCTTCACTTCGCCGCGGTGGTAGCTGCCCGTCGCGAGCACATCCTCGGCGCGCGCCACGAAGGGGAGAAAGAAGAGCAGTCCGAGGAGAATCGCGATCCAGCGCTCGAGGCGGTAGTCGTTCGTGCCGTTATCCATGCGTACCAGTAAAGGTCCGCGTTGCGCCATCCGCGTGCGGCCGGCGAGGAAAGGTGGGGGAGGGAGTGTGGCGGGAATGTGGTGCGGAGCGCCGAGGAAAGAGACGGGATCTTCGTCCACAGACCACGACGCGGTGACGACAAGCTCGTCGTCGCGATCGAAAGAGATGGCAACTCCATGCGAAAGAGATGGCAACTCCATGCGAAGGAGATGGCAACTCCTTCCGAAGGAGTTGCCTGTCATTAGTGAAGGAGATGCAATCTCCTTCGAAAGGAGTTCGCATCTCTTTCGGAAGGAGATGGGATCTCCTTCGCATGGAGTTGCCATCTCCATCGGATGGAGATACGAACTCCTTCGGAAGGAGTTGGGATCTCATTCCGATCCAGTTGCGGCCCGTTCAGGCAGGCCTGCGGACTT
>Ga0075425_100004037_pt1 | contig 15064 bp, 14 predicted proteins | sample SoiMethybrSBSTD4_FD_75300 | JGI IMG/M metagenome (GOLD analysis project Ga0075425, IMG submission 75300) | Bulk soil microbial communities from a Populus tree surrounding site in Tennessee, USA - Soil MetaG P. TD hybrid SBSTD4 | ecosystem: Environmental > Terrestrial > Soil > Tree plantation...
GGTTCCTTGGAACCCTGTCAACCGGGAACCTCCCTCCGCCGTCTAACGTATTCAAGCAAAGCGGAAGCACCTAGAACCAGAACCTAGAACCAGAACCTAGAACCTAGAACCAGAACCTAGAACGCCGAACGCCGAACGCCGAACCCGGTTCCTGGAGGCTGCATGTCGTTTCTGAAGCGTCTGTTGGGCAAGAGCGAACCCCCGAAGCAGCGTATCCGTGTGTGCGTGGAGTGCGGCATGCCGCTCGCGGAGCACAAGGACTGGTGCTCGATTCACCGGGCGGCGACCGAGATGAAGCTCAAGGCGGCGGCGTCGCGTTCCTAGCCGAGTAGAATCGGCGCGATGCCTGTCGCGCTGATCCTTGCCGCCGCGCTCGCGCAATCCGCCGCGGGCGCCACAATCGACCTGACGATTCCGCCCGGCGCCAACTACGACAAGGCGGAGTTCCGGCTCTGGTACCCGCCGTCTACCGAGCGGGTGCAGGCCACGCTCGTGCTCGTCCCGGGATCGAACGGAGACGGCCGTCCCCATGGCCCACGAACCGTTCTGGCGAGAGTTCGCCGCGCGGTAAACGCCGAACCCCGAACTCGGCTGTAGAATTACCCCATGCGAACCGCGCTTCTCGGCCTTGTCGCCGGGCTCATGATCACCACCGCTTCGTCGAGTCCGCCAAACATCGTGTTCGCAAGGGTGTTTCCGCAGCCCGGCCAGATCGGGCTGTTCGTCGCCGCGGCCGACGGCACCGACGAGCACCCGCTGCTCGCGGCGCGCGACGCCGACTACGACGCGACGTGGTCGCCCGACGGCAGGTCGATCGTATTCACGTCGGAACGTGACGGCTCCGCGGATCTGTATCGCGTCGCCGCCGACGGATCCGGACTCGAGCGGCTCACCGAGAGCCCCGCCTACGACGACCAGGCGGCGTTCTCGCCGGACGGCAGACAACTCGTGTTCGTCACCACCCGCAACGGCGGCACCGCCGATCTCTGGACCATGGATCTGCAGACGCGGCGCGCCAGGGCGTTGACGTCGGGCCCTGGCGGCGACTTCCGGCCATCGTGGTCGCCCGACGGCAAGTGGATCGCGTTTTCGTCCGATCGCGGCAGCACGATGCCGTTCGCGCACGGGCGCTGGGAGCGTCTGCTGCTCGCCGATGTCTATCTGGTTCATCCTGACGGCTCCGGCCTGAAGCGGCTGTCGGCCCACGGCAACTTCTGCGGCAGCCCGAAATGGACCGCCGACAGTCGCCGCGTGATCGCGTACTGCATGACCGCGGAGTACACGCTCGACGCGCGCCGGCCGGTTCCGGAGCATCCCGAAGACACGCGCATCGTCGCGTTCGACGTCGCAACCGGATCGTCCGCGGACCTGCCATCGGGTCCGGGGGTGAAGTTCAATCCGTCGGTGCTGCCCGGCAACGAGATCGCCTGGCTGCGCAAGGCCACCGGCGACGACTCCGGCGTCTACTACGCGAGCGGCAGGCGCGGGCCGAAAGGCGACGTGCGCACCGCGTCATGGTCGCCGGACGGCACACGCGTCGTCTTCCACAAACGGCTGCCGGCGGTCGCGCCGACGTGGAAGAAGATCTGGAGCCGCAATGCCGACTACGGGATGACCTTGACCGGCATTCTGCCGTCGTTCAACCCGACCGGCGATCGGTTTGCGACGACAACGCGTACGGCCGCGGGTACGGTGCTCGGCGCGGCGCTCGCCGTCGCCGACGCGGGCACCGACAAGGCGACCATCATTTACCAGGACAAGACGCGCAACGTACTCGCGCCGCAGTGGTCGCCGAACGGCGACACGATCATCTTCGGCGTCGGCGTCTACAACCTGTTCTTCAACGGCTTCCACGGCCTGATCGAGAAACCTGGCGACCGCGTCGAAGGCGGCGCCCAGATCGCCACGATCCGGCCCGACGGCACCGGTTATCGCGAAGTGACGTCGGACTCGAACAACAACGGCTTCCCGTCGATGGCACCCGATGGCACGCGGTTCGTGTATCGATCGTTCGGCGCCGACGGCGAAGGTTTGCGGATCATGAATCTCGAGACGCATGCGGTGACGACGCTGACCAGCGGCTACGACAATTTCCCGCTGTGGTCGCCACGCGGCGATCTGATCATGTTCTCTCGGCAGGCGCAGGGCGACTACCAGATCTACACCGTGAAGCCGGACGGCACCGGCGTGAAGCGCCTCACCTTTACGCACGGTACCGACGCGCATCAGTCGTGGTCGGCAGACGGCGAGCACATCGTCTTCGCTTCGTCGCGGATGGGATTCAAGGACGAGCTCACCTACACCGACGCGCCGCAGCCGTACGGCGAGCTGTTCGTGATGCGCTACGACGGATCGAACGTCGAGCAGCTCACCGACAACCAGTGGGAGGAAGGCACGCCGGCGTGGCAGCCGGCGCCGAAGCAGCTCTCGCGGAAATGATTCGCGGACTGCGAACCGTCAGTCTTCGTGCCGTGGCCGCCGCGGTCGGCGCCTCGATCGTGCTGACGGCGGCCGCGGCCCCGCCGTTTCCGCGCGCCACACCGGACACCGTCGGCCTCAGCGCAGCGAAACTGCGGGAGGCGAACGCGCTGCTGCTGCAGTATGTCGACGAGCACAAGATTGCCGGCGCGGTCGCCGCAGTCGCGCGCCGCGGCAAGCTCGCGTGGATCGCTGCGGCCGGCGTTCAGGACCTCGCCGTCCGCACGCCGATGCGCGAGGATTCGATCTTCCGCATCTACTCGATGTCGAAGTCGGTAACGGCGGTCGCGGCGATGATGCTCTACGAGCGGGGGCGGTTCGCGCTCGACGATCCGGTCGCCAAATACCTGCCGCCGTTCAACGAGGTGATGGTCCGCGGCAGTGCGGCTGCGGAGCCACGGAAGCCGTCGCGGCCGATCACGGTTCGCGACCTGATGCTGCACACCTCGGGTCTCGAGCACCGCACTTCCGAGCTGTATCGGCGCGCTCGCGTCCGCGCGCGCGACATCACGCTGCCGCAATTCGTCGCGAACATCGTGCGCGCGCCGCTGATGGAAGATCCGGGGACGAGGTTCCGCTACAGCGAGGGCACGACCGTGCTCGGCCGGCTGATCGAGATCTGGTCCGGTCAGCCGCTCGATCGCTTTCTCGAAGAGCGCATCCTCGGTCCGCTCGGGATGACCGACACCGGCTTCTGGGTGACAGCCGATCACCGGCCGCGCCTGACAACCGTGTACGCGCCCGCCGACGGCGGCCTCAAACCGATCGAGATCGAAGAGGTGCCGTTCACTGACAAGCCGGCGCTGCTTGAAGGCGCCGTCGGTCTGGTGTCAACCGTGCCGGACTACCTTCGGTTCGCGCAGATGCTGCTGAACAAGGGACAACTCGGCGGTGTCACAATTCTTCGCGCCGACACCGTCGAGACGATGACGAAGAACGGCTTGAGCGAGGCGGTGCTCGCCGCACGCGGCGGATCGATGGGATGGGGCCTCGCCAACGTGAACGTCGCGATCGACGGCGGCGAGTACGGGTGGGACGGAACGGCCGGTACGATCTTCTGGAACGATCCGCCGCGCGAGATGGTGACGATCCTGATGACGCAGAGCGTTCCAGCGAATCCTGATGGCCTCCGGCAGCGTTTCAAGGCGCTGGTCGCGCAGGCAGTAGCGAGCGAATAATGACGACGACGATCCGGCAGCTGACGATGGCGGAGCTCGAAGCCGGCCTGGAGGAGATTCAGCGCTCGCCGGCGAACGACGGCAGGCTCGAGATGATCGTGCGGAGGCCGTCGACCGGCGTGCGCGAGGAACTCGCCGAAGGGGAGCTCGATCCTGCTGCCGGCCTCGTCGGCGACACCTGGTCCAAGCGTGGCAGCCGCCGGACCACCGACGGCTCGGCGCATCCCGACATGCAGATCAACGTCATGAACGCACGCGCCGCCGCACTGGTCGCGCAGCACCGATCGCGCTGGGCGCTTGCCGGCGATCAGCTGTTCGTCGACCTCGATCTGAGCGAAGCCAACCTGCCGGCGGGCACTCGCCTCGCGATCGGTTCAGCGGTGATCGAAATCACCGCCGAGCCGCATACCGCCTGCGGAAAGTTCGCGGATCGCTTCGGCGCCGAAGCCGCCGCCTTCGTGAACGCGACCAGGCACCGCGACCTCCACCTGCGAGGCGTCAACGCCAGGGTGGTCCAACCAGGCACGATCCGCGCCGGCGACCGCGTCACGAAGAGCTGACGGGTTCGGCGTTCGGCGTTCGGCGTTCTCGTTCAGGGTTCTGGGTTCTGGTTCTCGGTTCTGATGTTCCGACAGAACCCAGAACCCAGAACCCAGAACCGAGAACCGAGAACCTAGAACGCCGAACGCCGAACGCCGAACGCGTTACTGCGACTTGTGCTTCGCCAGGTACGCCTTCGTCTCCTGCCCGACGATGTCGATCAGGTTGCCCATCGCCAGATTCACGTCGACCAGGTGCAGCCCCCAGTTCGCGAGCACGTTGGTGCCGAGACCGATGTCGCCGCTGATGTCGTCGACGCGCGGGTCGTTCGGGTCGCCGTGCACCGTCACCTCGAGATAGCCTGACGCGTTGTCGTTCGACGCGCACTTCGCGGTGAGGAGGCCCGGCACGCTCACCCACGGCGTCTCGATCTTCTGCTCCGGCGTCACCCACGGCTTCGCCGGCGCATTGCCGGTAATCGTGCGGCCGGTCGCGTCGAGGTACGCATGCAGTTGGCCGCTGCCGCCGCCGAGCGCCGCCGGGTTCGTGCAGGCCGCGACCATGTTCGCATCCGGCACTTTGCCGAAGAGCGTATTGGCCGGCGGTGCGACCGTCGAGCGGAACGATGCGTAGGTGATCACGCAGCCGATCTGCGACGCCGAGCGGCAGAGCGGCACGTGCTGAAACGATCCGCCGACGTCCTTGCCCTTCGGGACCGCCAGAGTCGTGCCGAGCAGAATCGCCGACAGCATCCGCGACTGAATCGGCTTGCCGTCGATCTCTTCACGAATCAGCCGGTTGAGGATGAAGGAGCCCTGCGAGTGGGCGACGAGCACGAAGCCGCGCCCCTTGTTGTCGTGCTGCAGGTAGTAGTTCCACGCGTCCTTCACGTCGTCGTACTGCAGGCCCTGGTCGAGCGTGACGGCAGCGCCGGGCGCGAGCATGCGGCGCAGGCCGACCAGCGTCACCTGGCGATACATCGGCGCGTACGGCTGGCATTTCGACCCGAAGCGCGCGAATTGCTGCTTGACGACGTTCAGTTCCGCGGGATCCGCGGTCATGTCGCTGTTCGGCGTCGGATCGGTGGAGACGGTCGGGTAGACGTAGAAGCAGTCGATCGGCGCCTTTGGATCGACGGTCCATGTTTCGCGCGTGAGCTTGCCGTCGGCGGCGACGACCGTGGCGGTTTCGTCGATGGCGCAGGCATCCTTGCCGCCGGGACGGCACAACCATGTCTTCGGATCGCTGTAGTCGTTCGGCTTCGCCGGCGCGGTTTCGGCCGCCGGTTGCGCCGCCGCGGGCGGCTGTTGCGGCGCCGCAGCGGCTCCAGTGGACAGGCCTGCGGCAGTGAGTGCAGTGAGCACGACGTGTGTCAACAAGAGCGACCTCCTCGCGAATCGCCGGATGCTACCACGGATACAATCGACGGCGGAGTTGCCGATGCCCTATCAACGACCGACGGCGGCGGAAGCCGTGATCAATCGATTCATCGGACTGCTGCCGCGCATCGGCATCGGCCCACGCTACATGGTGCTGCTGCAGGTGCGCGGCCGCAAATCGGGCCGGCTCTATTCGACGCCGGTGAACCTCGTCGACCTGAACGGACACCGCTACTTGGTTGCGCCGCGCGGCGACACGCAGTGGGCGCGCAACGCGGTCGCGAGCGGCGAGGTGACGCTGGTCCGCGGGCTGCGGCGCGAGACGGTGAAATTGAAGCCGCTGGCCGACGCCGACAAGCCGCCGATTTTGAAAACCTACCTCGATCAGTACGCATCCTCGGTGCAGCGGTACTTTCCGGTTCCCGCCGGCTCGCCGCTGCCGGCGTTCGCGCCGCTTGCCGCGAATTATCCCGTCTTCGAGATCTCGTCAGTCATCACGACGTAGCGCAGCCCTTCAGGGCTGCCGCCGCATGACGTAACGCAGCCCTCGAGCGCTGCCGCCCGCACCACGTAGCGCAGACCTTCAAGGCCGCCGCGGCTGGGGCAGGCCTAAAGGCCTGCGCTACGGGTGCTGGACACCGCGCCAACCAGCGTAAGATGCGGACGTGAAGAAGACACTCCTCCTCCTCATCGCGCTGGTTGTCCTTCCCGTTGCGATCGCGATCTCGCAATCGCGCGACGGCGCGCCGCTTGCGATCTACGAGGGTGGGCGCCTGCTGATCGGCGACGGCAGCACCATCGAATCGGGCGCGTTCGTCGTGCAGAACGGCCGCATCACCGCAGTCGGCGCGCAGGGCAAGGTCGCGGCGCCGTCGGGCGCGGCGCACGTCGATCTGACCGGCAAGACCGTGATGCCGGCCATGATCAACGCGCACGTCCACATCGGCTACGAGGGCTACACGACGTGGGGCGCCGAGAACCACACGCCGCAGAACGTGGTCGATCATCTGCAGCGCGAGGCGTTCTACGGCACTGGCGCGGCGCAGTCGGTCGGCAGCAGCCCGGTCGATCAGTCGCTGCAGATCCAGAAGGATCAGCAGGCCGGCAAATTTCCGCCGGCGGCGCGATTCTTCTTCATGCCGGGGATGGCGGCGCCGGGCGGCGGGCCTGACGCGGTGCTGCGGGTGGCGACGACCAAGCTGCACGTGATCAACGAGGTCTCGACGCCTGAGGAAGCGCGAGCTGCGGTCCGCCGGCTCGCCGACAAGAAGATTCCGCAGGTGAAGCTGTGGTACGACGACCGCCGCGGCACCTATCCAAAGCTGACGCCGGAAACGATGCAGGCGATCATCGACGAGGCGCACAAGCACCACATGCTCGTCAACGCGCACGCCACGACGCTGCCGGATCAGAAAGCGGTGGTGCGCGCCGGCGCAGACGTCCTCGTCCACATGGTCCAGGGCGAACAGATCGACGACGAGCTCGTCGCGATCCTGCGCGAGAAGAAACCGTACTGGGCCACCGTGATCGGCCTCGGCGATCCGCAGGGCGTCTGCACCGACGATCCGTTCTTTGCAGAGGCACTGCCGCCGGGTGTTGCCGAGACGATTCGCGCAAACACGGAAGCGCGTGGGCTATCGGCCAACTGCGCGCCCCCCGGTCCAAACGCGCCGCGGCGCGAAGAGATCATGGCGTACAACTTTCCGCGGATGATCGGCGCGGGTGTGCGCCTCGTGCTCGGCACCGACACCGGCATCCAGCCGGGACATACGTTTGGTACCGGTGACCACGTCGAGCTGGCCCGCTGGGTCCAGCTGGGCCTCAAGCCGGCGGACGCGATCGTTGCCGCCACTTCCACGCCGGCGCGCCTGCTCAGTATCGCGGACATGGGCACGCTTGCGGCCGGCAAGAGCGCCGACTTCGTCGTCCTCGACGCCAACCCGCTCGACGACATCCACAACACGCGCAAGATCGCGAGCGTGTTTTTGCGCGGCCGCGCGCTCGATCGCGCCGCAATGCTGGCGAAATGGAAACGACGGACTGAGTCGCAATAGGCCTGGCAGGTCGGACAGGTCAGGCGGGTCAGGCAGGTCGGGCGGGTCGAAAACGGGTAATCAGACATGCGTCGGCCCACCCTTGCAGCGTGACTTTAACAGACGCGGTCCACCCTTTCAGGATCACGCAGGGGGCGAAACACGTGACGCGATGGATCGGAGGGGCGCTCGCGATTGCGGGATTCGCCGGCGCCGCGGCCGGCGCGCAAACGGCGCGGACGCACGAGCTGACGCTGCTTCCCGAGAATGTGCACTGGGGCTACTACGACGCCGCAATCAAGCCGGTGCTGCGCATCGCGTCTGGCGACACGGTGCGCGTCGAGGCGATGCTCGCGCGCGGGCTGCCGCGGTTGCGCGCGGCCGGCGTCACCGACGACGAAATTCCCGAGGCGTTGAAGGTGGTAGAGCGCACTGTCACCGAACGCGGGCCGGGCGCGCACCCGCTCACCGGCCCGATCTTCGTCGACGGCGCCGAGCCGGGCGACGCGCTCGAGGTGAAGATCGTCGGTTTCGAATTTCTCCACCCGTACGGCGTCAGCGGTTTCATTCCCGGCAGCGGTACGCTGCCGGAGGATTTCCCGTACGCGAAGTTCCGTCTCGTCCGCTTCGACACGCGTGCCGGCACCGCGACGTTCGCGCCTGGCGTCACGTTGAAGCTGGCGCCGTTCTGGGGATCGATCGGCGTCGCGCCGAATCCGCTGGTCGGCCGCATCTCCAGCGGTCCGCCCGGACCGCACGCCGGGAACCTGGATAACAAGGAACTGGTCGCCGGTTCGACGCTCTACATTCCCGTCCAGGTGCCGGGCGGCCTGCTGTCGATGGGCGACGGGCATGCCATGCAGGGCGACGGCGAGGTGACGCTCACCGCGCTCGAGACCTCGCTGCGCGGCACCGTGCAGATCACCGTACGCAAAGGCCTGCCGGTGCGCTGGCCGCGCGCCGAGACGCCGACCCACTACATCACGATGGGACTGCACACCGATCTCGACGAGGCGGCGAAGCTGGCGACGCGTGAAATGATCGATTTCCTCGCCGCCGAGAAAAAGATGTCGCGCGACGACGCCTATGTACTGTGCTCGATCGCCGTCGACCTTCACGTCACGCAGCTCGTCGACGGCACCAAGGGCGTCCACGCAATGCTCGCGAAGTCGATCTTCGCCGCAAGATAGGGATGGTTTTCTCTTCGTGGCTTCGTGCTTTCGTGGCGGCTCCAGGCGCCGACGATTCACGCACCGCACGGTCGCGTATTGACATACAGGCACGTAATCCGGCCGCACAGAACTGCAACCTGACCGCCGCGTCTCGCTGAAAGTCGGTGGAATTCAGCGACTTTCGCCCAACCTCCGTCGGCTGGTATGCCGCTTGCCCTTACCAGTTGCCGGAGGTGCGAGTATGCGACTCGCGAAAATCGGTACGTTGACGGTCGCGGCGGCGTTCTGGACGACGGTGGTGGTTGCCGATCAAGGGCACGGCCACGCGACAGCGCCGACGCGGGTGACGACGTCCGGTGCGCCAAAGACCCAGACGCACACGACCAGTCATGGTCCGACGACGACGTCGGCACCGACGACGACAACCAAGTCCAGCACCCACGGGCCGTCCACGCACGGCTCGTCTCACAAATCGACGACGACGCACGGACCGTCGCCGAAATCGACGACAACGCACGGCTCGTCGCACAAGCCGACCGCCGCGACCCATGGCTCGTCGCCGAAGTCGACGTCGACAACGACGCATCATGAGACCTCGGAACACGAAACCGAGGGTGCCGAGGTGGAGCACTCGACGGCGAATCACGGCAAGACGTCGCGCACCACGACCAGTGGCACGACCACCGGTGGCACGACCACAGGCGGAACGACGACGGGTGGGACCACGACGGGCGGCACGACGACGGGCGGTACGACGATCGGTGGGACGACGACGACAACCTCGCCGATCGCCACCAAGATCAAGTCGCATCCGCAACTCGCCGCGAAGGTCACCGGGATGCTCCCGGCCGGCATGACCATGGATCAGGCCGCCAGCGGATTCCGCAACCAGGGCCAATTCCTGGCAGCGCTCAACGCATCGCACCGGCTGAATATTCCGTTCGCCGATCTGAAGACGGCGATGGTCACCAATCACCAGAGCCTTGGCCAGGCGATTCACACCGTCAGCCCGGGCACAACGACGGGCGGTACGACGACCGGAGGCACGACGACCGGCGGAACGACGACCACGACCGGCACGAACACCACGACCACCACCATTCCGAAGACGCCGAAGCATGGCAAGTAGGACCATTCATCGCGTCACGACGAGCGCGCTGCTGATCAGCAGCGCGCTCGTCGTCTTCTTGCCAGCGACGGCATTCGCCAAGAGCGGTAACAACGGAAAGGGCAAGGGCGCCCCGCCGAGCAGCAGCGCGCTGCCGGTGGCTGCCGCACCGCCGCCAGGAATTGGTGCCACGCCGATCCCGTGGATCGACGACGCCAACCTGATGCCATCAGGTGCGATGTCGATCGACGTGTCGATGAGCCGCTGGATGGGGGACGGCATCAGCGAGACCACGCTGCCGGTGGTGAATTTCGCCGTCGGCCTCACCGAGCGCTTTCAGTTCGCCGTCAGCGTTCCGCGCGTCGTCGCCGACGAGGCGTCGGGCGTCGCGGGCGGAATCGGAACGACGTTCGTCAGCGGTAAGTACCTCGCCTATGTCAACGATCGCGGTGTGAAGGTGGCGGTCGCGCCGACGCTCGAACTGCTCGGCACGAACGTGCTGACATCGCTCGGACCCGATGAGAAGCGCGCGCAGTTCGGCCTGCCGGTGTCGCTGGAGCTCGACAGCGGCGGCCGGCGCGCCTATTTCTCGAGCGGCTGGTTCTCGCGCGGGGTGTGGTTTGCGGGCGCCGGACTCGGGCTCCAGCTGCGGCCGCGGGTCGGCGTCTCGGCAGCGTTCAGCCGATCGTGGACAAGCGCGCCCGCGGATCCGGCGCTGGCGCTGACCGAATCGCGCGATAAAGCGGAATTCTCCGGCGGCGTCGGCATTGCGGTCGCGCCGCACGTCAGCGTGTTCGCGGCGGTGGCGCACACCATCGCGACATCGGCGGAAAACGGCGCCGGTGCAACCGTGTCGGCGGGGATGTCGTTCTACATCCCGCCGCCTGCCGGACTGCGGCCGCTGCGCCCGCGTCCCTGACAAGCTCGTAGCGAAGGCTTCAGCCGAGCGTACGCGACGCGCCGGCTGATCGCTCGGCTAAAGCCTTCGCGCTCCGCTATCCACACCGGCTACGCGGTGCGTAGAACGTGGCGGCGGATCTCGCGGTTGAGCGAGTGCAGCTGCCGGCGCACCGCCTTCAGCGCCGCGCGATCGCTCGCCTCGATGGCGGCATCGCGCTTCTCCCTCAACTCGCGCATCTTCGCCTTGATCGCCGGCTTGTCGATGCCGACGACGGCGCCGTGCTCGTGCGCATCGATGCCCAGCGCGCGGCAGAGCGCCGGCAGCAGATGGTCCTTGTTCATCTGCGAGAAGCCCTGCACCGCGTCGTGATGCAGATCCTTCGCGATGTCGCGAAGTTCCTGAATCGTCTTCGCCTTCAGTTCGTGGTAGGTGTAGGCCATAGCAGCTTCGAATCTATATAACGGTGACGATGCGATTTCAAGCGGCGCTGTGCACTCGCTGCTGGTTTTATTTTTCGCTGATCGGTTCCAGATTGAGCCGCCGCGCCAGTTCGTTGAAGCGCGGCAGATACGTGCTGAGCACTTTCTGCAGGCGTTCGGTTTCCGCCTTCAGCTCCGCCTGCAGGTCGTTGAAGATCGGCTCGGCGTTGCCGATTGGCCGGCCTTCGCCGGTGCTGACGACGCGCAGCAGCGACGCGAGACGGTTGTTGGTCCGAATCGGGAAGTTCAGCGGATCCTGGTTGCTCTGGTTCCGCACCTGGTAGACGTCTTCTTCGACCGCGCTCATCTCTTTCGTGAACTGCTCGGCGATGGCCTTGACGTCGGCGCTGTTCGACTTCTGGACGCGATCGGCGAGATCCTTCTTGATGCGGCGGATCTGGATGATCGCGTTGTTCGCCTCGTTGACCTTGTCGCGAATGCGGCTCGCGAGCTCGAACTGCGCTCGTAAATCGTCGTCGCTGACAGTCGACAGCGGGTGTTTCTTCACCGTGATCGGTTGGGTGAAGGTCTGGCCGTCGACGGTGAGGCGGGCCTGATACGTTCCGGGCAGCGCGAGCGGACCGTTGGTGGTGGCGCCCCAGAGCACCATCCCCTGGAACGGCGTCACCGGCGCGTACTGCAGGTCCCAAGTGAAGCGCTGCACGCCGGCGGCAATCGATGGCGGCGGCACGCGGCCGCGTCCACCGCCTTCTTCATCGTCGGGCGGCGCCGGCGGCTGCTCGGCGTCAGCGGTGGTCGTGCTGGCCGCCTGGCCTGCCGGACCCGCCCGACCTGCCTGAACCGCCTGACCTGCCGTGTCCGACCCGCCCGACCCGCCCGACCTGCCACGGCCCGCCTGCGGCAGCGCGCCTTCGAAGGTGCGCACGACCGCGCCGTTCGCGTCGAGGATGTCGAGCGTGAGCTTCTGCGGCTGCTTCTTGAGCCAGTAGGTGATCTTGGCCGGATACGCGTTGCGGACCGCTTCGCCGGGCTTGAAGAGATACACCTCGGTCGTTCGCGGCGCGGCGGCGAACTGCCGCAGCGGCTGCACGTCGTCGAGGATGTAGAAGCCGCGCCCGTGGGTCGCGATCGCGACGTCGTTGCCCTCCACCCAGATGTCGTGGATGGGCGTGTCCGGCAGGCCGTTCTTCAGCGGCTGCCAGTGTTCGCCGTCGTCGAACGAGACGTAGAAGCCGTGCTGCGTGCCGGCGTAGAGCAGGCCGCGCTGCGCGTGATCTTCGCGGATCGCGTGGGTGTAGTCGCCCGCCGGGATGCCGGACACGATCTTCGTCCACGTCCGGCCGAAGTCGTGCGTCCGATACAAGTACGGGGCGAAGTCCTCGAGCAGCGGCTTCTTCACCGCCATGTACGCCGTGCCGGCGTCGAACGCCGATGCATCGATGATGCTGACGCGGCCGAACTCCGGCAGATCCTTCGGCGTCACGTCAGCCCAGTTCTTGCCGCCGTCGCGCGTAACATGGACGACGCCGTCGTCTGAACCGGCCCAGATCACGTTGACGTCGGTCTTGCCAGGTCCGAGCGCGAACACGGTCGCATAAATCTCCGGGCTGTTCATGTCGTGGGTGATTGGTCCGCCGGAGTCCTGCATCGTCTTCGGGTCGTGCCTGGTGAGGTCGCCGCTGATCTTCTCCCACGTCTGTCCGCCGCTGGTGGTCTTCCAGACGTATTGCGAGGAGGTGTAGAGGACGTTCGGGTCGATAGGCGAGAAGATGATCGGGAAGGTCCACTGCCAGCGCTCGACGACCGACGCGGAATTCTCACCGGAGAAGAACCGCGGGTACGGGTTCACCTCGCGGCCCTCGCCAGTCCGCCGGTCGTACCGGACGATGAAGCTGCCGTTGTTCGAGCCGGAGAAGAACACGTCGAGGTTCTTCGGATCGGGCGCGATGTATCCGTCCTCGTTGCCGCCGACCGGGTAGAAGGGCTGCTGATTGCCGCCGCCACCACCGCCGCCGCGTTGGGGCAGGCCGTTGGTGCTCGGCACGCACATCGTGCTGTTGTCCTGCTGCGCGCCGCACACGTGATACGGCGCGTGCTTCGTCGTAATCACATGATAGAACTGCTCGGTCGGGAAGTCCTGCCGCGACCAGGTAACGGTCGGCTTCTCCGCGACGTCGTAGGTGATCGCGCCGCCGCCGTCGTTGCCGAGCACGACGTGTTTGGAATCGTCCGGATCGATCCACAGATCGTGGTGATCGCCGTGCGTCCCCTGGCCGATCTGCGCAAAGGTCTTTCCGCCGTCCACCGAGCGGAAGGCGCTGGTGTTGAGCGCATAGACGGTGTCCTTGTCGTTCGGATCGGCGAAGACGTGCGTGTAATAGAAGGCGCGCTGGCGGATGTTGCGGCCGGTGTTGGTCAGCTTCCAGGTCGCGCCCGCGTCGTCGGACACGAACAGGCCGCCGTTCTCGTTTTCGATCAGCGCGTAGACGCGATTCGAGTCGGCGCCCGAGATGCCGATGGTGATCTTGCCGACGAGCCCCTGCGGCAGCCCGGGGTTGCGCGTGATCTCGCGCCACGTCTCGCCGCCGTCGGTCGACTTGAACAGGCCGCTACCGGGGCCGCCGCTCGACATCTGGTATTCGATCCGGTACGCCTCCCACAGCGCCGCGAACATCACGTTCGGATTGCGGCGATCGATCTGCACGTCGACGGCGCCGGTCTTGTCGTCGCGAAACAGTTTCCGTTGCCAGGTCTTGCCGCCGTCGGTGCTCTTGTAGAGGCCGCGCTCGTCGCTCGGCGCGCCGTAACGGCCGAAGTCGGCGACGAAGACGATGTCCGGGTTGGTCGGATGGATGCGGATCTTGGAGATCGCGTCGGAGTTCGAGAAGCCGACGTGCGCCCACGTCTTCCCGGCGTCGGCCGACTTGTAGACGCCGTCGCCCGGCATGATATTGCCGCGAATGCACGATTCACCCATGCCGATGAACACGACGTCGGGGCGCGACTCGGCGACGGCGACCGCGCCGACCGATGAACTGTTGATTTGGCCGTCGGTGACAGGCGCCCACTTCATCCCGCCGTCCGTCGTCTTCCACAGACCGCCGCCGGCAGCGCCGAAGTACGCGATCTTCGGCTGACCTTTGACGCCCGACACGGCGATCGATCGGCCGCCGCGATCGGGTCCGATGCTGCGCCACTTGAACGAGGACAGGATTGCTTGATCGAAAGTCTCGGGTGCGGCAGCCTGCTGCGCGGACAGATCGCGCGCTCCGCCGATGCGCCAGAGCGCGGAGAGGACGAGCAGGGCGGCGCAGGCGATGAACGAGCGGTATCTGAACAGACGCACCATGACGCAGACTCCTCGGCAGAAAGCACTGAGTCTACCTGACACGCGCGATCAGTGTCGCTTTTACCTGGCCATCGCGGCGGCGATCGGCAGCGAGCGGAATTCGTGGCCGCTCGCTTGCGCTTGCGACTCCGTCTGTCGCACCGCTTTCGTCGAGGCGCACATGGCTGATCTCTTGCTAATTCGCTCCGCCTGAACCGCGGCGTGTACGGTTCGGAATCTCATCACCTTCGCCCACGACTGACCTGTCGGCAAGGAGCGGCGATTATGCGGAGCACCGTCCGCAGCACGCGTGTAGCTATTGCCCTGGCCACTGTCCTGATTGCGCTGAACCTCGGCGACACCCGAGGCTCGGCCGCGTCCACTCATCGACCCGGTGCCACGCCGTTGTCACAGGCGTTCGGCAATCTGCCACTGACGTTCGTCGCGAATCGCGGCCAGACCGACGCGCGCGTGCGCTATGTCGCACAGGGACCGCGATACGCCTTC
>Ga0075425_100004039_pt1 | contig 15063 bp, 13 predicted proteins | sample SoiMethybrSBSTD4_FD_75300 | JGI IMG/M metagenome (GOLD analysis project Ga0075425, IMG submission 75300) | Bulk soil microbial communities from a Populus tree surrounding site in Tennessee, USA - Soil MetaG P. TD hybrid SBSTD4 | ecosystem: Environmental > Terrestrial > Soil > Tree plantation...
GCGCAGTCCGCCAACGGCACCGTCGAGAGGTGCGCCAGTTCGGCATCCGGTTGCCGATCACCCGGTAGAGCCATCAGAAACGTGTTCTGCTTCACGGACCAGCGCTGAAGCTGACGAAAGCCTTCTTCGAAGTACAGCCGGCCACCAAGGATGCGAACCACACATAGGCCGGCATCACGGGCGACTCCGTTGAGGAATGCCGAAACCTGGTCGGCCGTCTGCAGATTCGAACTCGAAGCAACGACAGTGCGTGGAAATCCACGCGGCACGCCGCGAAGCGCCGATTCCAGGAGCAGACGTTCCGTTTCAACGGATGTAATGAATACGATCACAGCACTACCATGCCCGCGACCAGCGAGGGCCGCCCGTCGAGTCATCGCGCAATCTGGAATCAACGCCTTGCTCGAATTCAATCAGCCGTCCGAACAGCCAGAGGAGATCCGAAAGCCGATTCAGATAGCGCAGGACGTTGGGCTGAAGCGAAACGCCTGCGTTCATGAGCCGGACTGCACCGCGCTCCGTACGCCTGCAGATCGTCCGAGCGACATCGAATGCCGCAGAAACGGGATCTGCGCCGGGTAGAGACCAGTCCGCCAGCAAACCTTCGATCCGCTCAACACGATGCACTTCGTCCGTCAACCGATTCACGTAATCGTCAGTGATTTGCGGGATCGGTTTCCGGCTCTCGGGCGGCGTCGCGATTGCCGATCCCACCTTGAACAGCTCGCGCTGGATCGATTTCGCGAACTCACAAATCTGTTCGTTCCTGCAGATGGCTCGCGCGAATCCCAGCGACGAAATTAGTTCATCAATCGTGCCGTAAACTTCGACGCGCGGATCCGACTTGGATATGCGGATTCCACCGGGCAGACTCGTTTCTCCTCCGTCGCCGCGCTCAGTTGCGATCGACATGGTCAGGCTCCCATTTTTAAAAGTTGTGAATGTGAGAAATGGAAAATTTGATATTTCATCCAGCCCTTTCGCTCGAAGGCTCGAAAAATGAATCGGCGAGGTATCGCCGGCTACCGACAGGTCTTCGGACTTACAGGCTGACTTCGATCCTACTTGCCGCTGCTTCCCAGCTTGCGTGGTGCAAGCCAGTGCTTTGGGTTGCGGCTTTCGTTCCTGTTTACCGCTGCGGGACAGTCCTGGAGTTCCACCAGGTTCCCCAATCGATAACGCGTGTAGCTTAGCACATTAAGAATTCCTGGCGGATGCAAACGTATCGCACGAGATTTCAAACGTTGGTCTCGCCGTTGCAGTTGTCCCCGATAGGTTGATTCGTGCCCTCAATGAACATCGGAAGGTGTGCTAGAAACCAATGACTTTCTCCATCGCGCTGATCGCTGCTTCGACTTTACGGTGTACACCTGTTTCCACATGCCTCCTGAAGTTCCACTCTAAGGGCACATCGATTACCTACGGAAATTTTCCCGTTTCTAACGTTTAGCTACAAAGGATTTACCTATGGTGAGGATATCTTTTTCGAGAGTCTGTTTAGTGATATGCCTTTCAGCGGCCCTCTGCTGTTCTGGCTTTGCGCAGATATACATCCCGCCGACAACATCGGCACCACCGCCTGCGCCGACCCCGACACCGGCTCCGACGGTTACCACTCCGGCGCCGGCCCCGGCCCCTGCGCCGACCCCGGCCCCGACTCCGACCGTTACTACTCCGGCACCGGCTCCGGCCCCTGCCCCGACCGCTCCGATCCTGGCTCCGGCTCCGAGTTCCACTCCGACAACCACTACGACTCCTGCATCGAGCGCGGCTCCAGCGGCAACAACCTCGAGCACGACAACGACAACAACGTCGACGGCGGTTATCCCGGGCTATACCAACTCTACGAGCAACTACGGTGTCGGGAAGACTGTCGCCTATGTGATCGCACCCTTTGCTGCGGTCGCCGCCGCATATTTCTTCACGCACCATCATCAAGTAGAAATTGATCCATATGCCGGATTTGTTTGGCCGCCAAGCGTAAGCTTTAGCGATATGGCGACACATTTGCGCGATCAACCTATGTATGGCGTGAAGGCCAGCGCTTACGTTACCGACAACTTGCAAGTGGAAGGCAACTTTGGCTATATGAATCACTTTGAATCGCGGTTCGTACCTACGGTTCTTGACCAGTCGTTCGGCATTCGGCCGCAGACTGTTCACGGACTCCTCTATGACATCAACGGCGTTTGGAACTTCGTGCAACCCACGTTCCTGGGTCCGCACTTTACCCCGTACGTCGTTGGCGGAATTGGTGGACTAACAACGGAAGTTCGTAACGGCAAGGTGGCGCTGATTGGCGGTCAGTTTTATCAGACCACCCCGACAAACGCGGTTGTGTTTAGCCCAACCCAAACGGTGACCGTCCACGACAATACGGCGTTTCTGTCGTTCAACTACGGGGCGGGAATCAAAACTATAAGGACGTGGGGACCGATGGGATTCCGCGCGGATATCAGGGGACGCACATTCCCGAATTTCCGCGGCCAATCCATGACATGGCCGGAAGCTAGCGGAGGCCTCACATTCACCTTTGGTGAGAAGTAATATTGGACGTTCTGTAGCGTCGGTCTATGAAGCTGTGAACGAATTCGAATCAAGCGATAGTCCCTCCTTGCATCACCGCAAGGAGGGGACTATTGGCTCCATTCCAATTTGTTCACGGCTTCTATGACCGCCGCTACAGTTCTCGGAATCTATACGATGAAAATACGGCATTCGGCAGTCTTGCTTTTGCTTTTCATATTCTCGGCGACTTCAGTAGTTGCGGCCGATCGCGCTTGCGTGGTTCCGGACCGCGGCCACTTTCGCATCCATTTAGGTTCGTCCGGTCTGTTCGGCGCGTTTGGCCATGACCATTTGATAGAGGCGACGAAGATCGAGGGTTGTGCGACCATCGATCAGAAAGACCCGGCGCACTCTTCGATTGCATTGACATTTCCAACGGCCGCAATTCGCGTCCTCGACCCAAAAGAACCGAAGGATCGTCCTGAGGTCCAAAAGACTATGGAGACGGAGGTCCTCCAGGTCTCCCGATACCCGCAGGTGAAGTTCGAATCCACGGGCATCGAGGGGGCGGCAACCGGACAGCAATTGCGTGTGCGGGGGAACTTGACGATTCGCGGTAAGACGCTGCCCGTCGTCATTCCCGTTGCGCTCACGCATGAGCCAGACGGAACTTACCGAGCCGTTGGAAAATACGCGTTCAAGCAATCCAGTTTCGGCATTCAGCCCGTTCGTGTGGCCGGAGGAACGATAAAGGTAAAAGACGAAGTAGAGACTGAATTTGAGATCTTCTTAAAATGAAATCCTCTGTGGTGCTACTCTTCGGCGATGGCTGCGAAACCGATATTCATCGGCGGGACGGGATCCCATGCAGGGAAGAGCTGGGTCGCTACCGCGGTTTGCCGTTATCTGTATCGGAGGGGTTATCGCGTCGCTCCGTTCAAGGCACAGAACATGTCGAACAACTCGATGGTCTGTGCCGACGGCGGCGAGATAGGTCGAGCACAGGTTGCGCAGGCCGAAGCGTGCGGGCTGCCGCCAACCACGGACATGAATCCGATTCTCCTGAAGCCGACCGGGGCTCTCGGTAGCCAGGTCGTTCTGAACGGCAGGCCCTGGAAAAACCTAAAACCTGTCGAATACTACGAACAATTCGAATTGCTTCTGAAGCACGTGCTCGATGCATATGCGCGTCTCGCTGCCGGTTACGACTACGTTGTTATCGAAGGCGCGGGCAGCGTCACCGAGCTGAATTTGAAACATCGTGACCTGGTGAACCTGGGGCTCGCGCGAAGGTTGAATGCGCCATCGATGCTTGTCGCCGATATCGACCGCGGTGGCGTGTTCGCTTCCGTGATTGGAACGTTTCACCTTCTTGAACGGGAAGAAGGCGCACTCGTGCGGAGTTTTCTCGTGAATCGTTTTCGGGGCGATGTCGGTTTGTTCAAGGACGGTGTACGTATCCTTGAAGAAAAAACGCAGCGGCCTTGCCTGGGTGTCTTTCCGTACGCGCCGGACATCTATCTCGATGCGGAGGATAGCGTCAGTTTGGAAGGGAAGGCCGCAGCCGCCAGAAGCGGCGTGCGGGCAGCAATCGTGCGGCTGCCGCACATTTCGAACTTCACCGATTTCAGATTGCTGCCGGACGCTGTTTACCTCTCTCAGCCTTCGAATCAAGAGTTCGACGTTATCTTCCTGCCTGGAACGAAAAACACAATCGATGACATGCATTGGCTTCGCGACGGGGGATTCGAGCCCTGGCTGCTGGCGCGCGTAGAGCAAGGGACGAAGCTCATCGGTATTTGTGGAGGATTTCAAATGCTGGGAAAGTGGATCGTGGATCCGGACGGCGTTGAATCCTCGTCGGGATCCGTTCGCGGCCTGGGTTTACTTCCTGTCGAAACTCGCCTGGCGCGCGAGAAGACAACGCGAGCTGTAACGGCGCGAACGGCGTCGGGCGTGGCGTTTCAGGCGTACGAGATTCACATGGGAGTGACGACGGCGGAGAGAGAACACGATCCATTCGCGATCACGGATGGCGGGCACGCAGACGGAATCCGTACCCCCAGAGTCATGGGCACGTACCTGCACGGCGCGCTTGAGAATAAGACTGTGCTGGAAGAAGTGATCGGAAGAGCGTTGCCGGCCATAGCCGGTGAAATGAAGGACTCGCAATACGATCGTCTCGCCGACTGGTTCGGAGAACACGTCAACGAAGAGATCTTCGCGAGAGAATACCTTTAAGACCGCGCGAATCCTCGCCCATCCGGCGTGCGGATTGCTTAGACAGATCGATCCAATCAACGCGGGCGGCAGTACATCAGCTCCTGAAGCATGTTGGCGGCGGAAGAATTCTGGACACCGGCGCCGCCGAATGCGTTACGGCCGCGACCCGACCGGATAAAGGAGCTCGATTCATCCAGAGGCAGCATGGAGGCGCTTGAGCAGAACGTGTTCCACTTCCCGTCCTGAACCAGGAACTGTTCGACGTTCGAAAGGTAGAATGCCGAGACCGTCGCATCGATTCCTTTCAAATAACGAGCGACCGCCCGAATCGCTTTCTCGCCACCGAAATCACCGACGACCGGAACAATAAGATTTCGAGTTTCGAGGTCTTTAATGAATCGGAAGTACTCTTCATTGGCCAGATAACTTCGATTTTCACCGCTTCCGTCTTCGGCCGTCATGAGGCTGGCGTATGTCACGCCGTTGTTCCCGCCGAAACCCCCTCCTATGGCGCCGACAATCTCCGGAGGAACGTTTGCAGAGAGGCTGGAGTTGTAATTGATCGCAGGGCCGAACTGGTAGTAATTGCCGAACGCCCAGCGAATGCCGTCCAGGTCGCCGGCAGTCAACGGCAGTCCATGTTTCTTCATCAACAGGTCATCGATAGCTTTGAGATTGGCTTCGTACAGTTCCTTGCTGCCGTCGGCTTGCAGAAATTTGCTGAAAATTTCTTCCGCGCTGGATTTGTCCGTTAGACCGTCAGGGCGCTTCCGCGAGAAAAGCCGGGAAACAAATTCGGCGCGGTCCTTGGATAGCTCGAACAGCGCTTTGTACATCAGGTGCACATCGAGATTTCCATGGCGGATATCGATGATGACCGCCATTGTGGCCTTCAGCGCGGCAATGTACGTAAAGTTCTGTTCCGGGCCAACGCCAACATATACGCGGCCCTGCTTTGCGGTTTTCAACAATGGCGGAATGATGTACTGGAAGCTCGTTTCATTGGAGAGCAGATTATCCGAACGGAAGACTCCATCTTCCTCCGACCAGTCCTTCGAAAAGCTCCAGAACTGTTGATCCGTGAGCTTATCAGGAGCGGGCGGAGCAGCTTGGGTACGTAAGCCGAAAGTGAGAGTGCCGGTGACGGCCACAATCAGGACTGCGAGCACCAGAAATTTGTGAGATTTCATGGAGGGTAATCTTAACGGAAAGAGTTCTGATCAGACAGGGGAATCCTCCCGTCTCTGCGCACGTTACTTTGAAGAACTTTGAAGGCTCGTGCCGTCTCTCAACTCGTCGTTGGCGCGCTTCACGATCTTATCCCCGACTTGCAGCGGTCCGATAATTTCGATGAAGTCGCCATCGGCAGCACCCTTTTTCACATTGACCCATTCTGCCTTTCCGTTTTGATCACGAATCACAAACGTTCTTTCGGTCGTGGTGACAACGCTGGTCTTCGGGACGTAAAGAGCACCCTGAGCACTGCGGACAGGCCATTTAACAGTTGCATACATGCCTGGAACCAGAGACTGATCGGGATTCATCACGTCGAGTTCAACCGCCATTGTCCGTGTCTTCGCATCGACCGCCTGAGCGCGGCGAGCCAAGGTTCCAGAATAGTTTCGTTGAGGGAACGCAGGTACCTGAAATGGGACACGGGATCCCTTCGGAATCGCTCCCAGATTTTCTTCTGGTACGGCGACCGTCAATCGAAGATGAGAAATTTGTTGCAACACGAGAAGGGGTGTCTCAGATCCAGGTCCCACAAGAGCCCCTGGGTGAACGATTCGCTCGGTAATGACGCCATCGAATGGCGCCGTAATCTTCAAATAGCCCTCCAGGCTCTTCAATGCGTCCACACTGGATTGGGCGGCCCGGCTCGCTTCTTTCCGAGAATTGATTACGGCAGCCGCAGCTTCCACTTGTTTTTCGGCAAGGACCAGTTCATTTCCGGCAATGGCTCCAGGTGTCTCGGAAGCTTTTTTCATCCGATCGAACGTGCTCTGCGCTGCGGCGAGTTGAGCTTGCGATTGCGCAAGTTCGGCTTGCGCCGCCTGGACCTTGGACTGCGCTTCAGCGATCTGTGCTTTCATCTCCGGTGCGCTCAGTTCCACCAACAACTCGCCTTCTTTAACGACACTGCCCCGGTCCACAAGCACGCGCTCAACGTAACCTGAGACGCGAGCCCGGATAGCAACATTCATGAATGGTTGAAGCTCACCCGGCAGATTGATTGTCCGAGATACCGGCTTGGAGATGACGGTGGTCATTTCCGGAGCCTGGGCCATGAGTGAAGTCGCGAGGACTCCAATTACTGCCGTAGCGAATATGGCTCTTTTAATTACCCTCATAATAACGACTCCCCGGATCCATCGGATCTAATGAAGGCGAGCGGACCGAGGCCTTCGATTGGAGGATCGCATAAATTGACGGCAAGACAGTGAGAGTGGCGAAAGTCGACATGATCAAGCCGCCGATGACCGCACGCCCGAGAGGCGCCGTTTGCGCGCCCCCCTCTGCGAAACCGATTGCCATTGGGATCATTCCGAAAATCATTGCGACGGCAGTCATCAGGATCGCCCTCAACCGGCTCGCAGCCCCATCCTGCGTGGCTTCGAAGACGGGCCGTCCTTCTCGACGGAATCGTTCTGCGAAGCTCACCAGCAGAATCGAATTCGCAACGGCAATGCCGATCGCCATGATCCCGCCCATGAACGATTCGATGTTCAATGTCGTCTGGGTTAAATACAACATCAAAACCACGCCGCACAGCACAGCCGGGATTGTCAGGATGATCGCCAGTGCCAGCCGCACCGATTGGAAATTGCCCGCGAGCAACAGGAAGATCACAACGACAGCAAGCAGGAGGCCGATCTGCAAACCGGAGAGTGTCTCCTCAAGCGGCGGAATCTGACCACGGTATTTCAAGCTGACGCCGCGCGGCGGTTCACCGACCTTTGCCAAGGCTTCTTTCAATTGCGTTGTCGCATCGCCTAACGTGATGCCGTGAATGTTCGCAGTCAGGCTGACAACCCGCTGTCCGTTATTGCGGTCGATGAGACCGGGCATCGTGCCAGGTTTTATGGCAGCGACATCGTCCAGATAGGGCCGCGAGCCCCCGTCCTTCATCACCGGCAAACCATTGAGATCTTCGATACTTTGTACGCGATTCTGCGGCAGTTGTACTTGTATCTGGAATCCATTCCCGGAAACCGGGTCACGCCAGTAGTTTGCTTCGGTGTATCGCGAAGACGAAGTGGCGGGCACGACAGATCGTATAACGTCTGCCATTGTTAGACCGAACTGACCTGCACGATCTCGATCTATGGTGATATCCACCGTCGGATAGTTGCGCTCTTCTACCATCTGGAGATCGCGCAAGAAGCCGAGTTGCGACATTTGCTTTTGGACCTTTGCAGCGTATTCGTAGTCATCCTGCAGGTTTGTTCCCGTAATGGCGACTTCGATCGGAGTGGGTGATCCAAAGCTCATGACCTGTCCGACAATGTCCGCCGCTTCAAACGAAACTTGCGTTCCGGGCAATTCCTCGCTGAGTGCTCCGCGGATGCGGTCTCGGAGGAGTTCTCCGCGCGGAGTCTCATTCGTCACGGAAACCTGAATAACCGCTTCGTTTGGAGCGCTTGTGAATAAGTGGATCAGAAGGACGGGATAGTTCGGAGCGGGGACACCGGTGAAATCACTGGTGATTACCACATTATCGTGGCCCACTTCGCGCTGAATAATGTCCAAAGCCTTGAGCACCATCCGCTCTGTTTCTTCGACTCGCGTTCCGGCTTGGGTCTTCATCCGAACTCGAATGAGAGGAGGGTTTACGTCCGGAAAAATTTCTGTTCCCAATCGGGGAAAGAAGAAATACAAGAAGGCGATGGACGCAGCCAGATAGCCGATGACCAGCGGCCATCGCAGCTTCAGTACCGCCCCAAGGTAACTCCGGTAAAACGATCGCAATCGCCCGAACAACCCTTCGCGCTCCTCGCCGCGATGAGCCTCTCTCATCATCCATGTTGAAAATACGGGAACGAGGCTGCTCGAAAGTACGTACGACGCGACCATCGCGAAAGCCACAGCGAGCGACAACGGGACGAATAACTGTCTTGCAACCCCCGCCATAAAGAATGACGGGACGAATACCGCCAGGATGCATAACATCGACAGGAATCGCGCCAATGCGGTTCGGCTGCATGCCTCAACAACCGCTTTCGCTCTTGAGACTCCTGGCAGCATCTGCGTGTGAATGTTTTCGATCTCGACAGTGGCTTCATCGACCAGTACGCCGACTGCGAGAGCGAGGCCTCCAAGGGTCATGATGTTGATGGTTTGTCCGGCGGCCCAGAGAAAGATCACCGCAGCGAGCAATGCAAAGGGAATGTTCATTACAACAATTAATGCGCTCCGCCAATCGCGGAGAAAGAGGAGCACCATCAGACCGGTAAGCAGAGCGCCAAGCAAGCCTTCTGTTACCAATCCACGAATGGAGTTCCTCACATACGGCGATTGATCGAATTCAAGCCGGATATCAACATCTTCGGGCGCCGCTTTCTTAAATTCCGGCAAAGCGGCCTTCACGCGATTGAGAACGGCCAATGTAGAGGCGTCCGCGCGTTTGGTCACCGGAATGTACACTGTCCTTTTTCCGTTCACGTGCGCATAACCCGTGACGATGTCTGCGCCATTGTCGATTGTTCCGATATCACGCAAGTAGACCGTCGTACCGGACACCGGCCGGATCGGAGTATCGAGTAACTCCGGGAGGTTCCCACCCAGAGTGGCATTGGTTCTCGCAATGCGATCTAGTTTTCCGTCGCGCAAATCACCTGCAGGCTGGATGACAGTCGCGCGGTTAATGGCAGTAATAGCCTCTTCGGGCGAAATGTGGTACTGCTGAAGCTTGTCGGGATTTAGCGTGATGACGATGGTCCGTTGGGCTCCGCCAAACGGTGGAGGGGCAGAAACTCCTTCAAGGGTTGCGAACAGAGGACGCACACGGTTCAACGCTATATCCTGGAGTTCGCCTTGAGTACGATTCGGACTGCTGAAAATCAATTGTCCGACGGCAACACTGCCCGCATCGAACCGAGTTATAAACGGTGGGACTGTTCCGGCCGGCATGAAGGCGCGGGCGCGTGTAACGTATCCCATCGTTTCCCCCATCGCTGCGGCCATGTCTGTACCCTGATGGAAAACAAGCTTGAGCAGCGCCTGGCCAGGGAGGCTTCGGCTTTCGACGCGATTGATGCCAGTGATGTAGAGAAAGTGATACTCGTAGTAGTACGTCAAGAATCCTTCCATCTGTTGAGGATCCATCCCACCATAGGGTTGTGATACGTAGATGATCGGATCACCAACTTGCGGAAAGATATCTGCCGGCATCCGCTGTAGTGCGAGGACCGAGCAAAGTGCAACCGCAATCAGCGCGATGACCACAGTCAGTGGACGACGAAGCGCGAGTAATACAAATCTCATACTGTCCTGCCCTTTCTAAGGTGCCACTTCGTTAAGAAACGGTTGAATGTCGCCTGCAGCGATAGCAATCCCTAATAATCCGCGCCACACGGATAGCTTTGCAAGAGCGTCGTCAATTTCGGCCTGACTCAATAGCCGCTGCGCATCGGCGACATCAACGACGTTTCCAAGTCCGGACTGATAACGAGCTGTCGCTTGCTGGACAGCTGCGTTCGCGGCGGAAACTTCGACGGGCGTGTCGGCTGCAATTTTGCGCGAGCCGTCGAAGGCAGCGACCGCCTGATTCCATCTGGCCGTTAAGTCCGTTGTAATTTGCTGATACCGGGCGGTTTCAGCGCGAATTGTTGCGGACTGTCCAGCCTGCCTTGCTCGGATTGAGGGCAAATCAAAGATCGGAAACGTTACAGTGAACCCCAGCGCATAGTTCTGAAAGTTGGGAGCAAGACCGTTCACACCGCCGAGCCGAGATCCGTCAGTCTGCGCCCCAGTGCCTCGTGCATACGCCGCGCCTTGGGCAAGAAACCGCGGGAAGTAGGATTTATCAAGCGCACCAAGCTGTGCCTTGGCCTGTTCGACGGCAGCATTCTGTTCCACCGCAATCGGGTTAGCCGCGGTATTCAATGGAGCGGCATTTTCGCTAGGCGGGAGCTGAAGTAGTTTTGGCGTAGCGAGACTGATTTGTTGGGGAGAAACGCCGACGTACTGTGCAAGCACGGCTCGTGCAACTTCGGTCGCCTGTTCGGCCCGAGACACCTGAGTTTGCGCCGCAGCAAGTTCCGCTTCAGCACGTGACGCATCCGCACCGGGACGGAGCTGATTATCGACGAGTGCGCGAACGCTTCGAACCAGGACCTGTGCCCGATCGACACCGGCTTGCGCAGCACGCACGGTTTCCTGTGCGGCAGCCATTGTCAGATAGGCATCGGCTGCCGCAGCAGCCACATCGAACTGGGTTCGCTTCAGTGTGGCTTCCGAACGGGTCTTGGAAGCCGTTGCCGCAGCGACGCTCGCGCGGCGCAGTCCAAAGTCGAAAGGTTCCCAGGTCACCAATGCCCCAATAGCGCTACCCCAAACGGTGCCAAAGTTATTCGTACCCAATGCAGGCCCCGACATTGTCGGGAAGACCCCCTGTGGAAACAACAAGCCGAACACATTGTTTCGCGTTGCACGGTTTACCTGGGCAAGAGAGTCAATTCGTGGCAGATAGGCTGTCCGCGCGAGATCTATTCCAGCCGCGGCGGCATTAACCTGCTCTTGCGACACAGTTATCGCCGGATAATTCTTCAGAGCGCTCTCGACGGCTTGATCAATACTCATCGGCGTACCAATGGGCTGCTGAGCTTTCGCAATAGAGGTTGTTGTCAATATCAAGCTAAATACAAAAACCACATTACGTCTGCATAATCTTCTGTGCTTCTGCATGTATTGGTTGTCCTGCTTTCGATCGGCATCAACGACGGAGCGAGGCGTACATCTTGTTTGCTTCTTCTAATCGGCGGTTGCATTCGTCCCAGTTTATGTTCTGCATGAACGCATCAATGTACATTGCGGCATTCGAACCGTAGTCCATGTGATAGGCGTGTTCAAACATGTCATTCACAAGGATGGGGCGGCCGAAGGCGACGTTATCGGTATGGTCAAAGGCAATATAGTTGTGAAGTTTTCCATCACGCAAATTGAAGTTCAGAATCGCCCAGCCACTTCCTCCGCCCAGAGCATTTGATGTGGCGCGGAAGGACTGCTCCCATTTGTCGAATCCGCCGAAATCAGACGCGATGGCTTGCTGGATCGTTCCTGCAGCCTTTCCATCGCCACCAAGGTTTCCAAAGTATTCCTCGTGCAGGATCGCGGAATTCGTTGCGATCAGTTCTTCCATCTTCAGACCTTTGATTTGAAATCCCGGAGCGTTGTTTGGCAGACCGGCAAGCATTTGCTGAATTTGACCAATTCGGCGCGCAGCACCAGCGTAGTTGTTGTCGTGGTGCGAAACGATCAATTTCTCGGAAAGACCCTTCAGCTTTTTGGGATCGAATGGCAATGGCTTGATAGCCCACCCGCCCGCCGCCGGAGCCGCAGTTTGCGCCTGCAGTTCAGAACCTAATGCGCCCAGTGCTGCGGCGGCAGCAAAACCGGTTAAAAGTTCACGACGTTTCATTTGTTGTCCTTTCGTTTTGCTCACTTCGAGCAGTACTGGTAAAGGGCGTCATAAAGCGGAAATTGTTTTGCCAATCGTTCTTCGTCCGAGATCGCCATTCGCGCGAAACCTTCTGCGATCGCTCTTAAGCCTAATCCTTCCGACGCGACATGCTCCTGGCCTTTGACGTCTGCAGCTCGAACAATGACGGCCAACCGCTGAAGCGCGGGATCAGTCAGGTTAAAGTCCTCAATAATCGCCTCAAAGGAACAACGATCACCACGATGATTGATTTTCACTTCCGGAATTCGTGGAGCGTCAAACGGAGTCGCGCCTTCTCGGCGCGCGATTTCCAGAAGTTGATCCTCCGCGACAAACAAGAACTCGGCCTGAGGATCAATGAATCGGCTAATCAGCCACGGACAAGCGACACGATCGACCTTGACGTTTCTTCGCGTAATCCATTTCATGCGTGACTCATGATAGATAGGCCGGTGGTGGAAGGCCAACTGAAGTCTAGCTGAAAAATTTGTCAGCTACTCTTCAGTAACAGGGCGTGTGAAATCCGATTAATCTACGACCTGGAAACGAGGAGAGATGCGTATTCTCGTTGTCGAAGATGAGAAGAAAGTAGCAAAGGCGCTGCAGCAGGGACTGGAAGCCAAAAACTACGAAGTAACCCTTGCGCAAACCGGCGAGGAAGGATTCTTTCTCGTGAATGCTCAAACGTTCGATCTGCTGATCTTAGATCTCATGTTGCCGGGTCGCAATGGACTGGAAATCCTGAGCACACTTCGGCGACGTGGACTTCAGACGCCCGTTCTCATTCTTACTGCGCGTGACGCACTCGATGATCGCGTTCGAGGCCTTGACGAAGGTGCAGACGACTACCTGGTGAAGCCATTTGCTCTTCCCGAACTCTACGCTCGGATTCGTGCCCTGTTACGGCGCGGACGAACAGATCAGGTACTGCGGTTGAAGATTGGCGACCTCGAAATGGACCTGGTCACCCGGTCCGTAACGCGAGCCGGCCGCCCGATTGAGCTTTCCGTCCGAGAGTTCGAGCTTCTGGAATATTTACTTCGCTACGGCGGACAGATAGTTTCGAAGGAGATGCTTGCTCGCGATGTATGGCGCGAAACCGCGCGAGCAACGCCATTGGACAATCTGATTGAAGTTCATATCGCACGGCTGCGGCGAAAAATCGACGATCCCTTTTCCTCGAAGCTTCTCAAAACCGTTCGCGGCGTTGGATACATTCTTAAGGAAGATTCCTTATGAGCTTTGCCGCGACCAGCGTTCGGACACGATTAACGCTATGGCATTCGGCCGCGCTCGGCCTGATCGTCCTCACCTTTTCATTAGGCATTTATTTCACCGTCCGTTCGGCGATGCTCGCAGAACTCGATCGACAGCTCGCTAATGCTACGGACATGATTGGTGAGGCGGCCGCCGGTGGAACAGGCGAGTTGTATGAAACAGAGGAGCACGGTTCCATCAGTCTCTTCCAGGTTGTCGGGACAAGTGGTGTCCTGTACAAAACTCAGGCATGGGCGAAGACGCCACTACTGAATGTTGACGTTTCGACGAGGCCCGGCAATGCATGGTCAGAGCGCTTGGCGACCGGAGAGCTCTATCGCATGCACAGCTCAATGGCGCGAGTTGAAAACGATACTGTTCGCGTAATCGTCGCTCAGGATGAGCGACCTGTCGGGCAGAGCTTGAGAAGCCTCGCAGCCACAATGGTGCTGGGATTTCCCGGTGCTTTGGCGCTTGCGCTTATGGGCGGATACGTTCTCGCGGGCAAGGCTCTGTCGCCCATAAACAGAATCGTTTTAAAAGCTCAGGAAATTACAGCGGACCGCCTTTCGGAACGGCTTCCCGTCGATAATCCTGCTGACGAATTCGGCAAACTTGCGACCGTGTTCAACAAGACTTTTTCGCGTCTGCAGGATTCCTTTGACCGGTTGAAGCGCTTCACCGCGGATGCATCACACGAATTGCGGACTCCTCTTACGGCGATTCGCAGCATCGGCGAAGTTGCGCTTCAAAGTTCCAATGACCCGGCATGCCGGGAAGTCATCGGCAGCATGTTGGAAGAAACCGATAGGCTCCGGTCTCTTGTCGATAATCTGCTAATGCTGGCCCGGGCGGATTCGGGGATGGCACCGCTCAAAAAAGAGAAGATCGAGCTGGGACCGCTCGTTCAAGAAACTGTCGAATACATGGGTGCCCTGTTCGAGGAAAAGCGCCAGGGTCTTACCGTCGCTCTCGAGAAAAACATTGTTGTCGAAGCCGACCGCACCACATTGCGGCAGGCCATCATCAACCTGCTCGACAACGCAACTAAATACACGCCGGTGGGAGGTCACGTTTCCGTCGTTATGCGGCGACAAAAAACCAACATCGTGACCATTGAGATTACGGATTCCGGTCCGGGAATAGCGGACCAGCATCGAGACAAGATCTTCGAGCGTTTCTACCGCGTCGATCCAGGAAGATCCAGTGAGACGGGCGGCGCTGGTCTGGGTTTATCCATCGCAAAGTGGGCCGTGCAAGCCAATGGCGGCCGACTCGAATTCCAACCACATGAAGGTGGTGGAAGCATGTTTCGAATTCAGATGCCGGCACGGTAAAAAAGGAGACTCTTAAAATGTAAATCGCATCTGCAGCTCAAGACACCGATTATGTGTTCAATCAAGGATGGATTCGTG
>Ga0075425_100004041_pt1 | contig 15057 bp, 11 predicted proteins | sample SoiMethybrSBSTD4_FD_75300 | JGI IMG/M metagenome (GOLD analysis project Ga0075425, IMG submission 75300) | Bulk soil microbial communities from a Populus tree surrounding site in Tennessee, USA - Soil MetaG P. TD hybrid SBSTD4 | ecosystem: Environmental > Terrestrial > Soil > Tree plantation...
ACCATGCAGGGAGTCGAGGGCCAGATCTTCGCGCCCATGTCGCGCACCTACGCCTACGCGCTCATCGGTGCCATCATAGCCACCTTCACCGTCACGCCAGTCATGTCGTCGCTTTTGCTGCCGGATCGGGTGAGCGAGATCGAGACCTTCCTCGTCCGCCACATCCGCCGTGGCTATCAGGCGCTGCTGCCCCTGGTCGTGCGCCGCTACCAAGTCGCGGCGCTCGTCGGCCTCGGTTTTCTGGCGGTATGCGGCCTCCTGGGGCTGCGGCTCGGCAGCGAGTTCCTACCCAAGCTCGAGGAAGGCAACATGTGGATCCGCGCGCTCCTTCCGCCCACCATCACGCTGGAGGCGGGCATGGAGAGCGTGGCGCGCATGCGCAATATTATCCGGAGCTATCCACCGGTTGAGACCGTGTTCTCGGAGCAGGGCCGCGGCGAGGATGGCACCGACCCCGACGGGTCTTTCGTGGCCGAGTTCTTTGTGCCCTTAAAGCCGCATGAGCAGTGGCCGAGGGGCCTAACCAAGGAGGAATTGATCCAGCAGCTCAGCTCTCAGCTTAAACGCGAGTTCGTGGGCGTCGATTTTAATTTCTCGCAGTATATCCAGGACAACATCGAAGAGGCGGTCTCCGGCGTGAAGGGCGAGAACTCGGTCAAGATCTTCGGCCGCGACCTGGGCGAGCTTGAGCGATTGTCGAGGGGCCTGCGCAGGGAGATCGCCGAAGTCCCCGGGGTCACCAACCCCGGTGGCTTCAATCTGCTGGGCCAGCCCAACCTCGTGATCAAGATCGACCGCGCCAAGGCCGCGCGCTACGGCTTTTCGGTCAGCGACATCAACTCGGTCGTGCAGGCCGCGATCGGCGGCCAGGAGGTGACGCGCGTCTATGAGGGTGAGTGGAACTTCGCGCTCACGGTCAGGCTGGCGCCGGAGTATCGCCGCAACGTCGAATCGATCAGAGCCATTCCGGTCGCCTTACCCAGCAACGATCCCAAGTCGCCGATGGCCTATATCTCACTCGGCGACCTTGGCGAAGTGAAGCTCGAGACGGGCGCCGCTTACATCTACCGCGAGAACAATCAACGCTTCGTGCCCATAAAATACAGCGTGCGCGGCCGCGACCTCGGCTCCACGGTCGCCGAGGCGCAGGGGCGGGTTGCCGAGAAAGTGCCGATGCCGGAAGGCTACAGCGTCGAGTGGACGGGCGAGTTCGGCGCGCTGATGGAGGCCAAGAAACGCCTGGCGTTCATCGTGCCGCTCAGCCTGCTGCTGATCTTGATGCTGCTCTACGGTCTCTTCAATTCTGTGCGGGACAGCTTGCTTGCGCTCGCGGGGATTCCATTCGCCGTATGCGGCGGTATCCTTGGGCTTTTCATTGCCGAGCTCAACTTCAGCGTCTCGGCAGCGATCGGCTTCATTTCGCTCTTTGGCGTTGCGGCGATGGACGGCATCCTGCTCGTCTCCTACATCCGTCGCAACATGGATGAAGGCCAGGGGCGCGAGGAGGCCATTGTGCGTGCTGGAGAGACGCGCATGCGCCAGATGTTCATGACCGGCCTGTCCGCCAGCATCGGCTTGGTGCCGGCCGCCATCTCAACGGGAATTGGCGCCCAAGTGCAGCAGCCGCTGGCTTGCGTGATCGTCGGCGGCATGTTCCTGTCGCCGATCTGCAGCCTGCTCATGATCCCTGCGCTCGCGCGCATGTTCATGCCGGACGTGCCGCGTACTTTGGCACCGGCACCTGGCGCGCTGCCAGCCGGCGTGTGATGAGCAAGCCGCCGTCCGTCAGCGGCTCCCCCGCCCAGAGTAGAGGGGGAAGAAATGGCTGCCGCCGATGCGGCCGCGCCCACCGTCCACGATGGCTTGAGCGATGACCGTGCCGACGACGGTCACGATGATGCCGATCACGATCTGTGACACCCAACCACGCATGCGCCACCCCTAGCGGCTTTCCCGGCGACAAGCTCAAGCTCAGGGCTAGACCAGCCCCACGGCGGAAATGGGACGGGGGGGCGAGAGGCGGGCCAGACGCAAACGATGTATGGGACACCTGCGGGGGGCCATTAGGCCGGACACGGGGGGCACGCGCGGAAGAAGGGGGCAGGCGCCCGATCAAATCAGATGGGCAGCACACGTGTGGGGAGGTCGATCACAGATCCGCGAGCAATCCCCCTGTGCTCCAGGGGTCGCCGCTCTGACGCCCCATTGCGCCAGCAACCTTCCTCCACACAAGACCGTTAATCCTGTTGGCCGCACCCGGCGGGGGCGTGCTAGGGTGCGAGCGATGGCAGCACAGCAAACTACCTCTCCGGGCGCGCGCACGCCGGCAACGGCGCTGGAGCGAGCCTTCGAGCGCAAGGTGCGGCTTGGCAAGTGGGCGCTGCTGTTTGAGCAGTTGTGGCCGCGCGCCTGGCTCGTGCTGGGATTGGCAGGGCTCTTCATCGGGCTCTCGCTGGCGGGGTTGTGGCCGAAGTTGCCAGAGCTGCCGCACAAGATCGTTCTTGCTCTTTTCGGTCTCGCCTTTGCCGCCGCCGTCTTTGCTGTGGCGCGCGTGCGCTGGCCATCGCGCGAGCAGGCGATAAGACGCGTTGAGGCGACTTCCGGCATCAAGCACCGGCCCGCGTCGTCCTATGAGGATACTCTGACGCTGGGCGCCAGCGATCCGCGCACGGCGGCGCTGTGGCGCGTGCATCGTCAGCGCCTCGCCGCGCTGTTGCAGAAGCTGCGGGTGGGACGTCCCTCCCCGCGCACGGATCGCTACGATCCGTTCGCGCTGCGGGCGCTGCTGCTGCTCAGCGTTTTCGTGCTCGTGATCGCGGTGGGCGACAGCGCCTCCGATCGCCTGCGCTCAGCCTTCCGCTTCGGCGCGCTTGCCAAAGGCGCGGAGGCGCGCATTGACGCCTGGATCACGCCGCCGGGCTATACGGGCAGACCGCCCATCATGCTGGCGGACGGTGGCTTTAGCGGGTTGCGGACGCAGGAGAAGCCCGTCGGCCCGATCGAGGTTCCCGACCGCAGCGTGTTGGTCGTGCGCGGGTCGGGCGCCGCACTGGGCGCACTGGCGTTGGAGTCGCCGGGCGACAATGGAACGGCACGGCGCATCGAGGCCCCCGCGCCCGCTGGCGGCAGCGACGTGGCCGAACTCAGGCTCGACGTGCGCAAGTCGGGTGCGGTGTCGGTCTACGGCGACGGCACCCAGATCCTGAGTTGGCCATTCGTGGTCATTCCCGATCACCCGCCCAAGATCGCCCTCACCAAGGAACCTGAGCGCACCCCCCGGGGGGCGCTGAAGCTCACCTTCAAGGTCGAGGATGACTACGGCGTGGTCTCTGCGGAAAGCCGCATGCGCCGCATTCGACCGAAGGAGGATACCTCCTCCACGGCGTGGGCGCGCCCCGAGGCGAACAAGGGACCGCGGCCGCCCTTCGAGCGTCCACCGGCGCTGGTGTTGAGGCTGCCGCGCTCCTACCCCAAACAGGCGGAGGGCCAGAGCTTCCACGAGATCGGCGACCACCTGTGGGCGGGAATGAGGGTCGAGCTGACCCTGGTGGCTAAGGATCTTGCCGGCCAAACCGGCCGCAGTGAACCCGTCGAGATTGTTCTGCCCGAGCGGCGTTTCAGCAAGCCGCTAGCGCGTGCCGTGGTGGAGCAGCGGCGCAAGCTTGCCGAGGACCCCCGCGACCGCTTGCAGGTGGCGCGCGCGCTTGATGCGCTGACCATGGAGCCGGAAGAGTTCATCGAGGATCTGCAGGTCTTCCTGGGGCTCAGATCGGCTTACTGGCGCTTGCAGCGTGAGGCTACGCGCAGTGCCCGCAACAGCGTGTTGGCGCAACTTTGGAGCATCGCGCTGCGGATCGAAGACGGCAACCTCACCGACGCCGAGCGCGCCTTGCGCGCGGCCCAGGAGCGGCTGTCGAAGGCGCTGGAGGAGGGCGCATCCGACGAGGAGATGCAAAAGCTCATGCAGGAGCTGCGCCAGGCGCTGGCGCAATTCCTGGAACAGCTATCGCGGCAGGCGCAGAACCAACCCCCCATGCAGGGCATGGATCGCAACAGCCAGTTCATGACGCCGCAGGACATCGAGCAGATGCTGCGCAACCTCGAGAACATGGCGCGTTCCGGCAACCGCGATATGGCCCAGCAGATGCTGAGCCAGCTGCGCGACCTGTTGGATCGGTTGCAGTCCGGGCGCATGGCCGACCAGGGTCAGAGCCAGCGCTTTGGTCAGATGATGGACGAATTTGGCAACCTGCTCGGCCGTCAGCAGCAGCTGCTTGACGACACGTTTGGCCAGCAGCGCCGCCAGGGGGAGCGGGGCCAGAACGAGCGGGGCCAGCGCGGTCAAGGCCAACAGGGCCAGCGCGGGCAGGGGCAACGCGGACAGCAGGGTCAAGGTCAACAAGGCGACAGCGAGGGTGACGGCGATCAGACGGGCGCGCTCAGCGATCGGCAACGGGAGCTGCGTGAGATGCTTGGCCGGCTGCAGCGGGGGATGCGTGAGTTCGGCCTGCAAACCCCGGGTCAGCTCGACGGGGCGGGTGACTCCATGCAGCGCGCCGAGCGCGCCTTGCGCGATGGCGACCTCGACGGCGCCACCCAGGAGGAAACGCGGGCACTTGAGCAGCTGCGACAGGGGGCACGCGAAATGGCCCAGCAGATGTTGCGCCAGCTGCCGTCCCGCTACGGCCTCAACGACTCGCAGGGCGAACTCGATCCGATGGGGCGCCCCCCGCAGCGCACCGACGGACCCGATCCCGGGGTAGGTGTCAAGGTTCCCGACCAGATCGACGTGCAGCGGGCGCGCGAGATCCTGGAAGAGCTCCGCCGCCGCCTGGGCGAGACCACGCGGCCACCGATCGAACTTGAATACCTTGAGCGGTTGCTGAAGCGCTTCTAGGCCTCGGGCAGCGTACGTCTGCGAGAAGCTTTTGCGTTTGCAAGGCCTTAACTCCATGGCAGGGCTACCGACGTCGTCTCCCGGGCGCCACGTCGGCGGGCCCTGGTCGATTCTTGTTTGAACGACCGCCCTTTCGCCGCTACTCTGTTTGCCGCGACATATAACAGCAGACAAATAGCACTGTCGCAGGGGCAGCACCCAGTGCTCACCGCCCTGGTGGGACGCAGGCGGGTGTTGCGGTGTGGGGGAGCGGGAATGGACATCCAAGATATGCGTATTTTTGCCCGCGTGGCAGCGGTTCAGAACCTGTCGGCCGTGGGCACGGAGCTCGGCCTGACGCCGGGCACCATCTCCAAGCGCATTCAATCGCTGGAGGATGAACTGTCGGCCCGATTGTTTGACCGCACGACGCGATCGATCCGCATCACCGAGGAGGGTGCTGCATTTTTGGCGCACGTTGAGCGGATTCTCTCCGAGATCGAGGCGGCACGGGCCAGTGTCGACGATAAGGTGAGCAAGCCCAAGGGCAAGCTCAAGATCGCGGCGCCCGCGTGTCTGGGTCGCCGCTACGTCGCACCGGCGCTCTGCGAGTTCGTTCGCACGTTCCCGGAGATCGACGTCCAGGTCGACCTGCACGACCGGCAGGTAAACCTGCAGGAAGATGGGTACGACGTCGCCATTCGCACCGGAGCGCTGACGGATTCCTCCCAGATCGCCAAGCGCTTGGCACCCGACCACCACGTCATTGCCGCTGCGCCGGACTACCTCGCCCGTGCCGGCTGCCCTGGCGCGCCCGCCGACCTAGCCCAGCACCAATGCCTCGTGCTGGGGGAGACCCGACAATGGTCGTTCGCCAGGGACGGCTTGGAAGCCACCGTGCGGGTCAACGGCGCACTCAGATCCAACAATGGCGAACTCCTCTGCCGTGCGGCGGTCGATGGACTTGGGCTCATTCGCGTCTCGGAACTCGAGGCCTTGTGCGAACTGCGCGCGGGCAAGCTCGTGCAAGTGCTGGCCGACTATGAAGTGGCTTCCAACGCGGCAGTGTGGGCCCTCTATTCGAGTGCCAAACACTTGCTGCCGCGCATGCGCGCGCTCCTCGATTTCCTGGCCGAGTGGTTCCGCGATGCCAAGAACGGCACAGGCGTCACGGGCGTCACGGGCGTGGGCAACTTGGCCCTGGTGGCGGAAGGCGCGGCCAACGGCGCGGGTCGTGCGAAGATGCAACTTGGCGCGGGCTGACCCGCAATCCCCGTAATGCGCTTGGGGTGAGCACGGGGTTGTCAGTACTCCGCCCCATCGGTTGTCCGATCGGCTATCGGCCGAACCCGCTGCGCATTAATCTGGAAGACCTCAGGCTGCGCATCGATCATGCTGCTCATCCATCCTGCTCATCCATGTGAGCTGGCGCCGCAGGCGGGAGCGCGAAGGTGATCTCGCCGTTTGGCAATGGCTTTGTGAACTCAGCGCGAGAATAAGGTCCAGCCGAGTCCGTTATAAGCTTGCAAGTGTAACGAGACCGTGGAGGCTTGATAGATCAGTCGATGGTGCGAGGCGCCTAGCTCCCCGCAAGGCGCCTTCGCTCATTTGCGCGTTGCGACGGCCCGTATTTTTCTGGCCATGTGCTGCCAGTTCGACCGTGGCGTGTTGCAACTGTGGTATGTGTCAACGGGATCTATGACGACCAGAACGCGGGCGAGATACTCTGCACCCCGGCCCCTATCCCAGTCCTCACCAGCCCCCACCTAGAGAGGATGGCCGCATATCCCGGGGCGACCGAGGTATGGTCCCCTTCGATTTGTGCGATGAAACTTGGCATGGGGGCGCCCGTTGGGGCGGGGCTCCGCACAAGGAGCTCCATCTCTGGCTGACGGCTTAGCAGAGATGGCCACTGATAACGTTGGAGGGATAACGGCTATTCCGGCGTCCCCCCACTCTCCGACCCGGGCCACCAACGCGCGCGGCTGGGGCCCTTCAGCGTGCCACATCAGTTTGCCGCCACAGCCGATGGCGGCACAGAGCCACTTCGTCTAGTGGAGGGCAGCCGCGCCTTCACCGACGACCACGAATGGTGCCCAGTAGCCGGGCGGCTTGCCGTCTTGGATCAGGGCGAGCATGGAACGGCGCAAAGCTTCGGCCCGTCCAAGATGTGGAGATGCCGCCATCGCGGTGAACGTCTTGGTGGTCAATTCGGTGGCGGCTCGCGAATAGACAGCCCAATGCGACACAAGCAGGGCGCGCGCGCCGGCGTAAAAGAACGCTCGTGCGAGCCCGGAAAGTGCCTCCGCCCCTTGCGCATTGCCTGCGGCCGTGTTGCAGGCCGACAGGACAACCCAATCGGCGTTGAGCTTCAGGGTGGCAATTTCGGAGGCGGTGAGCAGGCCGTCGTCGGCTTCCGTCGGAACGTCCGGTGGGGTGAGCACCAGAGCCGGCTCCGCAAGTCCGGAGAGATCGCCCGCAACCAGAGCATGAGTGGCAAATTCGATGATTCGGTATTCACGTAGCGGGGCCGCCTTGACGCGCGTCTCGGATGCGTCCTTGCCGAGGTTAAGGGCGTCGGGGGGCGCGCCAAGCACCTTGGCGATGGCGCGCAATTCGTCGGCCGTATCTGGCAGCGGCGTCAGCTCACGCACGGCCCGAATATCGGCGAGGCCGTTGCGATAGAAACTCGCCGGATTGGGCGCTGCGCGGCGAGCGCCGCGTTGTCGCTCCGCCGGATCGGGCCCCTCTAGAACTGGATCGCCAGCTCCAAAGAACGGCCGCAAGGCGCTTTTGTCACCAGGCAGCTTGCGCAGCGCATTGAGCGAGGGTACCGACGGCAGCACACTCAAGGCGTGCTCGCGAATGAGCCATGCCGCATTTTGGAGAGCCTGCGGCCCACCATCCACAGGCGGCTTGGTGACCAGCACCTGCAAGGGCAAGCTGGTCAGCGGCCCGGTTGGCACGACGATCAGATGGCCTTTGTCAGCAAACAGGCTCTCCAGACCACCAAGTGTCCGCTTGTAGAGGGCATGGGCGCGCACCAGATCGAAACCGCGCACGATGCCAGCCACGCTGCCCGTTGTTCCTTCAGCATCCTGTTGCGCCAGGGGGTCGAGATCCCTGCGCAGCGCCGTCACCTCGCCGGCTAACGCCTCGGCACCCAGGTCAATTTGCGCCCAGCCCGTGCGCTCACGCGTTAGCACCCATAAGAAGCTTCTTTCCGACCCAACCAAGATGGCAATTAGGGCCTCATCGGGCTTCAGCAGGGCCTGTGTCTCGCCGATCGACAGGGGTCTGGGGTCGGAAAGTGCCGCGTAGCTTGGAAAGGCAGAGGCAATTCGGGCACGAGCCTCCCTTACCTCTGTCTCGGCGCGATCGATGTCGGTGCGCAGGGTCGCGCGCCGGCCCATGAATTGGGCATACCCAGGCAGCGACTTCTCGGCAGCCTCCATACGCGGATGGATGGCCTTGATGGCATCGTCGCCCCCGGAGGCGACCTTGGATAGCTCACCGAGCTCTCGAGCGATCACCGCACGATCTTGGTCGGCGGCTTCACAGCCAACCTTCTTGGCGCCGGTCGGGCAACGCTGCGACAGCGCTTGCATCTTCTCGACCAGCTCTCTCTGGCGCTTCACCGTCGGCGCCTGGTCTCGATTGCGGGCGATGCTGGCGGCCCGAAACTCTTCCAAGAGGGCGCTGTAGGTGGGGTCAGCACGCTGTGTGGCACTCCAATCGGCGAGCAATTTCTCGTCCTCGGTGTGGAGCTGCAGGATGCGCTCGGATCGATCTTGAACATAGCGAATGCTGCGGCCGAGGTCGGTATCGCCGGCACCGAGGCGCGCCGTCATCTTTGCGAGCGCGGAGGCTGCCGATGTGTTCCACGCCTGTTGTCCCGCAACGAAGGTCTCTTCAAGCAGAGCGCCACGGCTGGCAGGCGATGCGATGCTCACTTGCCAGGCCGCCCGGCACAAGCCGACGAACGTGTCGCGGTGCCGCTTGATCTGGTCATCGACAATCGCTCTGATGATAGGTTGGGAGTTGTCCTGCCCCAGCATGAGACGGATTGCCTGCCGGTAGGAGGCGAGAGCTTCCGCCCAGTTGCCGCGGGCAAGGCTGACATTTCCCAGGTTGGAGTGACCGCTGGCGGAGAATTCGTGGTTGGCACCGACCAAGTCTTGCCGGATCTTGAGGACGCGGCGGAACAGAGGTTCGGCCGCATCCGGCTGCCCCAACTTGACGAAGACGGCACCTAGGTCCTCAAGCCCTTGGGCGAGGCCTGCACTTTCAGCCCCGTACACCTTTTCGCGGATGCGCACGGACTGGGCGTAGTAGCTTTGCGCCGCGGCCAGATTACCCCCCTTGTCTGCAATCAGGCCGAGCGAGGTATATTGGATCAAAGTTTGCTCGTGGTCGGCTCCGTACTCGCGCACGACCATGGGCAGAGCCTGCTCGGCCTTGCGCAGCGCCATGGCGTAATCGCCTGCTCGATAGAGCAAGTTTGTGGTTTCGCGAAGGGCGCTCAGTTCAGCAGATGGCTGTTGCGCGCAAAGCTGCGGCGCAAGTGCAAACATCGCCAACGCAAGGAAGCCGCACAGCCAGCGCCATCCGACAAACACCGACACGGCGCGCAGATCTCTAGGGTGACTTGTCCGGGCAGCCGCTCGTCAAATCGCCCGTGCGGGCGGCAGGCTTGCCGTTGATAAAGACGCCGCCGCCGCTACCAAGCACGACACCACCACAGCCGGTGCGGTCCCCGACCGTCGCGGCCGGCCGCCCATTGATGAATACGTTCGAGGATCCCTCGGCCACCGAGCCCTCGCCACTTGCAGCATCACCCTTACGCGCGGCCGGCACTCCGCCAATCGACACGTTGGCACTCCCCTCGGTAACCACACCGGGTGTGGTGTTTGCGGGGCTTTGGGCGGAGGCACTTCCTGGCAAGCCCGTCACGAAAAGCTGCACGACAGTCGCGATCAGTATGGCGCGCATATCAACCCCCACCTGCGGAAGCCTGTTCTGAGCCAATAGAGCCCTGCAATCTTGGACAGGTTATGGCGGACCTTGGGTAGCGGCAATTGCGGCCGATGCCACGAAAAATAAGCCCCCGCCGCCTCCCAAGTAGACGCAATGGACGGCCTGTGCGCGCGCAGCCACTTGGCACCCACGCCCCCTTCATTTGTCGAGAGCGCGGGCATTTGCTCTTCCCATCAGCCCGGCAGCATCTGCATCAGCGGCTTGAGATTGTCTGGGGAAGGTTTGAGCGTGCCGACGCCGTGCTGATGGACGAGACGGACGATCGTCTCGTTGAACGGCGTCTCCACTCCCACGCGACGGCCCTGATCGACGACGTAGCCATTGAGGTAGTCGATCTCTGTGCGCCGGCCGCGCAAGACATCCTGGAGCATGGATGGGCGTCCCCCGGCGAGCCCCTTGGCGCTGGTGGCCATGTCGGCCAGCAGTTGGTCCGCTCCACGGCCGGCGGCGGCATCAACAAAGCGCTGAGCGTCAATGCCGTAGATTGGCTCGACCTCGAACCCGCACCCCCGCCCGACGCTGATCGCCTCCGCGGCGACCTGGACCGCAATGCGCGCGGGGCCCGGTACGCTGCGGACCTGTGCCGAGCCGAGACCGCTGAGACCGGCGATCGGATTTGCCATGCAGTTCACCGTGAGCTTCGACCAGCGCTCGCCGAACAGGTTGGTCGTCACCTTGGCACCGGCCACGTCGTTCATCACCCCAGCCAGCCGCCGAGCGCGTTCGCTGTCCCGGCCATCGAGCTCGCCGATCTTGAAGCCGATCGCCTGCGTGTCGGTGCGCATGGCGTGACCGGCCTCGTAGAGACCGGCACCGATCGTGATGACGCAACCAAGCGTCCGCTCGCGCCCGGCCACCGCCGCCACCCGCTCGTCGTTGATGCCGTTCTGAAAGTCGACGACGAGGCCATCGGGTTGAGCGAGGTAGGGCAGCACCAGCGCCGTTGCCCATTCAGTGTCGTAGGACTTCACCGCCACGAACGCGGCGTCAAACGCCTGGGTGACCGACTGCAGCTCGTGAACGTGCATAGCCTTCACGCGGATGACGTGATCGCCACAGGTCCCCGACAGCCGCAGACCCTGTCGTCGCATCGCTTCCACGTGCTCCGGCCATTGGTCAATCAGCGTGACGTCGCGTCCGGACTTCGTCAGCATGCCGCCGACCACACTGCCGATCGCCCCGGCGCCCATGATTCCAATTCGCATGACGAAATCTCCCCGGTTGGTTGACGGCAGTGTAGCACTACCCTCCTATGCTGCCGTGCCTGGTCCGGCTAGCCAACCCTTGAAAGCACCCGAGTATTGCATTTCAAGCGTGAGCGCCCTCGCATCGGCGCCGCAAGGCCGGACTTTTCAGGGGGATGCCTGCGATTTGGCACCTTGAGCCGCGCAGGCGCGCTTGCGGAGCTTGGCTGAGGCATGTCGCGGCCTCGGTGTGACCGCGCAGGCCTGGGCAACGTCGGTTCGCTCACAGCCTGATCGCACAGGTTTTTGCCTGCAGCGTCGAATCAGAGCATCTCTCCGGGGGTCTGCCTCAATAGCGCCATGGAGGCTCTGCAATGCGCACGACCGTTGCATTGATCGTGGCGCTCCTGATTTCGGGCTGCGCATGGCGCACAGAAGAGAGGCGTTTGTCGATCAAAGACACCCCCGCACCGCCAGCAGCAGAGCCTGCCCCTAAACAATCTTCCAAGTGTGGCGATCGACACCTTGATCATCAGGCCGGGCGATCGCCTGGAGGAGCGACAACGCTTGAGGATAAGGAAGCCGACGATCGTGTCTGCGGGGAGGAGTATCGCTACCCTGGCTACCTAAAACGCGATTGAGTGATAACGGAGCGTCGCGCCAACTCGTTCTTGCCCTCTGCCGACGAGGTAGCGCCTTTGCACCCAAGCGGTTTGGGTCAATTAGGCCCGCAAAGGCAAAAGCGTGCGCGGCCGGTAGAGCCGCCAGACGCTGTAGAGGAATCCCAATGCACCTGAGATGAACGCGGTGGCAGCAATCAGCAAGCCGGTTCGCACGGTCTGGGTATAAATTATCACAACGCTGCCAAGCACGACGGCGGCAGACGCGATGTAAAGGAGCGCGGTGAGTGTCTCCGCGGATACGTGCAATACCGTGCGCACGACAACCTCCTTTTAAGTTGCCTTCTCCCGCACCCTTGCAAACACTAAGTGATTCGCAATTAGCTGCCCAGCGATGAGGGGCGTGTGTCGCCACGCCTTGGGGAACATCATTCGTTTGGCCGGCACCCTTGCTGTTGTGCGAAGTCGGTTTGCTTCCGTTCTTGGGATTACCCAAGGGATTGAGAAGTGCCCCACGAGCAAGGGCCGGCCAGGACTTGAAGCGCCGCAGGCAGGGTGGAACTCGCGCGTTAGCCCTACAAGCCCTGGCGGTCGATCTCCGAGACCGTCTGCCTTTTGTCTGGCGGAGTGCGCGTTTAAAAAGCGCGATCGCACCGGAACGCCCGGCGGAAGACCGCCAGGAAGAGTGTCGGGCAAGGCCGGAAACGAGCGGCGAGTTGCGAGCGCCGGCTGGCCAGACTTTGGTTCGCCAACCGCGTGCTTATTGTGGATAGCCTCACGAGCAAGGATCCACGGGGGCCGCAAATCAGCATAGATAGCATTGCAGCTTTCGGCCTCCGAGAGCTGCATCCTCCGAGGGCCTCACTTGCAGCAACGGGTGGGGCCTTCATCTCTTATGGGCGTGGCTCGGTCATTCGCCTGCATGATGCGCCGACTTCCTGCACTTCTGCTGATTGTGTCCGTCACAGCGGGCTGCGAGGGCTTTGATGTTCTGTCGCCGCAACGGACAGGCGCACTCATCCGTACAATCCAGATCGGGATGACCGAGGCGGAGGTTATCAACTATCTGGGCAAGCCGCACAACGTAGAGGTCCGTGGCGACACGAAGTTCCTCTACTATGCAACGCCCTGGCAGGCCGCCGAAAAGGCCAAGGAGCGAAACCCGATCGCGATCAGGGACGGCAAGGTCGTGGGTCTCGGCATCGCCTATCTGGGAACGCCAGGCTCGCAAAGGTCGTGGGACGCCTGGTTGATCCAAGTGCGGCCGGAAGGGGAGGAGCACGTTCGCTACAGCACCACTTTCGCCGTCGGTTCGCCCAACGACTAACTCCGCACAAGTGGTTGCACGGTCCCTCGCAACGCGCACGACTGCAACTTGCGTTTCCACCTGCGGGGCAATGAGTCCACGTCTCGACATTGAGGTTGAGATTGAGGCGCTTCTACTTCAATTCCGCCTCACCGCTCAAGACCACTGATTTACAATGTCGACATGGCAACCCCAGATGTCGGTGTGGCGAGCTGTCTGATAATATACGCGTTGGTGCACCGTGACCGAGCCGATTTGGTCATTTGATCTGTGGTTCGCCATGCGAAACAGCTAACTCGTTGGTCACATTGCGGCTGATACCCCGTCGCATTGTTCCTGGTATTCGAGGTGGCGACGACGGTGACGCGTGGTGTGAACAGACATTACTCGATTATCTCGGCGGCCTGCGCGAGCACGTGAGCGGGTATTTCGACACCGATTTCCTTGGCGGCCTTGAGGTTGATGACGAGTTCGAATTTGGTTGGGAGCTGGATGGGCAGTGCTGCTGGGCTTACGCCCTTGATGATTTTGTCGACGTAATCGGCGCTGCGTCGGTAGACCGACCACGAGCCGACGCCGCCAGTGAACACGGAGCGGGTGCACGTATGACCGACGAGACCACGACGCACGAGTTTGTCACGGCAATTTGACGCCTCGCTGTTCCCGAGGACACAGCGCACACTTGCGGGCGTAAAGCAGAACGTGCCTTTAGCTGCCATCATCGGAGTTTGTTGCCGTGGCTGCTATCGTTCAATCGATCCCCGCGTTTGTGCCCCCGCACGTGGTCCCCCCAGCTCGGGCGATCAAAGGGGTTCCCCTCATTGTAGGGTTCCTGCGCAATCCCTTGGAGATCGTACCACAGGACGCCTACGAGCAAGACTACGTCGCCTTCAACGGTCTTGGTCCGCGGTTTGCGTGGGTGACGGGACCGGACCTCATAAAAACCGTGCTGCTCGATGAGAGCGACAAGTTCAGCAAGAGCGTGCAGATCGAATTCTTCGGTCCGCTCCTCGGCCAAGGCATTCTGACGAGTGAAGGTGCCGATTGGAAGTGGCAGCGTCAGGTGGCCGCGCCCATGTTCCGACGCCAGGACCTGCTGTCGTTTGTACCGGTGTTCGTAAGCGCCACGCGCGATCTCCTCGATCGGTGGCGACGTTCTCCCGCAGGGACGCCACAGCAGATCGCAGCTGATATGACTGACATCACCTTCGACATCATTTGCGCGACCTTGTTGCCGTCGAGCGATGCCACGGTTGGCCTTGCCCTCGCAGCGTCCGCCGATCGGCTCCAACGATCGGCGATGTGGCGACAGTTGTACGTTACGGCGCATATGCCAAAGTGGGTGCCGCAACCCGGTGCTCGCAGGATTCGGGCTACCGTTCGCGCCCTGCGCGCATCGGTTGCAGCGATGCTCACGGAGCGAAGGCGCGCCGTATCTCAGCCGGATGACCTCTTCCGCCGCCTCATGGCTGCACATGATCCCGTTACGGGCGCATCTATGAACGATGAGCAACTCATCGACAATCTCCTTACTTTTTACCTGGCAGGTCACGAGACAACCAGCAAGGCGCTGACTTGGACGCTCTATCTGTTGGCGTGCTCCCCGCAATGGATGGAAGCTCTAGCTGAAGAAATCGCCAAGGTGACGAGCGGAAAACCCGTATCTTGCGATCATATCGACAAGCTCGTTCTGACCCAGCAAGTGATCAAGGAAAGTATGCGCCTCTATCCGCCAGTTCCCACGACGAGCCGACAAGCCATTGGGGACGTCAGGCTCGGCGAACATTTGATTAAGGCGGGGACATCGATTGCTATACCAATCTATGCGATGCATCGCCATCGCAAGCGCTGGCGCCACCCGAACGCGTTCGACCCGACGCGTTTCGCGCCCGAGCATGAAGGTGAAATCTCGCGTTACCAATACATGCCGTTCGGCGCTGGACCACGGATTTGCATCGGAATGGCATTTGCCATGATTGAGATCACTACTATCCTAGCAACCATTCTACAGAAGGCTCGGCTGGCGCCGGCCGA
>Ga0075425_100004047_pt1 | contig 15049 bp, 16 predicted proteins | sample SoiMethybrSBSTD4_FD_75300 | JGI IMG/M metagenome (GOLD analysis project Ga0075425, IMG submission 75300) | Bulk soil microbial communities from a Populus tree surrounding site in Tennessee, USA - Soil MetaG P. TD hybrid SBSTD4 | ecosystem: Environmental > Terrestrial > Soil > Tree plantation...
GCGACGATGCTGTAGGTGTGGGCGCGTTTAGCAAAGTCGGGCGGGGGCGGTTGCGGAGGGTGGTGGAGGATCTGAAGGAGAGAGAACAGAAGCACGGGTTCAGTCCTTTCTCATTTTCTTTTTCAGCTCCTCGAGCTGGCGCTGCGCGGCCGCTTCGCGCGCCGCCCGATCCATGTCCGACTTGAGCAGCTCGTCGCGGATGTCCGTTCCCTCGCGCGCGCCCCCTGCCTCTTCGAGGTCGCGCCAGGCGTGCTCCGTACTCGGCTGCGTCGCGGCTGCGCTTTTCAGCTGCGCCTGCATGTCGTCCAATTCGCGTTGCGCGAGCGCCAGCTCCTCGCGCTGCGCGACCAGCTTGCGCTCCAGCACGCCCACGCGCTCGCGGTGCTTGGCTGCGAAGCGCTCGGCGACGGCGACCGTTTCCTGATCCTGGATCTCACCGGCGAGCCGGCCGCGACGCTCCGCATCCGCGAGTTGCTGCCGCTGTGCGGCGATCTCGCGCTCTGTACGCGCGACCGCCTCCTGGATCTCGGCGACGGCGACCTTGGCATCGACGATGGCCTCGCGCATCTGCCGTGTGAGCGAGCGCAGATCGGGCGTGGACGCCGCATCCAGCGCGGCGCGGAACGCGTCCCGCAGGCGCTCGAACAGGGATCAGCTCTTGCGGATGGTCTTCGCGAAAAAGTCGGAGAAAACGGGCTCCACCGCGCGCGACTTGCACTCCGGGCACGCCGGCCGCTTGTGCGCCGAGTGCTGCGCCATCGTCTCGGTGCGCGAGAAATGGGCGTCGCACGCCGTGCAGCGGTATTCATAGAGTGGCATGACGCAACGTTATTCCGCCGCAAAACGACGGTCAAGTTGACGCAACAGCCGCCTACCCCAAATTGGCGGATGCGAAACGTCGTCCTTCTGGCTCTGGTCATCGCCGGTTGTGGCGGTGGTCTTCAGCCCGAACCGATTTGCGCGCCGTCGCTCGTCGGCCTCTGCGGGACGCTGCGATTTCAGGGTACGATTCCCGACAGCACCGATAACGTCTTCGTCGCCGCCTACGCCACCTTCCCGCAAACCTGCAACGATCTCATCGCCAATCGCCGGCCCCTGATCCCCAGCTCGGTTCCTTATACGGACTCCGTGGCCGATTACAGCGTCGCGCTCGCACCGGACACCTATCACTGGGTGGTGGCCGTCTGGAAGAAAGTGGGCAGCCTGACGCTCACCGCCAATGACACGACGCTGCTCAGGGTCGCCGGGTATTATCGCGATCCGGCCGACACGACCCAGCCCGGGGTCGTCACCGTTCCCAACGGATCCGCGCCCGGCGACATCAATTTCCTCGTCGACTTCGACAAGCTGCGTCCCGCGACCGACTTCGTCACATGCACCGCGCAATAGCGGCGCTGCTGCTCGTTCTCGCTCCTGTGGGCGCGGGGGCGCAGGGCATCGTGCGCGGCACGGTACGCGACAAAGACGGAAGCCCGATCGCGAGCGCGAGCGTCGCCGTGCGTGGAACAACGCTGGCGGCCCGTACCGACCCGACAGGCCGCTTCCGCATCACCCTCGTGCCGGCCGGGCGCGTTCACCTCTACGCCGCCGCAATCGGACATGCGTCGGCTGACACCATCGTCTCCCTTACCGGTGGGGACTCGACACTGGTGGACTTCGTCCTTGCCGCCGAGCCGCTCGCCCTGCCACCGGTGGACGTGATCAGCAGTCGCGTCCCGCATTTTGGCGAGCGACCCTCGACCAGTGTCGCCGACGTCACCAGCCAGGATCTCGATCGCCGCGCGCTCAACACTGTTGATGAGGCCCTCGAGCACGTCTCCAGTGTGCAGATGATCAACGGACAGACGAACATTCGCGGCTCGACCGGATACGTGCAGGGCTTGAACTCGCGGGTCCTGATGACGGTCGACGGCATTCCCATGAACCAGGGTGACCGCGGGGGAATCAACTGGGACCTGCTCGGTGTGGACGAGATCGAAAGTGCCCAGGTCCTGAAGGGCGCCGGCTCTTCGCTGTACGGGTCCGCCGCGTTCGGTGGCGTGATCAATGTGACGACGCGAGACGTCCCGAACGGACTGCATACCCGGCTCCGACTGAGCGGCGGCGGATATGGCGACCCGCCCCACAGCATCTGGCGCTTTCGCGACGAGCAAGGATTGCTCGGCAGCGGCGACCTCGCGGCGTCGTATGGCGACGACGTGATCGGCGGGCGCATCTCGGGCGGCTACCGCCACTCCGACGGCTATCGCGAGCAGGATCAGGAAGATCACCTGCACTTCGCAGCGCGGGGTCGCTGGAATACCGCGAACACGCGCGTCGATGTCTCGGGGGCGTGGGCGGACGATCGCTACGATGTGCCGCTCGCCTGGTGCAATCGCGGCGAATGCGCCGATTCAGGCCAGGAGTATCAGCCGTTCAGAGTCGACACGGGCCAGCTCGGCGCGCGGACCGACTCCAAGAAGAGTTATGTCGCCGTGCAGTCCCGCACGACGCTCTCGCCGCGATTCGCCTGGAGCGCGCGCGGCTCCTGGTTCCGCACTGACTTCACGGATGTCCGGCCCGACATGAACGAGTACGGTATCGGTAACCGCTTCGGTCTGGCCGGGCAGATCGAGGCGCGCCCCGACAGCACTCGGACGGTCGTCGTCGGCCTTGAAGGCACGTTCTCCGACGTGACCAGCGACATCTTCGGCAAGCATTCGCAGTCGGAGTTCGCCGCCTACGGGCAGAGCGAGCAGCGTGCGGGCGCGGTGCGCGTGAGTGGCGGAGCGCGGGTGGACTTTCTGGCCGTCGACGGCGGGTCGCTCACCGCGGTCGTCAGCCCGCGGATCGGGTTGACGATTCCGACAGACGCCCGAGCGCGCGATGGCGGGATGTTGCGCGCGTCGGTGGGCCGGGGGTTCCGCGCGCCGACGATGGCGGAGCGTTTCGTGCACACGTTCGCCCTGGGATTCGAGGTCGTCCCGAATCCAACGCTGCGGCCTGAAACGGCGTGGTCATTCGAGATCGGTCACACCAGCGCGCCGATGTTTCATACGCTGCGCCTCGACGCCGCGCTGTTCTGGACCGAGGCGCGCGATTTGATCGAGCCCCAGATCATCCAGGTATTGGACAGTTCCGGCACACCGCACATCAACATCCAGCTGCAGAACGTCGTCCGCGCCCGCATCGCGGGGATCGATGCCAACGTGATTGCCGCGCCAATCTCGGGACATCTCACCACGACGCTCGGCTACACCTACTTGTCCACGCGACGACAATTGTCCGGCGACACCACCAGCGGACCGCTCGCGTTCCGCCCGCCCCATCAAATCACCCTCAGCGCCGATTACACATTCGGTGTGGCGGGCGTTGGCGCAGACTACCGCTTCGCGAGCCGGCCCGAAACCATCGAGCTCGAGGGGTTCGTCGATTCGCGACGCGTCGCCGTGAACGTGCTCGACCTACGCGCTTCCTGGACGCGCGGGCCCGTCGAGCTACGGCTGCTCGCAACCAATGTGCTCAATTACATCTACAACCTCGTGCCCGAAACCCTCGCGCCTGTGCGGACGGTTACGGTGACGGCGGTCTGGTCGCATTAGGTTACATTAGCGCCTATGAAACGCACGGTGTTGGCGATTTTCCTGTTCACCGCCGCCTGCAATCGAGGGAACGGTGGGTCTCCGACATGCGGCATCGCTCTCCTCGCCGGTCCTGGCATGATCACGTCGCAGCTGGCCAATGCGCGCGCCGTGGTCACCGATCCGCCGCGTGGCCTGCCCGATTCGCTCCCAGTGCTCGTGATTCAGCAAAAAAACGATCGGGGCGCCGTGATCGTAGGACGGGACGCGTCCGGCAAGATTTCGATGCAGTTCCGGGGACCCGCGTTTCCCCAGCGCGGTTACGGATTACTCGTCGTCGACGACACGTCACAGCGCGCAATGGGCGTCCTGATCCTGGACCAGGAAGATCCGGCCGGGCATCCGGCTATCGGCACGGTGATCGGCGGGAGCACAGCCCTGAACCTGTACGCGGTTCGCATCGATTGGGCCGGCGTCAACAATCCCCGCTGTCCCCTTTTCGGCGGTTCCGCGACCCAGACTTCGTGAGCGGGACTCCCGCTGTTGCGGTGACGGCGCCCCGCCGACTGGTCGATGGCCGCGAGCGCGTCACATTGAACACCGCCTACGTCCGAGCGCTCGAGAGCGCGGGTCTCGTGCCGCTCGCTGTTCCCACCATGTTGGCGGCTGACCGAGCGGGCGCCGCTCTCGCCGCCGTGCGGGGACTCGTGCTCACGGGCGGCGAAGACGTCGCCCCCGATCGCTACGGCGCGACCCCGCATCCGCGGCTCGGCGACGTCGATCCGGTACGCGACGCCGCGGAGCTCGCCCTCATCGCGACCGCACGCGCGCGACACCTCCCGGTGCTCGCGATCTGCCGCGGTATCCAGATCCTGAACGTCGCTCTCGGCGGCACGCTCTATCAGGACCTGGACAGCGAGCGGCCGGGCCCCGTCGTCCACAGCGATGAGACGAGCCGCCACCCCGTGCGCGTCGAACCCGGCTCTCTGCTCGAACGCACGCTCGGTGCTCGCTCCGCGAGCGTAAACAGCAGGCATCACCAAGCCATTCGCGATCTCGCCCCCGGGCTCAAGGCGGTGGCGTGGGCTGAGGATGGCGTCATCGAGGCGGCAGAGCCGGCGGATTCCGCCGCGCCGTGGATCGTCGCCGTGCAGTGGCATCCCGAGGATATGACCGAGCGGGCGTTATTCGAGGGATTTGCGCGGGCGGTCGCATGACCGCGGTGCTCCATGCCTTCCCCTCAGCCGAGTGGGTGTCGGCGTACGAAGCAGCGATCAACGGCAGCGAGGAATACCGCTCGTCGTCCACGGAATGGACGCACGGCTCGGTGGCGCTGGTGATGCCGGCCGCACCCGCCCTCGGCATTCCGGACGACATCGCCATCTGGCTGGATCTGGATCGTGGAGTCTGCCGCACGGCCCAGCTCGTGAAACGACAGGACGCGGCGGAGGCGCCCTTCATTCTTACAGCCGAGTACCGCTACTGGAAACAGATCCTCAAGAAAGAGCTCGGCCCCATCGCAGGGATCATGCAGCGGAAGGTTGCCCTGCAGGGATCGCTGCCGATTGTGGTGCGCTTCATCAAGTCCGCCGAAGCGCTGGTGGATGCCGCGACCCGCGTGCCGACTCGGTTTCTGGACGAGACGTGAAGGGGTCGGTCGCCGAGATCCTGACGCGGCTCACGGCGTTGTCGCAGGAGCTCGCGGGGGCATTTCGTCCGGCGACAATCGTCGAGATCGTCGCGCGCGTGCTGACCGAGCAACTCGTACCCGGTCGCCTCTCGGTCATGCTCTTGGACGTGGATACCAACCGCCTGGTCGTGACGTATCACAACGGCCCGCGCCCCGCCACCACGGACGATCCGCTGCTGCAGCTCGCGCTGCGACGCGGCCCGCTCGTTTTCTCGGACAAAGTCGCCGCGCGCGCTGCCGAGCTGGACGTGACGGTCGACAAGCCCGTGCCCTCGAGCTGGTTGGGCGCACCGATCGTCGCGGTCTCACGCACCATCGGCGCCGTCGCGATGGAAGGCGACACCCAGAACCCGATGGATGACGGCGCGCTCGTATTCACGCGCGCCGTGCTGGCGCAGGCAGGCATCGCGCTCGAGAATGCGCGGCTGGTCGAATTGCTGTCGAGCGGCAAGCGGGAATGGGAGCAGACGGTTGACGCGTTCAACCAGGCCATCTGTTATGTCGACCCGCAAGGCGCAGTGCGCCGCGCCAACCGGATGTTTGCCGAGCTGATCAAGCTTCCGGTGACGGCACTTCCTGGACGTCCCTGGCTCACGCTGCTCCCGCCCGCGTGGGGCGAGCCGATCGCGCGCTTGCTCACCCCCGAGGGAGCGAGTGGGTCTGTTGAGGTCCGCGCCGGGGACCGCGTTCTGCTCGCGACCGCGATCGCCGCGGGAGAACCTGGCGCCACGGTGCTTCTGTTCGAGGATCAAACCGAGAAGCGGCGACTCCAGGACCAGCTGCTCCAATCTGAAAAGATGTCGGCGATCGGGCAGCTCATTGCCGGCGTCGCCCACGACCTCAACAACCCGCTGGCGTCCGTGGTGGGCTTCAGCGACCTGCTCGGCGAAGCGCCGGACGTCCCGCCGCGCCTGGCGGAACCGCTGGCGGTGATCCGCCAGGAGGCTGAGCGCGCCTCCGCGATCGTGCGGAACCTGCTGTCGTTCGCCCGCCGGCAGGAGGGCGAGCGCCAGCTGCAGTCGATCCGTCCGATCCTCGAATCGACGCATCAGCTCCTGAAGAACCAGCTTCTTGCCGCGCGCGTCGACCTGACGCTCACATTCGAGCCAGGCTTGCCGCAGGTTGAAGTGCACGCGAACCAGATCAAGCAGGTCTTCGTCAACATCATCAATAACGCGGCTCAGGCGATCGCAACCACACGCTTCAAAGACGGCAGCGGCCGCATTGACATTGTCACCAGGTGCGAGCCGGACGGATTGTCGGTGAACATCTCGGACAATGGACCGGGCATTCCCGACGCCGTCGCGCATCGTGTATTCGAGCCCTTTTTCAGCACCAAGTCCGAAGGTGAAGGCACCGGACTCGGCTTGTCGATCTGCCTCGGCATCGTCAAAGAGCACGGCGGGGACATCAGAGTCGATCCCGGCGGTGCCGGCAGCGGCCGCGGCGCGACGTTTACAGTCGAGTTGCCCACGGGTGTGCGCGCGGACTTAAGCCCCTTGGCAGGAGCCAGCGACGCCGACGCGGCAGCGCGCGGCGGCAGCCCAGAACGCGCCGAGCATCTGCGGGTACTCGTTGTGGATGACGAGCCGCACATTCTCCATTACATGCAGGCCACGCTCGAGAGCTGGGGCCACGAAGTCGCCGTCGCCAACGACGGCAGCCAGGCGTTGAAGCGCGCGTTGATGCAGCCCTTCGACTTGATCATCTGCGATCTGCGGATGCCCCGGCTCGGCGGACGCGAGATGTTCCACACACTCGCGCGCATGCATCCGACGGTGGCCGATCGAATCATCTTTGCCACGGGCGACACGGTCCGGGGCGACACGCTGCAATTTCTCGAGGAGCTGGGCCGGCCGTTCCTGCAAAAGCCCTTCAAGCTCGACGCACTGCGCCGCGTACTCGCCGGAGTGGTAAAGACCGGGGCCATGGGCTAGGGTGCGCGTCCTGCAGGTCGACTCGGGCCGCGAATGGCGCGGCGGCCAGAATCAGGTCTGGCTGTTGTGCCGGGAGCTGGCACGGCAGAACGACGTCACGCAGGCGCTCGTCACCAAGCAGGACAGTCAGCTCGCGCAACGCGCGGCCGCCGACGGCATCGAAGTGCTGGGGACGGCGTGGGACATTGGGCTGGACCCGCGAGCATGGTGGCACCTGCGTCGCACCATCGCAAATTTTCAGCCGGACATCCTCCATATCCACGACAGCCACTCTCTGGCCCTCGCCGCAACGGTGGCCAGTGGGCGGACGATGGTCGCGACGCGGCGCGTCGAATTTCGTATCGGTCGCTTCGGCACCTGGCGCCGGCCCGACCGCATTATCGCGATCTCAGAGGCCGTAAAGCGCGTATTGGTCGCCGACGGCATCGCCGAGGACGCCGTGGTCGTGGTTCCCGATGGGATCGATGTCGACGCGGTGCGCCGCGCCGCCGAACCTCCGCTCGACATCCGCCGCGACCTCCGTATTCCGGCCTCCGCACCGATCGCCGTGAACGCGGCGGCGCTCACCGGCGAGAAAGATCACCGCACGCTGATCAGGGCCGCGGCCCACGCCCGCGGGGCACGCCCCGACCTGCACTGGGTGGTCGCGGGAGACGGCAAGCTCCGCGAGACACTCGGCGGCGAAATCGATCGCCGTGGCTTGAGCGACCGCGTGCATTTGCTCGGACATGTCGATCGCGTGGACGCGCTGATCGCCGCCGCAAGCGTGTTCGTGCTCTGCTCCCGCAGCGAAGGACTCGGCAGTGTGATCCTGAACGCGTTGGCACTGGAACGACCGGTGGTGGCCACGGCGGCGGGCGGCGTTCCCGAAATCCTGCCGCCCGAAGCCCTGGTGCCTGTCGAGGCGCCGGAAGCGCTGGCGCAGAAAGTCATGGATACGATCGACCATCCTGCCGCTATCCCGTTGCCCCCGCGCTTCACAGCGCATGCCATGGGACAGGGCGTCTTGGACGTCTATAGGGGCCTTCTCTAGATTGCAGGGCCATGATCTACGTCTGCGTTCCGGTTCATAACGAGGCCAGCACCGTCGGGCTCGTCCTGTGGAAAGTCCGTCAGGTCTTCACGGCATTCGAGCGTGAATACCAGATCATCGCCTGCGACGACGCTTCGACCGACGGGAGCGCGGACGTCCTGATTTCGTATGCCCGCGTGCTGCCCCTCACTGTCATCAAGCACCGGAACCGCCTCGGCTACGCGCGCAGCCTCGAGGAGCTCCTGCGGGTGGCGCTGCAGCGGACCGACCGGCCCAAGCGTGACTGCGCGATCACCCTGCATGCCGATTTCGTGCACGCGCCGGAAACAATGGAAGAGATGGTAAAGCGGCTCGAGTCAGGGTCCGATCTGGTCGTCGCTGAGCAACATCGTGAGAAAGGGATGCGTGCCTGGCCGGAGCGGTGGGCCCGGCGCTGGGCGCCCCGGCTGCTGCGCGTCGGAGGCGGCGTAAAGGACTCGATCTCCGGCTTCCTGGCGTTGCGTCTGATCGTGCTGCGCCAGGCGACGCGCGGCGGATCGACCGATGCGCCGTTGCTCACCACCGAAGGCTGGGCCGCGAATGCAGAGCTGCTCGCGCGGCTGGGCGCGCACGCGCGGCGCATCGAGCTGGTTGCGAGCGACGCGCGCTACGATCTCAAGCAGAGACCGTCGCGCTCCAGTCCGTGGCAGCAGCTGCTCGCCGCGTGGCGCTCGCGTGGACTCATCAGTGCGGCGCGCAAGGGAGCCGGGACGGCAATGCTCGTGCTGGCACTGCTCGGTCTGGCAAACCGCGCCACGGCGCAAGACACGGCCGCGCCGGCACGGGCCATTGTGCACCCGGTGCCCGCCGTGACGTTTCCTGTCGGCGAGCGCTTCTCCTACGGCGCCAGATACGGACCGTTCAACATCGGCAGCGCGGCGATGGAAGTCATGGGCATCGATACGGTGCACGACGTGGAGACGGTACACATCCGCTTTCGCATTTCGGGCGGGGCCTTCGGGTATCATCTCGACCAGACGATCGAATCGTGGGTTGGACGATTCGATTTCCGCTCACGCCGTTTTTCATCGGTGCAGGACGAGCGCGACAAGCATCGCGAGCGTCGCTACGACATCTATCCGGACTCGGGCTTTTATAGAGAGGAAGGCAAGGACACGACATTCGCAACGGTGCTCGAGCCGCTCGATGATGCCTCTTTTCTCTACTGGATCAGGACCGTGCAGCTCGAGGTCGGGAAGCGGTACGAGTACGCGCGCTATTTTCGTCCCGACCGCAACCCCGTCATCATCGAGGTCTTGGGGCGGGAGAAGGTCAGCGTGGCAGGCAAGAAATGGCGCGCGCTCGTGGTTCGTCCCAGAATCCCGCAGGGGCGCGGCATCTTCGCCGAAAAATCGGAGACCCACATCTGGCTGTCGGATAATCCGCAACGTATCGTGCTCGCGATCCAGTCGAACTTCTCGTTTGGGACGGTGACGCTGAAGCTCAAGGACTACGTGGTCCCAGGAGTAACGCAGCCATGACGGAGTACCGCGAAATCGACTTTTCGCGCCTCAAGACAGTCCCCGTTGCCCAACGCCCCAACAAAGTCGATGCCTCACTGCTCGCCCACCCTCCACAAGCTTCCAATCGCTCCTTTACCGCCTTCCTCGACTCGCTCCCCGCGATTCTCGCCGCGCAGGATCTGCGCTACGTCGTAGACCAGATCGTCGCCGCGACGGGCAAGCGCGCCATCGTCGCGATGCTCGGTGGACATGTCATCAAGGTGGGCCTCGGGCCGCTGCTGATCGCCCTGATGGAGAAACGCGCCCTCACCGCGATCGCCATGAACGGGAGCGCGGCGATTCACGATTTCGAGCTCGCCGCGTACGGCGGCACGAGCGAGGACGTCGCGGCCGGCCTGGGCGACGGCACGTTCGGCATGGCGGAAGAGACTGGACGCGAAATGAACGCCGCCTTGGCACGCGGCGCCAAAGCGCAGCAGGGCGCGGGCGAAGCGTTGTCCGAATACCTGGGCGCGCGCAAAGACCTGCCCGGTCGAGAGTTCTCGGTGTTGCTCGGAAGTCGCGCGAATGGCGTTCCCGTCACCGTCCACGCCGCCCTCGGCGCGGAGATCATCCATCAGCATCCCACCGCCGACGGCGCCGCGATCGGCGCAACAAGCCATCGCGACTTCAAGCGTCTCGCCGCCATCCTGCCCGACCTCGACGGCGGCGGCGTAGTATTGAACCTGGGGAGCGCCGTCCTGATGCCCGAAGTCTTTCTCAAGGCACTTACGGTCGCGCGCAACGTGAACGGCGGTCGCCCCAAGAATTTCACGGCGTGCGATTGCGACATGCAGCGGCACTACCGGCCGCGCGTGAACGTGGTCGAACGGCCGACGCTGGCTGGAGGACGCGGCATTCAGTTGACGGGACACCATGAAATCCTGTTCCCGATGATTGCGTGGGCCGTGCTTGGTCGGTTGCAGGATCAATAGGGGCGCAGCATGCACCATCGGCTGGCTCTGGTCGTTGGACTTTCGACGGCGGCCTGCGTCACGCGAACGGTTACGCCAGGTCCCGTGACTGCCGTAAGCGCGACGAGCGGCGGGACGGACGACGTGCAGTCTCTGGTGCAGCTCGCATTGACGCTCGATGCCGCCGGTGATGCTCACGCCGACACCTTGTACGCGCCCGATGCGCTGGTGATCGGCAATGCGCGGGTGCGACAAGTCGCGCCGCGGTTTGCCGGGATCTCGGTCGGACACGGTCAAGTGACGACGACCGTGGCGAACGCAACGGTCGAAGGCCAGGTGGCGTGGGTGCTAGTGGATTATCGCTGGACGAACGCGGCCGAGCGACGTGCCGAAGCCGGCCGGGCGACGATTATCCTGGAAAAACGAAACAACGGCGGCTGGAAAATTGTGCATGCACATTCCAGCCAGCCGTTGCCTTGGGAGCCTTAGGGAGCAGAACGACCCTTGATCATGTCGCGGATGCGGTCCGCGGTGCTCGGGCTGACGAGCCGCAACGCGAGATAAACCACGAAACCGAGAAATGCGAGCCAGAGAATCGTCATCGCGAGGCCGACCAGACTACCCAGAATGCCGAAGACCAGCTTGAGACCGAGCCACGCGAGTACGGCGAGAATGGCGAACCCCAAAATGCTCCGGAACATGATTTCCTCCGTGTTGCCCGGTGCGTGTGCAGCGTACGCCTAAATGTCGCACAAAGTTTCGTCCTGTGAAGTACTGATCGCGGGCGGCGGCATCATCGGCGCCGCGTGCGCCCGCGCGCTCGCGCTGCGCGGCCTGAAGGTCGCGATCTGCGAGCCGGGCCCCGATCCCGCCGCCGCGTCGGCGGCATCGGCCGGAATCCTGGGGCCGCAAATCGAGCGCACCGACGAAGCACTCCGCGCGCTGGGCCTCCGGGCGCGTGACCTGTACGAGACACTCGGCGTTGCACTTGTCGACGCCACAGGGATCGACATCGGTCTGTGGCGTGAAGGCATCGCCTCAGTCGCTTTCGAAGAAGCGGAAGCCGAGCGATTGCGCGAGGCCGTGGCGGACCAGCGGCAGGCCGGCCTACGCTGCGACTGGCTCGAAGCCGCGGACGTTGCCGAGCGTTTTCCCGCGGCCGCGCCGTGCCTCGGCGCGATGTTCGCGCCGGAAGACGGCGCCGTCGATGCCCCCGCCCTGACTCGCGCCCTCACGGCAGATGCGAAGCGGCTGGGTGCGCGGACCTTCGCGACACGCGTCAACCGCATCAACACGATTCTTGGTCGTGTGACCGGCGTCGAAATTCCCGCCGGCAAAATCAGGGCGGAACATGTGGTCATCGCCGCCGGGGCGTGGTCGACGCAAATCAACCACTTGCCCCGACACCTTCCGGTCGAGCCGGTGCGCGGCCAGATGGCGGCGGCGCCCTGGCCCGCCAACATGCCGCGGACGGTCCTCTATTATGACCATGCCTATGTGGTGGCCCGCAGCGGCGAAGCGATTTTCGGCAGCACCATGGAGCGGGTGGGCTTCGACGGCAGCGTCACCCCCGCGGGCATCGCCGAAATCACGGGTGCCGCGAGGCGGCTGCTTCCGCAGCTCCCCGCGCAACCCACGCGCACCTGGGCTGGGCTGCGACCCCTTACGCCGGACGGCCGTCCGATCGTAGGCCCGGATCCCGACGTGCGCGGTCTCTGGTATGCGACCGGTCACGGCCGCAACGGCGTGCTCCTCGCCGGCCTTACCGGCGAGATCATCGGCAGCCTTATCGCGACGGGTGAATCGGAGGTAGAGATTGCCTCGCTAGCCCCGGAGCGTTTTACTTCCTAGGACATGTTCAGCAGTTGCGCGTTTTGTAATGCCGCATTTGACGGAGATGGCGGACCTTCGGGGCTCGGTGTCGGCCGTCGCATTGCGTTCGATGAGTGGAAGGGACGACTCTGGGTCGTCTGCCCGCGCTGCAGTCGCTGGAATCTCACCCCATTTGACGATCGTCTCGAGCGCATCGAAGCCGTGGCGCGCGCCGCCAGCCAGGGACGCATCGCCGCATCTACTGATCAGGTCGCGCTGATCCGCTGGCAACGCTACGACTTCGTGCGCGTCGGCAAGCCGCCACGTGTCGAGCTCGCCACCTGGCGCTACGGCGAGCGACTGCGCAATCGCCAGCGCGAGCGGATGAAGGTGGTCGTTCCGCTCACGGTCGCGGCCATTGGACTCGGGATCGCCGCGAACGTCGCGGCAGGCGGCGGGTTCGGTGTCATCGTCTGGAATGTGCACCGGCTCGTCGACCGCATTTACGTGAGCATGGTGGGTCGCCGGCGGGTCGTGCTGAGCGAGCCGCCGATCTGCGCGCGCTGCGGCAGCGTCATGGTGCTCCGCGCCAAGCACGTGCAGTACGCGCGCGTTGTGCCCGACAGGCACGCGGACATGGCGGTGGTGTTGAGCTGTCCAACCTGCCGGCAAGAGGCCGCGCATCTGACCGGACCGGATGCCGTCCAAGTTCTCCGTCAGGGGCTGACGTTCCTGAATCTCGACCGGGGCGGCCGTCGCAAGGCCGAAGACGCCGCCCGTGAGGTCGATCACGTGGGTGGCGCCGATCATCTCGTGCGCGACATCGCGCGCCGCGAGCTCACGCTGCGGTCATTGCGGCCGGAGCGCGGGCTGGCGCTCGAGATGGCAATGGATGAGCGGGCGGAGATCGAAGAGCTCGAGCGGCAGTGGCGAGAGGCCGAGGAGATCGCGGATATCGCCGACGGGACGCTCGGCACGTCGACTGACGTCGAGAACGAGTTGCGTCGGCTCAAGAACCGGGGAGGAGATCAACCGTCTGGTTGAAAAATGGCCTACCCCACCCCCTGAGCAATGACTATCTTCGACCTCCATGGCTGCGCCCCTAGTCCAGATCAATCCATCCCCTGCTACTGAGCCCCGTAAGCCTGCGTGGCTGAAGGTGAAAGCCCCCGGCGGCCCCAATTACATCGCGCTCAAGCACATGATGCGCGATCTCCGGCTGCACACGGTCTGCGAGGAAGCGCACTGCCCCAACATCGGGGAGTGCTGGGAGCACAAGGCGGCGACGTTCATGATCCTGGGGGACGTCTGCACGCGGAACTGCGCCTACTGCGCGGTCGCCCATGGCACCCCCGCTCCCCTCGATACCGATGAGCCGAAGCGGTTGGCTGACGCCGTCGCGCAGATGGGACTCCGGCACGTCGTCATCACGAGCGTCGATCGCGACGATTTGCCGAACGGCGGTGCGGAGGTTTTCGCGGACTGTATCACGGAGATTCGAATCCGACTTCCGCAGACCTCCATCGAGGTCTTGATCCCCGATTTCAAAGGCAATCCCGCAGCGCTGCAGCTCATCGTCAACGCCAACCCCGACATCCTGAATCACAACCTCGAAACGATCGCGCGGCTGTATCGTATCGCGCGGCCCGGTGGCCGCTACACGCGCGCGCTCGAACTCCTGGATCGCGCCAAGGACATGAATCCCGAACTGCTCACTAAGTCGGGCATCATTGTCGGACTGGGCGAAGACTGGGACGAGCTGCGTGCGGCGATGCGCGACCTGCGCACCGCGCGCGTCGACATTTTGACCATTGGCCAATACCTCCGTCCGTCCGACCAGCACCTGCCGATCGCGCGCTGGTACACGCCGGACGAATTCGCCGAGCTGAAGCGGTACGGCCTGGAGCTCGGTTACCGGCACGTCGAGTCAGGTCCGCTGGTGCGTTCGAGCTATCACGCCTGGGAGCAAGTGGAGGCCGCTACGCGATGACCGCTACCGCCAGATCCGCAAAGCCCGCGGCAACACAGTCCGCCGTCCCACCCGAGCTGCAGCTCACGATGCTGCGCCAGATGCTGTTGATCCGCCGCTTCGAAGAAAAAGCGGCGGAGGCCTACGCGCTCGGCAAGATCGGTGGTTTCTGCCATCTCTATATCGGACAGGAAGCCGTAGGCGTCGGCGCGCTGGCCGCGCTCAAAGAAGACGACTACGTCATTTGCTCGTACCGCGAGCATGGCCAGGCCCTGATCAAAGGCATCTCGTCTCGAGCAGTCATGGCCGAGCTGTTCGGTAAGGCGACGGGATGTTCGAAGGGCAAGGGCGGCTCGATGCACCTGTTCGACGCCAAGAAAGGATTCATGGGCGGGCACGGCATCGTCGGCGGCCACATTCCGCTCGGCGCCGGGCTCGCGTTTGCCAGCAAGTACCAGGGCAGCGACAAGGTGAGCGTCTGCTTCTTCGGCGAGGCGGCGGTCAACATCGGCTCGTTCCACGAGACGTTGAACATGTCGTCGGTCTGGAAGCTTCCCGTCATCTTCCTCTGCGAGAACAACCGCTACGGCATG
>Ga0075425_100004048_pt1 | contig 15049 bp, 12 predicted proteins | sample SoiMethybrSBSTD4_FD_75300 | JGI IMG/M metagenome (GOLD analysis project Ga0075425, IMG submission 75300) | Bulk soil microbial communities from a Populus tree surrounding site in Tennessee, USA - Soil MetaG P. TD hybrid SBSTD4 | ecosystem: Environmental > Terrestrial > Soil > Tree plantation...
GGCTGCTGCAGCCGCGCGAGCGCGTGGTGCGTGATCTTGCGAGCGCCCTTGCCGACCGGACGGATTTCGATCGCGCGGACCCAGCGGGCCTCGGTGAGCCCGGTCGGGACCGACGGCCGCCACCACGCATCCTGCGCGACCGCGGGCATCGTGTAGTCCGGCGACTTGACGACGAGATCCGGCGGGCCCATCTTCAGCGCCTGCTGCCAGCCGTCGCCGTTGTCGGCCCACACCTTCGCCGGCGGCATGTCCTTCATGTCGCCCTTCGGCGCCCCGGCGGCGATCCAGCGCTCGATGACGTCGATCTGATCGTCGTTGAGCGACCGATCGTTCTTGAACTTCTGAATGCCGACGTTCTTGTCGATGTGCCACGGCGGCATCTGCCGGCTGCCGACGCGCTGCCCGATCGACTTCACCCACGGACGCACTTCCTCATATGTCCGGAGCGCCATCGGGGCCATGTTGTCGGGGCGATGGCAGCCTTCGCACTTTGCCTGGAAAATCGGCGCGATGTCCTTGGTAAACGTCGGGGTCGCGGTGTCAGCCGCGCCCGCGATGGCCGGAACGGCCAGCACGGACCCGACGACGATCGCTGCCAGCCTGCTCTGTCCACCCATCATTCGAGCCTCCACAGCTTTACGAATCGGACACGTTTAGTTGCTGTAGATTTTGCACGGGTCAGTGGGGTCTTCGCAAGGGCAATACCGCCCGTGATTGCAAATAATTACAGGCAGCCCTTCGCCCTCGAAGCGAAAGCGCGTAATGCTCGTCCTTATTAAGGGTTTCCGGGCGGCGTTCTAGCTCCCAAACGCGCCGGTCACCGTGAACGTGTAGCTGATCGGGCCCGTGGCCTGGCCGACGTCCCCGATTGCAACGCAGTAATTCCCGGCCGGCGCCGTCACCGAGATTTGCGGGGTGCTGGAAGCCTGAGTCGTGCCCGAGAGCCCGAAGGCGTTGACGCACTGCGTGGCGTCGCTTGTCAACGGCTGCCCTAGAAACATTCCCATCGTGATTGTCGCTGGTGGACCGGCGGCGGTGAGCGTTACGGCGAGCGTTCCCGCGTCCGTCGTTGTGAAGTTCGTGTTGGTTTGACTGGCGACGTTGACCGTCCCGGTGAACGTCTTCGTGCTCAGCGTGGGCTGGACGACCGTCGGTTGCAGCGGCGTCTGGTTGCTATTGTCGCTCGTCTGGCACGCCGAAACCGAGAGGGCCGCGGCGAAGAGCGCCGCGAACGAAACGCGCATCGAACGTACCGTCAAGAAACCGCCTTTCACGGGCATTATACGTCGATGGCTCGCGCAGACCTGCGCGCCCGCCACATCCGCGAGCGCTTCGCATGCTGACTTAATGAAAGTCAGAAGTCGCGGGCGCAAGGGCCTCGAACGCAGTAATCGCCCGACGCAGACGTGACCGCGGTCGCGCCACAGCACGGGCGTCGCACCGAGCGCGAAAAGCGCACGTGTTATTCTCTCCATTTCCTGACGGTTTCTGTCTAACCAGACGTGAAAAAAAATCGTCGCGTCGCATCGATTGCGACGATCGCATGCCTCGTTGCAGGCGCGGTCGCGCGCACGGCGCAGCCGCCGCTCGAGAATGCGGACGGCCGCGCCGTCTTCGCGCGCGAATGCGCGCATTGCCACGACGGGTCCGAGCCGCGCGCGCCGTCGTCCGACGCGCTTCGCGGCCGGGCGCCGCAGGCGATCGTCGACGCGCTGACGTCGGGGTCGATGCGCTACCAGGGACTGCATCTGTCGGGCGCGGAACGTCGCGCCGTCGCCGAATTCCTCGCGGGCCGCTCGCTGCGCGGATCGGTCTCGGGAGCGATACTCGGTCGATGTGAAGCGGGAGCCGGAGGCGGCGCGCGGAGGCCGGCCATCTTCGATCCACTACGCGGCCCCTCATGGAACGGTTGGAGTCCGTCAATCGAGAACACTCATTTCCAGCCCGCCGCCCAGGCGGGGTTGACCGCCGAGCAGGTGCCGGCGCTGACGCTCAAATGGGCCTTCGGATTCCCCGACACGACGTCGGCCTGGGCGCAGCCGACGATCGCCGGCGGCCGTCTGTTCGTCGGAAGCCAGAACGGCACCGTCTACGCGCTCGACGCGAAGTCCGGCTGCATCGTCTGGACGTTCGCGGCGCACACCGGCGTGCGAACGTCGATCACGATCGGACCGGGGAACGCCGCCCGGCGATTCAATGCGTATTTCGCGGATCAGAACGGATTCGTGTACGCAGTCGACGCGGCCGACGGCCGTTTCGTGTGGAGCATGAAGGCCGACGACCATCCGCTCGTCCGTCTGACCGGATCGCCGGCGCTGCACGACGGGAAGCTCTTCGTGCCGCTGTCGTCATATGAGGAGGGCGGGAAGCCGCCGGGGTATGCGTGCTGCACGTTCCGCGGCGGCGTGGTCGCGCTCGATGCCCGGACAGGCGAGACGATCTGGCGCGCCTACACGATTCCGGAGCCGCCGGCGCTGCTGCGCGAGTACGCCGACGGCACGCATCTGTACGGGCCGTCGGGCGGCGCCGTCTGGTCGGCGCCGACCATCGACGTCAAACGCGGCGCGCTGTACGTCGGCGTCGGCAACGCCTACAGCGGTCCCACGCCGAAGACGACGGATGCGATCGTCGCGTTCGATCTGAAGAGCGGCGCGCTGCGGTGGGCGCAGCAGATGTATCCGGGCGACCGTGACGTGTTCGGCTGCACACCCGGCGAGATGAACTGCGGTCCGCGCGCGGGCCCGGATTTCGACTTCGGCGCATCGCCGGCGCTGGTCGCGACGGCCGGCGGACGCGATCTCGTCATCGTCGGGCAGAAGTCGGGCGTCGTGTTCGCGCTCGACCCGGACCGCCGCGGCGCGCAGGTGTGGCGCTACCGCGCGGGCGGCGGCAGCGGACTGGGCGGGATTCAATGGGGGATCGCGGCGGATCGCGAGCGCGCGTACGCGCCGGTCGCCGATATCTACGACGACATGCCGGGCGGTCTCCACGCGATCGACCTGCGCGACGGCCGCCGGGCGTGGACGACGGCCGCACCGCCTCCGGTGTGCGGAAAGCCGCAGCGCGGCTGCAGCGGCGCCCAGTTCTCGGCGGTGACTGCGATCCCGGGCATCGTGTTTTCGCCGTCGAACGACGGCGCGGTGCGGGCGTACGCGGCCGCCACCGGCGCGGTCGTATGGAGCTTCGATACGAACCGCAGTTTCATGACCGTGAACGGCGTGCGCGCGAAGGGCGGATCGATGGACGGCCCGGCGCCGGTCGTCGCGGCCGGGATGGTGTACGTCAGCTCCGGGTACGGGACGTTCGGCCTGCGTCCCGGGAACGTGCTGCTCGCGTTCGGCGCCCCGTAGGGGCGGCGCCCGTTCCGGCTATCGCCTCCTCGAGCGTCACCCATTTGTGCGCCCACTCGGTGATGGCTTCGATGGGTCCGGCGAGGGCGCGGCCTTTCTTCGTCAGGGCGTATTCCACGCGGATCGGCGTCTCGGGGACGACGGTCCGCTCGACGATCCCTTCCTGTTCCAGTTCCTGCAGGCGCTCGCTCAGCATGCGGTCCGTGATGTCGGGAATCGACTCGCGCAGCGTGGCGAACCGGCAGCGCGCGTGGAGCAGCACGAAGATGATGGCCCCGCTCCAGCGGCGGCCGATCAGCTCGCTCGCCTTGTGGAACCGGACGCAGAGCTGCGGGGCGGCGTGTGGCGCCATCTCCTTCATGGTAGAGCAGTTCCTCACGAATGGCAATCTGCTACTTGACATCTAGTAACTACCTTTTGTATAGTTACACGTGAAAGTTCAAAGGAGGTTGCGATGAATGCAGGATTGCTGGTCGGGCGCGCGGTGCTGGGGCTGCTGATCGCGGGGCACGGAACGCAGAAACTCTTCGGCTGGTTCGGCGGCTACGGCCTGGCCGGCGTCGCCGGCTTTTTCGAATCGCTCGGTTTCCGGCCCGGCCGGTTCTTCGCGCTGGCGGCCGCGCTCGCCGAAACCGTCGGCGGCGTCCTCGTCGCGCTCGGCCTGCTGGGACCGGTCGGTCCGGCGTTGATAGTGTCCGTGATGATCGTGGCCGCGGTCAGCGTGCACCTGGCGAACGGCGTTTACGGCGCCAACGGCATGGAATTGCCGATTCTGTACGGTGCGGGCGCCGCGGCGCTGACGCTCACCGGCCCCGGCGCGTATTCGGTTGACACGCTCGCCGGCCTCGATCGGATCTGGACGCCCGAGCTCGCGTGGATCGCGCTCGCGATCGGCGTCCTCGGCGGTGTGGTAAACCTGTTCTTGCGGCATACGGCGCCGCACGCGGTCGCGGCGTAAGCGGAAGGGGAGAGCGATGTCCATTCGTCCCGTCAAAAACGTCGTCCAGTCGCGTCCGACCCTCGAAGGCGCCGGCGTGAAGCTCCGTCGCGCGTTCGGGTTCGGCAACACCGAAGAGTTCGATCCGTTTCTGCTCTTCGACGACTTCCGCAACGAGAACCCGGAGGACTATCTCGCCGGGTTCCCCTGGCATCCGCATCGCGGCATCGAGACGATCACGTACGTGCTTGCGGGAACCGTCGCGCACGGTGACAGCCTCGGAAACAAGGGAAACCTCGGCGCGGGAGACGTCCAGTGGATGACCGCGGGCAGCGGCATCCTGCATCAGGAGATGCCGAAGGGCGATCCGGACGGCCGCATGCACGGCTTCCAGCTGTGGGCAAACCTGCCGCGGTCGCTGAAGATGACCGAGCCGCGCTATCAGGACGTGTCCGCGCGCGACATCCCCGAGATCGTCGACGACGACGGGACGAAGGTGCGCATCGTCTGCGGCGACTTCTGGGGCAAGCGGGGACCGATCGACGGCGTCGCCGCCGATCCGCGGTACCTCGACATCTCGGTTCCGCCGGGCAAGCGCAGGAGCATCCCCGTCGAAAACTCGCGCCATGCCTTCGCGTACGTGTTCGCCGGCTCGGGGACGTTCCGCGACGCGTCGCAGCCGCGAGGCGTGACGACGGAACAGGTCGGCGCCGCGGGCACCGGTCCGACAATTGTCAGCGACGTCGGCAACCGATCGCTCGTGCTGTTCGACAGCGGCGACGAGATCACCGTGCAGGCGGGCGACGAAGGCATCCGCTTCCTGCTCGTCTCCGGCAATCCGATCGAAGAGCCGGTCGCCTGGTACGGACCGATCGTGATGAACACGGAGGAGGAGCTGCGACAGGCCTACTCGGAGCTGCGCGCGGGCACGTTCATCAAACACGCATAACAAGTCTCAAGTCTCAAGTAGCAAGTCTCAAGGCTTGTTACTTGTTACTTGTTCCTTGTTACTTGTACGACGGTCGGACCTGGAAGAGGATGTAGAACGAGATCAGGCCGAACACGATTCCGCTGGCGAGGCTCAGCGCCAGAATCGACGTGACGAACGACACGACGCGCGCGTAGAAGATCAGCGTCCAGCCGCCGATCTTGCGCGCGAAGAGACCGGGCAGCGCCGCGATCGTCAGGCCCACTTCGACGAGCGTGCCGATCGCGACAATGCCGAATCCCGCCGCGGCGCTGACGCCGCCGAACGGCGAGAAAATCGCGCCGATGCCGAGCAGCGCCAGCAGGAGCGGCAGCGTCAGCACCAGCAGCACGATCGTGACCCACGGGCCGTACTGAACGATCGCTTCCTTCGCGGCGTCCGGCAGCTGGAACGGCGCCTTCGTGACGAGATAGAAATGCAGAAACCCGATCAGATCCTTCGGAGGCTGATCGGCAGAAGACTGATCCGTGTCCGTCACCTGCGCTCCTCTCCGGGCGTGAACAGCGCTTACGGCACGTCCGGCGGCAGGTACGCGGCGTTGCCCTTCGACTTCACCAGCTTGTCGACGACCTTCACCATCGCGGCCCGCCGTTCGAAAATACCGTGCAGCTCTTTCTTGTCCAGCAGCTGTCCGAGCGGAGTCACGCCGAGCTGTTCCTCGGTCAGGGCCATCATCTTGTCCCACAGCCCTTTGTGGATGCGCGTCAGCTCGTGCGTCAAATCCTTGCCCGACACGAACGATCGCGAGTGATCAATCAGGATGATGTTCCACTCATCGTCTTTGAGCCAGTTCCCGAGATTCGGATCGGGGTTGCCGATGAGGTCGTCGAACATCTTCGCGAACACGAGCTCGCGATTCCACTCGGCCAAGTAGCGCCCCGGCGGCGTCGGCACGCCGTTCAGCTCCTTGAAGCTCTTCGTGCCGTTGATCCACATCACCGCCGCGCCCTCCTTGCCGTTGAGCGTGCGCAGGACCGTCGGCGGCACCATGTTCATGCCGAGGATCTTGTCGAACTCGTAGGCGGCGACTTCAGCCTTATGGCTCTCGTGGTAGCCGTTGTATTGCCCCGGCGGAAGGACTTTCCACGCCATCTCGGTGAACGGGCCGCCCGGCTTCAGAAAAATGTGCTGCGGCTTGGTCACGCCGACAGCGGTTCCCTCGACATGGTCGGGCTCCGCGGTTTTGAGGTACGCCTCCATTTCCGCGGCGTGCCCGATCCAGATTTTGGCGCCGGTCGCCGTCTTGTCCTGCGCCCGCAGGACGCCGAGCGTGGACAGGACGAGCAGAATCGAAAGGACCGGGCGGCGAAGATTCATGGGACCTCCAGACGCGCGGATTATCACACAGCTGAGCCAGCTGGCAGCCACACGATCGTGTCCTGACGCTTTACGAACAAAAGGTGGGGTCCGGCTGACGGCAGCGCGATGCCGGCCGGATGCGTCATGGTGTTGGCGCGGATGTCGGCGTCGGCGCGCTGCAGCGACCAGGGCGCGTGATGCACCTCCGCGCAGGCGACGCGTCCCCCGCGCCCGACCGTGTAGAGGCAGTAGCGCTCGGTGAGGAAGTACTCGAGCGAACCGCGGTCCGCGGCGAACGATGCGCCGCTCGGCGCATAGCGGCCCTCGAAGATCGCGTCGCCGGCCATGCGGCGGCTGCGATAAACGACCGCATCGGCGTCGCGGCCGACGTCGATCGCCGCCGTGAAATACGGCAGGCGAAAGAGCGCGCGCGCCGACCGGACCGCGATCGGATTCCGCGCGTCGAGGCTGAAGAAGTACACGCCGGGCCTGCCGCCGACGGTGACGTAGGTGCGGACGTTGATTTCAGGAAAGGCCGACAGCCAGGGCAGCGCGGGAACGAAACGCGGCGTGACGTTGGTCATCTCGAACGGGACGACGCCGATCCAGGCGCGGCCGTCGAATCGATCCGGCGTAAGCGGCGCGGGCACCAGGGCGCGGAGCGTGTCGAAATCCACCGGCCAGTGCGCGAAGAGCAGATCGTGCCACGTCTGCGTCATCACCCAGGGCCGGCGGGGCATCGGCCAGGGCCGGTGCGCCGTCGCCAAAAGCGTCGCATGACGGAAGTCGCTCACCCGGTAATGTTCGCATTTCGCCGTCTCCGCATGACGCCGACGTCGAGCCGCTGTCCCTCGGCTCGCGCCGGTAGGAAACGTTAGAGCGCCGCCAGGATCTGGTTGAGCAACGACGCGATCTGCGAAAGCGGTCCGCCGCCATTCAGCAGGTTCGCCACGCCGCACAGCAGATTGCCGAGGAGATTGCCGGCGCCGGACTGCGCGGTGATGTCGAGCACGACCTGATCGAGGTGAACGACGAGCCCGAGCAGGTTGAGATCGAGCGGGCCGAGGGTCAGGTGGAGAATATCGCACGTCCCCGCTGCGGCCGCGACCGGAACCGCTGCGTTTGTCGCGACGGTGCCCAGCAGCGCGCCCGTCGTCGGATCGGTGACTCGGCCAGTGACAGTGCCGAACGCCGTGAGTTGACCATTGACGACCTTCACGCTGCTGATCGCCAGTTGCCCGGCGAAGTTGCCCACTCCGGGAACCAGTTGCGCGATCGGCACCGAAACCGACGACGTGTGAGGATTGCCGGTTTGAGCGAGAACGGGTGAGGCGACGGCCGGCAGCAGCGCAAGGATGAGCGCCAGCGAGCCGGCGAGAACTGAACGACGGACTTGCATGAGAAACCCCCTACATCATTTGCACTCGCGTCATGCGAGATGAACTCGCACTTCACGGAACGTGCCACGAATGTTTCTGCTAGATGAAAGTAGGAAGAGCCGGGCTCACGTCAGAGGTGCGCCAGCGCCTCGTCGGCGGCGCGTTTGCCTGAGGCGATCGCGCACTCGACCGACGGCGTCCCTTCCGTATCCTGACCCGCGAAGCTGATCGTCCCGAGCGGAGCGACCGCGATTCGCCGCGGGCCGTCGTCACGGTTGCCGGTCGTGCCGAAGACGTGGCCCGGCGTCGGCATGATCAATCCGTGGCCCCAGCGGTACACGTAAATCGCGGTGATGTCGCGCCCGGCGTCGAACGCCGTGCCCGCCATGATGCGCGAGAGATCGTCGCGGATCGACTGCTCGTAGTCGGCGAACGGCGTGTCGAGCAGCTTGTAGCGCTCGTTCGCGAGTTCGTCGGGTCCCGCGGTGTTCCCGGCGAAGAAGGTGAGGACCGTCGGCCGATTGCGCCGCCTGCGGTTCGGCGTCGCCCAGTCGGCGATGACGAAGTCCGCCCAGTATTTACTGCCCCACCAGTACTCGTTGTAGCCGAGGCCCGCGTCGACGAACGGCGCGGCGCTCCTGACCGCCACGTTGGCGACGACGACCGGCACCGTGTTGAAGCGGCGCCACGCCGCCCGGCGGCGTTCGTCCATGAGATGCGCGACGAGATGCTGCGCGCTCTGCGAGCCGGTCGCGAGCACGATCGCGCGCGCCTTCGCGCGATGGAAGCGTCCGCCCTTGTGATAGACGACGCCGTCCTGGTCGACGCGGACGGTCACCGCGTCCTGCCGGATGCGCACGCGGTTCGCCGCCTGGTCGAGGGCTGTACGGACGATCGGCTGCCGGATCGCGTCGCCGGGCAGCGCCGCTCTGACGAGCCGCTTGACGAGCAGGCGCGCCAGGCCCGCGTTGCCGCCGGGAAACGCGAACGGCGCGTTGTACTCGCCGCCGAGAAAGCAGATGGCGCTGTGGGCGTTCACCTGCTCGCTGGTTCCGCCGAGCGCGTCGATCGTGTAGCGCGTGTAGAAGTCGACGACGATGGGATCGGAGCGCAGCTCCTTCGTCAGGTAATCGGCGAGGGACATGCGCGACAGATGGTCGAATTTCGGATCGCTGTCATCGGGTGGATCGGTCGGCGATCCCTCCATCTCGCCCCATTTCGCGAATTCCTCCCTGCAGTGCAGCAGCTGCGCGACAATCGCCGCGGAATACGGCAGGTCCTTGAGGCCCTTGCCGTAGGTATCCAGATTCCACCCGCGCGCGCCGGCCTTCGCACCGGGCGTGCGATCGTCGACGTAGTAGCTGTAGAACGGCGCGTCGACCTTGTACTTTTCCCAGTCGAGGCCGATCGCCTTGTACAGCTCCGACTGAAAGTCGGCGTACGGCGCGACGCAGTAGGAGGCGGCGGTCGACGCCATGACGGGCAGCGGCGGCTTATCGTCGCGCCGCGCGTTGCCGCCGAAGTCCGTGTTCGCGTCCAGAATCAACACCCGCGTCGACGGGCGCCGCTGCTGGAGATAGAACGCCGTGGACAAGCCGGCGATGCCGCTGCCGACCACGACGACGTCGTAGGATCCGCCATCGTCGAGGATGTCGAACCGTCCCGACTGGCCGTCGCAGCCCTCGCCGAGCACGACGGCGTTCGCGCTGAAGGTGAGCCGCCGATCGCGCATCCAGTGCGCGATGGTGAACGTCGGCGGCAGGTTGCCGCCGCGGAGCGCGCGCGGATCGACGCCGATCGCTCCATCGCACGCCGCGGCTGTCTGCGCGGGCGCCGCGAGCAACTGCAGCGGCGCGAAGCGCGAGACGGCGAATCCGCCGGCCGCCAGGAGCGTTCCGTTGAGAAAATCGCGTCGCGCGATTCGTCGGTCGTGGGTCATGGAAGCGTCGACTCCGTGGACAGCGGCTCGCCCCGCTCGTCGTCATCGGCCGTCGTCCGGCGCTGATGCATGCGCGCGTAGAGCGACCCCCGCGCGAGGAGCGCCGCGTGCGTGCCCGATTCGACGATTCGGCCGCGGCGCATGACGACGATGAGATCGGCGTGCGCGATGGATTCGAGACGATGCGTGACCGAAATGACGGTCCGGCGCGCCGCGATGCGGCGGAGCGTCTGCGCGATGGAGGATTCGGTGCCCGGGTCCAGCGCGGCGCCCGCCTCGTCGAGGATGAGGATGTCGGGATTGCGGACCAGCGCGCGCGCGAGGGCGATGCGCTGGCGCTCGCCGCCCGAGAATCGGCGGCCGCGCTCGCCCATCGGGGCGTCGTAGCGGAGCGGCAGCCGCATGATCATGTCGTGAATCTCCGCGGCGCGCGCCGCCTCTTCGACCATCGCGTCGGTCGCCTGCGGCCATCCGAGGCGGATGTTCTCGCGCACGGACGCATCGAACAGGAAATTCTCCTGGAAGACGACGCCGAGCTGCGCGCGCCACGAGCGCTGGCGGATCTCCCGCAGGTCGACGCCGTCGACCAGAATCGCGCCCTCGATCGGATCCTCGAAGCGCAGCAGCAGCGAGACGAGCGTGCTCTTGCCCGCGCCGCTCGTGCCGACGATGCCGACGAACGCCCCGCGGGGAATGCGGAGGTCGACCCGCTCGAGCACGACGCGCGTGTCGTGCACGAGCGAGACGCCCGCGAACTCGATCGCGTCGGCGAGCGGCGCGGCGGGGCGGGCGCCGGGACGGTCGGCCACGCCTTCCGGCTCGGCGAGGAACTCGTCGATGCGCCGCAGCGCGGCGCGCGCCGGCAGCACGTCGCGCGGATACTGGCTCGTATAGAGCAGCGACGTGCTCACCGAGAGACACAGTCCCTGAAAGGCGGCGAGCGTGCCGAGCGTCATCGACCCCTTGAAGGCGAGCCACGCGCCGACGCCGATCACGATCACCTGCAGCAGCAGCATGCCGATCGTGGCGATCTGATCCATCAACGCGAGCAGAAAATTCACGCGCACGCCGCTCGCGAACAGATCCGAATCGCGGACGATGAAATCGCGGGCCGAGTGCTCCTCGAGATTGTAGGCGCGGATCACGCCGTGTCCGGCGATCGACTGCTGCAGCGCGTCGAGCGCGATCGCTTCGCGCTGGCGCCGCGTGTAGCTCTCGCTCGTCGCGCCGGGGGCGAGCTGCGACGGCACGATCGTGCACCACGGCCAGACGAGCACCGCGATGAGCGCCAGGCGCCAGTCGAGCACGAACAGCACGACGGTGCCGGCGATCGAATCGAGGGCGGGCATCAGGCCCCACGTGATCGACATCACGAGCGCCGCTTCGAGCGCCCCGAGATCGCTGGACGCGCGCGCCACGACTTCGGCCGGGGGCGTCGCCGTGAAGTAGGACGCCGGCAGCCGCTGGACCTTGTGGAAGATCTGGAAGCGGATGTCGCTGAGGACCTGGCTTTGCAGGTGCGCGTACAACCGGCCCCGGCGCAACGACGCCGCCGACGCGACGAGGACACCGCCGGTGAGCGTGGCGAGCACGACGACCATGCGGTGGCGATCCCGAGGCCCGAGCACGTTGTCGACGAGCGATCGAAAGCTGAGCGGCACGAGCCAGAAGAAGGCCGTCTCGAGGAAGCACGCGAAGAGCACCATCGCGACCGCCGCTTTGCGTACGCGGCAGTGCTGCCAGATGCGGCCGATGAAGCGCCACACGCTGACGGCGGTGCGATCGGAGTGACGCCTGCGGAGACGGCGCGCCACGGCGGCAATCCTAATGCAACCCGCCGGCAGTTCGGAGCCGCGCAGGGGGGTCCCGCGCCGGGAATCCGGCAGCTTCCGGCGCGGCGGCCATTTTTCCGTGCAAATCGGGTGCGGAAGGGCAGGTCTCTCGATTGCTGAAGGGCACGGCTTCTTTTGAACGAAGAACGCTTTCGAGCGCTCGAAACCACCGTCGGCAATCTCGAACGCCGGCTCGCGGCGCTCGAGGCCCTCCAGTCGGGCCGGGAGCGGCTCCCGACGCCGGACAGTGCCGACGCCGGCGACCTTGTCGCCGCTCCGGCCGTGCCCTTCACGCGCGCGGAAATCGCCCCCGCCCTCTCCGGCATCGGCCGCAGCTTCGTCGTCCTCGGAGGCGCGTTCCTGCTGCGCGCGATTACGGACGCGCAGATCGTTCCGCGCGGAGCCGGAATTACCGCCGGCATGGGGTACGGCCTCCTGTGGCTGTGGATGGCGTACACGGCGCCTCCGTCGGATCGCCTGAGCGCGGCGTTTCACGGGCTGGTGGCCGCCGTCATCGCGTATCCGCTGCTGTGGGAGGCGAACGTCCGTTTCGGCGTCCTGACGCCGCCGGCCGTCGCCGCGGGACTTGGCGCGGTGACCGCGGGCCTGTTCTTTGTGGCGCTGCATCGCGGCGCGCAAGCGCTGGCCTGGATTGCCACGATGGCGGCGCTCGCGACGTCGGTCGCGCTCGTGGCCGCGACCGGCGCGCTGCTTCCGATCACACTGCTGCTGATTGCGTTCGGGACCGCGACGCTGTGGGTCGGCTACGCGTTCGACTGGACGCTGCTGCGGTGGCCCGCCGCGCTCGTCGCGAATGTCCTGATCATCGGCGTGACGATGCGCGCCACGCGCGCCGGCGGCGAATCGCCGTTCGTCGCCGTGGCGGTGCAGCTGCTGCTGCTCAATGCCTATATCGTCAGCATCGCGATTCGAACGCTCGTCCGCGCGCGCAACGTGAACGCGTTCGAAGTGCTGCAGACGCTCGGCGTCGTCACGGTCGGCTTCGGCGGCGCCGTGTACGTCGCGCGCGTGACGGGCGCCGGCATCGTGCCGCTCGCGATCGTCAACCTCGCGGCGGGGGCGTCCTGTTATGCGATCGCCTGGGTATTCGTCGCGAGGCGCCAGGGCCTCGCGCGCAATTTCTATTTCTACACGTCGCTGGGCATCGTGCTGCTCCTCGTCAGCAGCCGGCTGCTGCTCGACGACGGCGCGCTCGGCGTGACGGGCGGGGTGCTGGCGGTGGCGGTGTGCGCGGTGGCGCGCCGCAGCGGACGCGGCGCGCTGATCTGGCACGGAGTCGTCTATCTGCTCGTCGCCGCCGTGGCGTCAGGCGCGTGGGCGACGGCTGGCGACGCGCTCATCGCGTCGGCGTCGACGCCCTGGCGTGCGTTCTCCTGGCCGTCGCTGGCAGTCGTCGCCGCGGCCATCGCGTGCTGGCTGATCGCGCCGCGCGCGGCGCTCGGCGTCATCATGCTGTGGACGGCGGGCGGCTGGGTCGTGTCGATCGTTGCGCCGGCGCTGTGCGGCGCGCCGGGCGTCGACGCAAACGCGGGGGCCGTCGCGACGGTGCGGACGACGGTGCTGGCGTCGGCCGCGGTGTGCGCGGCGTGGATTGCGCGTCGGCCGCGGTTCCGCGAAACGGTGTGGCTCTTGTACGGACTGCTGATCGCCGGCGGGATCAAGCTGGCGGCCGAGGATCTGCCGCACTCGAAGCCGGCGACGCTCTTCGTGGCGCTGGCGTTCTACGGCGCAGCCCTCATCGCTGCGTCGCGTTCGAGTCGCGAAGTGCCGTTTCGCGAACGCTCGTCATGATCCGGACTTGCGTGAGGCGAGGCCGAAGGCCGATGCCGAGAGTGTGCCGGCGGGATGTGGAGTGAGGCGAGGCCGAAGGCCGATGCCGAGAACGTGCGGCGGGAGTTGTGCCGAGAGCGACGGGCGGAGCCCGTTGCTCGAAGCCTAAACGCGCCGCCGACAATTCGACGAGCGCAGCGAGGAGAATTGGAGGCGGCGGGAGTTGAACCCGCGTCCGAGAGTACGCCTTCGAAGGACTCTACATGCATAGCCGCTTCTGATTTCTCGCGCCCGACGTGAGGAAGCGGCTCAAAACCGCCAGGCGCCAGACCCGGTATGTCTCACGACCAGACGCCGAGCCGCCATCTGATCGCCAGCCCGTTTAATGACGTCTGACCCTCAGCCACCGGGCGAGGCCGAGGCAGACGCTCACAGCTTAATTAAGCTGCGAGAGCGTAGTTAGTATCCGCAGTTAAGTGGATATTCCATCGGATTAACGAGGCAATGGAGCTCGGCATGCATCCCGCGATTCTTTACCCCCGTCGAAGCCGTGTCGCCCCCTCGTCAGGTTCAAGGTTCCAGGTTCCGGTTCCGGTTCCCGGAGTTCATTCCCTATGGCTGCGACGTGCCCGCTAGAGACGTCTTTCATTGTAGGGCTCCCAGATGCAGGACGTCAAACTACTCTGTGCGTTGGAGTTGTCTCGCCGGACGACCTTGACTTGCGTTCCGGCGCCCCCCATAATGCGGCCGCCGTCCTCGGCCGAATACTTCGACATGAGCCCTGACGCCAAACCCGACACGCCGGAGTCTTCCGGCAGTCTTGATACGGCTGTCGATGCGCTGACCCAGCGCATGCACGACGAGTTGAATCGCCAGGTGCGGGCGGCGTTCGATGAGATCGTCGCCCGGGCGCAGGCGGAACGCGACCGCGCCGCTGAATCGGCACGGCGCGCCGCCGAGGATGCGGCCGCGGTGGAAGTGGCCGCCGCCGAGGCCAAGACACGCGCCGTCGAGGCGCAGACGAGCCAGGCGGTCGACGCCGCGTACCGCGCCGGCGCCGAGAAAGGCTTCGCCGACGGGCGCGATCAGGCCATTGCCGAAAGCAAGGACGACGCAGCGCGCGCGGTCCGCGAGGCGCTCGCCGGCGCCGAGCAGGCGACGCACATGGCCATCGAGGCGGCGGAGTCGGCCGCCCGCGCGCGCATGAAGGAGCTGGAGCAGTCGCTCCGCCAGCAGATCGAGGCCGCGGAGCGCGACGCGCGCACGGACCTCGAAAGCGCGAAGGAATCGCACCGCGCGAAGATCGAGGAAATCCAGACGGCGGCGCGCAACGAGATCGAAGCGGAGCGTGAATCGGCGCGGCAGCGCGCCAGGGACGCCGAAGCGGCGTCGCGCGAGCAGATCGAGGCGATCGAAGCGCAGGCGCGCCAGCGGATGGAAGTCGCCGTCTCGGCCGCGACGACCGCCGCGCGCGCGGATCTGCGGTCGGCTGACGGAGCGTCCGGCGAACGGCTGCTCGACGCGATTCGCGCCA
>Ga0075425_100004053_pt1 | contig 15032 bp, 12 predicted proteins | sample SoiMethybrSBSTD4_FD_75300 | JGI IMG/M metagenome (GOLD analysis project Ga0075425, IMG submission 75300) | Bulk soil microbial communities from a Populus tree surrounding site in Tennessee, USA - Soil MetaG P. TD hybrid SBSTD4 | ecosystem: Environmental > Terrestrial > Soil > Tree plantation...
GCGATCCCGCTGCTTGTGTACCAGGTAGGTCAGACACCCGGACAGCATCTTGGCGTATTCAAGCTTGCTGATGCCGCGACTGCCGAAGCCCATCGACTTCGACACATCGAGAAGCACCGAGAAATTCGAATTGGTGTCGGCCTCGTACTCCTTTATGTAGAACCGATCCGTGCGGGCGTACAGCCGCCAGTCAACGCGACGGATGTCGTCCCCTGCGACGTAGCCGCGATGCTCGGCAAAATCCACCGACGCGCCGAAGTACGGCGACCGATGCATGCCGTTGATGAACCCATCGACGACATGCCGCGCCACCAGCTCGAGATTCCCGATGCGCGACAACACGACGGGATCGACGAATCGAGCGCCAGGGATTGATGAAGTGGTGAGCATTCGTTACCTACCGGGATCCGTTTTCCGGGATTTCCCTTTTCCCTTTTGCCTCTTGCCTTTTCCCTTTTTCACATCCCAGACCGTGGAACGGAAACGGCCTCGAGCAATCGATCGATGAGCGTGTCGGTCGTAATCCCTTCCGACTGCGCGTGGAAATTGGTCAACACACGATGCCGGAGCACGGGATGGGCCATCGCTCTGATGTCGTCGAAGCTCACGTGATAGCGCCCGCTCGTCAACGCGCGTGCCTTCGCACCCAGCACGAGGTACTGCGCGGCACGGACGCTGCCGCCAAAGGCGACCCATTTCTTGACGTTCTCGGGGCAGTTCGGCGACTTGGGACGGCTGGTACGGACGAGATTCAAGGCGTATCGCATCACCGGTTCGGCCACAGGCACGCGGCGCACGAGACGCTGAAAAGCGATCAGATCCTCGCCCGTCACCGTCCGCTCGAAATGCGGATCGATGATCGCCGTCGTCGACCGGACGACTTCGAACTCTTCCTCCTCGGGCGGATGGTCGATGACGATGTGGAACATGAAGCGATCGAGCTGGGCTTCCGGCAGCGGGTAGGTCCCTTCGAGCTCGATTGGATTCTGTGTCGCGAATACGTAGAACGGTTCCTCGAGTTTGTAGGTACGACCCTGAATCGTGACGCGGTGCTCCTGCATCGCTTCGAGCAGCGCCGACTGCGTTTTCGGCGGCGTGCGGTTGATTTCGTCCGCCAGCACGATGTTCGCGAAGATCGGACCGGGCGCAAACACCATTTGCCGCTTTCCCGTGGTCGTGTCTTCCTGGATGATGTCGGTGCCGGTGATGTCGGATGGCATCAGGTCGGGAGTGAACTGGATGCGGTTGAACTTGAGATCCAGCACGCGCGCGAGCGTGTGAATCAACAGCGTCTTCGCCAGGCCAGGCACGCCGACGATGAGGCTGTTGCCGCCGACAAACAGCGTCAGCAGCACCTCGGTCACCACATCGTCCTGGCCGACGATCAGTTTGCGAAGTTCGGACACGATGCGGTCGCGGCCCTCTTTCATCCGCTCTGCCAGTGCAACGTCGTCTGGCGACTGCAATTCAACGGTTTCTGTGACGGAGCGATTCAAGAGCGCCTCCTTCTGCATGCCTTTTCCCTTTTGCCTTTTCCCTTTTTAGTGCGTCATTCCATAAATCACGTAATTGACCCCAAACTTGTACGACTCGTTCGTGAGCTCAACGATCGTGATGCCGGTGCCGGAGACTTCCCAGTACTCGCTGATGTCGTTGTTGACATTCGCGATCGCCATGAGCCTCTTCTGCGGATCGTTGTTTTCGAACAATCCCCAGTAGGTCGCCTCCAAACCTCCGTACGGAGCCGGGAGATCCTCCGGATGATCGATTTCGAAGAATGAATGAAATACCTTCGCGTTCCCATCGAGCTCGATCCAGTTGGCCTCGGGCAGAACGACGCGCATCTGCTGTTGCAGATTGTCCCAATCGCCTCCGCGGAAGTCGTCGAAGATCAAAAACCCGCCTTTGAGCAGGTAGCTGCGGAGGTTGATCATCTCCTTCTCGGTCACCCCCCAGAACCCCGGCTCTGCCATGTAGGCGATTGGATAGTTGAACAGCTCCGGGTCGTCCATCCCGAGAATGTTCGACCCGTTCGTTCGCACGTGCAGCATCGTGAGCTCTTCGAGAATCTTCGAAAAGTGCACTTCACCTTCAGGGTAGTCGTGCGACCACGGCAGGCCACCGTTCCCGATCCAGTTACCAAACCGCCCGAACCCCGTCGCGTACTTCAGCCGTACGAAAACGAACCGGCCATCGTACGGCGTGTTCCCCTCCACGGCTACGTCCAGTTGCGGGCGCCGGTTGCGTCCGCCGCGCTGAGCGAGCGAGACGCTGGCGCCGAGGCACACAAGGAGTCCGGCGACGATCACGCGACGGCACAGGACTCCATTCACTTCTTTCCCTCGAGGTCCTTGATCTGCTTGCTCTTGAGGGCGAGCTCGGTCAACAGCTTCTCGAGTTCGGAGGCGTAGCGGGCCGGCTCCATTCCATTCTTCATGAGCTTCAGCCCTTCGACCCGGCGTTCGAGGTCCCGGCGTTCCTCATAGAGCGCACGCATTTTCGGATCCGCCGGCATCGTATCGGCGCCTTGAACCGTTCCAAGCGCAAGGATCGAGGCGACGCGTCCGTCTTTGCCATCAACCTTCGGATCGGTCGTGCCTTTCTTGTCGCCGCTGTCGTCGAGCAACGGGTGCTCGGTCAACATGATGCCTTCCTGCTCGTAGGCGCGCGCGACGCCAATCTTTGCCGCGTCGAATGCTTCGAGCACCGAGACGCGCCGGTTCTTGTCAGCATCAGCCGTGTCGCTCATCAACGCGTCAACGAAGTAGCCGCCGAAAAGCGTCGCAAATCGTTCGGCCCCGGTGCGCGTGGCGGTCACGATCGTTCGTCCCGGTCCTGCCAGCTCTTCGAGGAAGGGGCCGCTCGAACTCGCGGTGTTCACAAAAACCACGTGCTTCGAGGGCAGACTCTTGAGTAACGGCTCGAAGTTCGCGGGGGACATGTCCGGTCCCGGAAGATTGAACTTGGCTACTTTCCCGTCGAATGTTCCATGGCCAATCATCACGATGAAGACGACATCGTCTGGCTTGGTTGTTTTTGCAAGCGTCGCGAACGCCTTCTCGATCTCCTGCTGCGTCGACTTACCGGTGGCGCGCTTTGGATCTTTGTCCGGTTGCTCGGCGAGATAGATGATGTGGTCTTTCGGAACGCCGAGCCGATCTGTTGCCCCGTCGATGAGGGTCGACGCCCATCGCTGAAACAGTTCCGCATGTTCAGGATCGCCGGCCAGTCCGACAATCACTGCGAGGTGGACAGTCTGCGCCGCGGCTGGCGATGCGAACGCCAGGAAGAAGAAGAACACGAAGGAAAGCAGACTTTTCGTCAACGCTTGGTCCGCATCTCTTACTTTGCGCTGGGGCCCCACCCCCAGCGCCTGCCAGCGCTCGCCATCGGCTCGCGCCGGTAGATCGATACGCCCTTCCTCTTAGTGATTACGTGCGGCGCTACGCCATCCCAACAGCGCGGCGATACGCCCATTCAGCAGAAATCAATCCGAGCAGCACGAACAGCACGATCGGCATGTGCCACAACTCGCGCTCTTCGACGGTCGTCACTCCGCGCCCCGTGTAGCGCAGATCCTCGGGCATGCCGGCGATGGTGTCGGGGGTATAGAACCGGCCGCCGGTCTCGTCGGCGATGCGCTTCAATCGCTGCGCATGCATCGTCGCGTCGAAGTACTCCGCCTCGCTGGGGGCGGCGCGAACCTGCGTCGTTGCGGTACCCAGTGATTTGCCGGCGCGCGTCGCTTCGACCTGCGCGACATACATTCCTTGATCACTCGCCGGAAACGTCGCGCGATATTCACCGTTGCGCTCGCCGGTCCACTGCATGGGCAATTCGACCGGCGTCCCCTTCGGACCAGTGACCTTCGCGACCACGCGCGCATCGTTGACTTCGACGTAGGCCGGATCGACGACTTCTGCCAGGAGCGTCACGGGATCGCCAGGTTCGACGCGATCGGTGGGCGTGTGGGTTTCGACGGGGTTCGGCACGCTATCGACGAGCCATCGCAGCAACTGACGCCAGTAGTTCTCGTGGGTCATGTCCTCGAGCGTCATCTTGACGTCCATCTGCCAGTGCCAGGAATCCTGTACCGGGAAGGCCAGGGCCTTACCGCGGCCGTACCGCTGCGAGGCGAGGACGACCTGGTCGCGTCGGCGTTCGTCCGTTCCGGTCAACAGAACGGTCGCGCCTGGCTTCACATCACGAATCGTGTTGACGCTGGTGAGGACCGGCATGTCGCCCCAACGCGCCGATGAGGCCGACTCGGTGGCGGCAATCTGCGTGACGCCATGGGCTTCGCCGGCGCGGGTGGGTTTGACGTGCAGCCGGGCAACCGGCAAGATGTCGAGCGTCCGGGCCGGACGTTCAAGCGTCACCGGCAGTGCGTCGGCGACGGGCGTTCCAGCGTAGCCGCCTTCAGCGAACGACCGTGGTCCACCAAGCATCAGCAGCCCGCCGCCGCGGCGCTCGACGAACTCGCCGATCATCCGAAGCTGATCGCCGGTGAACGCGCCTGCCTCGATGCTCCCGAGGATCAGTCCGCGGTAGGCAAAGAGTTCTTCGCGCGTCTTGGGAAAGCCGGCGGCGAGCTGCTCGGGATTTTCATCCTCGAGAAAACGGAGATATTTGTTGTCCGCGGTTCGCTGCAGCGTGATGACGGAAAGATTCTTGTCCTCGTAGACCGCCCGGCGCATGAACTTCATTTCCGGGCGCGGTTCACCTTCGTAGTACAGAATCTTCTCCTTACGATCCGCCACGTCGATCAGCGCGTCGCGCCAGTTGTTTTGCGTCACCAGCTCGCCGGGTCGCGCCGCGATGCGGAAGGTGAATACGCGGGCACCTGGTTCGGCGGCGGTGAATCGAACGCGAACCGCTGTCGGCTCGCCGTCCATCGCCAGCTTCACTTCCTGCGATCCGACGATGCGTCCGTCGTTCTCGACGTCGAGCGACACCGTCTCGCCGGCATAACCAGTTTGCGTGACGACGGCGTCGATCACGAGCGACGTGCCGCGCAGCGCAGTGCGCGGCGTCGATACGCGATCGATCTGCACGTCGCGCGCGAGCCGATCGCGCCCGACACCGACCGTGAAGACCGGCACGGACGCCGCTTTCAGGGCGAGCAGTGATTCGGTCAGCGCGGCATCAGTCGTGTCTGCCCCGTCGCTCACGAGCACCATGCCGGCGAGCGGAAGCCCTGCCAGCTCCTGTCGCGCGCCGTCGAGCGCCGCACCGAGCCGTGTCTGGGCGCCGGTAAACGTCAGCTCGTCGGTCGATCCAAGTCGTGAAGCGGTTGAGGAGAAGTGAAATGGACGGAGCACGAAGCGCTCCGAGAGCGCCTTGACCAGCGGCGCTTCTTTCCCGAACGTTTGCTTGACGAACGATCCACGCGATGCCGTCCCCCAGTCGGTGATCTGCATGCTGCGCGAATCGTCGATGAGTACCGCCAGAAAATTCTGCTGGGGAACCGCCGCTTTGACAACAAGGATGGGCCGGAACAGGCAGAACAGCATCACGCCAAGCGTGGCGATGCGCAGCACCGTCAGGACGACACGGTCGCGTACGCGACCACGCCCGGCCAGCCCGCGATAGGTCACCGCGGCGAGCAGAATCGCGGCCCCGGCGAGAACCAGGGCGACATACGAACCCGTCGACGGCGAGAGCCGGAACTCTCCCTGTTGAAAGATGACGGGCCGGTACTCGAAGAGGAAACGAAACAACGAGTCCACGTTGTGCCAGCAGCGCCCGTGGGCGCCAGCGCCCTCCGATGTGATTGTACTTCCTGTCGCTTCCGCCTTCCGCCTTCGCTAAAGCTACGGCGGACCGCCGAAGCCATTGGCGTAGGCGGTTAGGCGGAAGGCCCCCGCATACACTCCTTCGCGAGCTGCTCGTACGAGTCGATGGCTCGATCGAGTTCGGCGAGATCGAGGTGCTCGTCGCTGGTATGCGCCACGAGAATCGAGCCCGGTCCGAACAGCAGGGGTGTTCCCCACCGATCGAGAAACGGCACGTCGGTCGTGAACCGAAATGCGGCGGTCGGAAAACCCGCCACCGTGTGCAGCCTCACGACCGGAACGCGCAATATCTCTTCAGACGTCACCAACCGCTCGAGCGGTTGGATGGCTCGCACGATATCTTCCGGCGGACCCACCGTCCGAAACAGTACCTCAGCCGACGCCGACGGCGAGATCACGTTGGGAGCAATGCCGCCCTCGATCAACCCAATACTGTAATAGGTCGACCCGAGAGCGGCGTCCGACGGTAACCCAATCGATCGAAGCGCAATCAGGGCGTCGATCAGCTTGTCGATCGCAGACTCTCCCTGCTCGGGCGTCGCCGAATGTGCCGCTCGTCCCGACGCTCGTAATCGAAGACGCAGCACGCCACCCGTTCCAGTGCCGAGCCGGTTATCCGTCGGTTCCCCATTGATTAAAAAACGCGAACCGGCGGGCGTGGTGTTTGCCACCGCCGCACCATCGCTTCCCCGCTCTTCCCCGACCACGAACAATAGCCCAACTCGCCGCTCACCGGCTGCCCGCAGCCGCTCGGCTGCCGCGACCTGCGCCGCGAGAATCCCTTTCGCGTCGCACGACCCACGACCGTAAAGCTTTCCATTCTCGAGGCGGCTTTCGAAGAACGGCGGCACGCAATCGTAATGGGTCGAGAACACAACCACCGGCGGATCCAGGCTCGCATACACGTTGGCGCGCCCCTCGGTTACTGGCTGTTGGACAACGGTGTAGCCAAGCTGTTCCAACTCGCGGCTGAGCCAGCGCCCTGCGTCCCCCTCGCGGCCCGTTGTCGAATCAATATTAATGAGCGCTCGGGCAAAGCCGACCGCGTCAAAGGGCAATTTCATAGATTTGTCTTTGTTGATCCGGGGGCTTCGCCCCGCCGGACCCCCCTACATGCTCTCTCGCGAGCCGCTTCGTCGGCTCGCTCCGTTTCCGCCTCCGCGAACGCTACGGCGAGACCTCGCCGAAGCGCCTTCGGCGCGAAGGCGGGCGCATGGCTCGCATCGCTCCGCTCGCTCGCGTCGTCTTGCCCGAGCGTTGCCTGCGCGGGCGAACCTATCGGATTGCTTCCTCGAGCGCTGTCCGTGCATCCGTGCGCTCGTCGCGGTACTTCACGATGATTGGCGTGGCGATCGAAAGGCCCCATTCGGTCGCGGCGCCGCTCGTCAACGGTCTCGTCCCCGGGACGACTACGGCGCCTTCCGGCACAATCAGCGGCCCGCCGGACGGCTGGATGATCCGTCCATTCGGAACATCGTAGATAGGGGTGGACGCGGTCAGGATGGTGCCCGACGCGAGAACGGCTCGCCGTTTCACGATCGCGCCTTCATAGATCCCGCAATTGCCGCCAACGAGCACGTCGTCCTCGACGACGACCGGCAGGGCACCGACCGGCTCGAGCACACCGCCAATCTGTGCCGCGGCGCTCACGTGGACGCGCTCGCCAATCTGCGCGCACGAACCAACGAGTGCGTGCGAATCGATCATCGTGCCGTTGCCGACATACGCGCCGATGTTGATGTACATCGGTGGCATACACACAACACCGTGTCCGAGGTACGCGCCGTCGCGGACGGTTGAGCCGCCGGGCACGATTCGAACGCCGCCGGCGGCATCGAATCGCTTCAATGGCATCGTGTCCTTGTCAACAAACGGCCATCGGCCATGATCGGCCGACATATCGACAATGACGCCGATGCGAAAGCCAAGAAGGATTCCTTGTTTGACCCACGGGTTCACTCGCCAGCCGGATGGTGCCGTCCGGTCAGGTTCCGCGGCACGAACGGTGCCGGTCGACAATGCGGCGCGCAAGCGCAGAAATGCGTCGCGGGCCTGTCCGCGATCGACAGACGCACCCGCGTCGAATAGAGCGGAAATCTCCGACGCGAGGTCGCTCACTCGATCACCCTCTCAACGTGCGGCAGTTTTTGACGTTACGCGCGAACCGTGGCGGGTCCTGCCGGCAGACCAAGATCGCGCAAGACGTTGGCGATTCGCTCGCGCGAGGCTGGCCGCGGCGGTACGAGCGGCAACCGATAGACCTCTTCGACCAGCCCCATCATTGCCATCGCGGCCTTCACGGGAATCGGGCTCGATTCAATGAAATTGATCTGCATCAGCGGCAGCAGTTCCTGATGAAGCCGGCGGGCCCCGGCGAAGTCTCCTGCTTCTGCAAGCTCCACCATCTTCGCCATCTCCGATGGGACTTCATTCGACGCGACCGATACGATTCCGCGCCCACCCACCGACATGACCGGCAGCGTCAACGCGTCGTCGCCCGAGAGCACGAGAAATTCTGAAGGAACGGCGGCGCAGAGCTCGCACATCTGGGTCACGTTACCCGAGGCCTCTTTGACACCGATGATGTTGGGAACAGCGGTCAGTCGCACCACCGTTGCGACGTCGATATTCACACCAGTTCGGCCGGGGACGTTGTAGAGGATGATTGGAAGCGGCACCGCGTCGGCGATTGATTTGTAGTGCTGGTAGAGACCTTCGGGGGTGGGCTTGTTGTAATAGGGTGCAACCGACAGGATGCCATCCGCTCCGGCGCGCGCCATTTGCTGCGCCGATTCAATGACCTCGTGTGTGTTGTAGCCGCCAGCGCCGGCGAGCACCGGGACCCGCCCCTTGGCCTCCGCGAGAACGAGCTCGACGACGCGAAGCCGTTCGGCGTCGGTCAACGTCGGCGTCTCTCCGGTCGTGCCGCAGGGAACCAGAAAGTGGATACCTGCGTCGATCTGGCGGCGCGCCAGCCGGCGTACGGCCGTCTCGTCGACGGCGCCGCTGCGCGTAAACGGAGTAATCAGTGCCGTGCCGCAACCTGTAAACGCCTGACGCATGGGGAGCCTCACAGTCGGATCCGGTATGCGGGATCCGTTAAATTCCCAAAACATCTTTCATCGTGAACCATCCTTGGCGCCCGTGGACCCATCGCGCCGCTTCGAGCGCGCCGCGCGCAAAACCGGATCGATCGCGTGCCGTGTGCGTCAGCGTGATCGTTTCGCCCGGCGCGTCAAATCCAACGGTGTGCGTTCCCGGAATCGATCCCGCGCGTGTGGATGATACGTCGATCTGCCGGCCGAAGGCTTGTTCTTTCATCGCGGCGTCGAGGAGCAGCGCGGTTCCCGAGGGCGCATCGCGTTTTGTCGCGTGATGCGCCTCGTGAATCCACGCTCCGAACGCCGGCTGGGGCCCGAAGAGCTGCGCCGCGCGTTCGGTGAGCGCGACGAAAAGATTGACGCCAAGCGCGAAATTTGGCGCGGCGACCACGCCGATCCCGGCATCCTGGACAGCGCGTCGCACCTCGGCTTCCTTCGCGCTCCACCCGGTTGTGCCAATGACGATATTCACGCGCCGCTCGGCCAGTCGTCGCGCATTCTCCGGTACTGCGTCCGCGATCGAAAAGTCGATCGCCACATCTGCCTGTGGCCAGGTGTCTGGCGCCGCCGCTTCCGCGATATCGACGGTGCCCGCGACATCGAACCCGTACTCGGGGCACAGTGACGCCACCAGCTTCCCCATCCGGCCGAAGCCAACAATCAGCAACCGCATCGTCTTATCCGGGGGCTTCGCCCCAGGACCCGCTCAAGCAATGACGTTATCCAAAGAACTCTCCGTGCAATTGCGCCATCCCCTTCGCCAGATCTTCCTCACGAAGTACGATCGTAACGTTCCGCCGCGACGCCGCCTGCGAAACCATGCGGACCGGGAAACCGTCGAGCGCGCCGATGACCCGCGCGGCGATGCGCGGATCGCATCGCAGATTGTCGCCGACGGCGCACAGGATTGCGAGTCCTCCTTCGACGTTCACCTCAGCGAACTCGCGCAGCGCGCCGACGATATCATCGAGGCGAGCGGCGTCGTCGACGGTCACCGAGACGCTGACTTCGGATGTAGTCACGACATCGACCGCGGTTTGATAGCGTTCGAAGACCTCGAATACGCGGCGGAGAAATCCGTGTGCCATCAGCATACGCGTCGACGTGATTTCGACCATCGTCACGTGCCGTTTACAGGCGACGGCGGCGAGCTGGCGATCCGCGGACGGTGGTTCGGCCGTGATCGTCGTGCCTGGTCCACCCGCACGGCGGCTGTTCAGAATGCGAACCGGGATGTCCTTGTCCACCGCCGGCAGGATGGTGCTCGGGTGCAGGACCTTGGCGCCAAAGTAGGCGAGTTCCGACGCCTCGCCGAAGGAGAGAAACGGAACGACGCGCGGCGACTCGACGACACGCGGGTCAGCCGTCAGCATGCCGTCGACGTCGGTCCAGATCTGGATTTCCCGCGAATCGAGCGCGGCGCCGATGATTGCCGCCGAATAGTCCGACCCACCGCGTCCGAGCGTCGTCGTCACGCCCTGACTGGTCGCGCCGACGAATCCCCCGACCACGGGCACGCGGCCCTCGGCGATCCGCGGCATGATCTCTCGACTAACGGCGTCGCGCGTTTCATCAGCCTTCGGTGACGCGGACATATGAGCCGTGTCGGTGACAATCGCGCGCCGTGCGTCCACCCACGCCGCGGGCACGCCATTTTGTTCGAGCGCCGCGGCGACAATGCGGCTGTTGATGAGCTCACCGGTGCAGACGATGGCGTCGTGAGCGCTGGGGGACGCGGCGCGCAGAATGCCGGTCGCCTTCAGCAGGGCGCGAAGATCGTCGAGCTGGGCGCCGATTTCGACGAGCACTCCGTTAGCGACATCTGCCGGCAGCAATCGCTCGATCGCCTCGAAATGGCGGCGCGACAACTCGGCGACGCCATTGAGCACGTGGGCGTCGCGGCGGCGCTCGGCAGAGGCCGTGAGCTCGAGAAGCCGATCGGTCACACCGCTCATCGCCGACACGATGACCGCCGGCGGCAGCCCGGAGCTGTCGCGCGCGGCCTTGACGATGCCGACGACGCGCATGATCGCATCAGCATCCGCCACCGACGTCCCGCCGAATTTCATGACGATCGGCCCAGTCAGCGGCACATCGGCGGACCGCGACGCGCTGGGTTGGAGGTGGCTATTCAGTTCCGCCGAATCGGATCCTTGCAATGTCGCCATTCGTTCCTCAAATCAAATCAACAATCCGCAATCACACCCGACAATCCGCAATCACAACCGTCAATCCGCAATCACAACCGCCAATCCGCAATCAGAAAAATCAGCAATCGGCATTCAGCAATCGCCAATTCTCAATCGCCAACCAACAGTCCCTCCGCGCGCATCAATTCTGCGTTCAACACTGCGGCGCCGGCGGCGCCGCGGATCGTGTTGTGTCCGAGCGCGATGAACTTGACGTCCTGCACCGGGCACTTGCGCACGCGACCGACAGTGACGGTCATGCCGCCGTCGCGCTCGGCGTCGAGCCGTGGCTGCGGCCGATCGACCGCCTCGGTCCACACGATCGGATTCGGCGGCGCGGTCGGTAGTTTCAAATCCTGTGGCTTGCCACGGAACGATCGCAGTGCAGCAATGATGTCGTCGATGGATGGACTGCGGTCAAACTTGATCGAAACGCTCTCGGTGTGACCGTCGATCACCGGCACTCTCGTGGTTTGGGCGCTGACCACCATTGGATGCGGGTTCACGCGCAGGCCGTCAAGCTGCCCGAGAATCTTCTGCGTCTCGCTTTCGATTTTTTCTTCTTCGCCGGAAATCGCCGGCACGACGTTGCCGAGGATGTCGAGCGAAGCGACGCCCGGATAACCCGCACCCGACACGGCCTGCAGCGTTGTCACCATGACCGATCGAATGCCGAACTGGCGGAGCGGTGCCAGCGCCATCGAGAGCACGACGGTCGAACAGTTCGGATTGGTGACGATGGCGCCGGTCCAGCCACGTTCACGCTGTTGCGCGGGAAGGAGCGCGAGATGTTCGGCATTGACTTCGGGGATGAGAAGCGGCACCAGCGGGTCCATGCGGTAACTGCGCGCGTTACTGATGACGAGATGTCCCGCACGGGCGAAGGCCGGTTCGACGTCCTTGGCGGCATTGGCGTCGAGCGCCGAGAACATCAAGTGCGGCCCGCGCCCGGGAGTACATGAATCAACGCGGACGGCCCGCAGGTCCGTCGGCATCGGCCACGACAGCCGCCACGACGCCGCCTCGGCGTATGTCTTTCCTTCCGATCGCTCGCTCGCGCCGAACCACACGGGACGAAACCATGGATGCTCTGCGAGTTGACGGATGAACTGCTGGCCGACCATGCCCGTCGCGCCGAGAACGCCTACGTCGATTCGTTTGGTCTGCATGATGTCCTTATCCAAATTGCTCCCGCTCAAAAAAAAACCCGCCGGCCTTTTGAGGCCGGCGGGTGTTGTGATCCTGCTGTGAGCTGTCAGCTAAGCGACGATCTCACACACCCCCGGCCTGCGGATTCGCTTCGTCCGCTTTCGGCAAACCGTCTGGTGCGTGGTGCACATCGTCACGATTGACGCAGTATAGCGGGTCGTTCAGCGTGAGGTCAAATTCTGAATCGGGGGGGTGTCAGGCTGCGGGTTTGGCGGGGCTGCAGGTTCTGGCGGGGTCGCAGGTTCTGGCGGGGTCGCAGGTTCTGGCGGGGTCTAAAGACCCCGCCCTACAAGAGCCCGGAAGCGTGTAGGGCCGGGTCTTTAGACCCGGCCTTCGGACAAGAGCAGGGAAACGCGTCGTAGGGCGTGGAAGCGAGTGTAGGGCCGGGTCTTGAGACCCGGCCTTCGGATCAATAGCAGCCGTAAGGACCGCAGTTGCTCGGATCGGTCGTCGCGCTGTTGAGAGAACCAACCATCGCTGGATGCAGCGAGCAACGGTAGTTTTTCGATACGTTGGCAAGGGACACCGGTTGTGACGATGCGCCGGGCGCGATGTTACCGGTATCGATACCTAAATCAGCAATGACGATCCGATGGGTGGTCGTGTCGGCGTTCTTCCAGACAACCGTTTGACCCGTCGCGCACATTGCCGGATTGGGCGTGAACGACTGATCGCCTTTCTGACCGGTGATCGTGATCGTGATGGCGTTCGACGTGCCGCCACCCGTTGACGGCGTCGTCGGTGTCGAGGAGCCGCCGCCGTATCCGCCGGAGCCGCCGCCGCAGCCGACGGACAACACAGCGAGAAGAGATGCGCCTAGAAGCTGAACCCGCATAATTCCTCCGTGGTCCTCCCGACGTCCCCGTCACGAACATCCAACCGGTGATCGCTTGCCGCGTGGGGTAGGACGCGACCCGTGACCTTCCGGACAGGAGCCCGGACCAGGGACATCGGGATTCACGGCCTTAAGAGCAACGCGGGTACCACGCGCGACGAAGGAAAAACACGGGTGAAATCGCCAGGATGTGCGTAGGCGCATTTACGGGCGACGTAACGGTTTACGATCACAAGATTCTTCAACGATTTGGAGTGGGCATGGAGTCGGCAGCGAGCGTGAACAAGAAACTGCGTTGGGGCGTGCTCGGGGTTGCCCGAATTGCCACGAACAAGGTGATCCCGGCGATGCAGCGCGGCAGATGGACCACGGTCGATGCGCTCGCCTCGCGAGAGGAAGCAAAGGCGCGCGAGGCTGCGGCAGAGCTCGGGATCCCGAAGGCATACGGGTCGTATGACGCACTCGTCGCTGATCCCGATATCGATGCGATCTACATCCCCTTGCCCAACCACCTGCATGTCGACTGGACGATACGCAGCGCCGAAGCCGGCAAGCACGTGCTGTGCGAAAAACCAATCGCGCTCGTCGCTGCAGACGCCGAGCGGCTGGTTGCGGTCCGCGATCGAACAGGTGTCCTTATCCAGGAAGCATTCATGGTCCGCACTCACCCGCAATGGCTCGGCGCACTCGACATTTCGCGGTCGGGCCGCATCGGCGAGGCGCGATCGATCGTTGGATACTTCAGTTTCTTCATGGACGATCCGGCCAACATCCGGCAGGTCAAAGAGTGGGGCGGCGGCGGAGTTCTCGACATCGGCTGTTACCTCGTGAACACCGCGAGAATGATCTTCCAGGCCGAGCCGCGCCGTGTGTGCGCTCTGATCGAGGAACAGCCGAACCACGGCGTCGACTACATGGCCTCGATCCTCATGGATTTCGGTGGCCGCCACGCCGTGGGCACGTGCAGCACCGAACTCGCGCACGCACAACGCATCTCGATCGCAGGCACTCTCGGACGGGTTGAGATCGAGATCCCGTTCAACGCTCCGCCCGATCGACCATGCCGCATCTTCGTGGAAGACTCGCCGCCAGGCGCCGTACCCGATCGCCAGGTCGTCGAGTTCGACATCTGCGACCAATACACGATCCAGGGAGATCTTTTTTCACGGGCCGTGTTGGAAGATCGACCTGCGCCGTATCCGCTCGAGGATTCCGTGAAGAACATGCGGGTGATCGATGCACTGTTCCGCTCAGGTGCAACTGGAGCCTGGGTCGATCTCTGACGTGTCACCGGACAACGGATCCCGGATCCCGGACCGGATCCCGGACAACGGACACCGGATCCCGGACAACGGATCCCGGATGCCGAACAACGGATCCCGGATCCCGGACAACAGATCCCGGATCCCGGACAACGGATTTACAGTTATAAAAGAACTACGAGCGGCTGACAGTCGTCTAACGGATGTGCCAGCCCGCCTTTCCGGAGGGTCCGTGTATTCCCCAGTGTCGAGCGCAGTCCTCGCGCTCTTCCTCCTTGGAACGTGCTCCAGTTTCTCGATCGCTCAAACATCGCCCAAAACAGCGACGAGTGAGACGAAATCCGCGTCGAAGAGCGACCTCGACGCGTTCATGGAAAAAGTGCTCGCGCGGCGCGACGTCAATCGCAAGATGCTCAATCAGTACGTGCTCGACGAAACGGAGTCGTTTGACGTCTTCGGTCCCGGTCAGTGGCCGCTCTATCGCACCAAGCGCGATTACACCTGGTACGAGCGAGAGGGCATGCACGTCCGAAGTCCAGTGCGTTTCAATGGCGTGGCCGTGAAGGAGTCGGAGCGTCAGGAGTACGAGACCGACTGGATCCGACGCGAGAAGGGACGACAGGAGCGCAAAGCCAAGAACG
>Ga0075425_100004055_pt1 | contig 15031 bp, 14 predicted proteins | sample SoiMethybrSBSTD4_FD_75300 | JGI IMG/M metagenome (GOLD analysis project Ga0075425, IMG submission 75300) | Bulk soil microbial communities from a Populus tree surrounding site in Tennessee, USA - Soil MetaG P. TD hybrid SBSTD4 | ecosystem: Environmental > Terrestrial > Soil > Tree plantation...
AGCGGAAGAACATGGTAAATCTGTCGTGCGATTCGGGTTCGTTTTCGGCCGCGTACGGCTGTGTCCAATCGTCGGCTGATTGTTTGGCAATCGTCGTGACAGCAACCTCCAGCGCTGCGTCAAAATCCCGAATCAGATCCTCTTTCGGCTGACCAGTGTCGGTGAACTCCCGAGGCCGATGACGCACGTATTCAGTCCCGGCGAGCTGCGTTCCGATGTAATAGTTGAAGTTGCCGCTGAGGTGGAGAATCAGGTTGCCGATGCTGTTTCCGTAGGTGTACGGCTTGCGCCAGATCTGTTCTGTAGAAAGCGGCGCTGTGAGCTGGTGGATCTCTGATTGAACCATTCGGAAGTAGTCAGTCAGGCTCGATTGCGCTATGTCAGGCAATGCCATGGCTGGTCCGTTCCTTAGCCTTGAGGTTCGCGAGAAGATTGGAAAGCGTGAGGGGCTGGCTGGCTTTGATAGTTGCGCCAAAGAGCCTTCGGGCGCTCCGCTCGAACGTCAGTGAGTATCCAACCTGGCCAAATAATAAATCCAGGAAACTGCGGAGATCCGCTTCCATGGCCTGCCGAGTTTCGGAAACGTTGGGAGCGAGTACACGGTCGTTGACAAAGATCTGGACGTTCTGACCATTAAAGTTGCACTTTCCATTTAGGCGTGTATCTACTTGTAACCGTTCAACTGCGGTCAGGGCCGCGCGCGCCGCGTGGGCCAGTCGGTCCTGATTACTGCCTTCGAGACGTGCCTTCCGGTTGTAGCGAAGGCCGAGCTGCCCGTCGGTGTTATCCAACGAGTAGTCCGCCTCGTGCCCAATGAGGACGATTCCCGGCCCCTGGTGGACATGGCGATAGTCGGCAACGTCGAGCAGCAATTCTTCGCAGACCTGGTTCTGAATCCAGCTGTGAAAGACATTGACCACGGCGTCGAGATCCAGTTGTTCGGGACTCTCCAGCACCAGCTTCACGTTAATGTGCTGGAGCTCCAAGCCGGTCACCTCTTCCAGAATTCCCTGCATCATGCGGTCACCAACGTTCCTAGCCGATTACTGCAACTGTGGGCCGCATCGATGAACAGTTGTGCTTCGTCCATCAGATATCGGCTCGACTCCGACGTGTGCGGCTGACCTGCTTTTCTATACGCATCGAACAAGTAGTTCGCGAACTTGCCGCCGGCGAACGGATCGAAGAACAGCTGGGTGTCGTAATAGCGGGTGCGGAATTCGCTGACGATTTGGTCGGCATCGTTCCTGATATTGGGATTCTCGACCTGCACAAGCGCCTTCGCGGCAGTTAGCATCGCGTGATATGCAGCTTCGCCGGCCCGCTCTGCCTGGCCGCGTTCGTGAGCCAATTGGGCTTCGAAAAGTTCCCTTTCCGCGGCGGCCAAGCCAAAGTCGAGCGGCGAAACCACTTCACCCGCACACTCGCCGTCGCCCATGTCTCCGAGCGTGTACTCGCGCGGATCGCCCCAGTCGCTGAAAAACGAGCGGTCGCCCGCCGGAGGCTTGGTTAAATCTTCAAGTAACGCTTTAAGTTGCGCCTTGCCGGTGCGAACCACGAAATCCCTGAAGGTTTCGCCAGTTTGGCGATCAGCTAGGTAGCGTTCCGTCAATCGCGAGACCACCTTAGGGATGTTCTTCGACGGTACGGCAACGACCGGCAGCCCGTAAGAGCCGGCATTGTGCTCCCACTGTCCACCCAGGACGACCTGAAAGTGCGGCACGGCGTATCCGGCGATTTTACGGCTCACGCCGTAGAAGCCGAGGTCGGCCACGTGGTGCTGGCCGCAACTGTTGAAGCAGCCGCTGATCTTGATGTGCAGGTTCTGCACGGCCTGGTCGCACGTGAAGCTCTTTTCGCTGACGCGCTTCCGCAACTCTGCAGCGAGGCCGCGTGAAGAGGAGATGCCGAGTTTGCAAGTATCGGTTCCCGGGCAACTCGTGATATCGACTAATGCACCGGCGCCAGCGTCGCCCAGTCCGACTGAATGCAGGGCTTTGTAGAGATCAGCCAAATCTCCTTTGCTTATCCAGCGGAGCACGATGTTCTGCTCAACTGTCGTGCGGACGGTTTCTTGCGTGAAGCGTCGTGCAATGTCTGCCAGCGAGCGCAATTGATTAGCCGTGAGGTCGCCAAGCGGCAAGGCGACCGTAACTGTCACGAATCCCGGCTGGCGTTGCGGACGAGTATTGGTCTTTATCCATTTCTGGAAGTCGCTACCTTGGCCGTTCAATCCGCTGATCAACACTAGCTCGGAAACGTCCTCCGCTGGCTTCAGTGGAGCTTCGGTGAATTGTGCTTGCGCTTCGGAGATGTACACGGTCCAGCGAGGATCGAACGGCAGAATCTTTCGTTCTTCGCGCACCAGCTCTCGGAACTTCTCGATGCCGATGTCTTGAATGAGGAACTTGATGCGAGCGCGATTGCGGTTTTTCTTTTCGCCATGACGCGCGAACACGCGTGCGATCGCCTGTGCCAACGGCAGCAGTTCTTCGGGGGGGACAAACTCATCGAACAGCTTCGCCTGATATGGCACGGCACCGAGGCCGCCGCCGACGTACATTTCGAAACCGAACTCTTCCCTTCCCGTGGTTTCATTCACGCGCTTCTTGGCAATCAGCCCGAGATCGTGCAAGCCGGTCAGACCGCAGGCATGCTGTGCGCATCCGCTGAAGGCGGGTTTGAACTTGCGTCCAAAATTCTGGCAGTCGGGATGTCCTAGCAAAAACTTGGCGAGCGCCCGGGCGTAGGGCGTGACGTCGAACGCTTCGTCCGTGCAAACGCCGGCGTACGGGCAGGCGGTCACGTTGCGCACGGAGTTGCCGCAGGCTTCGCGGGTGGTGATGTTGGCGGCAGCCAGGCGCCGCATTAAACTCGGGGCGTTGTCGATGTGGACGTAGTGGAGCTGGAAATCCTGGCGAGTGGTAACGTGCGCGATGCCGTCGGAATATTCCTCGGCCAGCTCGGCCATGACTTCGAGTTGCTCGGCGTTAAGCCCGCCGCCGGGAATCTTGATGCGCTGCATTCCGGGCGCGTCCCAGAGCGTGTTGGAGCCTTTGGTCAGGTCGCCGGAGGGAAAATTTAGCTTCTGGACTTTGGTGCCGTCGCTTCGCTGCCCGTTATCGTATCGCTGCCCGTAGGCGCCCCGGCGCAGACGGGTCTCGGCAAACAGGCGCTCTTCGAGCTTGCCCTGCTTTCGCAGCGTGATCTCGGTTTCGAAGATGTCGATCTCGCGGGCGAGATGCTCGGGCATCCGGCCAGCGAGTTTTTCTTTCCAGAGTAAGTTGGAAGCTTTCATGAATTCTGCTCTTAGCTATTGGCCTTTAGCTCTTAGTCCCTCTGCGCACTCCGCGTCGCCTCTGCGAACTCTGTGGTTAAAATCTTTAAAAAGCTCTTAACCGCAGAGAGCGCGGAGAACTTCACCGAGTACGCCGAGAGAAACCGTCCTCGCGCATTAGCTAAAAGCTGAGAGCTAACAGCTAAAAGCTTGTTTTCCCCAAAAACACAAAACCCACCAGCCAGTCCTTCTGGCGGTGGGTGTGAGCTTCAAAAATTAATATTGCAGCTAGCTCATATTGCACCCGTCCCCAGAAGAGACACGACACGTACAACAACAGCACATGGCGATCTTCTGGGCGGATGTATGAAGCATTGCCTAAATAGTATCTACCGGCACGTGGCCGGAGAGCAATTCAAATATTTGATGCTGGGTATCGGAAAAACGGCTCGGATTTTAGGCCTCCCCGAGCTGTACGGAAGTTGCCGCTGACAGGCCCGGAGCAGCTGCGAGCCCGCTATTCATTCTGGCCAAAAGATAGGTGCACCACCTTGTCCCGAAATTCTGCATCTACTTAGCGCCAAAGCGTGACAACTTAACGGGACCGGGTAAAGCAATCCTTCGAAGTACAACCTCGGAGTCCAAAAAAATGCCTACCGCTACGGTTTTTCGAAGGCAATTCAATAGTCTGAGCCGAATGTTCGTGGTTTGGTTCTTTGCAAGTAACTTGGCATATGCAGCTGGCCCATCCTGGGTGCGGGCAATCGGATCAGGAGGGAGCGGATCCGACGTCGGCAATGCCGTTAAGACGGATCAATCCGGCAATCAATATGTAACCGGATCCTTCTCCTCCACAGCACAATTCGGTTCACAAACTCTATCGTCCCAGGGTGGGGCGGATATCTTTTTGGCCAAGTACGGAAGCGGCGGCAAGCTGCTGTGGATAGTCCAGGCGGGCGGTGCAGGGGACGATATCGGATTCGATGTTGGGGTCGGTGGTGCCGGCAATATCTATGTGACCGGCAAGATTACCGACACTACCACTTTTCAATCACTGAACGGGCCTTCCAAGACCGTCATCGGCGTCGGCGAGACAATCTTTCTGGCAAAGTACAGTCCGACCGGCACCCTGCTGTGGGTACAAACCGGAATCCCGCCGTACGGGAGTAACGAGGGCTTTGGCTTGGCAGTTCATCCGGCAACAGGGACGGTTTTTATTACGGGCAGGGCCCAGGGGCCAGTCACGTTTTCGTCAGCGGACGGCAGCCAGCATTCGGTTCCAGGGCCCGGGCATTGGCATATGTACTTGGTGAAGTATGACCAAAACGGCAACTTTCAGTGGGGAGAATGGAACCACGCCAATCCCAACAGCGTTGGACATAAGGTCGCGGCGGACTCTAGCGGCAGCGCTTATGTAACCGGCTGGTTTGAATCGTCAGCCATGTTCCGTAGCGCGGATGGTAATGATGTGACGGTCACAGGCTTAAGCGGTCCGGTTCAGAATGCCCCTGACTACCCTGACGATGCCTTCATTGTGAAGTACGACAGCAACGGCAATTTGAAGTGGGTGAACCAGATTGGCGGTTATAAGGCCATTGGGACCGATATCGCCGTCAGCCCGAAGGACAAAATCAGCCTCACCGGTTTCATCGGCAACATAAACGGTGGGACGCCAGCGCAAGCCATGACGATTGTCACTTCTCAACCAGGCGGCGCTAACGTGAACCTAGGTGGCGGGAAATTCACTTCTCCATATAACAAAGATACCGTCATCGCAACCTACAACAGCTCGGGTGTCCTGCTGAAGGCAACTCGACTCGGCGGATCTCAAGACGAAGCCGGCAGCGGGATAGCCTACGACCAGAAGGGAAACCTGTATGTGGAAGGAGTGTTCCAGGCCGGGCTCAACATTCAAGGTCACTCTTTGGCCGGTACACAGCCTTACAACCTATTTGTGATGAAGGAGGCGCCGTCGGGCTGGGTAGCCTGGGCGAAGAAGGCCGACGGCGCGGGAACGAATGTCTTCGAAGACAATCCCCGGATCGCGGTTGAGTCCGAAGACACAGTTCTCGTCACAGGAGCCTTGCAGAACACCGCTACGTTTGGTGGGCTAACGCTGAATAGTGTCGGTGCGGAAGACGTTTTTCTAGCAGAGTTGAAAGGCGGACCGTGCGCATTCAGCTTCTTTCCACTCACAGCGACTCTCAGCGACGGAACCGTATTCAGCATGAACCCGAATGGCGTGAATGATTTCGGTACGGTTGTCGGAACTGGCTTTACCAACACTACTCCGGTAAACAATTTCGGATTCATCCGACAGCCGAACGGCAGCATTAAGCTCGTCAAAGGCGCAATCTCTCTCGTTGATCACAATGACTTGGCGGTCAGCATCGGCTACGACGCGTCGGGTCAAGTTTTGGTTGATTCAAGCGGGACGATCACGCCGCTTCAGTTGAGTTTCAAGAACAATGGTTTCTTTTCGAAAGCAATTAACAACTGGGGGAACATCGTCGGCTGGTACAACACTTCTTCCAATGCAAATGGTTTCAAACGCTTTAGCGACGGCGGGACCATAAAACTGGCCTTTCCGGGCGCGTTCTCAACCTTCCCGACAAGCATCAACGACCACGGTATGATCGTCGGCAGCTACTTTGTCGGTTCTGGCGGTGGGCAACTGCCGCAGAACGGATTCATTTACTCTCAGGGAAATTGGGCAACGCTCAATTATCCAGGTAGTGTGTTCACCGATCTGGTTGGAGTCAGCAACAACGGCGTGATCGTTGGAAACGCGACCGATCTCGAGCTCGCATTCCAATACGAAAACGGTAAGTTCAAGACGATCGTAGCACCGAATGGCGCGGGAGTGATCGTGACCGGGATGAGTCCGAGATTCGGGCTGATCGTCGGTACCGCTGGACCTAAAGGAGGGTTCATCGCCACGTGTCAGTAGGAGGTGTTTTTTTCGAGGAATTCAGTCCGTGTGGGGAACGGCCGGAGAGCAGAGCGATCGGCGGCTAGGCAGGCGTTGAAGAGCAGCCCTTTCAGGGCCGCGTTGGTTTTCTGCGGGGCTTAAATCGCGGCGCTGAAAGCGCCGCGCTTCCACGGTGGTTCCCAATGGTAGTGGGCGCAATTTCATCCCACACTTCTGTAGAATCATCGTCATCGGGCACCAGTTGGTGAATGCCGATTGAAACAGATTCAGCCCGACGAACGCGGTGAACAGGTACCAATAAGGTGAGACCCAATACCCCAGGGCCAACGACAGCAGTACAAATAGTCCCGCAATCATTCGCACTGCACGTTCTACGTTCATGATGCGCCTCCCCGATTTAGGCGCCTGATTTTAGCTCCTCCCATCGGGACACGCAAGACATTGGCGGCGCTCCACTGCGTTTCGCGCGTTGGCTTTCTTGACAGCGGTTTCGGCACGACTGGAAGTCGTGCCCTTCCCGGTCGTGGTGGTTGCTGTTCAGCTGTAGCGCTTACGGGGTCGTTTTCGCGGGCGAGGACGCCCATTCGACGCCCTCCCTTCGGTCGGTCGCTCAGGGCAGGCTCGCTTCGACGCCATCGCTGCGCTCGGTTCGACGCCTTCCCTTCGGCCGGTTGCGCAGGGCGGCTCCTCGTCACACAGTCGGTGCCACTGCTGCCGAGCTGGCGCTCGGACGGGTGAGGGCACCGGTCCCTACGTGGTTCGTGGTCGCTCCCTACGCTGCCAGGGGATAGCAGGCAGCTCGCGCGCGATCTACTAAGACCGAGAGGTTCGCATTCTTTGAGACTACCGCGTCGATGCCGTTTTGCCGGGCCTCACGGTCGCTTAGCACGTCTCCGTACTCGCTGAAGACGATGATTGGGACCATTGGCATCGTGCGTTTTAGTTCGCATGCGGCCTCGATGCCGTTCATGACCGGCATGGAGAGATCAAGCAAAATCAAATCCGGCGAAAACACATGCGCCATTTCTACGGCTTCTTTTCCGTTCTCGGCTTCGCCGCACACCTCGAAGTCTTTTTGTGAAGCGAACAGTTCGCAAAGCGCCTTGCGAATCATCTCGTGGTCATCCGCTATTAATACTGATTTCATCATGGTGGAGCACCTCCATAGTTTCCAGCCCAAACCAGACGTGTGGCTTATTTGGCCTCGAATTGGAGATCCGATACACCGGATCGGACCCGGCCTGCGGTCGAATGAGTAGTGCCAGGCCGTGCTATTGAAGCGGATGCGGGCGGGCGGGAGTCGCTACAGGCCGATGCGTAAATCTCGCGGGTTGCCGCACCTTGATACTTCCATGCAATGCCCATCCTGAGTGGCTAGCAATCGAGAGAAGGCTGTAAAAGCGTAGGCAGGAAGAACCAGATGCGTTCTAAGGTGAGGGACGAGCTCGGGCGATTCCCGCCGGCCTAAGTAAGAAGGAGTACACTTGCGTGGCCCAGGGCACACCTTAGATTTGCGCCACCAAAGTCCTGGGAAATTCGCGATCGGGAGAGATTCATGAATAAACGAATGCTTGTAGCAGTGTGTACCTTTGCAATAGCTGTCTCCGTGGTAGGGATTGCGCAGACGTCAGAGGTCAAGGAAAAACCGGCGATGTTTTCGTATATCGGAAACTGGGCCATTCCCCGCGCGCAGTGGGGCGACATGGCGAAGAACACAGCTGAGGACAATAAGGTTGTGGCCAAGGCACTTGCCGCCGGAACCATTGTGGGTTACGGCGACGACGTGACGCTAGTCCATCGAGCCGATGGCGAGACGCATGACCAATGGTGGTCAGCCACGTCAATGGCCGGCTTGATCAACGTGCTAGAGCAGTTCTATCAGTCTGGTTCAGCTACGACTCCTGTTCTTGGCAGCGCGACCAAACACTGGGACGCGCTCTACGTAAGCCGGTTTTACAACTGGCATCCGGGGAGCTACAAGAACGTCTATACCCACGTGAGTGCTTACAAGCTGAAGGCGGATGCCCCGGAGGGCGCGGTCGAAACGCTCAGCAAGAGCCTGATCGTGCCATTGCTCGAAAAGCAGCTCGCTGACGGGTCAATTCACGAATACGAAATTGACACCGAGGCGATTCATACCGAAGCGCCGGGCATGTTCCTGGTTGTTTATATTGCCGCGAATCCAGAGGGCTTGGACAAGGTCAACGCGGCGGTGCTGGAGACGCTGAAGGCGAGTCCACTGAGCGGGCCGGCATTTGGTTCGATGACGGATTCGGCGGGACACCGCGACGGATTGTTCCGGACTAACGCAACCTATAAATAGGATCGGCTGTTTGGAGCGCGGCCCTTTCAGGGCCGCATTTTTTCTGCTCGATTTAACCCGACCCTGGAAACACTTTTCAACACGCTCAGCTTGCTCTCGCACCGACGCCGGGGAGCGAGACGGCGGCGAGTTCTTCGAAGTCGGCATCGCTTAGTTTCACAGAAGCTGCTGCGATGTTTTCTTGGAGGTGAGCAACTGATGATGTTCCCGGGATGGGCAGCATCAGAGGTGAGCGCTTTAGAAGCCATGCCAGTGCAACTTGCATTGGCGTGGCGTTGTGAGCTTTGGCGATCCGGATAATGGATTCTCCGGCTGCCCTGCCCGCGGCTAGCGGGAACCAGGGAATGAAGGCGACTCCCTTTTGGTCGCAGAAGTCGACGACGTAATCCCATTCGTGGTCGGCGAAGCTGTAACGGTTTTGTACGGAGACGATGGGCACGATCTTCAGCGCGCGCTCGATGTGCTCCTGGGTGACGTTCGAGAGACCGACCAGGCGAATCTTCCCTTCCCGCTGCAGATCGGCGAGCGCTTGCATGGAAAGCTCGAATGAAGTCGCGGGATCGGGCGTGTGCAGTTGATAGAGATCGATGCGGTCGAGGCGCAGGCGCTTCAGGCTGCCTTCGATGGCTTCGCGTAGGTGCTTGGGGCTGGCGTCATGGCTCCAATGGCCAGGAGCAGGACGCAGCCATCCGCCCTTGGTTGCGATCACCAAATCTTTGGGATAAGGAGCCAGCGCTTCGGCGATGATTTCCTCGCTGACGCCGGGGCCGTAGGAGTCGGCGGTATCAATGAAGTTCACTCCCAGTTCGACAGCGCGCTTGAGCACGCGCAGGGCTTCGGCGCGGTCCTTTGGAGGCCCCCAGACGCCGTTGCCGGTGATGCGCATTGCGCCGTAGCCGAGACGATTGACGGTGAGATCACCGCCGAGATTGATTGTTCCAGCCGAACTCGCAGAGATCGTTTGTATAGCCATAGCCTGCCTTTCGCAAGAATGATAAATGCTATTGGTTGGACGAGGGATTGGAGGTGGAGGCTGCGAGAAAATTCAGCTGTCTAGAAAGAACAAGGGGCGGCCCCAGCCGCCCCTTCGGCAGGCGCAAGCCACCCTCAGCGGTTTACCTCGATTTGATTTACAACCTGCTGCACGTTTGGGACATTGGACGCCAGGCGCTCGGCTTCAGCTTTCTGAGCCGAACTTTTCACGCTGCCTTTAAGCGTCAGCACTCCATTCTTTACGTCGTAATGAATGGACTGCTTGTTCAGGTGCTTTGAAATCAAAGCAGCCTTGTAGTTGTTTTCGATCCCGTCGTCCAGGTTCGAGTTCATTGCCTTGGCGTCGGACTCGTTTCCAACCGGCTGGACGCTGATCTCATTGGCAATGGTACGCTCGGGCGCCGCCGATTTGGCAACGTCGCCGGCTTTGTTCTTTGCCTCATCCGAATGCAGCGTGCCGGTGAGCGTGACGGTGTTCTTGTCCGCGTCGTCGGAAACGCGAACGTCCTTCAGATCGGCTTGCTGGAGCGCGTTCCGGACGTTGTCAGCCTGTGAATTGTTGTTACGAGTCTGGCTGCAGCCTCCAAGCCCGAGCACAACCGCCAGCAGTGGGATAGCTATGGCAAATCTGGTCCTCATCTTTGTTACCTCGCATGAAATGGATTTGTGGAGCGCAACGTCAAACAGCGCGGGGCCCGCGAATGAAATGCAGGACCAGCGAAATCAGCGCGACCACCAAAAGAATGTGGATTAACGCGCCGGTGACGTGCAGTACGCCCCAGCCCAGAATCCAGGCGAGTAGAAGAACTACAAACAGAATCGTGAAAATACTCATGTTTCAGCCTCCTTCAGGATCAGCGGGAGGGTTGCTCCCGAAGTCGACCGATACGATGGCCGGAGCACTCGCATGGATGGCCGCTTCTAAGGCGGATATCCATTGCGGAAGATTCGGGAATAAGGAGGATGAGCCGAGAACTTCAGGGTTGACCGCAGTCGATATTAGACCGACTTGGGTGCTGGGGCTTACGACACTTGGATTTGTGTTCAAGCCAGGACATTGTCGAATGTTTCAACCCAGAGCGTTTCGTCCTCTTTAAGAACCCCAAACTCCAGCCATCGTGGAACGCTTGAAGTATCGCTGTAGATAGGTCGCGAAAAGCAGAATGTGCCAGGATGGTCCTGGCAATATCTCTCCATTTGACGATACGTTTTTCCCTGCAATGACCATCCTCGATTGAGTTTGCGGTCTTGGGAAAACACATTCATATCCAGTCCGCCGCCGATGCAGTGAGCGATGAAGTGTCCTTTGTCGCGAGTCGCGCCGACCAATTCCCCGGTCTCGCCCAGCCAGCCACGCATTCGGCTGCCATCTCGCTGTTCCTGTGGGAGAACCGAAACGCCGAACACCGCGACTACTCTATCCTCCACCGTCTGGTCGTACGCGACCTCGCCTGCGGCTTCGAGTTCCGAGTAAATATCAAAAATGTACTCGAAGGTGCGAGCTGGAAATCGTACGATATTTGTAGGTCGGCCGACAGCGGAGACATATAATTCTCTCCAGTTGAAGGGGAGATGCTTGTGCAAGTATGCGGCAAGATTGTTTGGACTTTCGAACCGGCCCTCATCTAACAAAGCTGCGTAGTCCAAAACGTGTTGACGCGGGAATGTCATTGAATTCAACTCGTCGCCACACCATCATCTTGCCACTGAGTGCCGCAGACGCTGCATGTCCATTTGTACTTGCGAGAGGGGCCATCGGTTGAAGCGACCTCCTCGTCGAAGACTATGTCCTTCGCTCGGCACTTGGGGCAGCGGACATCAACTTCCTCGTCCCAATGCCCCTTCTCGGACTCCGGCACATCCTTCGGCTCATAATACTCGAGCGCCTTCCATCCCCAGGGGACGCCGATCTGCATGATCTTGACGTCCACGCCGGTGGCGAAATTGGAAGTCACGGCATCAACTCCGGTTGCGTTCTCCGCACCCAGGTAGAAAGGGATGCTCGCCACGTCAAGTAGATGCTGTACCTGCAGCGCGTCGCGCAGGCTCCAGACGGTGAGAATTTGGACGAGCCTGCGGTCTTCCGCGTAGGGATCGGCGGCGACTTCGTCGTGGCTTTGGTCTTGCCCTGATGTAGGGACAGCCGTCCTCGGCTGTCCAGTCGAGCGAAGCTCAACGTTTTGGTTCGGAGCATCTGGGAATGGGCGTGACGCGCTTCTTCCGAAAGTCGGCAATCGGGGATTCACGTCCTCCATCTTGAGCCTGCGTGCGGAGAGCTCCATTGCCAGAATCTGCTGGGCAATCTCGGTGAGATGGTTACGTTCGCCCGCAATTTTTAGCAACTCACCATCCGTCATGCGCCGGTAATGATCGGAGAGGCGGAGCCACTCGCCGGGGTGGTCGATGAGGGCCATGAGATTGAACTCGGAATACCCTACATCTCGCGAGTTCCAGGGGCAAGGGACAAGAGTTGTTGATTGCAATGTGTGATTCGGTTTTGAAACGGTGCGGCTTACAGGCGCACGTGCTACAAAGGCCGCACTTATCGGCACGGCTGAAGCCGTGCCCTGATACAAACCTTTGCGCCCCTATACGAGCCTTCTTGAGTCATATTCGCAACCTGCTGCCGAGTCACCAGCTGTCTCAAAACCAGCGACTCCGTCCTGTTGACCATGCTTTGCTCCGCCATTTAAGATTCGCTGCTTCTTCTTTGCAGGCGGATTCTGCAAGGCCAACTCACACGGCAGTTCCCTACCCCAGGAGGCGCGGTGAAATTCTGGCGATATGGTTGTGCTCTGGTCCTCTTAACTACTCTGTACTTAGCCCCGACCTCTAATTCGCAAAATTCCTCGAGCACTTCCAACAGCGGCACTAAGCCAGAGGCGGTCTACGTGCGCGGGGCGAAGATTTATCCCGTGAGCGGTGGACCGATTGAGCACGGAGTGCTGATCATTCGTGGAGGAAAGATCGAAGCCGTAGGTCCGGAAAACGCGCTCTCGGTGCCTAAGACCGCGCACGTGATTGATGCGAAAGGCAAGGTCATCATTCCCGGCATCGTGGATTCACATTCGCATATCGGAGGCAGTTCGCGGCCGGCAGTCCCCGCAAATGCGGACATCAACGAAGGCACCGGCCCCATCCAGCCTGGATTACGTGTAATGGACTCGATCTATCCGGCCGATCCTGGCATTCACATGGCACTGGCCGGCGGAATCACGACCGCGAACATCATGCCGGGGAGCGGAAACGTAATCGGCGGCCAGACGGTGTATGTGAAGCTGCGCGGCAAAACCATTGAAGAGATGCTGATTCCTGGGACGCTTGGCGGCCTGAAGATGGCCAATGGAGAAAACCCGAAGCATTATGGCGCGGAAAATCAGGCGCCGATGACGCGCATGGAAGTGGCGGCGCTGGCGCGAAAAGAATTCATCAAAGCGCAGGACTACAAGCGCAAATGGGATGAGTACAACAGCAAAGCCCCCTCTGGAGATAAGGACGCGAAGCCTCCGGAGCGAGATCTGGATCTTGAGCCGCTGGTGCAGGTGCTCGAAGGCAAGCGTATCGTGCAGCACCACACGCATCGCGCAGATGACATCATGACCGTGCTGCGGCTTGCGGACGAATTTCATTTCCGTGTGGTGATTCATCACGGCACGGAGTCGTACAAAGTTGCTGACGAACTCGCCAAGCGCAAGATTCCCGTCACGCTGACAATTACCGATTCTCCTGGCGGGAAGCTCGAAGCCACCGGGGTGGATCTCGAGGCGGCCGCGATTCTCGACAAAGCCGGTGTAAAGGTTGCGGTCAACACGGATGACTTTATTAATAGCTCGCGGTTTCTGCTACGTGAAGCGGCGCTCACGATTCGTGGAGGACTGAGCCAAGAGGCGGCGCTTCGGGCGCTGACCATCAATCCCGCTGCAATGCTCGATCTGCAGGACCGCGTGGGATCACTGGAACGCGGCAAGGATGCGGACTTCGTCGTGCTCTCGGGCGAGCCGTTCAGTGTGTATACGAAAGTGCTTGAGACCTGGATCGAGGGCGAGAAGGTCTTCGACCGCAGCAATGCCCTGGATTTGCGCTACCAAACCGGAGGATTTCAAGTTGTGAATAGATATCCGAAGCTGCTGCCGGCGCCGGCGGGAGGTGCGCAATGAAGATGGTACGCGCTTCCCTGCTCGCAATGCTTCTTTCGGGATGTTCTTTTGCGCAGAAGATCGCTATCGTGGCCGACAAGCTTTACACCTCCGGCGGCGACCATCAGGACGGCAAGCCCGGGGTGGTGCTGATTGAAGATGGCAAGATTGCCGGCGTAGTCGCAGGTTCGAAAGCCCCGGATGGCTACGATGAGATGCACGCGACGTATGTTACTCCGGGGCTTATTGATGCCAAAACCACGGCGGGAATCTCCGGCGAGTACAACATTCCTGCCGATCAGGACCAAGACGAGGCCACCGATCCGAACACAGCGGACGTTCGCGCCTTCGACAGCTTCAATCCATCGGAACGGCTGATCGAATACATCAACAGCTATGGCGTGACCACGATTCAGGTTGCGCCGGGGCTTTCGAACCCGATTGCCGGGCAGGCGGCAATCTTCAAGACACGCGGGGAGAAATCTCCGGGCATGACAGCCGAACAAATGGCGCTCAAGCCGGTTTCCGCGTTGGTGTTTGATCTAGGCGAGTCTCCTAAGGCGGTGTACGGCGGGCGGAAGAAGCCCCCGGCGACGCGCATGATGATCGCCGAGATCATTCGCAAAGCCTTCAACGACGCGCAGGCGTACACCAAAAAATGGGATGACTGGAACAAGTCGGAAAAGAAGGATCCAACAAAACAGCCTGCGCGCGAGTTGAAGGCCGAAATTTTCTCCCGCGTGCTGAAGGGCGAGGTGCCGGCCATCTTTAACGCGTATCGCGAGGACGATATTGTGACCGCGCTTCGTATCGCAAAGGAGTTTGGGATCAAGCCGATTATCAGCTCCGCGACCGAGGGTTACCTTGCGCGCGATGTCATTAAGAATTCTGGTGCGCAGGTGCTCGCCGGTCCGACGCTGGAGCGGATTGCAGGCCTTGAAACCATGAACGCGACAGTCGAGAATGCTGCTCTGCTCGAGGATGTCGGCATCCCCGTCGCGCTCATGACCGGATACGAGAGCTATGTCCCCAAGAACCGCGTTCTGCTGCTCGAAGCCGGAGTGGCGGCGGCGAATGGACTTGGTTTCGAACGAACACTGCGCTCGTCGACAATTGAGGCAGCAAAACTTCTTGGAATTTCAGACCGCGTGGGTTCGCTCGAAAAGGGCAAAGACGCGGACGTCGTTCTTTACGATGGCGATCCGTTCGAGTACACAAGCCACGTCACGGCGGTGCTGGTGGATGGGAAGGTGACGTATCAGAAAAAGTAAATGTTAAGGACTACGAGGAGAGCGGCACCCTCGATCTCCCGTTAGTCTGCTCCTTCACTTAAGGCCAAATCATTCACGCAACGCAGTCGCAACTGAATT
>Ga0075425_100004056_pt1 | contig 15031 bp, 6 predicted proteins | sample SoiMethybrSBSTD4_FD_75300 | JGI IMG/M metagenome (GOLD analysis project Ga0075425, IMG submission 75300) | Bulk soil microbial communities from a Populus tree surrounding site in Tennessee, USA - Soil MetaG P. TD hybrid SBSTD4 | ecosystem: Environmental > Terrestrial > Soil > Tree plantation...
GACGATCTGAGGCGGCATCTCGCGGGCCGGCCCGTGCGGGCGCGGGCGGACACGTTCGGGTACCGCCTGGGAAAGTTCGTCCGGCGGCAGAGGGTCGCGGTCGCGGCCGCTGTTCTGATCCTTCTGACGCTGATCGGGGGCCTGGCTGCGACGCGCTGGCAGGCCCGGCGTGCCGAGGCCAACGCGAAAACGGCCGCGGCGGCGGCGCGGCGAGCCGAGGGCGTCAAGGAGTTCCTGATCGGCCTCTTCGAGATCGCCGACCCGGAGCAGACCGGAGGACAGGTCTCGGCGAAGGAGATTCTCGACCAGGCAGGACGGCGGCTTCAGACGGAGCTCTCTCGCGAGCCCGACGTGCAGGCCGATCTCCTGGAGGCGGTGGCCCGCATCGACCGCAGCCTCGGACGCCTCGACACCGCGGAGGAGCTCGCGACGCGCTCGCTCTCGATCCGCGAGACGGGCCTTCCGTCGGCGGACTCGAGTGCGCGCGCCCGAGGACTCGCGACGCTCGGTGCCGTGAACATGTCCAAGGGCAAGCTCGACGAGGCCGAGAAGCAGCTCGCCGGGGCCCTTGCGGTCCTCGAGAAGACCGAGCCGCCCGACAGCCTCGCGACGGCCCGCGCGCGCAGCGATTACGCGCAGGTCCTTTTCTGGAAGGGTCAGTCGGAGAAGGCCGAGGCGCTCGAGCGGCGCGTTTACGAGACGTACCGGCGCGTCGCCGGCGATGACGACGTGCAGACGGCGATCCACCTTCGCAACCTTTGCGTGCTCCTCGACGAGCTGGACCGGCTCGACGAGGCGGAGAAGACCTGCCGCGACTCGCAGGCCGTCCTCGTCCGGCGGCTCGGATCGGAACACGTCAACGTCGCACAGAGCGACCTGAACCTCGCGGAGCTGCTCAAGCGGCGCGGGAACGCGGCCGAGGCCGAGAAGCTCTATCGTCACGCCCTCGACGTCCGCCGGAGCGGCCTGGGGCCGAACCATCAGGCGGTCGGCCAGAGCCTGCAGCTCATCGGCCTCTTCTACCTGGAGCAGGGACGGCTCGACGAGTCGGAAAAGGCCTACGGCGAGGCGCTCGCCCTCTGGCGGGCGATCGACCCGAAGCACTTCGAAGTCGGCAAGTGCATGAACGGGCTCGCGCTGATCGCCGCGCGGCACGGCCGGCATGCCGAGGCAGAGAAGACGATGGAGGAAGTCGAGGCTCTCTTCCGCCAGGTCCTCGGCGAGAAGCACTCGTTCACGTGGCAGATCCGCGGCAACCGCGCGGTGCAGATCGCGCTGCAGGGGAGGCTCGAGCAAGCCGAGGCTCTTCAGCGCGAGGTCGTCGCGAAGCTCGAGGAGATCAACGGCAAGGACAGCGGCGAGGCGGTCGAGGCGCGCTCGCGCCTGGGCGAGACGCTCCGCAAACGGGGGCGCGCCGCCGAGGCTCTCCCTATGCACCGCGACTCGCTCGCCGCGCTCGAGAGAATCGAGGGGACGGGGAGCGCCGGCACGGCGGTCGAGCGCTTCCAGGTTGCCTCGGATCTCATCGCGCTCGGCCGTCCGGAGGACCGGGCAGAGGCGGCGCGACTGCTCGACCTCTCGCTTGCGACGATGGAGAAGCAGTCCCCGCCGCACGCGCGCGCCGCCGATGCGCGCGCGGCGCGAGCCTCGCTGAACTAGCGCCCGAGGGCCTCGCTGCCGGGCGTGAGACTCAGCAGAATCCCGTTGGCGAGGTTTGGGGTCGCGTTCGCGCCGACGAGATTGGCCTGGATCTGGGCGCCGTCACTGTCCTGGAGGAATCAGGAGAGGCCAAACGTCTTGACCAGGAACACCGCCATCTGTCCGCGCGTCACGCTCGCCGACGGGCAGTAGTTCCCGTTCCCGCAGCCGCCGGTGATGTTCTCGGCGGCGAGACGCTCGATCCAGTCGGCGAAGGCCGAGGGACAGTTCACGTCGAGGAAAGCGCCGACGCACGCGGGAGGAAGGTAGCTTTGCGCGTGCTCGGACTTCAGCAGGAAGACCGCCATCTGGTCGCGGCGCACCGGGCTCGCCGGGCAGTAGTTGCCGCCGCCGCAGCCGCCCGTGATGCCTTCGGCGGCGAGCGCCTCGATCCAGGCCGCGGCGAACGCGTTTGCCGGCACGTCCGCGAAGACAGTCCCCGTCGCCTCCGGCGGAGACCAGGCCGGTCCGTGCTCGGCGCGCAGAAGGAAGACCGCCATCTGCGCGCGGGTGACCGAAGCGGCGGGGCAGAAGTTGCCCGACCCGCAGCCGGCGGTCACCCCGCTGCGGAAGAGCGTTTCGATGTAATCGTGGAAGGGATGCGCCTGAGCCACATCGGCGAAGTCCGACAGCCAGCCGTCGGCGATCCGTCCGAACGCACCCGTCGCCGGATCGGTGACGACCACGTCGTTGAGCGTTCCCGGCGGCAGCGACGGAGTCGTGAAGGAGATCTGGCCACCGGCAACGGAGACGGCGCCGGCGGCCTTCAATCCGACGATGAGCGTGGCGTCCGCGGGAGACCCGGGCGCGGAAGCCGTCTCGTCCGTGCCTCCGCCGGCGGGGCCCGATGTTGGCGACAGGTTGGACAGCGAGAGCGCGGGATCGCCGACGCCGACGCGGCCGATCTTCTTCTTCTTGAACTCCGAGAACCAGAGGTTGCCGTCGGTGCCGGCGGCGATTCCGTAAGGCCCGCTGTCGGCGGTGGGGATCAGGTACTCCTTCAGGACGCCGGCCGTCGTGACCCGTCCGATCCGGTTGTTGTCGAACTCGGCGAACCAGAGGTTGCCGTCGGGGCCGCTGACGATGCGGAAGACGCGCGTGGCGACCGGCAGCGGGAATTCGGTGATCGTACCGGACGGAGTGATGCGGCCGATGTTGTGACCGTTGTTCTCGGAAAACCAGAGGTTGCCATCGGCTCCCGCTGCGATGCCCTCGGGAAACGCGTTGACGGTCGGGATCGGAAAGTCGTCGAAATCCCCGGCGGGACTCATCCGGCCGATCTTGTTCTTGCCGTACTCGCTGAACCAGAGATCGCCGTCGGAACCCGCCGCGATGGCCAGGGCCGACGCGCCGGCGGTCGCGATGGGAAGCTCGGTGATCGCTCCCGCCGTCGTGATGCGGCCGATCTTGTTGCCGTTGAACTCCGTGAACCACAGCGCGCCGTCGGGGCCGGGAGAGATGCCGTTGGGACCGCTGGCGGCGGTCGGAACGGGATATTCGGTGAAGCCGCCTTGCGTTGTGACGCGGCCGATCTTGTTGCTCGAGTTCTCCGTGAACCAGAGTGCGCCGTCCGGTCCCGCGCACAGGCCCTCCGGATCCGGGCTGGCGGTGGGGATCGTGAATCCCGTGAAGTCTCCCGCCGGGGTCATGCGCCAGATCTTGCCGACGAGATCCGCGAACCAGACGTTGCCGTCCGGTCCCCATTCCACGTCCTCTGGCAGCGTGGTTCCGGGAATCGGATACTCGGCGTCGATCTGCGGCGGAGCCGGCCCGCCGATCACGAACTGCCCGATCTTGGAGGACTTGAACTCGACGAACCAGGGATTCGCATCCGGGCCGAACGCGATGCCGTAGGAGCCGCAGTCCACCGTCGGAATGAGGAACTCGGTGAGGACGCCGGCAGTGGTCATGCGTCCGATCTTGTTGTTGTCGAACTCGGTGAACCAGAGGTTGCCGTCCGATCCGGCGGTGATTATGAAGACGCGGCCGGGATCCGGCAGCGGGAACTCGGTGACGACGCCGGACGGCGTGATGCGCCCAATCTTCTGGCCCTGATTCTCGGAAAACCAGACGTTGCCGTCGGGACCGGCAGTGATTCCCTCGGGAAAGGCGCCGGCGGTCGTCACGGGAAAGTCGGCGAAATCGCCCGCGGTGCTCATCCGGCCGATCTTGTTCTTGCCGTATTCGGCGAACCAGAGGTTGCCGTCGGGTCCGGAGGCGATCGAGTGCGGCGCCGCGCTGGCGGTCGCGATCGGAAACTCGGTGATCACGCCGGCCGTCGTGATGCGCCCGATCTTGTTGCCCTGACTCTCGGTGAACCACAGGTTGCCGTCCGGGCCGGCTGTGATGCCGTAGGGAGCGCTGGTGGCCGTCGGGATCGGAAACTCGGCGAAGACGCCGCCGGTCGTGATGCGTCCGATCTTGTTGCCGGAGTACTCCGTGAACCAGAGGTTGCCGTCGGGTCCCGCCACGATGCTCTGCGGAAATGCGCCTGCCGTCGGAATCGGAAACTCGGTGAGCACGCCCGCCGGCGTCATCCGCCCGATCTTTCCGACCTCCTCGGTGAACCAGAGATTTCCGTCCGAACCGGCGGCGATCTCCAGCGCCAGCCCCGTGCTGCCGATCGGGAACTCGTTGATCTGCTGGGCTCGTGCCACGACGGTCGCACCGAGGCAGAGCACGAGGACGATGCAAAGGCGCACACGACCGGCCCGGCGGTTGCCGCTGAGAGCGTTCATTGTTCGAGGAGCCTCGATTATAAACCGGGCTCCGGCGGGCCGCCTACGGCAGGCGGTGCTGGTCACGGTGAAAGTCGCTCCAGTCGCGGCGGCGCTCACGCAAAGGACGAGAACGACCTGTAGGGCTCGGTTCATGACTCCTCGGGTTATTGCAGTCCGAACGTCTTGGTAATGAACACCGCCATCTGGCCGCGTGTGCTGGTTCCGTCGGGGCAGTACAGAGGCGGCGAGATCGAGCAGCCTCCCGTGATCTGTTCGGCCGACAGCTGCTCGATGAAATCCACCGCCGCTCCGCCCGGGCAGGGCACGTCGTCGAAGATGCCCGTGCAACCCGGAGGCACGTAACTCGAGCCGTGCTCGCTCTTGAGAAGGAAGACGGCCATCTGCCGCCGCGTGACGAAATTGTCGGGACAGAAGTTGCCGCCGCCGCACCCGGTCGTCACGCCCTCGGCCGCGAGCGCTTCGATCCAGGGCGCGAAATTCGATGGACAGGGCACGTCGGGGAACACGCCCGCACACGGCGGAGGCGTGTAACAGAGTCCATGCTTGGCCTTCATAAGGAAAACGGCCATCTGCTGCCGCTTGGTTCCGAGACCGACGCCGTAGTTGCCGTTTCCGACGCCGACCGTGATGGCGTTGCGGACCAGCGTCGTTACTTGGGTGTAGAACTGCTGGCCCCCGGGCACGTCCAGGAAATCGGCGATCCAGCCGTTGGGGAGGGTGCCCTTGCTGCCGTCGGTGTTCGTAACGACGATGTCATTGAGACTTCCGGGCAGCAGGGACGGCGTCGTCATGGTGATCGTGTTGTAGTTGGAAACGTTGACGTTCGTCGCGGCAACGCCGCCGACTTTGACCGTCGCCCCGTCGAGAAAGTGAAAGCCGGCGAGCGTCGTCGAAACGCCGGCGGGATTGCCGGATGGCGGCGTCGCCGTCAGGACGAAACGCTGCGAAAACTCCGAGGTGTTGCCGTCGGGATCCGTCGCCGTGGCCGTCACTTTCTCTCCCGCCGCAAGGACGACTCCCGAGAGGACCGCGTGGATCGTGGCATTGCCGCTGCCGTTCGTGGTCACATTCGTAGTGCCGATATACGTCCGTCCCTGAAGGAAGTCCTGCGGGCGCCCGACGCAGCCGTCGTTCGAGTAGAAGTCGATGGCGAACTGGGTGTTCGCAGTGCTGTTCAGGAATCCGTCGATCGTCGTGTTGCCGCCCGCGGAGACGGCCGACGACAGCAGCGGAAAGTTCTGGTTGAGATTGGGGCCGTTGTCGGCGTCCCCGAGGTCGTTCGGCGTCAGCCCACCCTGGCCAAAGCCGCCCTGGTTGCCGAGATCGATCCCCAGCGTCGAGGTGAAATTGGCGCCGTGGGCGGTGCCGTTGCCGTAGATCGAGTTGCCTCGGATCGGGTTGGAGAACACGTTGATGGTGCTGTAGATGACGAGCACGCCGGCGCCTTCGTTGAAGGCGACGACGTTTCCATCGCCGGCGCCGATTCCGCCCACCTGGACGTTCCGGCCCTGGACCAGGATGCCGTAGTAGTGGGTACCGAGGTCGATCGTCCCGGTCACGTCCGTACCGACCCAGTTGTGAAGGACGGTCTGGCCGGGCATCGTGTCGTTGGAGTCTCCGATCTGCATGCCGGAGTTCTGGCCGCCGACCACGTTGTCCCGAATCGTTGCGCCCGGCGTTTCCCCCTGGACGCCGATTCCCAGGAGGGCGGTGCCTCCGAACACGGCGGCTCCCGACTTGTCGGTTCCGACGAGATTGCCCTGGACGAGCGCATTCGCTCCGTGGGAGATCGTGACGCCGGATTGGGCGTTTCCGGAGATCAGGTTGCGATCGGCCGGCACCGGCCCACCCACGTTGACGCTGGCGGTGAACTGGGAGTCGACTCCGCGGATGTTGTGCGGATCCGGCACCGCTGTACCCGCGGCATCCGTGCCGATGAAGCAGCCCTTCACCGCGCCGCCCGTCCCGGCGAAGAAGAACGAGATTCCGTAGTCCCAGCCGCCGTTGACGACCAGGCCGCGGACGGTGGATCCATCGGCTCCCGTGCTGAACTGGAGTCCGACCGCGTGTATGGCTCCCGACAGCACGACCTTGAGCACCGTGTTGAGCGCGCCCTGGGCGTTGGTGTTGACCAGGGAGCCCGGCTGCGTGTATCCGTCGATGAGGACGGGGCTGGTGACTGTCGGCAGCTGCGTTGCCGGCGTGATCGTGCAGACGCCGCCGCCGTCGCAACCCGCGCCGGTCACGCTAAAGGCGATCGTGTCGAGACCGGCGGCGGCATTGGCGTCGGTGATCGCCTGCCTCAGCGACCCGGCGCCGGTGTCGTTCGTGTTGGTGACGGTGAATGTCGCTGCCGAGCCGATGGCCGAAAGCGACAGTAAGAGAGCCGACACGACAGTCTTGTTCATGCGAGTTCCCTTTTTAAAAATGAATCTACGGAAGTTTGAACGTTTTTGTAATGAACACCGCCATCTGGCCCCGCGTGTTGTTGTCAGCCGGACAATAGTTTCCGCCGCCGCATCCGCCGGTAATCTGCTCGGCGGCGAGCTGCTCGATCCAGTCGGCAAAGAGCGACGGACAGGGAACGTCGGGGAAATCTCCGTTGCAGGCGGGCGGAACGTAGCTCGAACCGTGCTCGGCTTTCAGCAGGAAGACGGCCATCTGATCCCGCCGAACCGGATTCTGCGGGCAATAGTTTCCGCCGCCGCAGCCACCCGTGATCCCTTCCGTCGCGAGAGCTTCGATCCAGTTGGCGAAGGTCGAGGGACACGGCACGTCGGGAAAGGTCCCCACGCAGGGCGGAGGGGTGTAGCAGAGGCCGTGCTTGCCCTTCAGGAGGAAGACCGCCATCTGCTGGCGCAGCGTCGACTGGTCCACGCCGTAGAGTCCGTTTCCGATTCCCGCCGTGATCGCATTGGAGACGAGGGTCGTGACGAACGAATAGAACTGGTTGGCCGGCGGCACATCAACGAAATCGGCCACCCAACCCTTCTCGAGAGTGCCGGTTACCCCCTCCGGGATCGTGACCGTAACGTCGTAGGCCGCGCCCGCCGTGAGCGCAGGCGTCGTCGCGGCGATGTGGTTGAAATCGTTGACCACGATGTTCGTGGCGGGCTGACCCCCGATGGTCACGGTGGCGGGTCCCTCGAAGTCCGTGCCCGCGATCGCGACGCCGGTGCCTCCCGCCGCCGGGCCGGACGCCGGGGTGATCGAGAACGGGAGCCTTTGCGAGAACTCGGACGTATTTCCAGCCGGATCCGTTGCGGTCATGCTGATGCGCTCTCCGGGAGCGATCGACACTGGAAGCGTCGTGTCGATCGGGCCTTCGCCGAAGCCATCCGTCGTCACCGTATCGGACCCGAGATACGTCCGGCCTTCCAGAAAGTCCTTCGGGAACCGGACGCAGGCGCCGTTGGAGAAGAAGTCGACGGTGTAGACGGTGGACGCGGAGGAGTGGAGGACTCCCTGGACGCGCGTGCCGCCCGCCGGGGCCGCGAGCGGCGTCACCGTCGCGAGGACCGGATAGTTCTGGAGATTGTTCTGCCCCGTGTCGCCGTCTCCCTCGTCGTTGGGCGTCACGCCGTCGCCCCCGAGGTCGATTCCGAGGCCTTTGTTGTCGTGGATCGAATTGGCGCGGATGGCGTTGACATTTCCGCCCTCGATCCAGATGCCGCCCTGGATCGTCGCGCCGTTGTACGCGATGACGTTGCCTTCTCCGGCTCCCGTGCCGCCGATCACGAGGCTGCTGGCGTTCACGTGCAGGCCCCAGGCTCCATTGGGAAGCGGGTTGGTCCCCGAAACATCGGTCCCGATCTTGTTGCCCTGGACGACTCCGCCGTCATTCGGCAGACCGGAGTTGTAGTCCACGCCGTCTCCGGTGTTGCCCGAGATGACGTTGTCGATCACGTCGTTGCCACCCGTGTTGACGCGGATGCCCGCGCCGTTCGGCAGCGGCAGCGTGCCCGTCAGGTCGGTGCCCATGAAGTTGTTCCGGACGACGATGTCGGTGACCTGGAAGCCCGAGAACGAATTCGACACGCTGATACCGAAGAAGCTGTTCCCGGAAATGACGTTGCCCGCTCCGGCCGCCGCGCCGCCGATCGCGACGTTGGTGACCTGAAAGCAGAGTCCGACACCGGTCTGGTTGCCGGCCGGTGAACCGGCGGGCCTCTCGGTTCCATTGGCGGCGGGACCGATGAAACTCCCCTGGATGGTGTGCCCCGAACCGCCGCCAAACCAGCATCCGAATCCGATCTGGGCCCCGGAGTTTCCCGAGATGACGTTGCGCTGAGCCGGGAGCGTGCCTCCGATCTGGACGATGCCGGAGCCGTTGTCGATCTCGATCCCGAAGTTGTTCGGCTGTGCCGTCATTCCCGTCGAATCGGTGCCGAGGAAGCAGCCGGTGACCGTCCCGGAGGCGCTGTTGACCTGGATCGCGGCGCCCGGCGCCCGATTGATGACGAGACCGTCGATGGTGAAGTCGGCTGTCGCTGCGATGCGAAACACCCCGGCCTGGATGCCGCCGCCCGAGTTGGTTCCGTCGATCTCGATGAGGTGGACCGAGTTGTCCGGCAAGCCGGGCCCGTTGGTGTTCGCGCTCGAACCGGGCTGCGTGAAACCGCGGATCTCGAAATCGTCCGTGATGTCGGGAAGCGGCGTCGCGAGGACGATCGTGTGGACGCCGCTGCCCGGGATGTTGAACTCGATCGTGTCCGCGACGCCGGGCGTGGCATTGGCGTTGGTGATCGCCTGCCGCAGGGATCCGGCGCCCGAGTCGTTCGTGTTCGTGACGGTGTAGGTGGCGGCGGAAAGAACGGAAGCGAAGGCGAAAGCCGAGGCAGCTGCGACTCCCGGGGTACGGATAGACCTCACGATCCACCTCCCTGACGGTGCGCGAAGTCTATCCCTGCCGAGGCCAGGGCCGGGGAAAACGTCTTTGGAGAGTTATTGGAGCTGAAAAGCCTTGACGATGAACACCGCCATCTGGCCGCGCGTGTTGTTGTTGCCGGGGCAGTAGTTGCCACCGCCGCATCCACCGGTGATGTTCTCGGCGGCGAGCTGCTCGATCCAGTCGGCGAACGTCGAAGGGCAGGGCACGTCTCCGAAAATGCCGGCGCAATCGGGCGGGACGTAGTTGGAGCCGTGCTCGCCCTTCAGCAGGAAGACGGCCATCTGGTCGCGGCGAACGGGATTGGTCGGACAGAAGTTGCCGCTGCCGCATCCTCCCGTGATCTGTTCGGCGGCCATCTGCTCGATCCAGGCGGCGAACGTGGAAGGGCAGGGCACGTCGGCGAAGACGCCGGCGCAGGGAGGCGGCGTGTAACAGATCCCGTGCTTGGCCTTGAGAATGAAGACCGCCATCTGCTGCCGCAGCGTCGGCTCGTCCACGCCATAGAGCCCGTTGCCGATTCCTGCGGTGATCGCGTTGGACACCAGCGTCGTGACGTAGATGTAGAAGCCGTTGGAGGAAGGCACGTCGATGAAATCCGCGACCCAGGCCTTCGGCAGCGTTCCGGTCGAGGCGTCGGTGTTCGTCACGACGAGGTCATAGGCGGCTCCGGGGGCGAGCGCCGGCGTCTTCGCCGAGATCGAATGGTCGTTCGTCACGACCACGTCCGTCGCCGGCTGCCCTCCGAGAGAGACGCTGGCGCCCGCGGCGAAGTCGGTTCCCGTGATCGTGATCGCCGTGCCCGCGGCCGGCGAGCCGGAAGCCGGAACCATCGAGAACGGCAGGCGCTGGGAGAACTCCGACGTGTTGCCCGCGGGATCGGTTGCGGTCGCCGAAACCCGTTCCCCGGCGGCGATCGCGGCCGGGACGACGACGTCGAAGGCCCCGTTTCCACTTCCGTCGGTCGTGACCTGACCCGAGCCGAGATAGGTCCGTCCCTCCACGAAGCTCCTCGGGAAGCGCGCGCACTCCGCGTTCGAATAGAAGTCGAGCGTGTAGAGCACGGATGGCTTCGAATGCAGGACGCCCTGAATCTCGGTCGTGCCCGCGCCTGGAGTGGCCGAGGTGACGTTGGGGAAATTCTGGAATCCGTCCGCGTCCAGAGGATCGTTGTGCGTCGGAACCAGGTCGTTGGCGAGATCGAGGCCCAGGCCGTTGAATCCGAGACTGAAACCGTTGTTGTCCACGGAGTTGCCGCGGACGGTGACCGCGGAGGGAACACCGGTCCAGTGCACCCAGATTCCGACATAGCCGTTGTTGAAGATCGTGTTTCCTTCGCCCGCAGCGGTTCCGCCGATCGTGATGGTTCCCCCTTCCGCGTCCACGCCGTAGCTCAAGTTTCCAAGAGCATGGGCTCCCGATTCGTCCGTTCCGATGAAATTGCCCTGGACGGTCGCGGTGGCCGTGAACAACGTCGTGACGAGGAGTCCAACGCCCGTGTTTCCGGAGATCACGTTGCCCGCGTTGGCTGCGGAGCCGCCGAGGATCAGGCTCGCGCCCGGGCCGAATGCGCTTGCGGCAACTCCGTTCGCGTTGGGAACGGCGGCGGTCGCGGCGGCATTGGTGCCGATCAGGTTTCCCTGAATGACGAGCGAACCCGTGCTGAATCTCAGGTTGACGCTGACTCCCGTGTTGGCGTTCCCCGAGATGAGATTGCGGTCGGCGAGGGCCGTTCCCCCGATCGTGATGTTGCCGGTGTAGTCGAAAAATATGCCGTAGACCAGGTTCGGCCACGCCGTTTGCCCGTCGGCATGGACGCCGATGAAACAGCCGATGATCTTGGCATTGGCGCTCAAGTCGATGACGGCGTTCCGGCTGATCCCGTTCTGGAAACCTCCGCCGATTACGAGGCCGCGGATCGTCACGTTCGCGGCGTCGATGGTCAGGGCGTCGGCTCCGAAGTTCGCTCCGGACAGCGCGATCTTTAGGACGGCGTTGGTGCCGTTCGCGGCGGTGTTCACGGCGGCACCCGGCTGGGTGTAGCCGTCGATCGTGACCGCGTCCGTGAACGTCGGAAGGGCCGAGAGGGGAGCGATCGTGCAGACGCCCCCGCCGTCGCACCCGGGATCCGAGCCCGGGATGTTGAAGTGGATCGCGTCGGCGCCGGCGTTGCCGTTGGCGTCGGTGATCGCCTGGCGGAGCGACCCCGCACCGGAGTCGTTGGTGTTCGTGACGGTGTAGGTGGTGGCTCCGAGCGGAGCGGCGGCGAGAAGCATCGCGAGCGTGAGTCCGCGGCCTTGTCTCACGGGGTCCTCCCTTTGCCGGGAATCTAGGAGGAGGTCCGGCGGCGCGGAATAGCATGACCATGCGGTCGTCGGGGACTCGCGAGGACGAGAAGGGGTTTTCGTGGGACCAGGGGCGGGCCCGCGGTCTCTATTCGATGAGCCCTCGCCGCAGGGCGGTGCTCACAGCCTCCGACTTCGAATGGACCTGAAGCTTGTCGTAGACGCGGCGCACGTGATCGCGGATCGTGTTGATCGAAACGCCGAGCCGATCCGCGCAGGCCTGGTAGCTGTGGCCCTCCGCCAGACGTTTCAGCAACTCTCTTTCCTGATCCGTCAGCGAGGATTCGGGACGCGAAGGGGCGGCGCTGCGCCGGAAGTGCTCGACCATCCGGCGGGCGATCTCGGGTGACAGCGGCGAGCCGCCGTCCTGCGCCTGCCGGACGGCCTGGGCGATCTGCGCCGGCGGCGTCTTCTTCAGGAGATACCCGCTCGCGCCGTTGCGGATCGAGGCGAAGATCTTCTCCTCGTCCTCGAAGATCGTGAGCATCAGGATGCACGTGTCGGGGAAACGTTCCTTCAGAACCGCGACGCCCTCCACCCCCGACATTCCGGGAAGGTGGATGTCGAGGAGCAGGACATCGCAGGGCGCATGCTCGAGCGCCGGAAGGGCCTGCTCGACCGAAGGGTAGGTCCCGACGCACCGAAGTCCGTCCGAACGATCGAGGATCGCGCCGAGCCCTTCGCGGATCAGGCGTTTGTCTTCGACGAGGGCCACGCGGATCGAGTCGGGCGCGGGCATGGACGTCATCGCATCCTGCTTCGATCGGAGACCGGCGGCAACCGCATCTTCATGCGGAGGAGACCCCCGCGGGACGGTCCAGAGGCACGCGCACGAGGATCCGGGTACCCGCGGCCGGCGCGGAGTCCACGCGGAAAAATCCGCCGAGACCGGCGGCGCGGGCCTCCATGTTTGCGAGCCCGTGGCCTCCGCCGTTGGGGGACGTCCCGATCCCCGAGCCGTCGTCCACGATTTCCAGAGAGACATCGCGGGGCCCCGGAACGACCCGCAGCGACGCATTGCGGCACGCCGAGTGCCGCGCGACGTTCGTCAGCGCCTCTTTGACGATCAGAAAGACCTGCCGCCGCGTTTCGGGATCCAAAGTTCTTCCTTCGAAGTCCGGAGGAACATCGAGCGTCCAACGGATGCCTCGGCTTTCCAGCGTGTTGGCCGCGAACTGGCGAATGCGGGCCACGAGGCTTGCGACGTCGTCGCGGCGCGGATCCGTGGACCATACGATGTCGCTCATGGAGTCGACCAGGCGGCGCGCCGTGTCGCCGATCTCCCGCAGCGCCGGATCGCGCGGCTCGGGCCGGCCGTTTCCGTTGCCGGCAAGCTCGCTCAGGATCGCGATCTCGGAAAGCCCGGAGCCGACGTCGTCATGGAGGTCCCGCGCCACGCGCGACCGCACGCGCTCGATGGCGAGGGCGTTTCGCAGACGGACCCGGTGGAGCGCGAACGCCGCGGCGCCGGCGGCGAGGAAGAGTCCCGCGAGGACCTCGGGACGCTTCCAGAAGGAAGGGTCGACGCCGAATCGGACCTCGGCCTCATCGGTGCCGATCGATCCGTCGTTGGAAACGGAACGGACGCGGAAGCGGTAGGTGCCGGCCGGCAGACGGGCGTAGACGACCGAGGGCTGCGCGGTGGCGGCGCTCCAGTTCCGGTCGAGCCCGTCCATCCGGTATTCGTAGCGAGGCCGTCCCCCCGCGGCGAAGTCGAGTGCGACGAAGTCGATCTGGACCGAAACGGGCTCGGCGACGCGCCCGGGGAACGCGACACCGCTGGCTCCGATGTCGGAGAGAGGCTGCCGCACGCCGTTGACGAGGGCGCGCATGATGCGGACGGGAGGGGGCGCTTTGGACGCTTCGGCGACGGGTGAGAGCCGCGACAGACCCTCGAAGGAGCCAAACCACAGATTTCCGTCGCGATCCAGCAGGGACGACTGGACGACGCCGTGGGCAAGTCCGTCATCCGACGTGAAGTGCTGGACGTTGCCGGTCGACGGCTCGATGCGATCCAGCCATTTCTCGGTTCCCACGTAGATCCGACCGAAGCGATCCTGCGTGATCGAGGACACGCTCGGGCTCGAGAGGCCCTCCGACAGGCCGAACTTCGCAAAGCGCGGAGTCGGATCGGCCGGACGGTCGATCCGCGCGAGGCCGTCGCTGCTGCTTCCGATCCAGAGGCGCCCCTGCCGGTCGCAGAAGAGCGACCGGATCGATCCGGCCAGCAGTCCGTCGCCGCGATCGAACCAGGCCATCTTTCCGTCGCGAAAGCGCGCGAGCCCGCCGCCGCGAAAGCCGACCCAGACGGAGCCTCCGGGGTCCTCGGCGAACGCCATGGGCTCCCGCTCCGGGACGCCGTCAGCGGCGCGGAAGGTCTGAAACGTGTCCGAGGCGCGACTCCATCGCGCGAGATTGCCCTGGCGGGCGCCGCCGTTGAAGCCCAGCCAGAGATCTCCGCTTCGGTCCTCGTAGGCGCGGTAGAGACCGTCGTCGGGCAGCCCGTTCCGCATCGTGTAGATGCGGATGGCCGCCGTGGCGTCGATTTTCTCGAACGGAACGGCTGGAAACCGGAAGAGACCCGAGAGCGTCGGCACCCACCATTCGCCACGGTGGTCACGGAACGTCAGCTGCGACCATCCCCAGCCGAGCTTCGTGCCGGAGGGAAGTTGCGGTCGCCGGCTGGAGAAGCGCCTCCCGTCGAAGCATTGCAGATAGCCGTCCTCGTATTGATCGGCTCTCTGCGCGTTGGCGAAGGCGCAGACCTGACCATCGCGGTCTTCGAACAACGACACGATTCGAAGACTCGTCAAACCGTCGCGTTCGTCGAATCGCTGGAAACCATTGCGCGCGAGACGCTGGAGTCCGGCGTCGTCGCTGCCGATCCAGAGATCCCCGTCACGGTCCTCCTCAATCGACCAGATGCCGAGTCCCGAAATGCCTTCCGCCCGCCCGTAGCTTCGCACCTCCGAGCGGTCGCGCGAGATCTGGGATATGCCTCCGAAGCAGCTCACCCACAGGACGCCGTCGGACGTTTCGAAGAGGCCTGTCACATGATTGCCGGCGAGGCCGTCTTTCGTCGTGATGTGCCGGACCACACGAGACTGCGAGCCGGCGCCCCCAAGCTCGAAGAGGCCGTCGTAGTGCGTTCCAATCCATAGCGAGCCACGGCGGTCTCGAAGGATGCAGCGCACGGCGCTCGGAGCGCCGTGGGAGTCGGCGATGCGCTGGATCCGACCGTCCGGGTATCGCCGAAATAGTCCCGCCTCGGAGCCCGCGAGAAGCGTGCCGTCGACGTCGGCCGCCAGTGAGCTCACGGCGGTTCCGTAGGGAACGCCCGCGGCCAGGAGCACGCGCTC
>Ga0075425_100004058_pt1 | contig 15026 bp, 12 predicted proteins | sample SoiMethybrSBSTD4_FD_75300 | JGI IMG/M metagenome (GOLD analysis project Ga0075425, IMG submission 75300) | Bulk soil microbial communities from a Populus tree surrounding site in Tennessee, USA - Soil MetaG P. TD hybrid SBSTD4 | ecosystem: Environmental > Terrestrial > Soil > Tree plantation...
AGGGACAGGAACACGGCGATGAAGATCAGCGCCGTCGAGCCGGTATTGAGCAGCCCGAAATAGACGAAGCCGAAGATGCCGACGGTGACGGCGCCGATCATGTACATCTTCTTGCGGCCGATCTGATCCGACAAGTGCCCGAACAGCGGGATCGACACGAAGGACAGGATCGACGCCGCCAGCACGGCGATCAGCAGGAAGTCGCGCGACACCTTCAGGGTCCCGGTGCCATAGGCGAAGATGAAGGCGGTGAAGATGTAGAATGGCGCCTGCTCGGCCATGCGGGCGAAAGCGCTGAGCAGGATATCCTTGGGATAGCGCTTGATCACCTCGAGCAGTGGCGTGCGCTCGACCTTGTTCTCGGCCACCAGCTTGGCGAAGGTCGGCGTCTCCAGGATGCCGAGGCGGATCCACAGGCCGACCGCCACCAGCACGATGCTGAGCAGGAATGGCACGCGCCAGCCCCAGGTGAGGAACTGGTCGCCCGACAGGTGGCTCGATGCCAACACCGCGAGGTTGGCGAGGAACAGCCCGCAGGGCACGCCGAACTGCGGCCACGAGGCGACGAAGCCGCGCGAGCTGTGCGAGCGCGACCATTCCATCGACAAGAGGACCGAGCCGCCCCACTCGCCGCCGACGCCGACGCCTTGCACAAAGCGCAGGACGGTCAGGATGATGGCGCCCCAAATGCCGATGCTATCATAGGTGGGCACCAGCGCCACCAGGAACGTGGCGATGCCCATGAGCATGAGGGTGGCGATCAGCGTCGCCTTGCGGCCGATGCGGTCACCGTAGTGGCCGAAGATGGCCGCCCCGACCGGGCGCGCCACGAAGCCGACCGCGTAAATGCTAAAGGCCTCCAGTGTCCCGACCAGAGGGTCGGAATGCGGGAAGAACAGCTTGGCAAACACCAGGCCGGTGACCGTGCTGTAGAGAAAGAAGTCGTACCACTCGATGGCGGTGCCGACCGTGCTTGCAACGACAGCGCGCCGCAGCTGGACGCGATGCTCGTCGTCGGACAGGTGCGATGGGGAAAAATCGATTGCCGTCATGGACGTTCCTCCAGTGCCTTGCCGCGCCTGGAAGTGACGCCGGATCGTGAGCCGCCCGGTGATCGGTGCGCGGCCGAGGCTTCAAGCTTTGGCGCCATGACTACGATCAGCGGCCATCCTGGTTCCCCGGATGCCGGGAACGTGAGTTCCGCAGTGCCGCGAAATATGCGGGGGGCGGTTGATTGCTCAGCCCAGGCCGTTACATTGCGCCCGGAGCGGCACCGCGCCGGCGACACGCAAAGACATACTGCAATCGTGCCGGCCATGTGGTAAATGCCTTGGCGAATCACGCATTTGTCGAGGGATTGTCACACTTCGGCCCAGCTTTTTTGCGGGCCTCGGGCCTTGGGTGAACCGTCAGGGAACAGGGGCTTCATGCCTACCATCGCATTGGTCGACGACGACCGGAACATCCTGACCTCGGTTTCGATCGCGCTCGAGGCCGAAGGCTACCGGATCATGACGTACACGGATGGTGCCTCCGCGTTGGACGGATTCAAGACCTCGCCGCCCGACCTTGCCATCCTCGATATCAAGATGCCGCGCATGGACGGCATGGAGACGTTGCGCCGGCTGCGGCAGAAGTCGGACATGCCGGTGATCTTCCTCACCTCCAAGGACGAGGAGATCGACGAGCTGTTCGGGCTCAAGATGGGCGCCGACGACTTCATCCGCAAACCGTTCTCGCAACGCCTGCTGGTCGAGCGGGTGAAAGCGGTGTTGCGGCGCGCGATCCCGAAGGATGCCACCGCCGTCAAGGAAGTCGACGCCAAGGTGCTCGAGCGCGGACTGCTGCGCATGGACCCGGAGCGCCACACCTGCACGTGGAAGGCCGATCCCGTGACGCTCACGGTCACCGAATTCCTGATCCTGCAGGCGCTGGCGAGCCGGCCCGGTGTGGTCAAGAGTCGCAATGCCCTCATGGACGCCGCCTATGACGACCAGGTCTATGTGGATGACCGTACCATCGACAGCCACATCAAGCGGCTGCGCAAGAAGTTCAAGGCGGTCGACGACAGCTTCGACATGATCGAGACGCTGTACGGCGTTGGCTATCGCTTCAAGGAAGCGTGAGCGCCGGGCCTATGACACGACGGGGCCTGTTGCGATAAGTTACCGTCCGGGGTTCGCCCGCATCCTCGCGGCGCCCGCCTGGCAACGCCTGTCGGGCGCTGCCAGGCGAGGAGCAAGGACGCACGTGCTCGATCGAACCTACCCAGCGGACGCCAAGCAGGTCGCGGCTGAACGCCCGGCCGAACACCTGGAGCGTCCGGGAGAAGCGACGGCGCCGCCCGAGCGCACCGGCGTCCGCGGGTGGCTGCGCAGTATCTGGCAGTTCTTCGACGCGCTCACGTTCTCCAGCCTGACCCGCCGCATCCTGTCGCTCAACGTGGCCGGGCTGGTGGCGCTGGTGATCGGCATTCTCTACCTGTCGCAGTTCCGCGCCGGCCTGATCGATGCGCGCATCCAGACCCTGCTCACCCAAGGCGAGATCATCGCCGGCGCCATCGCCACGTCGGCGACGGTCGAGACCGACTCTTCCATCACCATCGATCCGGAGCGGCTGCTCGAGCTGCAGACCGGCGAGAGCTACGGCCCCGAGGATTACCTGTCGCTCGAGTTTCCCATCAACCCCGAACGGGTGGCGCCGGTGCTGCGCCGCCTGGTGTCGCCGACCCAGACCCGCGCCCGCATCTACGACCGCGACGGCGTGATGTTGCTCGACAGCCGCAATCTCTACGGCCGCGGCGACGTACTGCGCTTCGACCTGCCGGCCCCGACCACGGAACGGCCGGGCTGGATCCGGCGCAACTTGATCAAGCTGCGGCGTTGGATGCAGAAGGGCGATCTGCCGCTCTATCGCGAGCTCGGGCCGGAGAACGGTAAAGGTTATCCCGAGGTGGCGGAGGCGCTCGCCGGCCAGAAGGCCAGCCGCGTACGCGTCAACGACCGCGGCGAAGTCATCGTGTCCGTGGCGGTGCCGGTGCAGCGGTTCCGCGCCGTGCGCGGTGCGCTGCTGTTGTCGACCCAGGGCGGCGATATCGACCAAGCGGTGGAGGCCGAGCGGCTGCAGATCGTCACCGTGTTCCTCATCCTGCTCGGCGTGATGGTGGTGCTGTCGATGCTGCTGGCGCGCACCATCGCGGAGCCGGTGAAACGACTCGCCGAGAGCGCCGAGCGCGTGCGCCGGCGCATCCGTTCGCGCATCGAGATCCCGGATTTCACCCACCGGCGCGACGAGATCGGACATCTCTCCGGCACGCTGCGTGACATGACCAACGCGCTATACAGCCGCATCGAGGCGATCGAAAGCTTTGCCGCCGACGTCGCGCACGAGCTGAAAAATCCGCTCACCTCGCTGCGCTCGGCGGTGGAGACCCTGCCGCGGGCGCGCTCCGACGAGAGCCGGGGACGGCTGCTCGCCGTGATCCAGCACGACGTCAAGCGGCTCGATCGCCTGATCTCCGACATTTCCGATGCGAGCCGGCTCGATGCCGAGCTGCAGCGCCAGGAGGTCGGCCCTGTCGATGTGGCAAAACTCCTCAACACGCTGGTCACGGTGGCCAACGAGGTGCGCCGCGACCAGGTCCGCGCGTCGCTCCGGTTCGAGGGCGGCACGCCCAGCGACTTCATGGTCGCGGGCCATGATTCCCGCCTCGGTCAGGTGATCGACAACCTGATCGACAATGCCCGCTCGTTCTCGCCGGTGGGCGGCACCGTACGGGTGATCTGCCGGCGGCTGCGCAACCAGGTCGAGATCACGGTGGACGACGACGGCCCCGGCATCCGCCCCGACGCGCTGGAAAAAATCTTCGAGCGCTTTTACACCGATCGGCCCGAGCAGGGTTTTGGCCAGAACTCCGGTCTCGGCCTGTCCATCTCCAAACAGATCGTCGAGGCGCATGGCGGCCGCATCTGGGCCGAAAATCGCGTCAGCGCCAACGGCACGGACGTGCTGGGCGCGCGGTTCATCCTGCGCCTTCCGGCGACGTAGCGGCAGGTAATGGCCAGCGATGTGATCTCCGGCGGGGCGGCCGCCACCATCCACGCTTCCGTCGTGCTGATCGGCGCCAAGGCCGCGCTTATCCGTGGGCCAACCGGCAGCGGCAAGTCGCGCTTGGCGCTGGCGCTGGTCGAAGCCGGACGCTGCGGCGTCATTCCGTTCGCCCGGCTGGTGGCCGATGACCGCGCCTATGTTGCGCCCGTCCATGGCCGGCTGCTGGTGCGGCCGGCGGAAAAGCTCGCCGGCCTCATCGAGATCCGCGGCCTCGGCTTGCAGCGGCTGCCATTCGAGCCAATCGCCGTCGTCGGGCTCGTGGTCGATCTCGATGCCGACGACGCGGAACGCTTGCCGTCCGCCGCCACGCGCACCACCACGATCGATGGCATCGCGCTGCCGCGGCTTGGGGTCGCACCCGGTCAGGATGCCTTAACCCGCGTGCTCGCCATCGCGACTACAACCATGAGGGAGAGCTGTGGGACGAGGCCGTTGGCGCCTATATAAGGGAAGGACAGGGGGAATGCGAAAGATGGGCCAGTTCCACTTATGGTTATGGGTGCGTTGACGGGTCGCCGCTGCCCTGGGAAGAACCGGTATTGCTGCGGTGCAACACCAGTCATAAATCGGTCAAGAAGCCCTTGCGCAGGGACCTTGGATGGCCATCATTGTGGCCCTTTCGTGCGGCGCAACGTAAGCGCCGACCGGAGTATTTGATGATCGGCGTGGTACTCGTCACCCACGGGCGGCTCGCGTGCGAGTTCCGAGCCGCGCTGGAACATGTCGTGGGTCCACAGGCCCAGTTCGAGGTCGTGACGATCGGGCCCGACGACAATGTCGAGCAGCGGCGCAGCGATATCATTGCGGCGATCAAGCGGGTCGACAGCGGTGACGGTGTCGCCATCCTGACCGACATGTTCGGCGGCACGCCGTCCAACCTCGCCATCTCGTGCATGAGCAACCCGAAGGTCGAGGTGCTCGCCGGCATCAATCTGCCGATGCTCATCAAGCTCGCCAAGGTGCGCATGTGCGCGGGCTTAAGCGATGCCGTCGCCAAGGCCCAGGAGGCCGGGCGCAAGTACGTGACGATCGCCAGCCAGGTCCTCGCCGGCAAGTAACCCGGCTTCCCCCGTCACAACACGGTTGCGCCGCGATGAGTCGCGGGGCTTGATGGCGCCCGCATGAGCGAACCGCACCAGGGCGACGACGGGCCAGCCGACGACGACCCGTCGGCGGGCAACGACCCGTCGGCGGGCAATGATCCGCAGGACGAGCCACTGGCCGAGGATGCCCTCGTACGGGTGCTCGACATCATCAACCAGAAGGGCCTGCACGCCCGCGCGTCGGCCAAGTTCGTGCAGACGGTGGAGAAATTCAACGCCGAGGTGCGGGTGACGCGCGGCGGCGAGCGCGTCGGCGGCACGTCGATCATGGGCCTCATGATGCTCGGCGCGGCGCCCGGCACCTCGATCACGGTCGAGGCGTTTGGGCCGCAGGCGGCCGAAGTCCTGGACGCGCTCGAGGCCCTGCTGGCGGATCGATTTGGCGAGGAGGAGTGAGGCGCCCAATTGCATCGATGCGTAGGGGCGCCCCTCGTGGGCGCCCTCTTCGTTGAGGCGAGGGCAGCCACAAGGGCTGCCCCTACGCGGCTGCGCTTTACGCCGCCGACTTGAACACCAGCTGCGCCGCGACCTTCAGGTCCCGGACGAACTCCTGGTACTTCGCGCGCTTGTCGGCTTCGTCCTCGATGCGCAGCAAGGCCGATGGGTGGATAGTGACCACCAGGCGCGAGCCGTCATGCAGGTCGATGGGCTCGCCGCGCACCTTGGTGATGGTGACGACGCGGCCGAGCAGGCTGCGCGCCGCGGTGGCGCCGAGCGCCACCACGATCTCCGGCTTGACGATCAGGCGCTCGAGGTCATTCCACCGCTTGCAGCGCTCGATCTCGTACGCGTTCGGCCGCTTGTGCAGGCGGCGCTTGCCGCGCATCTCGTATTTGAAGTGCTTCACCGCATTGGTGACGAAGGTCTCGTTGCGCGGGATGCCGGCATCTTCCAGCGCCTGGTCGAGAATGCGCCCGGCGGGCCCGACGAAGGGCTTTCCGGCGAGGTCTTCCTTGTCGCCCGGCTGCTCGCCCACCAGCATGAATTTGGCGTGGGACGGCCCCTCCCCGGGCACGACCTGGGTCGCGTCCTTGTACAGGGGACAGCGCGTGCACTCGGCTTCGGCCGCGCGCAGTTGGGCAAGGGTCCTGATGGCGGGGGGAATTTTTTCGGTCATGGTTGTGGCTCGCTGCACGGAATCAACGCCGGCCGCCGCATCCGGGTCCGTGGAGACTGCCGTCCGCCGCAACGGTGGTCTCAGACGATATAAACAAATCTTTATATCGTGATTGCCTCAGGATCGAAGCCCTGGTATAGGCACGGTCCGGCGTGCCGGCGTCGCGGCACGGCCTCGAAACCCTCCAAGCCAGGATCAGCAATGACCGCCGTCAAGAAGACCGCCAAAGCCGCGCGCGCCACCGACTATGTCGTCAAGGACATCGGCCTCGCCGAGTGGGGGCGCAAGGAGATCTCCATCGCCGAGACCGAGATGCCGGGCCTAATGGCGACGCGGGAGGAGTTCGGCCCTGAGCAGCCGCTGCGCGGCGCCCGCATCTGCGGCTCGCTGCACATGACGATCCAGACCGCGGTGCTGATCGAGACGCTCACGGCGCTCGGCGCCGACGTGCGCTGGGCCTCGTGCAACATCTATTCGACCCAGGATCACGCCGCAGCCGCGATCGCGGCCGGCGGCACGCCGGTGTTCGCCGTCAAGGGCGAGACCCTGGAGGATTATTGGGACTACACGCACCGCATCTTCGAGTGGCACGACGGCGGCACGCCCAACATGATCCTCGACGACGGCGGCGACGCCACCCTCCTGGTCCATCTCGGCTCGCAGGCGGAGCAGAATCCCTCCGTGCTCAACCACCCGACCAACGAGGAGGAGGAAGTCCTGTTCGCGGCCATCAAAAGGCGCCTCAAGGACAAGCCCGGCTGGTACTCGGCGCTGGGCAAGAACATCAAAGGCGTCACCGAGGAGACGACCACCGGCGTGCATCGCCTCTACCAGATGGAACGCGACGGAAAACTCCTGTTCCCGGCGATCAACGTCAACGACAGCGTGACCAAATCCAAGTTCGACAATCTCTATGGCTGCCGCGAGAGCCTGGTCGACGGCATCCGCCGCGGCACCGACGTTATGATGGCCGGCAAGGTCGCCATGGTGGCGGGCTACGGCGACGTGGGCAAAGGTTCGGCCGCCTCGTTGCGCCAGGCCGGCTGCCGGGTGCTCGTCTCCGAGATCGACCCGATCTGCGCCCTGCAGGCCGCCATGGACGGCTACGAGGTCACCACCATGGAGGACGCGGCACCGCGCTCCGACATCTTCGTCACGGCGACCGGCAACGTGGACGTGATCACGCTCGAGCACATGCGGCGCATGAAGGATCGCGCCATCGTGTGCAACATCGGCCACTTCGATTCCGAGATCCAGGTCGCGGCGCTGCGCAATTTCAAATGGAACAACATCAAGCCGCAGGTGGACGAGATCGAGTTTCCCAACGGCAACCGCATCATCCTGCTGTCGGAAGGCCGGCTGGTGAACCTCGGCAACGCCATGGGGCATCCGAGCTTCGTCATGTCGTCGTCCTTCACCAACCAGACGCTGGCGCAGATCGAACTGTGGACCAACCCGGGCAAGTACGAGCGCCGCGTCTACACGCTGCCGAAGCAGCTGGACGAGAAGGTCGCCCGCCTGCACCTGGCCAAGATCGGCGTCAAGCTCACGCGCCTCAACGAGAAGCAGTCGACCTATATTGGCGTTCCGGTCGAGGGTCCGTTCAAGCCCGATCATTACCGGTATTGATGGCCCCGCGCAGTTGTAGGGTGGGCAACGGCGCGTAATCTCGGCGTTGATGGTGGGCAAATTCGCCAGCGCGCCGTTGCCCACCATCAAAGCAGCGACAGGCGAACTTGCCCACCCTACAGCGCCGAGGGAAATGGTCCGCCAAGGCGCTGGAAAAAACCTACGACGCGATCGTCATCGGAGCCGGTCACCACGGACTCATTCTCGGCTCGTATCTCGCCAAGGCCGGCCTCGACGGGCTTCTGGCCGAGCGGCGGCTGACCTATGACGGGGGTTTAAGCACGCGCGAGGTGACGCTGCCGGGCTTCTACCACTCTATTCGATCAATCATTTCCATATCAGCGAGACGCCCTGGTTGGCAGCCGCGATCGGCTTGACCGAAAACAATCATCACTGTACTATTCATGTATGAATAAACGCCGAACACGAATCCGCCAGAGTAGCCGGGGCGAGGACGAGCGCCAGCTGATGTTTTCCCTCATCAATGTCGGGCATGCCGTCGAGCAGAGCCTGGAAACGGCTTTGGCGCGAGTTGGACTGTCGCTGGCAAAGTTCGGCGCGCTGACGCATCTCGTGGAAGCAGGCGAGCCGCTCAGTTTAAGCGAATGCGCCAAGAAAATGACTTGCGTGCGCTCCAACATTACTCAGCTCGTGGACCGGCTCGAGGCGGACGGGCTGGTCCGGCGTCTTAAGGATCCGCAGGATCGCCGGACCGTGAGGGCCGCCGTGACGCGGCTCGGCCTCGAACGTCAGACCGCAGGCGCAAAGGAAGTGGCGAAGGTGCAGGCCGAACTTTTGAAGACGCTCGGCGGCATCAATCAAGGCGCGCTCCGCCGCGCCCTGTCAGCGATCACCTAGAGATTTTTGGCCAAAAGGTGCATGTATGAAAAATACAGTCGAGAACGCAGATGGCTGAGCTATTCGGAAGCAACAGAGCTTCCGATAACCGATCATCGGCACGCACGGGAAGAATTGGTGCGGTCACAGACGAACTGGACAGATCGAGAGGAGAACGCATCCATGTTCATCGTCCTTCTCAATTTTTCAGACAACAAAAGCCGGGCCGGCGAATTCATGGAGGGGCACAGGGACTGGCTCAAACGCGGCTTTGATGACGGCGTGTTCTTGTTGGCCGGCAGTGTGCACCCCAACCGCGGCGGCGGGATCGTCGCCCACAATACGTCACTGCCGGCCCTGCACAGCAGAGTTAATAACGATCCGTTTGTGGTTGAGAACGTGGTCACGGCTGAGATCCTTGAAATCACGCCGTCGAAAGCAGATGCGCGGCTGGAATTCTTGCTCACTTAGCAGCGTGACGATGTTCCGGATCAAAATGCGCGCCAGGAGGGCCGGATGAAGATTTGCCGCGCGTCCGCGATATTGATCAGCATGCCGTCGCGCCGATCGCGTGATCGGCGGCTTTGGCGGATCCACGTGCCTCTCAAGTCCGATACAGGGAGGGTCGACATATGAGCGTGACGATCGCCGGGCCGGACGGCAAATCGCGCTGCCGATGGTCTGGTGCCGCCCCGGAATTTCTCGCCTATCACGACACCGAGTGGGGCTTCCCGGTCGACAGCGACCGGCGCTTGTTCGAGAAATTGAGTCTGGAGGGCTTTCAGTCCGGACTGAGCTGGCGCACGATCCTTGCCAAGCGGGAGAATTTCCGCGCCGCCTTCCATGATTTCGATTTCGACAGGATCGCGCGCTTCACCGAGCGCGACGTCGCGCGCCTGCTCAAGGACGAAGGCATCGTCCGCCACCGCGGCAAGATCGAGGCCGTCATCAACAATGCGCGGCAGGCTCGCGAGCTCGTCAAACGCGAAGGTTCATTAGCAGCCTTTATTTGGCGTTACGAACCGCACGCGAAGCAACACGCCAAGCCGCAAACCGCATCGACCTCGGCGGAGGCGATTGCCCTGTCGGAAGACCTGAAGAAGCTGGGTTGGAAATTTGTCGGGCCCACAACCGTGTATGCGTTCATGCAGGCGATGGGCCTGATCAATGATCATGCGGAAGACTGCGTGATCAGAGGCAAGGTCGAGCGCGAGCGCAGGAGCTTTAGGCGTCCGGAGTCGTTACGTCCTTAAGGCTTGTTCTTCGTCGGGCCGGAAGGCGCCGGGCTCTGGGTGCGGAAAGCCGTGCCGTTCTTGGCTTGCTCGAGGCCGAGATTGAACAGCTCGGTCATCTGCTTCTGATCGAACGCGGTCTGCGCCGGCTGGCGGAACGTTGAGTCCACATAGGCAACGTTGAGCTCGGTGCCGTTGCGCTTGGCGGCGGCCGCCAGCAGCGCCAGCTCGGCCTGGGCGCCCGTCTTCACGGCGGCCGAGATGGTGCGGCCGAGAATGAAGATCTTCTCCGATCCGGTGACCGCGAATTCCGGCACCAGCTTGCTGTGCAGGATGACGAAAATCTGGCTGATCGGCAGCGGCTCGCTGGGCTCGACCAGCCACAGCGGCGGCGCCACGAAGAACGGGCCGAACACGCCGCCGTCGGCGTGCATTTCCTGGAATTTCTGGCCGTTCGCCTCGGCGTCGATATAGACCGGCGGGAAAATGCCGGGAATGGCCGACGCCGCCAGCAGGATTTGGCGGAACAGTTTTAGGGCGGCTTCGCCTTTAGCCGCGTCAGCGCCGAGCGCCGCAATGGCGCCCATGTTCCAGATCACCGGGCGCTCGGAATCGAGGTCGGCCGTCACGACGAATAAGCGCCGTCCCTTGTTGTGCTCGGCCGCAATGTCGGCGAGCAGCTCAGGCGTCACGCGCTTGGTCAACTGCTCCGTGAGCGGCCATGTGTCGACCAGACTGTCGGGACGCACCGCGTCCTCGAACACGTCGGCGGACGTGAGCGTGAGAAAGCTGTCGCGCAGCTTGTCATCGTATTTCTGGCCCAGGAACGCGTAGGGCGCCATGACGGCGCCGATGCTCACGCCGGTCACCACCGAGTAGTCCGGACGCTTGCCGCTCTGCGACAGCCCGACCAGGACACCGGCCCCATAGGCACCGGTTGAGCCTCCGCTCGACAGAACGAGCCATGGTCCGCGCTGGCGCGGCAGCGCCTCGGCGAAGGCACCGAATGAATCCGCCCAGAAGCGCACGCCCGGCAGGCCGGGAATGACGGCGGCTGCGGCGTCCTGCTCGGTATAGGGCGTGCGCTCGACCGGCGTCGGCTTTTTCGGCTGTTGTGCTGCCGCCGGCGCCGCCGGCTTTTTCTTGCCCGGCTTGCGCGCCCTGCGGGCGGTAGAATGTTCATCGCACGCAACGCTGACTCCGCACGGCGTCAGGTGGGTACCGCCGCCTGTCTGCGCCAGCAACGGCGCGGTCGCGAGGGCGGCAATGCAGGCGGTGGCGACGAGCAAGAAACGTGAGCGCTTCATGGGCTCCTCTGGTGGCAATCCGCCTGTCCCGCAACGGCAGCTAATCCAGCCCGACCGGCAAATGCAATATGCGCATGGGCGGAATCAATAACGGCAGACTATGACAGGATGAGGTGGGCGCCGCGGGTTTCCTGGCGGCGGACCGCCGCCACGTTGGCGCGCGACGGCGGCGTTCCGGCCGCCTCCTCGTCGGTCCCGAGCGGCGCGGCGGCCGGGTCACTGGCGGGAGTCTTATCACCGGTATGACCGCTGTCGATATCGTGCCGCAACTGCTCCGTCGTGGCGGAATTCACCTACTGCCGTCGTGGCGCCGTCATGTCTCCTTCATGCTTCGCTCGCGAATCATGTGGGCCAACGGCGGGCGTGCAGGATCGTTCCTTATCCTCGGCGGTGCGCCACTGTGCTTGCCGCCATCGGACCAGGAATGCTATTGCGCGCGCATGACGGCCGCCCCAATCGACAATATCCGCAACTTCGCCATCGTCGCGCACATCGATCACGGCAAGTCGACGCTGGCCGACCGGCTGATCCAGCTCACCGGCGGCCTGTCGGAGCGCGAGATGGTCGAGCAGGTGCTCGATTCCATGGACATCGAGCGCGAGCGCGGCATCACCATCAAGGCGCAGACCGTGCGCCTGAACTATCGCGCGCGCAACGGCCACGACTATGTGCTCAACCTGATCGACACGCCCGGCCACGTCGACTTCGCCTATGAGGTGAACCGGTCGCTCGCCGCGTGCGAAGGCTCGCTCCTGGTGGTGGATGCCAGCCAGGGTGTCGAGGCGCAGACGCTGGCCAACGTCTACCAGGCGCTCGACAACGGCCACGAGATCGTGCCGGTGCTCAATAAGGTCGACCTGCCGGCGGCCGAACCGGAAAAGGTCAAGCAGCAGATCGAGGACGTGATCGGGCTCGACGCTTCCGACGCGATCAAAATCTCGGCCAAGACCGGCGAGAACGTGCCCGAGGTGCTCGAGGCGATCGTGCATCGCCTGCCGCCGCCCAAGGGCGACCGCGGCGCGACCCTCAAGGCGCTGCTGGTCGACAGCTGGTACGACGTCTATCTCGGCGTGGTGGTGCTGCTGCGCATCGTCGACGGCACGCTCAAGAAAAACCAGCGCATCCGCATGATGGGCACCGGCGCGGCTTACGATGTCGATCGCGTCGGCGTGTTCACGCCCAAGATGCAGGATCGTGACGAGCTCGGGCCGGGCGAGATCGGCTTCATCACGGCCTCCATCAAGGAAGTGGCCGACACCCGCGTCGGCGATACCATCACGGACGACCGCAAGCCGACCGACACGCCTCTGCCCGGCTTCCGCCCGGCGCAGCCGGTGGTGTTCTGCGGCCTGTTCCCAGTGGACGCCGCCGACTTCGAAGCGCTGCGCGCCGCCATCGCCAAGCTGCGCCTCAACGACGCGAGCTTCACCTACGAGATGGAGACGAGCGCCGCGCTCGGCTTCGGCTTCCGCTGCGGCTTCCTCGGGCTCCTGCACCTGGAAATCATCCAGGAGCGGCTGACGCGCGAGTTCGACCTCGACCTCATCGCCACGGCGCCGTCGGTCATCTACAAAATCACGCTCACCAATGGCAGCGAGATCGAGATCCATAATCCGGTCGACATGCCGGACCCGGTGAAGGTGCGCGAGATTCACGAGCCGTGGATCCAGGCGACGATTCTTACGCCCGACGAGTATCTCGGCTCGATCCTGAAACTGTGCCAGGACCGGCGCGGCATCCAGGTCGACCTCAATTACGTCGGCAACCGCGCCATGGTGAAATACGACCTGCCGCTCAACGAGGTGGTGTTCGATTTCTACGACCGGCTGAAATCCGTCTCCAAGGGCTACGCGTCGTTCGACTATCACCTCACCGACTATCGCGAGGCCGACCTGGTCAAGATGCAGATCCTGGTCAACGGCGAGCCGGTCGATGCGCTGTCCATGCTGGTGCACCGGACACGGGCAGAGGCGCGCGGGCGCGCCATGGTGGAGAAGCTCAAAGAGCTGATCCCGCCGCACATGTTTCAGATCCCGATCCAGGCGGCGATCGGCGGCAAGGTGATCGCGCGCGAGACCGTGCGCGCCTTCCGCAAGGACGTTACGGCAAAGTGCTACGGCGGCGACGCCACGCGCAAGCGCAAGCTGCTGGAGAAGCAGAAGGAAGGCAAGAAGCGCATGCGCCAGTTCGGCAAGGTGGACATTCCGCAGGAGGCGTTCATCGCGGCGCTGAAAGTGGACGTGTAGGGGCGTTCGCGCGGACGGGCGGCCGCCCATCCGCGCCGGGTCGGCTTGGGGGGATCACATTCGAACCTCGGAACAGTGGTGGCGCTGGGCAGTCGCGTTCGTCGGCGTGTCCGTTGCGTTCGCGCTGGGTTTCGTGTTCGTCGGCAATTATCCGCTGCAGGAGAACTGGCACCAGCGCTTTCTGGCGCCGGCGCTGAACTACGCCTGCACCGGACATTTCGGGCCGTTGCGCCTGCCCGAGAACGCGCCGGCCGAGGACGTGGCGGCCGTGCAGCAGGCCGACGCATTCCTCTACGTCGGCAGTCCGCAGTTCTCCTGTACGTCGTTTCCCCGACACGCGCTCGCAACCTCGGTGTTCGACGGGATCCCCACCAGCAATGTCGAGCAGCCGCACTATCTGATGCTGGCTTACGGGATGTTGTGGCGCTGGCTCGGCCCCAACTGGTGGGTGTCGCAGTACGTGATCGCGGCGCTCGTCGCCATCTCGTTCCTGCTGCTCTATGTGTGCACGTGGCGGTTCATGCCGCCGCTCCTCGCCGCCGGCGTGATCCTGCTGTTCCTGTCGAGCCCGGTGTTCATCAGGAACGTCCTGAGCCCGCGTGACGCCTTGAAGTTCCCGTTTGTGGTCGGCATCACGGCCCTGTTGGTCGGCTACGCCACTGTGCCGCGCCGACGTCTCCCCTTCCTCGCGTTCGCGGCCGGGCTCGGCCTCCTGATCGGAGTGGGCTCAGGATTTCGCTCCGACGTGACGCTGTTCCTGCTCCCGGCCGTCTTCGTCGTTGCGGTTCTCGGGCAGCTGCGGCTGGAGGGAGCCAAGCTCTCGCGCGCCCGGCAGGTACTGGCCAATGTCGGTGTGCGCGGCGGTGCGGTCGGCGCTCTTCTCGTCACCTTCGCAGCAGGGGCGTGGCTGCCGCTGCTTAACGACTACTATCTCAACGAGCACAATCGCAACGTTCCATATCATGCACTCGCTGCCGGAATGTACGGCCTCACCAACTACGATCTGGTGCAGAGCCATGACACCTGGAACGGCATGTACATGTTCCGCAACTCGTACAACAACGATATGGCGATCGGGATGCGGGTGCTGGAATATGCGGCCCGACGCTACGGCGATGAGACCGTGAAGTTCGGGCAGGAACGCTACTGGACCTATGCGAGGCGTTACTATCTCGATGTCATCAGCCACATTCCGGCCGACATGATCTCCGGCATGGTCGGCGCCTTCGTCAATCTGATGACGGTGCCGGCAAGCACTCAGCGGTTGATCCTGTTCGACGGGAGCCGGCCCTGGGCCGATACCTATTCGTTCGCAAGCGAGACGTGGTTCTTCGATCTCTTCGTGCGCCCGATGGATTGGCTGTATTGGTCGTGGCGGTACTGTCCCGAACCCGTGATGCTCGTGCTCAATCTGATAACGGCTTACGTATTTTTCTGCCTGATCG
>Ga0075425_100004062_pt1 | contig 15023 bp, 11 predicted proteins | sample SoiMethybrSBSTD4_FD_75300 | JGI IMG/M metagenome (GOLD analysis project Ga0075425, IMG submission 75300) | Bulk soil microbial communities from a Populus tree surrounding site in Tennessee, USA - Soil MetaG P. TD hybrid SBSTD4 | ecosystem: Environmental > Terrestrial > Soil > Tree plantation...
TGGATCCATCGGGGCGGGAACGCGGTTGCGGACGGGCGCCAGTGACTGCAGGTAGGCAAATAGATCCCTGATGTCCTGATCGCTGAGATTGCCGAGATTCTCGTACGGCATCGGCGGCAGAATCTGGCGACCTTTGCCTTGGTGCCGACCCGTCTTCATCGTGGCGATGAACATCTCTTCGGTCCACTTTCCAAGACCTGTCTCGGGATCAGGCGTGAGGTTGGCTGCGAAGCTGACGCCCCACGGGCCGGAGAATGCCGTGTTGGTTGCCGCACCGCTCCAGACCCAGCCATCGCCGCCGGAGTTCGCGGGCGACAATTTGAAGTCGCCCGGATGGCCGGTCAGCGCCCGGGTCATGTCCGGCTCGGGCCCATGCGGTCCGACTTTGTATGGGGTATGACAGTGGTTGCATCCCATGATGCGGACCAGATACGCCCCTCGATCCACGCGTGCCGGGTCTGCCGGTCCGTCCGCCGATGCGGCCAATGCTTGCGAGCCGTGCCACGTCAATGACGCCGGGACCGCTGCGAGTCCCACCGCCAGAACCCATGTTGCCAATTGCCGTCGTGCCATATACGTCTCTCCCTTTTTGAAATGTGCAACACGGACTGTAGCCGGTTGCAAAAGCAGAGGACGCTAAACCTTCCCTACGCGCACCCTTACATTCCTTGTCAGAACCTTAAAAGTTTCTTATCGGCGGCTATACTGAGCGCATGATCGACCCGGAACTGGCGGCCTTCCTCGAACAGGGCATCGGAATTCACATCGGCACACGAAACGACCAACTTCACCCGAACGGGGCTCGTGCGGTCGCCGCAAAGGTGGAAGGTGCCGGCTCACATTTGGTCGTGTATGTCGCCGAAATCGCGGCGGCCCGCCTCCGGGCCGATCTGGAATCGAACGGTCAGGCAGCCGTCGTATTCGGACGGCCCGAAGATGAGCGCTCGTGTCAGGTCAAAGGGGTCTTCGTCGACAGCCGTTCCGCCACCGAGAACGAGCATCCGCTGCTGCAGAAGCAATGGGATGGATTTCTCGGTCAGCTCGAGATGATCGGCATCCCGCGAGTGTCGGCGACGAACTGGATCACCTGGCCTGCCGTCGCAATCCGTTTGAAAGTCACAACCGTCTTCGAACAAACCCCAGGTCCACAGGCGGGAGCGCAAATCGCATGACGGTTACGCTCGAATCACTCACGACCTGCTTTCAGGGTCTTATTCCATCGCTGTTCTTCACGTGCTCCTCTGACGGGATTCCAAACGCGGCGTATCTGAGCCACGTGGAGTACGTCGATCGCGAGCATGTGGCGCTGTCCTTTCAGTTCTTCAACAAGAGCCGTCGGAACATCGGCGAGAATCCCAACGCGCTGGTATTCGTGCCCGACCCGGACACCGGACAGGGTTGGAGCCTCCGCCTGAAATACATGCGATCGGAAACGGAAGGCCCGGTGTTCGATCGCATGGCCCTTCGCATCGAAGCAATTGCGTCGTACTGCGGGCTCAAGGGAATCTTCAAACTGCGCGCCGCAGACATCTACCGCGTTGCCAGCGTCGAGGCGCTGCCTGAATCACCTGCGTCGGACCGCACGCTCATCACGCCATCGAAACTCGATCCGATCTTCACGGTCAAAGCGCTCCAGGATCTGTCGGCGCGCATCCAGCGCGCAGACTCGCTCGAAGCACTCGTCGACTCCATTCTCGAAGGGCTCGAGGAGAGCTTCGGCTTCAAGAACTCGTACATCCTGATTCCAACAGATCAGGAGGGTGTCCTCGTGACGATGGCGACGCGCGGATACGCGGCGGGAAGCGTCGGCGCCGAGGTGCGGTACGGAGAAGGCATTGGCGGCATGGTCGCCGAGGCGCGCAAGCCGATCCGGATCTCCGGACTGTTGCGTGGAATGCTCTACGCGCTGGCCATGCACAGGGCCGGACGTGAACCGCATCTCACACGGCTGGCGCGGCAGATTCCGGTCCCCGGATTGTCGAACCCCGAGAGCCAGCTGGGTGTCCCGCTGCTCGTGCGAGGCGACCTGGTCGGCGTACTGTGCCTCGAGAGCGAAGTGCCTTATCGGTTTCACGAGGAAGACAAGGCGTCGATCGAACTGCTCGGCGGGTATCTTGCGATTGCCATTCAGAACATGCAGTGGCAGGAACGCGCGGCCGACGCCGGGGTTGAAACCGTGCCAGCGCAAAAAGATGCGGAGAACGTAGCCGACACGTCACCCGGCGGCACGAACGGCCATGAACTGGGAGGCGAACACAAACTCGTGTACTACGGCGCCGACGAGTGCATTCTCGTCGACGGGGAGTACCTGATTCGTGGCCTTCCAGCAAAGATTCTCTGGCGCCTGCTGAGCATCCGGCAAGCCACCGGCCGCGAGGAATTCACGAATCGCGAATTGCGCCTGGATAAGTCGCTGAACCTGCCCGAGTGGAAGGACAACCTGGAGAGCCGCCTCCTCCTCTTGCGGCGTCGGCTCGAACAGAAATGCCCCGCTGTGCGGCTGACGCCGCGATGCCGCGGCCGGTTCGCCATCGAGGTGGGCTGCCCTGTGACGTTGAACGTGCAGCCATAAGCACGGTCGGATGTGATCGTTAGAATCATGTGAATCACGGCCATGAAAGTCGGAACTGCTCATCGCACGTCGCTCGGCCCCTACGAACTGCTCGAGTCGTTGGGACAGGGTGGTGGCGGTGAAGTGTATCGCGCGTGGGATCCGAGGCTGCAACGCGAAGTCGCGGTGAAGATCCTGCACGAACGATCGGTTACCGATCCGGACAAGCTGCGACGGTTCGTCGCCGAAGCGCGCGCGGCGAGTGCCCTCAATCATCCCAACATCGTTACGGTCTTCGACGTTTCGATCGATAACGACTGTCCGTTCATCGCGTCGGAACTGATCGCTGGAAAGCCGCTGCGCGACAGTATGAGCGTCGGCCGCGTCCCCCTGAAGCGAGTGCTCGACCTGGCGACGCAGATGGCCGACGGCCTTGCGGCTGCGCATGAGGCCGGCATTGTTCACCGTGATCTGAAGCCTGAAAACATCATGGTGACGCGTGCCGGCCGCGCGAAGATCCTGGATTTCGGGCTCACCGCACAGAGCAGTTCCGGTTTGTCACGGGCGCCAGCATCGAGCGAACTCACGGAAACGGAGGACGGACTTCGATCCGGAACCGTCCCGTATATGAGTCCGGAGCAGGCGCGCGGCGGAGCTTCGGACTTTCATTCCGATCAGTTCTCGTTCGGCCTGATTCTCTACGAGATGCTCACCGGGCGGCCGGCGTTTCGACGCGAAACGCCAGCGGCGACACTGCACGCGATCATCAACGACGACCTGCCGTCAATGAGTGCGCTTGGCGCGCGGACGCCAACGCAGCTGCGGTGGATCGTCGAGCGGTGTCTCGCGAAGGATCCTTCTGAACGGTACGCGTCCACTACGGATTTGCATCGAGAACTGCGGATGCTTCGCGATCGGCTCACCGAGGTGTCCGATCACGAAGGCGCACCGCCATGGATTCTCGGCAGGCCGTGGCGACTCGCGATGTTGGTCGCAGGTGTCGGCGCCGTTCTCGCCGCGTCGGCCCTACTGCTGGTGCCGGTTGCTGGTGGCGAGGTCGTGGACACATCCAATCTGCGATTCACGCCGCTGGCGACCGAGTCGGCGTATGAAGGCTTCGGAGCGTGGTCACCGACCGACGAGGTCGTCGCCTATGCGGGGGAAGTCGACGGGGTACTTCAAATCTTTACGCGTCGACTGTCGTCGTCACGTCCGGTTCAGGTGACGCACGGGAACTTTGACGCGACCAACCCATTCTGGGCTCACGATGGCAGCCGGATCTATTTCGTCTCGCAGGCGCAGGACAAACAGGGAATCTGGTCGGTTGGCGCATCGGGTGGAACACCTGAAATCGTCGTGCGCGATGCTGTTCGCGGCGCGATCTCACCGGACGGCCGAACACTCGCGTTTCTGCGCGACGAAGGCGTCGCCGACATCGTCGGAGCCGAGGGTCTGTGGTTTTCAACACCAGGATCGCCGGAGCCGTGGACCAGCGATGCTGTGGAATCCCACTCGGCGAGATCGGCTGCGCTCGGAACTCTTCGATTTGTAGAAGGAGCCGTGTCGTTTTCGCCGGACGGCACTCGACTTGGAATCTGCGCGGTGGCGAGATCGATTCAGCTCGAGCCGCAACCGCGCGGCTGGCAGTTCTGGATCGTGCCGCTGAACGGTGGATCGCCGTACCGTCGGCTCGAACGGTGGGCTGATCTCGCGCCTCGAGCCACCAACTTCAGCTGGTTGCCGGACGGTCGACACGTCGTGCTGGCAGCCATTTCACTCACCACGTCAGGTGCCGATCTGTGGATGGCGGATCTCGATCGCGACAGCTGGTGGCCGCTGACGCGTAGCGCCGACAATGAGTACTACCCGTCTGTCTCGCCCGGCGGCGATCAGGTCGTGTTCACGCGAGAGGACTCCGACTATGACCTCGTGACGGTCGCCCTCGATACTCGGCAATCTTCGCACCCGGCATCGACCTTTTCTCAGCAGCTGCCGTTTATCGCCACCTCACGCAGTGAGTCGGAGCCCTCCTGGTCGGGCGACGGAAGCTCGCTCGCCTACGTGACGGACCGAGCCGGTCAGGATGAAATCTGGATCAGGGCGAGGGAAGGACAGCGCTGGATCGATCGCGCGGTCGTCACCCAGAAAGAGTTCGGTGACGATCGAACGATCATGCTTGGCGCTCCGACATTTTCGCCCGACGGGCGCCAGATCGCCTTCCTGCGCAACGCACAAAAGCCGATGATCTGGCCATTGCGGATCTGGACGCGCTTTACGGACAGCGGCGCGCCGGTTCCGTTACTGCCTATCACTCACGAGGGTTACCAGAGCGCGCCGACATGGTCGCCCAATGGCGAATGGATCGCCTATACCGAATGGACATCACAACACGCCGTCCTGGCCAAGGTTCGAGTCGGGAGCGGAGCCGAACCGGTGGTGCTGCGAGCCGATGGCGTTCCAGAGGCGGCACCGCATTGGTCCCCTGCCGATGACTGGATCACCTGGGAAACAGATAAAGGCCTGATGCTGGTTTCTCCCGACGGCGCGTCCCAACGCATGGTGCAGCCGGATGAGCCGGGCGGCCGATGGCTGTTCCACGAGTGGACGGCACACGGCTCACGGCTGGTGGGAATCAAGGAAACTGACGACTTCCAGTTGATCATCGTCGAACTCGATCCCGCCAGCGGACGGCAGAAGATATTGTCGCGACTCGGCGCATCACCGCCGGCAAACAATCCGGTGAAGGGCTTCAGTCTCAACCCCGATGGCCGGACAGCGGTCATTGCGACTGTCCGCCTTCGGGGCGATTTGTGGCTCATGGACGGCTTGAAACTGCGGCGCCGTACATTCCGCGATTGGCTCGCTCCGGCAATTCTTCAAGGGCAGTAATACTCGCGTCCGTCCTGGCAACCGCCTGCCTCGCCATGGCAACCGATGCGGCCAGCGGTTGCGAAGGCGGGCGGGCACCACGAAAATTCCACAAGATTCTCTCGCCCACTCGCTTGACACTCGCAGAGTGCAGCCGTAGATTGCTCGGAAACGCTGGCTTCAAGGAGCGTCAATCATGTTCCGTCGCCTAGCCCTATTTGGCGTGGCCGCAACGATGTGTCTCGCGTTCTGGGCGGATCTAAGCGCCTGCGGGGACAAGTTCATGCGCGTCGGCCGCAGTGCGACGGGGCGACGCTACGCCGCACTCCATCCTTCCTCAATTCTGATCTACCGCCCGGCTGGAGCCACGACTAAGGGCATGACCGACCTGGAAAAGCTGCTCAAGCAGGCCGGACATGCGCCTCGAGTACTGCAACGCGACGAGGGCGTCGAGCCCGTGCTCGCAAGTGCGAACTATGCGCTCGTGATCGCCGACTATGCGGACGTCGAAATGCTGAAGGGCCATCTGGCCGGGGCGGTCCGAGCGCCTGCCATCCTGCCAATCCTGGCGAAATCGAACAAAGCGGTCGAAGCCCAGATCAGAAGCGAGTTTCACTGCCTGATAAAACCGCAGGCAATGGAGCCCAACGATGCGCTCGTAGAGATCGATCATGCGATCGATGTCAGGCTCAAGGCCGCGAAACCCGATACGCACTAAGCCCTGTTCCGACGCTACAGACGTGAACCGCGCCCGCACGCGCCCGATGTGGATTGGATGGGCACCGCTCGTGCTCGCGATCGTCCACGCTGCCGCGGTTCCGGCGAGGGCACAACCGTGGGTGCCCGGCCCAGGCGAAGGTACAGTCTCCCTGACATATCAGAACTATTACGTCACCGGACACTACAGCCCCACCGGCCAACGCACCATTAACGGTGCAACTCATTCGAAAGCTCTCGTTGCCGAGTTCGATGTCGGTCTTCCTCGAGCGATCGGCCTGACCGTTGCTCTCCCCTACATCAGATCGAAGTACACCGGGCCGGACGTCTATTTCGTTGGCGGAATTCCGACGACTCCGGGACCGCTCGACGACGGGTTTTATCACGGCGCGTTTCAGGACCTGCATGTCGAAGCGCGCCGCATGTTCGAGTTCGAGAATGTGGCGATCGCGCCGCTTGCGGGCATCACGATTCCGACCCACGAATATCAAACTCGTGGCGAAGCCGTGCCAGGCCGGCATCGCACCGACTTCCAGATCGGTGCCAGTCTGGGAACCGATCTCGGAAAGTGGCTCCCGTCGACTTATGTGCACGGTCGTTACGCGCTGGCGGCCGCCGAACGGATCGATGGTATTCCGGCGGTGCGGAGCAACATCGATCTGGAGGGCGGACACGACGTCGCGCGTCGGTGGACCCTGAGAGGCATGGTCGACTGGCAAATCAGGCACAAGGGCCCGACGCTTGCAGAGCTCGTCGCCCACGGTTGGGACACTCACGATCGATTCATTGTGTCCAGTTACACGAACCTCGGCGGCGGCCTCACCATTCGTGTCAGACGATCGACCGAGCTGTCGGGGACGTGGGTCGCGGCCGTCAAAGGTAAGAGCGGGGCACACATCTCACGCGTGCTTGCCGTGACACTCACGCGTGAATTTGGTGGCGGACTCAAAGGGCTCGGGAATCCCTAGTCACTAATCACTGATCGCGAATCCCCAGTCCCTGAATCCCAATCCCTGAATCGCTAATCGCTGAATCCTTGAATCGATTCAGGGATTCGAGGATCCAGCGATTCGGGATTCGAGGAGTAGGGATTCAGGATCAGTGATTAGTGATGAGGGATTCAATGTCGCGCGCGTCGCAGTACGTGTGTCAACGCAAACTGCGCGACCTGTCGGCCGAGGCGGTCGCCGTCGCGATCAGCGGTGCGAAAGTGAATCCCGGCAAGAATCCGCGCTTCGATCATTTCGTCCGAGAGCGCGCCGATGCTCGAATACGTTCGCATCTGTTCATCTGCGGGGACGATCGGATTCATGACCGCATAGGTGTACGGATCTCGTCCGAATAGCCGCTCGAGCACGTGAACGAAGGCGCCAGTGTAGGTCGTGTGGCCGGAGACGTAATCGGGAAACGGCGGCGTCGGACCAAGCGGCAACCAACCCGGATCACCGATCGTTCCCGGGTTGCCGTCGCTGTCAGCCTGGCGAACTGCCGTCACCGGCCGCCAGAAGTTGTAGGCATACTTCGCGTCCCACGCGGCCACGTATGCGTCCATCCCGGCAATGCTCAGGAGCGCAAAAAACCGGGCATTCTCTGAAAGCCCCAACCCACGGTCGGCGGATATCTTCCGCGCGATTTGCTGAAAGATTGGAATGCTGTTGCAGAGCCAGAACCGGGCGGTCGCCGACTGCGCGTGGCTTCGATGTCCGAGTGTTTCGCCGTTGACGTCGCCGATCATCTTCACTTCGTTCAAGTCTGCGGCGTATTCCTCGCTTGTCAGGGACGGTGGACCATCGGGGCGAAACTGATCGCCACGGTGGAGCGCGAAGGGCACGACCTGTCCAAAGCCAGGAAATAGAGCCGGTGCAAACGCGAGTGGCGTCGGAACCCATACGCCAGGACCGCTGCCGGGTGTGTAGGGCACCACGGCCGCGAAGCCATCGTCTTTGCGGAGCGCCAGAATGTTTCTTGCCGCTTCCACTCCCACGTTCACGCCAAGCGTACGTTCAGGTTCCGGGATGCCGGTGAGCGATGCGTCGAGCGCCGCATCGTAATTCGGAGTCGGGATCATGTTCGGTGGCACCAGCGTCATTAGCACGAGATGTGCGGCGGCAGCGGCCGCGGCAACCGGCGACGCACCGAATGGCGCAGTGACCTGTGGTCCGTACGTGTCGTACTCGCCGGTAATGGAATTGATCGCGTCGTGCATGGCCACGTGCATGATGGCCAGCAAACGTGCCTGCGGCGGCCCCACCGGTGCGGGCACCCGCAACAATTGAACGTTCCAATCGTGTACGACATCGGCCGACGCCGGTGTTGTCGCGGCACCGATCGCGAGCAGGATCGCGGCGGCAGCGCGAATCAGGTTCGTCGAAATGCGCATCACTTTGCACCTCCAAATCACTCCCCGACACGCTCGTTCGCCAAGGAGAGGAACAGGAGTCAAGAATAGAAACGCTGACTGATGAAGTCGTGGGAGGCGCGTGGTGACGTTGTGTGGATTTGGTGGATTTATACCGGGATCCGTTTTCCGCGATCCGGGATCCGGATCCCGGAACCCAACACGCCAAAACCGTACCGGATCCCGGCGAATTTTTGGCTAGCTCGAAGGAACCGTATCTGTCGAACCTACTACTGGAGGAATGCGAAACGTAATGACGATGGGCCCAAGGCGAATCTGATCACCATCGTCGAGCCTGCGTGGGCTGGTTACGCGTTCTTCGCCGACGTATGTGCCGTTCTTGCTTCCGAGATCCTCGACCGTCGCGTGCTGTCCCGCAAGCACGAGGCGCGCGTGGTGCCGCGAGATGCCGGGCGCATCGATCCACACGCCGGCATCCGGTGCGCGTCCCAGAATGTGCTCTCCCTCTGTAACTGGAATCTGCCGGGACGCCCAGATCAACCAATACCGAATACTGACGTCACCTGATCGCGACGATGCGCCGTCGTGCGCATCGCCTATGAACCAATAGCCAAACCGGTGCACCGTCCGAACGAATTTCGGCGTCTCTGCGGTGTCTCCCAGGCCACGCCGAATTTCTTTGATTAGGCTGGCGAGATTGGTGTCGAGGACGTACGTCGACGGCCAGAGTTCCTTCTGCAACTCGGCACGCGACACGGCCCGATGTCTGTTTTCGACGAGGACTAACAACAGGTGGAGTGCCTTGGGAGAGAGGTGGACTTCCTCGCTGCCGTGCAGAAGCCGGCGGGTATCACCGTCGAGCGTGAAGCGGTCGAACCGAAAGGTCACCTGTGCCTTGGGCCACTATAAAACCCATCCCGGAGTTCCGCAATTCGGCACGAACGCCAGGCTAGTACTTCGGTTCCGCCAGGGCGAGCTGCGCCGTGCGGGTTGCCGTGCGACGCTGCATGTAGGCCGCATATTGCTTGAATTCGAGCGCCGCGGCACCGACATAAAAAGTCAAAACCATATCTCACCGTAACCAATAGCTGGGGGAGCCATCCTTAATAACGATTGACGTCGACGAACCGTACAGAGTTCCTGATAAGTCCTACCGTGCGCTTTTACTCAATGCTCGCGGGGCCCGCCTTTTCCCTTTTGCCTTTTCCCTTTTCCCTTTTAGACTCGATATGCCCATGGACCTCTACCGTCGCCTGGTGGAGTCGGCGCCGGACGCAATCCTGGTTGTTGAAGACCATCGAATCGTGTTCGCCAACCGTGCGGCGGTCACCCTCGCGGGAAAGACCGGCCCCGACGACCTCATCGGCCGATCTGTCCTCGATGTCGTCGGCTCCGAGCATCACGAAATCTTTCGCCGGCATCTCAACGAGTGGCGAACCGGCAGGTCGACCGAAATCCTGGACGTGCGGTTGAGCCGCGCGGACGGAAGTACCGTTGACGTCGGCATCATCGGAGCGCCGCTCGGCGATCAAACGTCTGGCGCCGTTCATCTGGTTCTTCGCGATATCACAGAACGGAAACGAGCCGAGCGAGCGGTGCGCGAAAGCGAGGAGCGGCTCTCGATGGCGCTTGCCGGAGCGCTCGAAGGGGTCTGGGACTGGAACCTTGAAACCAACGCGGTCGTGTATTCGTCGCGGTGGACCGAGATGTTGGGATATTCACTCGACGAAATCGAGCCGAATGTCAGTGCCTGGGAACGGCTCGTTCACCCCGACGATCGATCACGTGCCGACCGTGCCAACGAGAGCGTCGCTCGCGGCGAGCGCGCGACATACGAAGCAGAGTTCCGCCTCCGGCACAAGGACGGCCACTATGTCCACGTGCTCTCTCGCGGATTTCCCGTGCGTCGAGACCCCGCAGGAAAGGTCGTTCGCATCGTTGGCACACATCTCGACTTGACGGAACGGCGACAGGCCGAAGCGGCACTTCGCGAGAACGAAGAGCGCTTGAAGCTGGCGTTCGCCGGTGCGCAGGAAGGCGTCTGGGACTGGAACCTCGAGACCGGCGCGGTGGTGTATTCATCGCGCTGGAAGGAAATGCTTGGGTACGGCGACGATGAGATCGTGTCGCATATCAGCGCCTGGGAGCGATTGCTCCACCCCGACGATCTCGATCAGGCGAAAAGGCTGCACGAACATGTGAAGGCCGGCGGCGACACCTACGAAGGGGAATTCCGGTTGCGGCACAAGGAGGGACATTACGTCGAAGTCCTGTCGCGGGGATATCCCGTTCGCCGTACACCCGGTGGTCCGGTCGTCCGCATTGTCGGAACCCACTTCGATCTGACGGCGCGGAAGCGCGCCGAGGCGGAACGCGCGCGCAGCGAATTCCTCGGACGTCTCGTCTTCGCGCAGGAGGACGAGCGCCGGCGCATCGCTCGAGAAATGCACGATCAATTTGGTGAGCAACTCACCGCGCTTGCGCTGAGGATTCGCATGCTGAAGGATGCGTGCGGACATCTGGAACCTCACCGCGCGCTGGTTGATGCCATCGAACAGATCGCCGAACGACTGGATCACGACGTCGACCAACTCGTCTGGCAGCTTCGTCCAACCGCACTCGACGATCTGGGGCTGCGCGCCGCGCTTGCCAACTACGTTCAAGACTGGTCGGCTCGCGTCGGCATCGCGGCAACGCTTCATTCATCCGGACTCCTCGACGACCGGCTGCCGCCCGACACCGAAACGGCGCTCTACCGAATTGCCCAGGAAGCGCTCACGAACGTCGCCAAGCACGCCAACGCAAGCAACGTGGAAATCATCCTCGAGCGCCGGGGGAGCAACGTCCTCCTCGTCGTCGAGGACGACGGGAAGGGATTTGAGACCGGCAGCGAACGATCCGGCCATGGATTCGGGTTGCTCGGGATGCGTGAACGCGCCGCGCTGGTCGGGGCCACGCTCGAGATCGAATCATCGCCCGGGGCGGGGACGACGATCTTCCTGCGCATGATCGTCGACCCCACCGGCGAACAACATTCGAATCATGTCTGACAAAACCAGGACCCTCCGCATCCTTTTGGCTGACGATCATGTGACCGTTCGACATGGTCTCAAGCTGCTGATCGAGGCTCAGCCCGACATGAAGGTGATCTCGGAAGCGAGCGACGGTCACACCGCGATGCAGCACGCGCTCGCCTTGAAGCCGGACGTCATCATCATGGACATCTCGATGCCCGGCATGAACGGCCTCACCGCAACGCGCGTGCTGAAACAGAAGCAGCCACACGTCGTCATCGTCACGTTGACGCGGCATGCCGATGACGCGTACGTCCAGGAGCTCCTTCGTGCGGGTGTCGCCGGGTACGTGTTGAAACAGAGTGCGCCGAACGAACTGATCCAGGCGATACGTGCGGCGGCCGCCGGAGGCCAGTACATCGATTCCACACTTACGGCGCGCATGACCGCACGACTCCTCGGACGAGCCGACAAGGCCACCAAGCCCGCCGGCGAGCTGAGCGATCGCGAATCGGGCGTGCTTCGCCTCATCGCATCCGGCTACAGCAACAAGGAAATTGCCGGCCAGTTGTCGCTGAGCGTCAAAACGGTGGAAGCCCATAAGGCGAACGCGATGCGAAAGCTCGGCCTCAGGGGCCGAATCGACATCGTCAAGTACGCCGTCCTCCAGGGATGGCTGGAAAACTCCTGAATTACCCGGCGTCGTTTTTTTTCCGCGCCATCTTGCCACACCGTAACCCCGACTGATCTGATAGCGCCGAAGGCGGTTAGGGATCTTCCCTAGTCCGTTTCACCGTTCTCCCGATGGTGCTGCCATCCCGCGACCGGTAGAGTCGGACCGATTCGGGTCCGCCGCGTCGGAAGGAGGCACACGATGGAAGACCACTCCAATGGCGTTGCCACAGCCGCGAGAGACGTCACCCCAGCCTCGCGCCCGCTGCTTAGAAAAGAACGACGAATCGTCCGGTCTGCCCCCCGTAGAGATCTTCAGGTCGCTTCGATGCCGCGTACGAATGTGCTGGTCGTCGGAAATCCCGACGCGACCCGCATCGTGGTCGACATGCTGCGCCTGGACCTACGAGGCCCCGTAGTAAGGTGGCGGGCCGGACAGCCGCTTGATCTTCCGTCCCCCGCGCACGCGGCAACTCTCGTGCTGGAGAACGTGACTGGATTGACCACGGACGAACAGTTTCGGGTTCTCCGCTGGCTCGACGAAGTCAGGGGAAGGATTCGTGTCGTCAGCACGACCAGCATTCCCGTCTGGCCCAGAGTACAAGTCGGTGTATTCAACGAGGTGCTCTACTACCGCTTGAATATCGTCTTCGTCGATATGGAGAAGACCTAGGACTTTCATTTTTTCGCCCGACGGTCTCTAATGCGCGAATGCGCATTCTTCGTCCTGCTCTGCCGCTTGTCATAGCGGCGCTGACGTTTCCAATCGCCTCGCGCGCTGCGCGTTCACCGCAGGCTACCTTCGACATCATCATTCGGGGCGGGACGGTCTACGACGGAACCGGCGCCCCTGGCCGTCGAGCAGACATTGGCATTCAGGGCGACCGGATCGCTGGGATTGGCGACCTGACCTCCGTTCAAGCGACCTCTGTCATCGACGCATCCGGACTCGCCGTCGCTCCCGGTTTCATCAACATGCTGTCCTGGTCGAACGAATCGCTGCTCGTCGACGGGCGATCGCAGGGAGAGGTCCGCGAAGGAGTCACGACACAGATTTTGGGTGAGGGCAGCTCGATGGGACCGCTGACCCCGGAGATGAAGCGGCGAATGATCGAGCAGATGGGTGACCTCAAGTACCCGATCACGTGGACCAGCCTCTCGGAGTACCTCGAGCACCTCGAGGAACAGGGGATTTCACAAAACGTCGCATCATTCATCGGCGCGACGACGATTCGAGAGCACGTCATCGGCCTGGACGACAAGCAGGCGACACCGGAGCAACTCAACCAGATGCGCGCACTCGTTCGTGGGGAAATGGAGGCCGGTGCGCTCGGGATTGGATCGTCGTTGATCTACGCTCCGGCCTTCTACGCCTCTACGGAAGAATTGATCGAACTGTGCAAAGTCGCCGCGCAGTACCGTGGGAAATACATCTCGCACATGCGGAGCGAAGGAAACCGGCTGACCGAAGCCGTCGACGAGTTGATCAGGATCAGCCGCGAAGCGAACATTCCGGCCGAGATCTATCACCTGAAGGCGGCGGGACAGGCGAACTGGCCGAAGATCGATCGAGTCGTCACGAAAATCGAGGCGGCTCGGAAGGAAGGTTTGAAGATTACCGCAGACATGTATACCTACACCGCGGGAGCGACGGGACTGGACGCGTCCATGCCGCCCTGGGTCCTCGATGGTGGGTATGATGCCGCCTACAAGCGGCTCGCCGACCCAGACGTGCGGAAAAAGATCGCCGCCGCGATTCGCGCTCCGTCCGACGATTGGGAAAACCTGTACCGAGCCGCTGGTTCTCCCGACCGCATCCTGCTCGTGGAGTTCAAGTCCGATAAGCTGAAGCCTCTGACTGGGAAGACGCTTGCCGAGGCGGCCAAGCTGCGGCACGAGGATCCGATCGATACGGTCATGAACCTCGTGCTCGAGGACCGCTCGCGAGTGGGCACGGTGTATTTCATGATTTCGGAAGACAACATCCGAAAGCAGATCGTGCTGCCCTGGGTGTCGTTCGGGTCTGATGCCGCCTCGATGGCGCCAGAGTTACCGTTCACGAAGTCGTCGGCTCATCCGCGCGCGTATGGGAATTTTGCGCGGGTGCTGGCGAAGTACGTGCGTGACGATCGCGTCCTCACGCTTCCGGACGCGATACGCAAGCTGAGTGGACTGCCGGCGACAAATCTCGAATTGGATCGCCGTGGGTTCCTGAAAGAAGGAATGTTTGCCGACGTCGTGGTATTCGACCCGGCGACGATTGCCGACCGCGCGACGTTTGAGAACCCGCACCAGTACGCCGTCGGTGTACGAGACGTCCTGGTCAACGGTTCGCGCGTGATCAGGAACGGCGAACACACCGGCGCAAAGCCCGGTCGCGCACTGTGGGGACCTGGCAAGACGAAGTAAGGTTTTCCGCGTGCGCAGACTGCATCTCCTCGAGCTGGAAGATCAACCATGGTTTCCCGCGGTTGTGCGCGACCTCGCGACTGACTACCTGCGGTTCGCCCAGACCGCGACGGGCATGCACAAGACGATGACGCCGCTCATCCGCGGCGCGCTCGCCTCAGGCCATACCACACACATCATCGATCTTTGTTCGGGTGGATCGGGACCGCTGATTGCGGTCGTCGACAATCTCCGGCAATCCGGCATCCCCGCGACCGCTACACTGACGGATCTCTTTCCGAACCTGCCCGCCTTCGAACGCGCCGCCGCCGAATCGAATGGAGCGATCGACTACATCAGCACCGCTGTCGATGCGAGGGCCGTTCCGGGTGAACTCAGGGGGCTTCGAACGCTGTTCAACGGCTTCCATCATTTCCGGCCTGCGGATGCCACC
>Ga0075425_100004063_pt1 | contig 15021 bp, 16 predicted proteins | sample SoiMethybrSBSTD4_FD_75300 | JGI IMG/M metagenome (GOLD analysis project Ga0075425, IMG submission 75300) | Bulk soil microbial communities from a Populus tree surrounding site in Tennessee, USA - Soil MetaG P. TD hybrid SBSTD4 | ecosystem: Environmental > Terrestrial > Soil > Tree plantation...
GCGCACGAGGTCGGCGCTGGCGCCCACGTAGGCGGTGCCGACGCGGATGACCGCGATGTCGCTCTTGGGGTACTGGCGCACGCTGAGCGAGCGGATGGCCTGCAGCCCCGCGATGAGGATGACGAGGTTGACGACCAGGGCCAGGACGGGACGTTTGACGAAGAGGTCCGTGAATTTCAAGGGATTTGCCTCAGTTGTCTTCCGGCTTGGGCGCGGTCTCGTTCGCGGGCAGCGTCTCGTTGCGTACGAGGATGGCGGCGCCGGTGCGCAGCTTGAACGCGCCGGAGGTCACGACCTCGTCGCCGGGCTTGAGCCCGGACACGATCGCCACCTGGTCGCCGCGCGCGCCCCCGAGCTTCACGAACTGCTGTTTCACGCCCTTGTAGTTCTTGCCGCCGGGGCCGTCGAGGTCGCCGACGACGAACACCGAATCTCCATAGGGGGCGTAGCTGATGGCGGAGGCGGGCAGGGCGACCACCGTCCGGCTGGTGCCGACCGCGACCTGCGCCTTCACGAACGTGCCCGGCCGGAGGCGGCCGCCGGGGTTGGCCAGGGTCGCCTGGACCTCGATGTTGCGCGTCGCCTCGTTGACCACGGAGTCGATCGCGGTGATGCGCCCGGCGAGAGGGGCGCCGGCGAGCCCCTCGGAGGCGATGTTCACCACCGCGCCGATGCGGAGCTGCCCGAGATCCTGCTGCGGCACGGAGAAGTTCACATAGACGGGATCGATGGCCTGCAGCGCGACCACGGGATCGCCGCCGTTGAGGAACTGGCCCAGGTTGACCTGCCGGATGCCGAGCACGCCGGAGAAAGGCGCGCGGATCTGCTTGCGCTCGATGGTGGCGCGGATCTCGCCCACCTTCGCCACCGCCTGTTTGTGCTCGGCGCTGGTGCGGTCGAGCTCGGACTGTGCGATCACGCCTTGCCCGACGAGCTCGCGCGCCCGATCCAGGTTGATCTTCGCGAGGTCACGCTGGGATTCGGCGGCCACGAGCTGCGCCTGCTCCTGCTTCGTGTCGAGGCGGACGAGGACCGTCCCCGCCGCGACCGGACGGCCGGAATCGAAGCTGATCGACTCGACGATGCCGGGCAGGTCGGCGCTGACCGTCACTCCCCGCACGGCGGCGACGCTGCCGATCGCGCTGAGGCTGGCCGGCCACTCGTCCTGCCGCGCCACGGTGGTGGTCACGGCCTCCGGTGGCGGCTGGAAGGAGGCGGCCATGGCCATGCCCGCCTGGATCTGCCGGAACTTGACGGTTCCGATGATCCCCAGGAAAGCCGCCACCGCCACAAGCATCACGATCATCCGCTTAGTCATAGAGCTCCATAGCCTTGGCAGGCGGTCCGGCAGCGCCGTGGCGCTTGTCGGCCGTGTGTCGAGGAAAAGATTCGGCGACGCATGGTACCGGCATAGACGATTCAGGCATGAACTATGATCCGCAAAAAAACGTCAACCGCAGTCGCGCAGGGACCGCAGCAGCTCGACCAGGTTCTTGCGCTGGCGCTCCGGGAGAGGGGCGAACAGCTCGTTCTCCGCCGTTTCGATCGCACGGAGACCCGCCGCGTGACGCGAGCGGCCCTCGGCCGTGAGCTCGGCGAGGATCGAGCGCCGATCCTTGGGATCGTCCGCGCGCCGCACGAGCTTGTCCGCCTCGAGGCGGTCGACGAGCTGCGTGATGTTCGAGCGCACGCAGGAACACTGCTCGGCCAGCAGCCGCAGGGGCAGGGGCTCGCCCGAAGCGACGAGCGTCGACAGCAGCCCGAACTTCGCCAGCGATAGCCCCAGCGGCTCCAGCGCCGCCTCCAGCCGCCCCTCGATCGTGTGCAGCGTGACCGTGACCTCCTTGGCCAGGGCCCCCGGCACGAGATCATTCATAACTGCATTGTACAGCTTGGAAGGACGTCGTCAAGCCCCCGCGGCGCGGGTCTGGACGCGCGCGAGCGTCTCCGCAGCGGGAGCGGGCTCGCCGAACAGGAATCCCTGGACCAGGCTGATGCCGATCCGTTTCAGCGTGTCCATGTCGGCGGGGTCCTCGACTCCCTCCGCCACCACGCGCGCCCCGAACGGGCCGGCCAGCTGCTCGATGGACGCCAGCACGGCACGCCGGTGGAAATCGCGGTGGCAGCCCGCGACGAAGTAGCGGTCCACCTTCAGGTAGTCCGGCCGGCACTCGCAGATCATCATGTAGTTCGAGTGGCCGAGGCCGACATCGTCGAGCGCGATGCGCGCGCCGAGGCGGCGCAGGCCGGCCAGGGCGCCACGGAAGCTCACCACGTCCCACGGTGGAGCGTGCTCCACGATCTCCACGACGATACGGAGGGGCGAGATCCGTCGCGCCTCGAGCGCCGCCCCCAGGAAATCGATGAAGCCGCCGTCCATGGCCAGGCTCGAGGCATGGACGTTGATGCCGAGCCTCACGTCCGCCGGCACCCTGAGCGCGGCGTCGAGGATCGCTTCCACGCACGTACGATCGACGAGCGCCTCCTTGTTCTTCTTGCGCGCATATTCGAACAGGATCGTCGGGGACTCCGCGATCGTGCCGCGCGGCCCGCGGATCAGGGCTTCCAGGTAGTGCGGCTGGGGTTGCGGTACGGCCAGGACGTCGAGGACGGGCTGGAAGTGCACGGACAGGCTGCCGCGCTCCAGGATGCGATCGATGAGAAAGCGCTCACCCATGGAATATCCCCGTGAGGGCGAAGGCGAGGTGTCCGAGGTCGGGCAGATATCGAGGCGTCCCGACGACCGCGCTCGCTCCGAGCGCGCGGGTGTGTGCCTCCAGCGCCGGCGAGAGATCGCCGACGACGATGACGGCGGCCTGGGGCTGCCGCCGGCGTATGTCCTGCAGGCGCTCCAGGCCGGCGCACGCCTGGGTCTCTACCAGCTCGACGATGGCGAGATCGAGGGCCCGCGCTTCGACACCCGAGTCCCCCTGCGCGTCGCCCACGTCCACCGTCCAGCCGAGGCTCCGGAAGTAACGGGCCGTCCGCGCCCGATCCCCGGACTCCTCACCGGCGACGAGAAGGTGCCGGCTCTCCGTGCTCGGCTCTTCCGTCGGCGCCGAGGGCCGCTCCACGGCACGCGATCCTCCGTAAGGGATCCGCCGCGTCGGTGCTCCCCACGGCAGCGTGCACCTCACTGCCCGTACGACTTCCGTCCACACCGCTGAAACTCCCAACCTCTCCGGATCGGGCGCAACCGCCCGTCCGGGGACCGTTCGACAGCAAGGCTGTCTGGTTTTCGATTCGGCCCAAAGGGACACGCCCTCGGCCTGTTCTTTACTGCCCGGTCGTCCGAAAGGGATGCTCGAGACTCAGATACAAGAAGATGGCGTCGCGGCCCCGGCTCGGGCCGACGCCGATGGTGAAGGCCGCCCCGGGCACGATCTGCAGGCCGCTGCGAAAGTCGTAGGCCCATCGGATGCCTGGGCTCACGACGAGGCCGTCGGAGTGCGCGGCGTGGCCGTCACCGATGACGGCGCCCGTCCGCGTCCAGAGCGTCTCCACGAGCACGTTGAACTTCGGGCGCGCGAGCCACACGACGCTCTGCCCGGCGCCGAACGAGTTCGTGGCCGCACGATCGCCCGCGGCGTCGCGCGCCGAGAACGTTCGCGTGATGAGAACGTTCCAATGCGTGACCACACGAGAGCCCACCGTCCGGCTCACCGGAAGGCTCACTTGCACGCCGACCCCGCCCGTCCCGAGATTGTCCGCGGCCCGTCCCGTCGGCAGCAGCAGGCTCAGACGCGGCGAGATGGCGAGGCCGGCCCGACCGTTACCCACGGCCTGGTACCGGTAGTTCAGGGCGAGGTCGCCGAGGCCCTCGTGCGTGGCCGCGTACGCATGGAGATCCTGCACCGGGAGCGTGTAGCTGACCTGGTGCCGCTCGTCCGGCAGCGGCCACTCCTGCGTGAAGGTGTAGGCCCAGTCCCCGTTGCCCCGCACGCGCGCGAAGTTGCTGATGTGCTGTACGACGCCCCGCTCCTGGTTGTAGGCCTCCTCGATGAGGAAGCTGTTGTCCTGGATCGGCTCCTGGGCGCGGGACGTCCCCGCGGTCGAGAGAACGAGACCCGCGGTCAGTAGCGCCGCCCGCCGCGCCGCGGCGGCGAGAGTTGACGTGAGCATGTCCTTCGACTCCTAGAAGGCCCGGAGATCGCCGGGCACAGCCGGTTCCACGGAGCCGCTGGCGGGACGACGCCGCGCCAGGTCACCGAGGTAGAGCGAGACCCGCGGGGCCCTGGCCGGCTCCACCGACGACGGTACCACCGGCGCCGCCGGCCGTGAGACCGCGCGGCCGTCCACCTGGAAGAACGCGACGAGCTGCTCCAGGGCCTGCGCTTGCGCCGCCATCTCCTCCGCGGTGGAGGCGAGCTCCTCCGCCGCCGACGCGTTGCGCTGGGTGACTTCGTCCACGCGCGCCATCGCCCGGTTGACCTGGGCCACCCCCGAAGACTGCTCGGCCGACGCGGCCGCGACCTCCTGCACGAGGTCCGCGGTCTTGCGGATCGACGGCACGAGCGCGCCCAGGACCTCGCCCGACCTCTCGGCGAGCGACATGCTCGAGGAGGCCAGCGATCCGATGTCCTTGGCCGCGGACTGGCTCTTCTCCGCCAGCTTGCGCACTTCCGTCGCCACCACCGCGAAGCCGCGGCCGTGCTCCCCCGCCCGTGCCGCCTCGATGGCCGCGTTCAGGGCGAGGAGGTTCGTCTGGTAGGCGATCTCCTCGATGATCGAGATCTTCTCGGCGATGGCGCGCATGGCGCCGATGGTCTCGGCGACGGCCCGCCCGCCTTCGGCGGCCTCGCGGGCGCCGCTCACCGCCATCTGCTCCGTCTGCTTCCCGTTCTCCGCGCTGAGGGCGATGGAGGCGCTCATCTGCTCGAGGCTCGACGTCGTCTCCTGCACGGAGGCGGCCTGCTCGCTCGTGCCCTGCGAGAGGACCTGCGACGACGCGGACACCTGGCCGGAGGCGCCGCTGAGCGCGTTCGCACCCGCGCGCACCTCGCCGATCACCTGGGCCAGGCGCTCCAGCATGGCCACGAAGGCCTGGCCGAAGCCGTCCTCGTCGGAGCGCGGAGTCACGCGCACCCGCAGGTCGCCCGCGGCCAGGCGGGTGGCCACGGACGACATCTCCTGGAGATAGCGGTACGTCCCGTTGATGGAGCGGCTCAGCTCGCCCAGCTCGTCCGTGCGGTCGTCGAACTCGAGCACGTCCGAGAGGTCGCCCTTCGCGGCGCGCGCCATGGACGCCGCCATGCGCACGATCGGGCGCGCCAGGGAGCGCGCGAGGACGAAGGACAAGGCGAGACCGAGGATGGTGACGCCGACCACCAGCACCCAAGTCGTCGCCCGCGCCACCGCGTAGGAGCTCTCCGCCGACTGCAGGGCCGACTGCTTGAGGCGGATCGTCTCCTTCTCGATGTCCCGGATGATCCCCTCCTGCTTCTGGCGGAGCGGGAGGTACTCCGCGTTGTAGCGGGTCTTGGCCGCCTCCGTCTCTCCGGCGGCGATGGTGGCCAGGAGCTCGTCCTCGATCTTGTTCAGGGTCCGGGAGTCCATGTCCGCCGCCGTCTGCAGGAGGCCCAGGATCTCGCCCTGGGGAGCCAGCTTCCGGATCTCCTCCACCACCGCCTCGAAGTGCTCGTCCGCCTGCTTCTTGCGCGCGCGCTCGGCCGTGTTGCTCGGGTTGATCAGGAAGCCGCGCATGGCGTCGCTCATGGCGAGCATGTCGAAACGCATCTCGAGCGCCTTGTGCTCGACGGTGTCCGAGACGGTGACCACGCGCTTGAGCTCGTCGATGGAGCCGGAGAGGAGGGCCAGGATCGCGACCGACGCCACGCATCCGACGGTCACGAGGGTGAGGAATCCGATGGTCAGCCGGGCCCGAACGGTCGCCTTCATCGTGCCACTCTCCTTGGCAGGCCGTCCGCCCGCACGGGGTCCCCGAGAGGCAAGACCGGTGCCGGTGTGCGCCGGAGGGGCATCGGCCGTGCGGTCAACGACTTGTGAATCCGGGGGACGGAGCCACCCGTCCGGAGATCAGGAACGCAGTCCGGATCCCTGGAAGGACTGGGGGCGGGGGTGGGAGAGCTCCGAGGCGTAGCGCAGCACGCGCGCCGCCATGTGCTCCAGGGGGACGACGTGGTCCACGGCGCCCCGCTCGATGGCCGCGCGCGGCATGCCGAACACGACGCACGAGGCCTCGTCCTGGGCCAGGGTCACCGCGCCCGCCCGCTTCATCTCGAGCAGGCCGGCCGCCCCGTCGTCGCCCATGCCGGTGAGGATCGCCCCCACCGCGTTCCGTCCCGCCGCGGCGGCCACGGAGCGCAGGAGCACGTCCACGCTGGGACGATGGCGCGACACGAGCGGGCCGTCATCGAGCTCGACCACGTAGTGCGCCCCGCTGCGCCGCAAGCTCAGGTGCCGCTGTCCGGGCGCGATCAGCGCGCGGCCGTCCAGGACCCGGTCGCCGTCGGCGGCCTCCTTCACCTCGATCCGGCAGGTCCGATCGAGGCGGTCCGCGAACGCGCGCGTGAAGCCCTCCGGCATGTGCTGCACCACCAGCACGCCCGGGGCATCCGCGGGCAGGGCTTCCAGGATGGTCCGCAGCGCCTCCGTCCCACCCGTGGACGCGCCCAGCGCGATCACCTTGTCCGTGGTCGTGGTCAGCGTCGGGCGGGGGCGCGGGCGTGACGCGGCCGCCAGGTCCAACGCGGACGGAAGCGGGCGCGGGGCCGGGCGCCGCACGCGGGCCTTCGACGCCGCGATGACGGTGTCCCGGAGCAGGATCGCGGAGTCGTGCAGGAAGCCCTTGACCCCCAGGCGCGGCTTCTCGATCACGGCCACCGCGCCCGACTCGATCGCGCGCAGCGCCGCCTCCGTCCCCCGCGCGGCCAGGCTGGAGCACACCACGACGGGGATGGGGTCACGCGCCATCACCGTCTGCAGGAAGGACAGCCCGTCCATGCCCGGCATCTCGAGGTCGAGCACGATCACGTCGGGGCGGAACGACTGCATCTTGTCCAGGGCGATCAGGGGATCGGCGGCCACGGACACGGTGATGGACCGCTCGCGGGCGAGGATGACGGTCAGCACCTGGCGCACGACCGCGGAGTCGTCCACCACGAGGACGTGGATATGGTCGGTCACGCGGGCGGAGTCGACCCCCGCGTGGCGGCCAGGGCCGTCGCCACGTGCGCGCCGAGCATCTCCAGGAGGTCGAAGTCCGAGCCGCTCAGCCCCGCCTTGTGGTCCGCGAGGCGGAAGATGGCGATGGCGCCCACGACCAGGCCGTCCACCCGTATCGGGACGCAGGCGCGGGGACGCCGCGGGAGGGCGGCGGAGTCGGGGACGGCGACGAAGATCCGGCCGCCGCGTGTCGAGGTCAGGATGGCTTCGGAAAACGGAAGGATCTCCCGCTCCGCGATCCCGAAGCATCCCGCGATCGTGAACTCACCGTGGGCGTTGCGCCGCTCCAGCACGGCCGCTTCCTCGCAGCCGATGAGCCCGGACAGCGCCTCGCTGAGCGCGATGAGCATGAGCCCGCGCTCGAGGGTGGAGTGCAGGCGATGACAGGCCGCGAGCATTCCCGCCACCCGCGCGTGATGGGAGGCCGCGCGCTGGAACTCCTCGCGCATGCGGCGGTTGCTCGCCTCCAGGGCCCCGACCCTCCGCTCCAGCCGCCGCCGTTCGTCGCGGGCCGGCTCCTGCATCGCCGCTTCACTCATTCCCATGCTCCTCCCGTGCGAGGCGGCGGCGCCGGCGCTCGCGGCGGCTTTCGCGGCCCCGCCGCGGCTCGCCTCCCCGGCGCTCGATGGCCCGGGCGAGGTCCTGGGCCGCCTCCTCGATGTCCCGGCGCGCGGCCACGAGCACCGTCTGCAGCGACGCCGCGTCCAGCCCCGCCTTCCCGTTCGCGGCGCGCGCGCGCGCGAAGGCCGCCGTCGGCACCTCCACGAAGGGAACACGCGCGAGGGCGCTCACGCGACGGGCCCCTCCGCGTGGGTGTAGACGGTGGGGCCCACGCTGCGCGTGCGCGTGCCCAGGCCGGTCACCGTCTCCGCGTGGCCGAGCAGGAGGTAACCCTGCGGATCCAGCCGGTCGAGCAGGCGGCCCAGCACGCGCGCCTTGGCCGCGGCGTCGAAGTAGATGATGACGTTGCGGCAGAGGATGAGGTCGAACCGGCCCGCGAAGGTGAACGGCTCCGCGTTCAGGTTGAGCCGTTGGAAGCGGACGCGCGCGCGCAGGAGGGGGGACGCCTTCATGCGGCCCTCCTCCGGCCCGCTCCCCCGCAGCATGAACGCCTTCAGGAAGGGGCCCGGGATCTCCTTGGACTTCTCGAGGGGCCAGACCGCGGCCTGGGCCCGGTCCAGCACGCGCGTCGACAGGTCGGTGGCCACGATGTCGATCTCCCAGCCGGACGCGGGCGGGAAGGCGGCCAGGAAGGCCATGGCCACGGAGTAGGGCTCCTCTCCCGTCGAGCAGCCCGCGCTCCAGACGCGGACGCGCCGGGCCATGCGTCCTTCCTCCGCGCGCGCGCGCCACTCGGGGAAGACCTGGCTCTCCAGGAACTCGAACTGCCGCGGCTCGCGGAAGAAATGCGTCTCGTTGGTGCAGATGCAGTCCAGCATGTGCACGCGCTCGCGCGGGTCGCTTTCCACGAGGCGGTAGTAGTCGGCGAAGTCGAGCCCGAGGTCGCGCAGCCGCCGGGCCAGGCGGCCCTCCACCAGGACCTTCTTGGCTTCGGAGAGGTGGATGCCCGCCTCGCGATAGATCAGGGCCTGGAAGAGCCGGAACTCCCGCGCGGTCAGGACGCGGGCGGCGCTGGGCACGGCGCGCGCGCCCGGCGTGTCGGACGCGGCGAGGACCGCGGCCGTCACGATTCCTGGACCGCCGCCTCGGGTGCGACCTCCACGGCGGCCTGGGCCGCCACCACGTCGTCCGTGGAGAGCAGGCGGTCGATGTCGAGCAGGAGCACGAACTTCTTGCCCGCCCGTCCCATGCCGAGGAGGCACTCGACGCGGATCCGCGTCCCGAACGGCGGCGGGGGCTCGATCTCGGCCGCGGGCAGGTCGAGGACCTGGCTGACCGCGTCCGCGAGCAGGCCCATCACCGTCCGCTCGCCCTCGAAGATCATCTCCACCACGACCACGCAGCTCCGCTTGGTCACCACGCTCTCGGGCAGTCCGAGCTTGACCGCGAGATCCACGACGGGCACGACGCTGCCGCGCAGGTTGATCACGCCGCGGATGCTCGGGGGCGTGGTCGGCACCTTGGTCACGGTGTCGTACTCCAGGATCTCGCGCACGCGGAGGATGCCGATCGCGTACTCCTCCCCGCCGATGTGGAACCCGAGGTACTGCGACTGCTCGCTGAGCGTCGATTGAGTCGCCATCGTCGTCTCCTTAGAACGCCTTGAAGTCACGGTCGTGGTGACCCGCGGAGGGGACGGAGAGAGCGCCGACCGCGGTGGCGCCCCGGCCCGCGCCGTTGGCCCGCACGGGCGCGGAGTGGGTGACGGCCGGGGGAGGAACGGACGGCCGCGGCCCCGCATCGTGGCCGGCGAGGCGGAAGTGGGAGACGAGCTGCTGCAGGCCTTCGGCCTGGGCGGCCATCTCCTCCGCCGTCGAGGCGAGCTCCTCCGCGGCGGAGGCGTTGCGCTGCGTCACCTGGTCCACCTGGCTCATGGCCCGGTTGATCTGGGCCACGCCCGACGACTGCTCGGCGGACGCCGCCGAGACTTCCTGCACGAGGTCCGCGGTCTTGCGGATCCGCGGCACCAGCTCGTCGAGGAGCTGCCCGGACCGCTCGGCCACGCCCACGCTGGAGGCGGCGAGACCGCTGATCTCCTTGGCCGCGGACTGGCTCCGCTCGGCCAGCTTGCGCACCTCGGTCGCCACGACCGCGAAGCCGCGGCCGTGCTCGCCGGCGCGGGCCGCCTCGATGGCGGCGTTGAGGGCGAGCAGGTTCGTCTGGTAGGCGATCTCCTCGATGATCGACACCTTCTCCGCGATGTTGCGCATGGCCACCACCGTCTGCTTGACCGTGCGGCCGCTCTCTTCCGCTTCCTTCGACCCGCTGACCGCGAGCTGCTCGGTCTGGCGGCTGTTCTCGGCGTTCTGGCGGATGGAGGCGGACATCTGCTCGAGGCTCGACGTCGTCTCCTCCACGGAGGCCGCCTGCTCGCTCGTCCCCTGGGAGAGGGCCTGGGAGGTGGACGAGACCTGGGAGGAAGCGGAGGAGAGGCCGGCGGCGCCCGCGCGGATCTCCGACATGGTCGCGGTCAGCCGGCTCACCATGTCCGCGAGGGCGTTGCCGAGCACGTCCTTCTCGGACTGCGCGGTCACCTTCACGGTGAGGTCGCCGCCCGCGATGGCGGTGGCCGCGGCCACCATCTTACGGAGCGAGGCCACCATGGTCTGCATGGCCCGCAGGAGCTGGGCCGTCTCGTCCGCGCCCTTGGCGTCGATGCGCGCTTCGAGATCCCCTTCCGCGACCTGCTCCGCGACCTGCACCGCCGCCGCCAGCGGCGTGGTGATGCTGCGCGTGATCACCACCCCCGCCACGACGGTCAGGATCAGGGCCGCGGCCACCACGGTGATCATGATCACCAGCGTCCGCTTGAGGTTGGCGGCCACGACGTCGTCCAGGGTCTGCATGGTGTTGGACTGTTTCATGGCGAACTCGGCGGCGGTGGACTCCAGGCGACGGACCTCGTCCTTCACGGGGCCGATGGCGACGTTGGCTTCCTGGGGTGTCTTCAGCTTGCCCTCGCGCATCGCGGCCAGGACCTTGTTGAACCCCTCCTCGTAGGCGGTGGCGTCCGCGCGCATCGACCTCACCGTCTCGCGGTCGCCCTCCGTCCGGGCGATCTTCTCGAGCGCTCCCAGGCTGTCGTCGAGGGCCTGCTTCTGCTCCGTCCACTTGTCCAGGTATTCGGTTTCCTTCTCCGCGTTGCCGATGTTGAGGTAGGCGTCCTTCTCGAAGCGGCGCAGGTCGAGCGTGCTCGCCCGCACCAGCTGCGAATGCGCCACGAGCGGATAGTCGACTTCGAGGGCTTCCCGCACCATCGCATCCATGCGGGACAGGCCCCAATAGGCGGCCGCGCACACCGTCCCCGTCAGCAGCAGCACCGTGCCGAAGCCCAGGCCCAGCCGCCGTCCGATCTTCACGTCTTTCAACATCGAATCTCTCCTGGCCCTTCCGGGCCGACACCGACACACGCCTTTACTTCGTTCTCTGAATCGCCGCCGTCGCCGCTCTCGTCCGTCCGGGTCAGGGCCCGGGTGAGCAGGGCGGGTACGTCGAGGATGAGGGCCACGCGCCCGCTGCCCAGGATCGCGGAGCCCGCGATTCCGGGCAGTCCCCGGAAGATGCGTCCGAGGGGCTTGATGACGGTCTGGCTCTCGCCGTGGAGGTCGTCGACCACCAGCCCCGCCTGGGCACCGTCGTCCCGCCGCACCACGACGACGTGCTCGCGCCGGGCTTCTCCGGCGACTCCGAACAGCCGGCGCAGCCTCACGTAGGGCAGGGCGGCTCCGCGCAGGCTGATCACGCCGCGCCCGTCCCCGTCCTCCGAGGCCTCCTGGGGCAGCTCGAGGCACTCCGCCACCGCTTCGAGCGGGATGACGTAGGTCTCGTCGCCCACCGACACCCCGAAGCCTTCGATGATGGCCAGGGTGAGGGGCAGGCGGACGGCAATGGTGGTCCCTTCGCCGGCGCGGCTGCGAATGCCGACGGACCCGCGGAGGGCGTGGATGTTGCGACGCACCACGTCCAGGCCGACCCCGCGGCCGGAGACTTCCGTGACCGCCTCCGCGGTCGAGAAGCCCGGCTCGAAGACCAGGCGCTGGATCTCCCCCGCGTCCAGGCGCGCGGTGTCGACGCCGCGGCGGCGGGCCCGCTCCAGGATGCGCTCGCGGTCGAGGCCGGCCCCGTCGTCGGAGATCTCGAGGACGATCGTCCCCGACTCGTGACGCGCGCGCAGGGCGATGATGCCGCAGGGGTCCTTCCCGCGCCGGCGGCGCTCCTCCGGCGCCTCGATGCCGTGGTCGACGGCGTTGCGGACCATGTGCGTCAGGGGGTCGCGCACGTGTTCGATCACGCTCGTGTCCACCTCGACGTCTTCGCCCTCGATCACGAGGCGGGCCTGCTTGCCCTGGGAGGCGGCGAGGTCACGCACGGTGCGGATGTGCTGGCGCAGGGTGGCGCGCAGGGGCACGAGCCGCGCCTGCATGACGCGCTCCTGCAGGTCCTGGCAGAGCCGGTCGACCTCTCCCTGGGCTTCGAGCACCTCTGTGTCGCCCCCGACCTCCTCGAGCATCCGGCGCAGGCGATTGCGCGCGATCGCGATCTCGCCCGTGAGGTCCAGCATCCGGTCCAGCTTTCCGATGTCGACGCGCAGCCCGCGAGGCCCCGCTCCGCGCTCGGCGGCGGGCGCCGGCTCGGCCGTGGTCTCGGCCGTGGTCTCGGCCGTCGTCTCGGGGGCGGCGGAGGGCGCGCTGGCGGCGGCGGGCGCGGCATGGAGGGCGAGCTGGCCCAGGAGCCGTTCCTGTCCACCCGTGAGCCCCTCCGCGCCGCCCACCACCGCCGGCACCAGCTCGCGCAAGGCGTCCACGGATCGCAGGAGCAGCGCGACGAGGTCCGACGTCACGGGCACGCTGCGCTCACGGACGCGGTCGAGCAGGTCCTCGAGGGTGTGGCAGAAGCGGACGAGGCCGTCGTATCCGAGGGAGGCGCCGTTCCCCTTCAGGGTATGGGCGAGGCGGAACACCGTGCCCAGCAGCTCCGGGTCGTCTCCCCGGACCTCGAGGGCGATGAGTACCTCCTCCATCACGGCCAGGCCTTCCTCGGATTCGGCGAGGAACGTCTGGACGATGGCGTCGCGCTCGAGCTCGAAGTCCATCATCCCTTCATCTCGATGGCCCGCACCCAGGCCGCTCCGGTGCGCACGTGGAACACGAGCTTGCGGCCGAGGTCGCCGCCGACGTCTTCGCCGACGACGGGAATGGAGGCCGCGGCCAGCTGCTCGCGGGCGATCTCGACGTTGCGCGCGCCCAGCGACCACTCGTCGGCGCGGAAGGCCTCGAGCACGCAGGCCCCGCCGAAGACCTTCGCGGACAGGCGGCCGCGGTGCGCGCCCAGCTCCAGCAGGCGCCCGATGAGGAGCGCGATCGCGCTGTCGCCGAAGCGCGGCGAGGCCGGCCGCCCGGAGGGAAGGAGGAAGTGATTGAGGCCGCCCACCTGGGCCTGGGCGTCCCAGATGCACACCGCGACGCAGGAGCCGAGGATGGTCGTCACCTGCGCGTCCTCGGCGGACGCGTAGAGGCGGCCGGGGGCGAGGTAGACGCGGACGGGGGTGGCCGCGTTTCCGGGGCCGTCCGGCGCGGAGAGACGATGCGCGGACGGCCCGGCGTGGGCGAAAGTGCTCACCAGCGGCGCGCCACTTCGAGCGCCACCTTGGCGTGCAGGCCCGTGCAGTAGAGGGCGAAGGCGGCCTGGGTGGCCAGCAGGTCGAACAGCTCGCGGTCGAGGTCCTCGATGCCGCCCTTCTGGGGAAGCAGGCCGAAGATCGCGATCACCCCGGTCACGGTGGAGTCGAGCTTGAGGGGAACGCAAGCGGTCAGGCGGCTCTCCAGGCCGGTGGCACCGGAGAGGTGGGACGGGTCGACGACCAGGATCTCCCCCGTCCGCGCGGTCAGTCCGATGAGGCCGCTGCCCAGCGGGATGGAAGGGCACTCCTCGCGATCGAGGCCGAAGGAGGCCACCAGCTCGAGGGTCTTCGTGTCGTGGTCGATCTCGAAGAGGGCCGCCTCTTCCGATCCCACCAGGTTGGCGATGATCTCCTGGATGGCGGCGATGACCTCCGCCCGGTCGAGCGTGCCGTGCAGCCGGTAGCTGGCCACGTAGAGGTTCGCCAGGTTCGAGTTCTGCTGCTCGACCTCGGCGTAGCGCGAGGAATACGCGCTGGTCTCGGCCCGGATCCCTTCGATCTGGGCGCGCAGAGAGTCGTTGGCGCGGATGACCGTCTCCACGTCGCGCAGCTGGGCGGTCAGGCCTTCCTTCTCGGACTCCAGGGCCGCCACCAGGACGCGGAGGCGCTCGACCTCGCCGATGAGGCCCTGGGCGAAGTTCTGGGTGTCCTCCTGGACCTTGCGTACGTAGGCGCCGTGGTCGGCGCGGCCCGGCTTCGTCTCGCTCATCGTGCCCCCATGTGGTCGCGCACCTTGGTGATCAGCTCCAGCGCGTTGATCGGCTTGGTCACGTAGTCGTTGCATCCGCTCTGGAAGCCCGCCTCGACGTTTTCGCCTTCCCCCCGGGTGGTGACGAGGATGACGGGGATGGCCTTGGTGTCCTCGCGCCGCTTCAGCTCGCGGCAGGCCTCGAAGCCCGTCTTGCGCGGCATGATCACGTCCATGAGGATCAGGTCCGGGTGCTCCGTCGCCGCCATCTCCAGCGCTTGCTCGCCGTCGCAGGCGGTGACGAGCTCGTAGCGCTCCTTGCGCAGGATCGTCGTCACCATGAAGAGCGCAGTGCGGGAGTCGTCGACGACGAGGATCTTCTTCTTGCTCATTCCTTCATCACTCCTTGGGTCACCCACGGCGCCCCTCCATGACGGTGAGGGCGAGGTGGGCGAGATCGGGAAGGGACTGCGGCTTGCGGAGGACGGCGGCCGCGCCCAGGGCGCGGGCCTCCGCCTCCATGTCCGTCGACATGTACGCGCTCAGCACGATCACGCTCGTGCCGTGGTCGCGGCGGCGGATCTCGCGCAGGAGCTCCAGGCCGCCCGTGCCCCCGAAACGCGTCACGCGCACGTCGAGGATGGCGAGGTCGTAGTGCCGGTGGCTGATGAGGGCCTCGCCCTCTTCGGCCTCGCGTGCGAGGTCGACCGTCCAGCCCAGGCTGCGGAAGTACTTCGCGGTGGGTAGAAGGATGGCCTCCTCGTCGTCGAGGAGAAGCAGCTGCCGTGTCCCCGTGCCGCAAGGCGCGGGGGGACGGCTCTCCATCGTGGTCGAACTCGTCGAACGA
>Ga0075425_100004065_pt1 | contig 15017 bp, 12 predicted proteins | sample SoiMethybrSBSTD4_FD_75300 | JGI IMG/M metagenome (GOLD analysis project Ga0075425, IMG submission 75300) | Bulk soil microbial communities from a Populus tree surrounding site in Tennessee, USA - Soil MetaG P. TD hybrid SBSTD4 | ecosystem: Environmental > Terrestrial > Soil > Tree plantation...
TCGGATCCTCGTCGTCGGGAACGCCGACGCCGACGATCTTCGCGTCGGGAAGCGCCGTCGCCAGCGCATGCATGCCGTTCGGGCTCGAGAGGGAAGCCGTGTCGACGACCACGACGTCCGGCTCGAACATGCCGGCGGCGATCGCGGCCACGTCGCAGGAAGCGCTCCCCACGACTTCGAGGTCAGCCTGGTCCGAAAGCGCATGCTCGAGCAACTCCCGGACGAGGCGCACGTCGCCGACGAGCAGCACACGCGCCGCCGCGGGAAGTGGGTGCGGCCGTGCCCCCGTCGAAACCGACGTCGGCCCCAACGCCCTCGTGTTCATGTGCCGCAGCGAGGTCCTACCCCTCGCACGGTCGCCTCCTGCGATTGGGGCAGGAGAATTCCAGGTGGCCCGCGTATGTGTCAACCTTCGCGCGGTCGTGATCGTCGAGCGGAGCATGCATCCAGACTGGCTTTCGAACGCCTACCTGATCGGCGACAAGGAAGGCGGGACGGCCGTGTTCGTCGATTCCGGGGCGCCGCTCCGGCCGCTGTTCGACGCCGTCTCGAGGTACGGGCTGACCGTCACGCACCTGCTGACGACGCACGCGGACGCCGACCACATCGCCGGCGACGACGCGATCCGCGGCCGGTACGACTGCAAGGTCGTCAAGGGCGACCTCGAGACCGGCGGCCTCTCGATCCGCGCGCTCCCGACGCCCGGGCACAAGGACGACCACCTCGCGTTCGTCGTCAACGACCGCCTGTGCTGCAGCGGCGACGTGCTGTTCAAGGACGCGGTGGGTGGGGGCGACTTCGAGCAGATCAAGCGCTCGGTGATGGACGTGCTGATGAAGTTGCCGCCCGAGACGCGCGTTCTCCCAGGCCACACGGACGAGACCACGATCGGTCGCGAGTGGGAGGAGAACCCCTTCGTTCGGGTCTGGCGCGGCGCCGAGCCCGAGGGGACCGAGCCGGTACACGTGGGCGGCGAAGAGGCGACCCTCGTCGTCTGGTCGCCCGACTACGACGGCAAGGGCAAGGCGTGGGTCCGGTTCGCCGACGGACGCGACGCGATCGTCGGCGGCTCACGCGTGGAACGCGGCTAGCCGCTCAGCCTCTTCGTCGACCTCGGCCCGAGTCTTTCGCATGAGGCGGACGAACGGCTCGAGCCTCACGCGGCCGTCCTCGTAACGCCAGGCGCCCGCGACCGTGCCGTCCACGAGGAAGGTCCGCTCCGACTGCGGGTTGCTGGAGGTGAACAGACGCTTGCGGTGCTGCTCGTCGAGGATTCCGGTCCGCCGCGCGTGGACGAGCAGCGTTGCGTCCCAGGTCGGCAGGAAGCGGACGGGCGCCGCGGTCTGAGGAGCCGGTAGCGGCGCGCGCGGGAGGTCGAGCAGCTCGCGGCCTTGCTCGTCCCGGAACCGGCGGAGCGCCATCCCGCCGAGGGCGTCGGCGAGTGCGGCCACACGCATCCCGGCCCAGCTCGCGACGTCGGCCGCGGGCGCGGGCCCGAAGGCTGCGAGGTACCGGCGCACGAGGTGCATCCGAGCCTCCACCTCGGACAGCGCCGGCTCCGGGCCGACCCACTCCTCCGCGAGGCCGAAAAGATCTGCGCGGCGCCGCTCCCACGTGCCCGCCGGCGGCACCCGCACGAGCCACGTCCACAGGCCGATCCCCGGCAGCCACAGCCCTGCCTCCTCGATCTCACGCTGCCGCCGCGGGTGGCCCGAGAGGAACCGCTCGAGGCGAGCGGCTGCCCGCCGCAGCCGACGCTCGTCGGGCTTCTGCACGCTCCGCGACCATGCCCGCCGCTCCTCGCGGATCGCGATCACGAGGGGCCAGTAGTCGCGTCGCGAGACGATGTGGATGGTGTTGCGCATCAGCGTCGCCTGGACGAGGGCGCGGCGCTCGATCGCGCGCGTCACCGCGTCTCGGTTCAGGCCCTCGACGCGCGACCAGAGCCCGACGTACGTCGACGGCGCGTACTGGGACTGGACGCAGCCCATCAGCTCGACCGCCCGGGGTAGGCCGACGCGGCGGCGCTCGAGCAGCAGCTGGCGCTGCAGCAGAGCGCGGTTGAGCTCCCGCTCGTAGAGGACGCGCTCGGACACGTCCCGGACGCTAACGCGGCTAAGCTCGCGCCGACTCGGACGAGGAGGCGCAATGGCGATCAAACTCCACCGCTGCAAGAACCTGTGGGTGAAGGGGCCGCACCCCTGCTGGAAGGTGCAGAGCGCGCTCGACGACTCAGGGGTCGAGTACGAGGTCGTGGTCGAGAAGTACTTCGGGCCGCGCGAGAACACGGTGCAGCACACGGGCCAGAAGCGCTTCCCCTGGATCGAGTTCGAGGACGGCTCGATCTACCGCGCAGAGTCGAAGGAGATGGCGCAGCGGATCCGCGACGGCAAGCTCCAGGAAGCAGAGGCGCTGTGATCGTCCCCGACGAGATCGACGCCTACACGGAGGCGCACACGACGCCGCCGTCCGAGCTGCTCGCCGAGCTCGCGGCGGAGACCCGCGAGACGATGAGCTCCGCGCAGATGCTGACCGGAACGGTGGAAGGCCGCTTCCTCGAGCAGCTCGTCTTCGGGTTGCAGGCGAAGCGCGTGCTCGAGCTGGGCACCTTCACCGGCTACTCGTCGCTCTCGATGGCAATGGGCTTACCGGAGGGCGGGCACATCGACACGTGCGAGGTCTCGGAAGAGCACGCCGAGGTCGCGCGCCGCTACCACGCGCGCAGCCCGTACGGCGACCGGATCACGATCCACATGGGGCCGGCGCTCGAGACGATCGAGCGGCTCGGCGGCGAGTGGGACTTCGCTTTCGTCGACGCCGACAAGGAGAATTACGGCAACTACTACGAGGCGCTCGTGCCGCGCCTGGCGCCGGCCGGGCTGATGGCGATCGACAACACGCTCTGGAGCGGCCGCGTGCTCGACGGGGACGACGATACGGAGACGACGCGCTCGATCCGGGAGCTGAACGACCGGATCGCGTCGGACGACCGCGTGGTCGCGGTCCAGCTCACGGTGCGGGACGGCGTCACGCTCGTGCGCCGCCGCTAGCCCTTTCGCGGCTAAAGATTCTGGTTCACCGTGCCGATTCACGGCCCGTGGACGGCGGTTCGAGACGATCCGCACCTGCGGCACCACGCTGGATCGACCGGTGGCTCGACGCCTGCCACGATCTGGCCGAGCTGTCGCGCTCGAACCCGATGACGGACGCCGTCGTCGACGAGATCGACGGGCGGATGATCCGCATCGGCGACGCGTGGCTCGCGGACTTCGCTTCCTGCAACTACCTCGGCTTCGACCTCGACCGCGAGATCGTCGCCGCCGTTCCGGAGTACCTCGAGCGCTGGGGAACGCACCCGAGCTGGTCGCGGCTCCTCGGCAGCCCTGTGCTCTACGAGGAGATCGAGGAGCGGCTCACGGAGCTGCTCGGTGCCGAAGACACGCTCGTTCTGCCGACGATCACGCTGATCCACATGTCCGTGATCCCGGTGCTCGCGGGGAGCGGAACGATCTTCCTCGAGAACCGTGCGCACAAGACGATCTACGACGGCTGCGAGCTGGCGAAGGTGCGCGGGGCGACCGTGAAACGCTTTGCCTTTGAGGACGTTGACGACCTGAAGCGGCTGCTGCGCGAAGCGAGCACGGCGCCGCGGCTGATCTGCATCGACGGCGTGAACAGCATGACCGGCAACGCCGCCGACGTGTCGGCCTTCGCGCGTGTGGCTCGAGAGCACGACGCCCTCCTCTACGTCGACGACGCACACGGCTTCGGCGTGATCGGGGAGCGGGCCGCCGACGAAACGAGCCCGTACGGGAAGCGCGGCAACGGGATCGTCCGCTACTTCGACGAGAGCTACGACCACGTTGTCTTCGTCGCGGGCCTCTCAAAGTCGTACTCCTCGCTCGCCGCGTTCCTCGCCTGCCCGCCGGAGCTGAAGCGCCTGCTCAAGACCGCTGCGCCGCCGTATCTCTATTCCGGCCCTTCACCTATCGCCTCGCTCGCGACCACGATCGCCGGGCTCGAGGTCAACGAGGCTCGCGGCGACGCCACCCGCGCCGACCTCTGGCGGAAGACCGCGACGGTGCTCGACTGCCTCGACCGCCTTGGGGCGCACACGCCGAACCGCTCGGGCTTCCCCATCATCGAGGTTCCGCTTGCGCGCCACGAAGACATCGACGCCGCCGGGCGCTTCCTCTTCGAGAACGGCATCTACGTCACGCTGGCCGCCTACCCGCTCGTCCCGCGTGACGAGGTCGGCTTCCGCATCCAGGTCACTGCCGCGAACACCAACGCGGAAATCGAGCAGCTCGTCGACGTGCTCGGGCGGCTCGCGAACAGCTTCGACCTGCAGCCGGCCCGGGCGAAGGTGAGGGCCGCCTGATGGGCGCGCAACTCCGTGTCGGCCGCGCGAACGCGTGGGCGTGGTACGTCGGCGGAGCCAGTCTGCTCACCGCGCTCTACCTGTTCGTGCCGCCGTTCAAAGGCAACGGGCCGCTGATCAACGCGCTCGGGCTCTCCGGCGTCGTCGCCATCGTCGTCGGCATTCGGATGCACCGGCCCCAGGCTCAGGCCGCCTGGTGGCTGTTCGTCCTCGGCCAGTTCCTCTTCTTCGCCGGCGATCTCTACACCTACAGCTACCCGAAGGTCTTCGGCGCCGACGTCGGCTTCCCGTCGGCCGGCGACGCTCTCTACCTGCTCGTGTACCCCGCCTTGATGGGAGGGCTCCTGCTGCTGGTCAGGCGCCGCAATCCCCGGCGCGATCCGGCGGCGTTGGTCGACGCCTTGATCCTGACGATCGGCATCGGCCTGCTCTCGTGGGTGTTCCTGATCGCCCCGAACATCCACCTCTCCGGCCTCTCCTGGCTTGCGAAGAGCGTCTCGATCGCCTACCCGCTCGGCGACGTGCTGCTGCTCGCCGTGGCGATCCGCCTCGCGGTAGACGCGGGCAAGCGGGCGCCGGCCTTCTTCCTGCTGGCAGGTTCGATCGTCTGCCTGCTCGCGACCGACTCGGCGTACAACCTCGCGCTCCTGCAGAACACCTACAACCACCAACTCATTTACGACCTCGGCTGGATCCTCTACTACGTCCTCTGGGGAGCGGCCGCTCTCCACCCGTCGATGCGGGTGCTCGAGGAGCCTGCCGGCGACTCGCGTCCACGACTGACCTCGCTCCGGCTCTCCCTGCTCGGTGCGGCGTGCCTGATCGCCCCCTCGATCCGGTTCTTCCAGTCGCTCGGGAACCCCGACGTGCTGGTCCTGATCGTCGCCTCCGCCGTCCTCTTCCTCCTCGTCGTGATCAGGATGGCCGGCCTGGTTCGGCAGGAAGAGCGGATCGTCTCGCGCGAGCGCGCACTCCGGGGAGCCGGTACGAAGCTCGTCGGCGCTGCCGGCTACGAGCAGATCTACGAGGCCGCGATCGCCGGCGTGCGCCAGTTGCTGGGCGAGGACCCCTGCGTCCACCTGGCGTTGCTGAGGGACTCCGGGCCGGTTGTCGCCGCGTCGTCCCAGGACTGCGACTGGGCGCTGACCCAGCCGACCTTCGACTGGCTTCAGGGGAACGCGGGCCAGCTGCGGATCCCGTACTTCGAGCTCCCGCGCGAGGCTCGCAGCGAGCTCCGTTTCGAGGGCGGGCACACCGTGTTGATCACGCCGCTCTCGATCCGCTCCGAGGTCCGCGGCCTGCTGGTCGCCAACTCTCACGACGAGGTCTCCGAGGAGGTTGCGAACTCGTTCGAGGCGCTGGGCCTGCAGGTTTCGCTCGCGGTCGAGGGGGCGTCGCTCGCGGCCGACCTTCACCGACGCCAGAGCGAGGCCCGGTTCCGCTCGCTCGTTGCGCACTCGAGCGACCTGATTACCGTCCTCGACGCGCACGGCCTCGTCACGTACCAGAGCCCGTCCGTCGAGCGCGTGCTCGGCTATGGCGCCGAGGAGATCGAGGGCACGCAGTTCGACTGGCTGCTGAGCGAGGCCGACCGGCCGCGCCTGAGGAGTCTGATCGCGGGTGACGGAAGCGGCAGCAGCGAGGCACACACGCTCGAGTGCGCGTTGACCCACAAGAACGGCACCAGGCTCCGGTTCGAGGTGCAGCACACCGACCTGCTCCACGACGAGCACGTCCGCGGCATCGTGCTAAACAGCCGGGACGTCAGCGAGCGCAAAGAGTTCGAGGATCAGCTCGCCCACCAGGCCTTCCACGACCCGGTCACCGGGCTCGCCAACCGCGCTCTGTTCTCCGATCGCGTCGAGCACGCCTTGATGCGCTCGCAACGCGGCTTCCCGGACATCGCCGTCGTCTTCATCGACCTCGACGACTTCAAGACCGTCAACGACAGCCTCGGTCATGCCGCAGGCGACTCGGTGCTGCAGGAGGTGGCGCGCCGTCTGCGGATCGCGGTGCGCCCGACCGACACCGTGGCGCGCTTCGGCGGCGACGAGTTCGCGGTCCTGCTCGAGGGCGTCAACGACTCGGCCATGGCCGCCGACGCGGCAGCGCGGATCCTCCATGCGCTCGAGCTCGCCTACGAGATCGACGGCAAGCAGGTCTTCCCACGCGCGAGCGTCGGCATCTGCCTGGTCGACCGGCAGGACGCGGTGCCCGAGGCCGCCGAGCTGCTACGCAATGCGGACGTCGCGATGTACATGGCCAAGCGCGACAGCAAGGGCAGCTACCGCGTGTTCGAGCCCGCGATGCACGAGCGCGTCGTCGAGCGGCTCGAGCTTCGCGCCGAGCTGCAGCAGTCGATCGAGGCCGACCAGCTCGAGCTGCACTACCAGCCGGTGGTACGCCTCGAGGGCCACGAGATCGTCGGCGTCGAGGCGCTGCTGCGCTGGCAGCACCCGACCCGCGGGACGATCCCGCCCAACCAGTTCATCCCGCTGGCCGAGGAGACGGGTCTGATCGTCGCGATGGGCCGGTGGGTCCTGAACGAGGCGTGCCGGGAGGGTGTCGAGATCCAGACGCGCTTCGAGCGCGACCAGCCGCTCACGATCAGCGTCAACCTCTCGGTTCGCCAGCTGCAGTCGGACTCGATCGTCTCCGACGTGCGCTGCGCGCTCGAGACCAGCGGCCTCCCGCCCGAGTCGCTCGTGCTCGAGATCACCGAGTCGGTGATGATGTCCGACACCGACTTCGCGGTCCAGCGCCTCGACGACCTGAAGGCGCTCGGCGTGCGGCTCGCGATGGACGACTTCGGGACCGGCTACTCGTCGCTGAGCTACCTGAGCCGCTTCCCGGTCGACATCCTCAAGATGGACCGGTCGTTCGTCGGCGCAGGGGAGAACGTGGCCCTGCAGTCGGCGATCATCGCGCTCGGCGCGAGCCTCGAGCTCGACGTCGTCGCCGAGGGGATCGAGCTTCCCGAGCAGGAGCAGTCGCTACACGACCTCGGCTGCGAGATCGGCCAGGGCTTCCTGTTCGCGCGCCCGATGCCGAGCTCGGATCTCGCCGCGTACCTCGCAGGCCGGCCGGAATGGTCCGACGCCGACCTCGACGCGACGAGCAATGCAGCATAGTCACGAGGCTCTCGACCGCCCCGGCGGCTTCGAGCGTGCGCGCCTGCTTTCGCCTCTTCGCCACCGCGACTTTCGCGTCCTCTGGAGCGGGATGGCGGTCTCGCTAGTCGGCGACGGAATCTTCCTGATCACGATCGCCTGGGAGGCGTACGTGCTCTGGAACACGCCGGCTGCCTTCTCGATCGTCGGCATCGGGATGACGGTTCCGACCGTGGCGTTCCTGCTGCTCGGCGGCGTTCTCAGCGACCGGCACGACCGGCGGCTGTTGATGTTGTGGGCCGATGTGGTGCGCGCCGCGGCCGTCACGTGCCTGGCGGTACTCGTCTTCGCGCACGCGCTGCAGCTGTGGCAGCTCGTCGCGCTGGTCGCGCTCTACGGCTGCGGCACGGCCTTCTTCACGCCGGCCTTCGAGGCGATCGTGCCCGACCTGCTGCCGCCCGACGACCTCGCCGCGGCGAACTCGCTGGACCAGTTCGTTCGGCCGATTGCGCTGCGCCTCGTCGGCCCGCTGCTCGGCGGCTGGCTCGTCGCCGCGGGCGCAGGTCTCGCGTTCACGGTTGACGCGGCGTCCTTCGCGGCCTCGGCGCTCGCCGTGCTCGCCATGCGCTCGCGGCCGGCCGTAGGCAAAGAGCACGGCTCGCACGGCGCGGCGCTACGCGAGGGGTTCGTTTTCATCCGCCGTCGCGTCTGGCTCTGGGGGACGCTCGGCGCGGCGGCCGCGGCCTACCTCGTCTTCCTCGGGCCGAGCGAGGTGCTGCTGCCGTACATGGTCAAGAACGAGCTGCACGCCTCGGCCCGCGACCTCGGGCTCGTCTTCGCGGCGGGCGGCGTCGGCGCGATCGGCGCGGCGGTGCTGATGGGCCAGCGCGGCCACCCGCGCCGCGACGTCAGCGTGATGTACGCGACCTGGACGCTGGCGACGCTCGCAGTGGCCGGCTACGGGCTCGCGACGGCGGCGTGGCAGTTGATGCTCGCGTGCCTCGTCTTCAACGCGCTCGAGACCGCGGGGACGATCGTCTGGGCGACGATCAAGCAGCGCCACGTCCCGAGCTCGATGCTCGGCCGCGTCTCGAGCCTGGACTGGCTGATCTCGATCGGCCTGCTCCCCATCTCGTTCGCGCTGACGGCGCCCGTCGCCGCGGCGCTCGGCGTGCGCGCGACGCTGGTCGGGGCCGGCCTCGTCGGCGCCGCGATAACGCTGGCGGCGCTGTTCCTGCCCGGGATGACAGCCATCGAGGATCGGGCCGGCCGCGAGAGCCCGCCGCTCGGACCGAAGCGCGTCGTCTCGACGGCGAACTAGCCGGGCCCGCTCGGGCAAATCTGAGGCCGCTGCGTGCGGTGCCGCCAGGTCGGCTAAAGCATTCCGCGGCAGCTGCCGATTGCCGGTGTGTACCGCGTCGCGGCGGCGCGACCGGTGCGACCGACGAAATTTGACCCACCTGGGGGAGGGATTACGCGTTGTCAGGCCTGGAGAACCGGCGTCCGGCGCGATACATTTTGTGGACGGCGCTGCGCTCTACCGGCGCGGCCCGTGACCTGGTTATTCCGACATGAAGCTGCCCTTCGCCCACGTCTCCCGAACCGCACTGGTCGTCGTCGCAGCGGCCGGGGCGGTCTGGCTGTCTGCGTTCTTCCTTCCGGGCGCCGGGATTCAGCCGGCTCCGCTGCTCCCGGCGATCGGAAGCGCCGCCGGGAAGGTCGTCGCCGTGGCCGAGCCCCATCATGCGCCGAAGACTGCGGCCGCGCCTCACCGGGCGGTCGCAACGCCGGTAGTCGCTCGAGCTATCTTCCTGCCGCCCGCGTCGGCTCCGGCAGCCGTGCAGTCGAAGCCGCGCGCCGTCCAGAGGCCGCATCGGGCCAACCGGCAGCACCCCGCGGGCAGGCCGAAGCACTCAGCGCCGGTTCAGACGGTAGCCTCGGCTCCCGCTCCGCCTCCGGCCGTTGCGACCACGGCGTCAGTGTCGTCAGCCGCTGCACCGAGGGGCAAGGCGGTCGGGTGGCATCGCAAGCACGAGCTGTCCACCGGAGCACCGGCGGCTGCACCCACGCCCAAGCACGAGAAGTCGCACGGCAAGCACGACACGCCCCCCGCTGGGCCCGCAACCACGCCCGCGGCCCCCGCCGCCCCGCCGCCTCCCGCCGCGCACGACAATGGCAAGCACCGGGGCGACGACCACGATCACGGCGACCACGGGCACGGCCCGGGAGGAAAGAAATAGGGCGAGTCACCAGCGGACGCCTGCGACTCGTTACGGGATTGCTGTTGCTGGCGCTCCCGCTCGCCGTCGCAGTCTGGGCATTCGGCGCTGTCGCCGGCAAGCGGGAGCGAAGCAATGCCGACCAGCGGCTCGTACATGCGCTCAACACCGCCGCCGACCGCTACCAGCCGGCCGCGAAAACGGCGCAGGCGACCGCGATCCGGGTCGCAAGTAACCGGCGCGTCCAGCGCGCCTTCGCTCAGAATGATCGCGGCGCAATGCGCCGGCTCGAGCGCACCTACGCCGGAGAAGGCGTAGTCCTTCTACCGGGCGCGATCCCGCCGTTGGCAGCGTTGGGACGGGCCGACGTCAAAGTGCGGGGCAACCTGGCCGGTCACGTGCTGGTCGGACCGCTCGACCAGCGTCTCGTGCGCCGCCTGACGCCGCGCGCCGGTAGCACGGGGGATCGTGTCGGCTTCGTCGTCAGCAGCGACCGCATCCTCACCGGAGCGGGCGCGATTCCGATTCCTTCGTGGCCCGAGTCCGGAAGGGCGTCTGACCTCTCCTCGTACCGGGTCGTCGCCGTGCGTGTCCCTGCGCATGTCCCGCGCGCGGAACTAGTAGCACTGGAGCCGCGTTCCGAGATCTCGGCGGCCGCGACCCGCGCTCGCTGGCTGGCTGGTCTCGTCGGGCTCGGCGTGATCGCTGCGCTGCTCCTGATCGTCTACGCTGTCGCGCCGGCGATCGCCCGCAGCCGCCTCTCGAGGCAGCAACGTGACCAAGCCGAGCGCGTGCTCGCGCATCTGGGCGACGGCGTGATCGTGGTCGACAGCGACGGCGTCGTGCGGGTCTGGAATCGCGCCGCAGAGACGATCATCGGGCTACGGGCGGCAGATGTCGTCAACCGCCCCGCCGAAGAGGCGATCCCGGGTTGGGCCACGATCGTGTCGTTCGTACCGGTCGCGAACCGCCCCGGCGAAGGTGACGGGACGACGACCGAGGAGACAGTGCCGGTCGACCTCGCCGGCAGAGAGCTCTGGCTTTCGATGGTCGCCGTGGCGCTCGACGAGGACACGGTCTACGCCTTCCGCGACGCGACGCACGAGCGCCGGCTCGAGAACCTGCGCTCGCAGTTCGTCGCGACAATCTCCCACGAGCTGAGGACGCCGCTCGCCTCACTGCACGGTGCGGCGCTGACGCTGCGCGAGCACGACCTGCCCGCCCAGACCCAGGACGACCTGCTCGCGATGATCGCCGAGCAGTCGAACCGGCTGGCGCGGCTCGTCGAGGAGATCCTGATCGCCGGGCAGCTGGACAGCGGCTCGCTCAGCGTCGTCGCCGATTCATTCGACCCTGAGGGGCTCGTGCGCGACGTCGTGGCCGCCGGGCGTGCGCGGGCGGGGACGGAGACGACAATCGATGTAACGCTGCCCGCCGTTCTGCCGAAGGTGCACGGCGACGAGGAGCGCACGCGGCAGGTGCTCCTCAACCTCGTCGACAACGCGATCAAGTACTCACCGTCTGGAGGTCGCATCGACGTGACGGTCGCGAGCGTCGGGGAGTGGCTGCGCTTCAGCGTCCGAGACGAGGGCCTGGGGATCCCCCTCGGCGAGCAGGAGCGGATCTTCGAGAAGTTCTACCGCCTCGATCCGGACCAGCGACGTGGAATCGGCGGCACGGGGCTCGGGCTCTACATCTGCAGGGAACTCGTCCGCTCGATGGGCGGGCGGATCTGGGTCGAGTCCGAGCCGGGCCTCGGCACGACGGCGTCGTTCGAGCTCCCCGCGGAGCCCGTCACCGCGGCTGCCAAGGCCTCCTAGAGCCGGCGCTACACTGTTCGGCGCGGGGCTATAGCTCAGCTGGGAGAGCGCCTGGATCGCACCCAGGAGGTCGCCGGTTCGAGTCCGGCTAGCTCCATACACCGCGGGGCCGTGGCGCAAGCGCCGGCATCCGGCCACCGCCGATCGCGGGTTCAGGAAGCTACTCTCTTCGGATTCCGGGTAGCCGGAATGCGCTCCACGCGTGGGGCTGCGATGCTCATCGGATGCCGATGCGCTGCCTGATCGTAGACGACAACGGGTCCTTCATCTCCGTCGCGCGCACGTTTCTGGAGCAGGACGGTCTCTCGATCGTGGGCGTTGCAAGAACGACCGCCGACGCGTTGCGTTGCGCGACGACGCTGCGTCCCGACGTGATCCTGGTCGACATCTTCCTCGGCGACGAAAGTGGTCTCGGGCTCGCGGCTCGTTTGCATGAGCCGAACGGCGGGCCGGCGGTGATCCTCATCTCGACGCATGCCGAGGCGGACGTCGCGGAGCTGGTCGCCGAAAGCGGAGCGGACGGCTTTCTGCCGAAGGCCGAGCTGTCGGCCGACGCGGTTCGCTCGCTCGTCGAGAAGCGTCCGCGGTGAGGCTACCGGGCGTCCAGGTACGTGATCACGGCGAGAACGCGGCGCTGGTCGTCCTCGCTCACCGGCAGGCGCAGCTTCATGAGGATGCTGCGCACGTGCTTCTCGACCGTGCCCTCGGTGATCCACAGCTGATGGGCGATGCCAGCGTTCGACCGCCCTTCGGCCATCAGCGCGAGGACCTCCAGCTCACGCGGAGAGAGCGACTCGAGCGGGTCTTCGACCCGGCGGGCGGCGACGAGCTCCTGGACGAGCGCGGGATCGACGACGGACCCGCCGTTCACGATCCTCTCGAGGGTCCCGACGAACTCGTCCACGTCCGTGACTCGGCTCTTGAGCAGGTACCCGACCCGTTCGCCGCCCGACAGGAGCTCGGTTGCTCGGTCCACCTGGACGTGCGCCGTCAGGACGACGATCGCCGTGTCGGGGAGCTCTTCGCGAATCACGGCGGCTGCGTCGAGACCTTCCGCAGTGTGTGTCGGCGGCATCCGGATGTCGACGATTGCGAGGTCGGGCCGGAGCTCGCGGACGGCATCGATGAGCTCCGATGGCGTGCCGGACTGCCCGACGACCTCGAAGCCCGAGCGTTCCAGGAGGCCCGCCAGCCCTTCGCGAAGGAGAACGTCGTCGTCGGCCAGCACGACCCGTGTCCCGCCTGCGCTCACGGCCCCGATTATGGGGTACCTTGAGCCGATGGGCGCGTTCGCCCGGCTCGCGGAACCCCACGCGAAGCGCCGCGGCGAGCCGGGACGGCTTGCCGAAGAGCAGGCCGCCCTACGGCGCGTGGCGACGCTCGTGGCAGGCGGTGCGCCCTCGGCCGAGGTGTTCGACGCGGTGGCCAAAGAGGTCGCCCAGGTCCTCGAGCTCCCGAACGTCGCGGTGTGTCGTTATGCCGACGACGGCACAGTGATGACGGTGGTAGCGGTCGTCGGCTCCCATCCGGATTCCTTTCATCGCGGATCCTCCTGGCCCCTCGACGGTCCGTCGGTTGTCCGAGAGATCCTGCGCACGGCCCGGCCGCAGCGAGTCGAGGACTACTCCGGTCTTCCGGGGACCCTGGCGGCCGAAGCTCGCGAGGGGGGCTTCAGCCGGGTGGCGGGAGCCCCGATCATCGTCGACGGCCGGGTCTGGGGGGTGATCGTGACGTCGTCGCTCGAGACACCGTTGCCGGACGGCCTCGAGGACGGGCTCGCGGAGTTCACCGGACTGGTGGCGACGGCGATCGCCAACAGCGACGCCCACGACGAGCTCACCCGGCTCGTCGAGGAGCAGGCAGCGTTGCGGCGCGTTGCCACTCTGGTGGCGGCAGGCGCACGTCCCGAAGAAGTGTTCGAAGCGGTCAGCGCAGAGGTCGCAGCCTTGCTCCCTGCGGACGCCTCGGCGCTCACCCGGTACGAGGAGGACGGGACGGTGACGGCGCTGAGCGGTTGGACCACCGAGGGTGGCTACCGATACGTCGGGCGGCGCTACGAGGTCGAAGGCACCGTTTCGGGCCTGATCTTCGAGACGGGCGGCCCCGGTCGGGTCGAGTACCACGCCGATGCGATGGGTGATGCGGGCAATGCCGCCCACGAGATGGGCTGGCGCTCGTCCGTTGGCGCGCCGATCAGGGTCGACGGCCGACTCTGGGGAACCCTGGCCGTCATCTCGAAGGACGAGGTGGCCCTGCCCTCCGACACCGAGCGGCGACTGGCCGAGTTCACTGACCTCGTGGCGACTGCGATTGCGAACACCGAGGCCCATCAGGAGTTGGCTCGGCTTGCAGACGAGCAAGCTGCGCTTCGGCGAGTCGCCACACTAACCGCGAAGGGTGCGCCACCCGGCGAGGTCTTCGAAGCCGTGAGTGCCGAGGTCGCTCCGCTGGTCGGGAGCGACGCCGCGGGGGTGACGCGGTTCGAAGCAGACGGGACGTTCACCGCGCTGGGCGGCTGGGCGAGGAATCACGACTACCCGGTCACCGGGCGGCGTTTCCCGCTCGACGGCAGCGTTTCCGGGCTGGTCCTCGAGACCCGCCGACCCGCCCGCATCGACGACTTCGAAGGCCTGCCAGGCGAGGCCGCGGCGGCCATGCGGGAGATAGGCTGGCGCTCGGCGATGGGCGCGCCGATCTGGGTCGAGGGCCGCCTCTGGGGTGTTCTGGTCGTCTACTCGGACGGCGACGAGCCGCTACCGCCCGACACCGAGCGGCGCCTGGGCGAATTCACGCAGATCGTCGCGACTGCGATCGCGAATGCCGACAGCCGTGCCGAGCTCGACGCCTCCCGCGCCCGGATCGTCGCCACCGCGGACGCGACCCGGCGGCGCATCGAGCGTGACCTGCACGACGGCGCGCAGCAACAGCTCGTCTCGCTGGCGCTCGAGGTACGGGCGGCGCAGGCGAACACGCCGAAGGAGATGCGCGCGCATCGTGAGGATCTGTCCCACATCGCCGAGGGACTCACGACTGTCCTCGACGGCCTACGGGAGATCGCGCGCGGACTTCATCCGGCGATCCTCGCCGAGGGCGGGCTCGGGCCCGCGGTGAAGACACTCGCCCACCGGTCGCCGATTCCCGTCGAGCTCGACGTGCGCGACGACGGCAGGCTGGCCGAATCGGTCGAGGTCGCGGCGTACTACGTCGTCTCCGAGGCGCTGACGAACGCGGCCAAGCATTCGCACGCCTCGAAGGTGGAGGTCGAGCTGGAGGTGCGCGAACCCGTCCTTCGCGTCACCGTCCGCGACGACGGTGTCGGCGGAGCAGATCCCGGCGTCGGCTCCGGCTTGCTCGGCCTCAAGGACCGCGTCGAGGCGCTCGGCGGCACGCTCGACCTCGAGAGCGGTCGCACACTCGGCACGAGCCTGATCGTCGAGCTGCCGCTCGAGAACGGCACTCGCTAGACATCACGCGGCCCGTTGCTCGA
>Ga0075425_100004067_pt1 | contig 15012 bp, 15 predicted proteins | sample SoiMethybrSBSTD4_FD_75300 | JGI IMG/M metagenome (GOLD analysis project Ga0075425, IMG submission 75300) | Bulk soil microbial communities from a Populus tree surrounding site in Tennessee, USA - Soil MetaG P. TD hybrid SBSTD4 | ecosystem: Environmental > Terrestrial > Soil > Tree plantation...
GTGAGCGCGGCCGGCAGATGAGCGGCATGATCGGCACCGAGCGGGCCGGCAGGCTCATCGGTCCTGCGCTCGGCGGCATCTTCGCGCTCTCGAGCATACGCCTGCCGTTCATAGCGTACGGCGCTCTCGCCTTTGTCGCGATCGTGCCGAGCTTTTTTCTCGTGCGGGAGTCATCGCCCGGTTGGCAACGTGGGACGGCGAGCCGCGAGCCGGAGCTGCCGACGTCGGCGCTTTTAAAGTCTATGCTGGCGCCGCCCTACCTCAGCTTCTTCAGCGCGCAGTTCTTCGCATCGACGACGCGCGGCGTGCTCTGGGGCGGCACTCTGCTTCTCTACGCGACGTTCGCCTACGGCGCCGGCGCGCAGATGCTCGGCGGCCTCGCGACCGTCGGCACGATCGTCGGCATCCCCATCACGTTTGCAGCCGGATATCTCATGGACCGTTTCGGGCGCAAGGTCACCATGGTGCCGGGCTTCATGTTGATCGCGCTCGGCGTATTCTATCTCGCGGCGAGCGCGGCGATGGGCTGGGGGCTGGCGACGTTCATCGCGGGCTTCCTGTGGATCCAGGCGACGGGCAGCATCACCGCCGGCAGCATGCAAGTGCTCGGCGCCGACATGGCTCCGGCGGCCGGCCGCGGGCGTTTTTTCGGCTTCTGGCGGCTCATCAATCAGGTCGGCGCATTGATCAGTCCAGCGGCATTCGCCTGGATCGCAGAGCGTCAGGGCTACAGCATCGGCTTTATCGTTTTCGGCCTGAGCGCGCTCGTGACGGCGTTTCTGCTCGCCTTCACGGTGACCGAGACGGTGAAAACGGAAAGAGCCGCTGCGCGGAAATCCCGCGCATCGACTGGCGGCGCGATTTCACCGCATGGGCTCCTCGATCGCGGCGACGTCTTCCGTAAGAAGTGAAAGAGGGGCTTCGCGATAAGTCCCGCGTCGGCAGCCGCGCTCGCTCTTGACCGCCGGGACGGCTTTCTCTAACCTCTGCACAGACCATCCATAAAGGAGCGTAGAATGAATTATCGTCTCGAGCACGTCGCGATTCTGTGCAAGGACCTCCAAGAGTCGATCTCCTTCTACCAGAAGCTTTTCGGAGGCGAGCCGACGCCGGTGAGAAAAGGGGCGGCGGGGTACGGCTTCTGCTTTCTTAAAGTCGACGGTCAGGCTCCCCTCCAGCTCATGGAAAGCGACGGTGCCGTTGGCGTGCACCACTACGGCTTTGTCACGGACGATATCGAGGCGGTTGCTAAAGATTTCCAAGCCAAAGGAACGAAGATTCTGCGGGAGAACCGCGACGCCGCCGGCAAGCTGACCACGATCTTCTGTCAGGATCCGAACGGTCTTCAGATCGAAGTCCGGGTACCGCGTTAAACACGCGTTATTATTTGATATTTGATACCGGATTAGTCGTAAAAGTTGACTTATCGCTGTCCCGTGTGTAACTTAGACCTACAAGGTCCAGGAAGTTTCGCGGAGGAATAATGGCAAAAAGTTTCAAACAGCTGATGGACGAGGCCCGCACCGAGGTCAAAGAGGTTTCCGTCCAGGAGACGAAAGATCTGCTCCAAAAGAACGGCCACATCCTCTTGGATGTCCGTGAGAAAGACGAGTACCGCGAGGGCCATCTGGAAGGCGCCGTATCGCTGCCGCGCGGCTTTCTCGAAATTAAGGTCGAGACGACAGTGCCTGAGAAGTCGACCCAGATCATCGCCTACTGCGCCGGAGGCACCCGCTCACTGCTCGCCGCCAAAGCTCTTAAAGAGATGGGCTACCAGAATGTCGTGTCGATGGCCGGCGGATACGGCGCGTGGAAAACCGCCGGCTACAAATGGGTTCAGGACCATCAGTTCACGCAGGAACAGACGACGCGCTACAGCCGCCATTTTTTGCTTCCCGAAGTCGGTGAAGTCGGACAAGCGAAGCTGCTGAAAGCGAAAGTTCTGATGGTCGGCGCCGGCGGCCTCGGCTCGCCCTCGGCGTACTATCTCGCCGCGGCGGGCGTAGGTACGCTGGGGATTATCGACAACGACGTCGTCGATCTCTCCAATCTGCAGCGCCAGATCCTTCACAGCAACAACCGCGTCGGCATGCCCAAAGTCGAGTCGGCGAAGCTGACGCTCGAAGGCCTCAATCCGGACGTTAAAGTGATCCCGTACCAGGAAAAGCTCACGTCGCAGAACATCATGGAGATCATCAAGGACTACGATATCATCGTCGACGGCTGCGACAATTTCCCGACGCGCTATCTCGTGAACGATGCGTGCGTGCTCACAGGCAAGCCCAACGTGCACGGCAGCATCTTTCAGTTCGAAGGCCAGGCGACGGTTTTCTACCCGGGCAAGGGGCCGTGCTATCGGTGCCTTTATCCCGAGCCGCCCCCGGCGGACATGGCGCCGTCCTGCGCCGAGGCCGGCGTTCTGGGGGTTCTCCCGGGTCTCATCGGAACCATCCAGGCGCTCGAGGCGATCAAGCTGATCCTCGGCAAGGGCGAGACGCTCGTCGGCAAGCTGCTCTGCTTCAATACGCTGACGAACGAGATCAATACGCTGAATCTCCAGCGGGACCTCGGCTGCCCGATGTGCGGCGAGAAGCCGACAATCCACGAGCTCATCGACTACGAGGAGTTTTGCAGCCTTCGTAACCCGCAAGCGCACGGTGCATCCGACCAGCCTGCGCTGGTGCATTAAGCAAAATTCGACTTCACTCCGTGCAAAAAAGGGCCCCGAAAGCGGGGCCCTTTTTTTTTCCTCGATAGGGTCACAGACAAAAGGGATTTTTGTGACCCTAATTTTATTGAAAGCTACCCCTGCGACATGATTAGGTGCTGTTTCATTCGGATGGTAAGCATGCGGGAAGTCGGGGAGAAAAACAGCGAATTCGGGGAAATTTCCTTTAAAATCAGGGTTTCCCCCGACTTGTGGAACGACCAAACGCTGTTAAGTAACTGTCACACTGTTTTTGGAGGAGTTACATGAAACTGCGTAATCATCCACTGAAGTCCTGCGGCGGCCTGCGCAACTGGCCGCCGACATGGAGCTGGATCGGCGGAGAAAATAAAAGTCATCCGACCGGAGAGGTGGGTGTGCTTACAGAGGTCAAAACCTACTACCCGACAGGCCAAACGTTCGGACTTCCACTGAATAGGATCTTTTTGTTCATCGATTACGACAAAAGCCGGTATGTCGGCGGCATGTCGTTTGAAGATGCCGCAGTCTGCAAAACAGTGGCAGAGATTTTACAACACTACTGTGGGCATGACCTTGCAGAGATTGGCGATATCGAGCTGCGCCTCCTCGATAAAACCGCGGCTCCTAGAACTTTGGTAAAGTCACAGGGCAGTCTGTGGCGTCGTGTCGTCGAGTTTTCGGGCCTGACGGTCCGACGCGCTTCGTAAACTGCTTCGCGCCACCATAAAAAAAGCCCCGGAGGTTTCCTCCGGGGCTTTTTTTATTTTTTACATTGGCGATCAGGTGCGGTTGGTCTATCGAGAACAGATTATCAATTAGCTGCGCGACCTGGATTCGGCGCGACGGGCGAAGCCTGGTGTCCAAGTTTGCAAGCTTCGTTGGTATAGCCTGACATTCCAGCAGCGTTATAAGCCTGCACACGATAACAGTCGCCCGGCACGCCCGAGGCGTCAAAGTAGGTTGTCACGTTCGGGCCAACTTGAGCAATGCGCATGAAGGTCGACGCGCCAACGGGTTTCTTCTCGATATAGAAGCCGTCCTCATTTGTTGAGTTGTCGCGCCAAGCGACCGTTGTTCCATCCTTCGCCAAGAATGCAAGCAGATAGAAAAGGGCGGAAGCAAGCAAAAAGACAAGGGCAGCAATAATAAAAATTTTCATTTTAGCCGGTTCGCCTGGGGGTTGGCCACTGGCCCGCCTCGGGAACGAGATACGAAAAATTCGGCCGCCGTCGATTCCGCCGTTGCGGCCGCTCAGACCGCGCATAGCAAGCCGCCACTGCCGGGAAGTCGTTCATGCCGCCAAAAAATAAAAGAGGCCCTGTTTTCACAGGGCCTTGAAGATGGAGCGGGTGACCGGGGTCGAACCGGCGACCTTATGCTTGGCAAGCATACGCTCTAGCCAACTGAGCTACACCCGCATGGTCTAAATTTTTATCCCAAGCTCCCCGCTTTGTCAATTTCAATCGGCCATTCGCCGCTGAAAACGCCGGAAGAATTGTACGTGGTAATTCACGCCCGACCACAGCGCGATCGCCGTCGAAACCACGAGGAAGTACATCCCGGCGGCATAGAAATCGACACCGAAGTAATCGTAGTGCACGAGCAGGCCGACGACCGCGAAGCTTTGCAGAATAAATTTGTATTTACCGAGATCCTCCGCTTCCATGACGATTCCTTCCGTCAAGGCGATGCAGCGAAGGACGGTCACGGCGGTCTCGCGCGCGACGATAATGACGACGAGCCACGCCGGAACGCTGGGCTCGCGATCGATCGCCGCAAGCATGATGAGCGTTGACAGGATCAGCAGCTTGTCGGCGACGGGATCAAGGATCCTGCCGATATCGGAAACGGCGCGGTGGCGACGGGCTAGATAGCCGTCGAAGAAGTCCGTTAGCGTGGCGACAAGAAACAAGGCCGCCGCGGCGATCGCGCTTCCCGGGTCAGGAAACGTGAGCAGATAAACGAGAAATGGAATGACGGCGATGCGAAAAAGACTGAGGAGATTGGGCAGGGTCCACACGGCGTCCCGCCGCTACTGGCTTTGAACTACGGCGATCTGGGAATTTTGGGTGTAGCGCTGGTGAAAACTCAGCACGCGCTTCACGTATTCACGTGTCTCTGCGAACGGCGGTATGCCGCCGTACTTTTCGACCGCCTGGATGCCGGCGTTATAAGCTGCGAGCGCCAATTGCAGATTCCCGCGATAGCGGTCGATAAGCAACCGCAAGTGCTGTACGCCTCCCTCGATATTCTCCGTGGGATCGTAGACATTTGCAATGTTATAAAGGCGCGCCGTGTCGGGCATAAGCTGCATCAAACCCTGAGCACCCTTCGGCGAGCGTGCGGCCTGGTTGAAATTCGATTCGGCTTTTACCACCGCGCGAACGAGCGCGGGATCGACCCCGTAGCGCTCCGAAGAGTTGTAGATCAATTGGTCGAATTGATTCGGGTCGCTGGTCGTCGCAGGCGCCGGAAAGCGCTCCCGGCGGCCGCCTAAAAGCCGGCAGCCGGCACGGGTCGGAGTGTTGGTGAATATCACGGCGCCATCGGCTTCGGTGCATTGATACATCTCTGCCCGAAGCTCGGCCGCGAATAGTGCCACCCCCAGGGTCACACTCAAGAGCAGCGTCTGGGACCCCCGCATAATGGCGCCCAGGATACGCGTTTACATGCCTAGTGTCAATACCTGAAGCCCCCTAATTCGTCGCCTAGTATCACGCAAGAGCTTGTTTTTATTATTAAAAACACGCTGCGCCCAACCGACAACTCAAGCCGGCGAACCGCCGTTGGCGTAAGGCGCACGAAGAATTCCTCGATTGCGTCCACTCGGAGAATCGCTTGTGCTCCCGCCACGTCGAGCTCGCGAATGGTTCCCTGTAGAACATTTCCCGCGGAAATCGCTTCCGGTCTTTGCGTCGCGATCAGTATATCGTCTCCGGCGATGCCTATCTGAAGCCGTGAATTGAGCGGCTTGGCAGTATAAGGAATAAAGAGATGACCACCGGCGGTAAGCCGGACGCGGCTTCGGCCCTCTTCCGCGCTTGATTCGATCAGCACGGCCCCGAAAACATTTTCCAGCCGCCCGCGGTCGATCTCGGCTAAAACCGCGCCCGAGGTCAAAACCTTCTGCGGCGCGCCCTGGGCGACGACAGAACCGTGAGCGATCGTGATCACCCAGTCGGCGAGAGAAAGCACCTCGACGGTGTCGTGTGTGACGTAAATCATGGGAACGGCGAGCTCATCGCGTACCCGCTTGAGATACGGAAGGATGCGCTCCTTCAATCCGACATCGAGCGATGCCAGCGGCTCATCGAGCAGCAAGAGCCGCGGCCGCGAGAGCAGCGCGCGGGCGAGCGCGACGCGCTGCGCTTCGCCTCCGGATATGTGATCGATGGACCGGTCGAGCAGATGGCCGATCTCGAGCAGCGATACGACATGTGCAAGAGAGAAATCGGCGGCGCCGTCGCGCGCAACCGCACCGGCGGCGCCGAAAAGAATATTTTTTCGGACGGAGAGATGCGGGAAAAGCGCCGGGTCCTGAGGCACGTAGCCGATGGCGCGCTCGCGCGCCGGCACATCGATGCCGCGCGTCGAGGAAAAAAGCGTGCGCCCGCCGATCTCAATCTCGCCCGACTCGACATGCCGGAGCCCGGCAACAGCTTCCAACAAAGTGGTTTTGCCCGCGCCCGACGGTCCAATAATAGCCGCTGCTCGACAGTCGAACGCGACATCGACGTCGAGCGTGAATGTGGAGAGAGGAATGCGGCATCGGAGCAGCATAGCGTCACGTCTTAACTGTCGACCGTGCGAGGCGCTCGGAAAGCGCGACGGCGACGAAGGCCAAGGCAATGGTGACGCCGAGGAGCGTCAACGCCTCGTCGTCATGACCCAGCTGAACGAAGCTGAAAATAGCGAGAGAGAGCGTCTGCGTTCGCCCCGGAATGTTGCCGGCGACCATAATCGTCGCGCCAAACTCGCCCAGCGCGCGGGAGTAAGCGAGCAGACATCCGGCGACGACGCCGCGCCACGCAAGCGGCAGCGTCACGGCGAAAAAGATCTTCGGACCCGACGCGCCGAGCGTCGCGGCGATCTGCTCCAGCCGCGGGTTGACCTCGGCAAAAGCGCTGCGCGCCGAGCGCACGAGCAACGGAAACGACATGACCGCCATCGCGATCAGCACGCCTTTCCAGTTAAACACCACCTCCACGCCGCGGTCGTAAAGCCACGCGCCGACCGGACTCCTGCGTCCGAAGATCTTCAACAGAATAAGACCGGTCGCCACCGGCGGCATGACGAGCGGCAGCATGACGAGCGTCTCGAGAAACGTCTTGCCGGCCCAGTGCTTCCGCGCCAGCAGCCATGCCACGGCGATCCCAAGCGGCAGGATGACAAGCGTGCTCGCCAGCGCGACCGCCAGAGAAAATATTGTTATCTGCCAGATATCGGTCGACACCCGTCTGCGCTCCGGCTATGGGAGTACACTATTGCGGCGTGATTTTCGAACTCGGCGGCTGCGACGAAGCGAGAAGGGAATGCTCCGACATCCCGATCAGTCCGGCATTCCTTCCGTCGCGATCTTACCGATCAGGGGCAGATCGCCTTCGAGAAAGTCGAATTGCGGCAAGCTCTTGGGCTCGGCCCAGCGTATATCCTCAAAGATTCGGTTGCGAATGACTCCTGTGTATTCATCGACGCGAAAGAAAGTTAAGTCGATCTCCCTGCCGTCGCCATACCGATGACCGTGTCGGAATATTTTCCTGGCCGAGGAGACCTCGATATCGAGCTCTTCTTTCAACTCTCTGAACAGCGCCGCTTCGAAGGCTTCGCCCGGCTCGACCTTTCCGCCGGGAAATTCCCACTTGGACGCGAACGGCCCGCCGCGCCGCTGACAAATGAGGATACGGCCGTTCTGCACAACGAGCGCGGCGACAACGTTGATCGCGCCCACTTATCGTTCCCTATTGTCCGCTGTAAGCTCGCGCTTGAGCAGGAGGCAGCTGCCGTACATGATGCTCTGCGTCGAGCAGACCAGTTCCCACCCCTGCCTTCCGAGATCGTTCAAGGCCGTTTCGGTAAGATCGGCCGTGACCAGGATACGATATTCGAACTGGCGCATCTTGCGGCTCCTTATTTGACAGCAGCTGACAGCGGGGGCTACTGCACGACTTTGTCGGCGCGCTTCAATACATCGCGCGGTACGGCAAGGCCGAGATTGGCGGCCGCCTTCAAGTTGATCGCGAGCTGGAATTTTTCCGGCTGGCCGGCGGGAAGCTCCGCGGTTTGGCCGGACTTGGGCTTACGTTGGTTGAAAATGCGGTCGATCAGAACAGCCGTGTGGCGCCACATCTGGTCGGAGCTTAGTCCGTACGAAGCGAGCCCTCCGGCCGCGACGAATTCTTCGACGCCCGAGATCGTCGCCAATCGCGCCTTGGCGGCTAGAGATACGATCTCGCCGAAGCGGCCGGTGAATAACAGCTGCGGCTCGAGGATCAAGCCGTCGTCCTTATTGGCCGCCATGGCATCGAAAGTCTCCTGGAATTGACCGGAGTTTTTCACCTTTTTTGCGTCGATTTCGACGCTGAGCGACTGTGCCGCATTCCGAACCTGCTTCAGATAATTCGCCGGTATGGCATTGACCTCGTGCCACATGACCACGACGCGCGAAATTCGCGGCGCGATCTCTTTTAAGAGCTTCAGACGTTCAACCCCGAGATCGGCGGAAAGGTTGTTCGCTCCCGTGACATTCGCCGTCGGCTTGATCGTCTCGTTACGCGAGGCGACCACGACAGGCGTTGTTCGCGCCTGGGACCGGGCGATCTGCCGCCGCGCCGCCTGCGCGGCGGAAAGGCCGTTCGCGACGATGAGCTCGACATTTTTCTCTACGAGGCTCGCAGCGGCGCGATCGATCTGCTCGATCTTGCCCCCCGCGTTAGCGCTTTCGATGATGATCGCCTTGCCGCCGACATAGCCGAGATCGGCGAGAAATTTTTTCAGGGCTGCTAGGTCGCCCGCTGCCGTCTGATCCTCGGCGAGGAACCCGATCGTGCGCACCCTCGCCGGCTCACCGGCGGTCACGTTCGCGGCCGACAGCAGCAGCGCAAATAGCACTAGGAGGATTTTCTTCATCGGTGGGGCGTCGCGCTCACCATGAACCAAATTCTGATTCTTTTCAATTCTCCGCTAATCTCCTTCCTCTTCTTGCAAGCTACTCGCCGCGGCAATAACATCCCTTCCATGTTGTTGACCGAACTACTCCCGCGCGCAGCCGCGGAATATCCGGAGAAGCTCGCCGTCTCCTGCGGCTCGGTGCGCATGAGCTATCGCCAAGTCGCCGCATCCGTGTCGCGGCTCGCCGCCGCGCTTACCGATCGGGGCGTAAAGCGCGGCGATCGTGTAGCGATTCTGCATCGAAATTGCCACCGGATGCTCGAGGCTTACTTCGCCGCCGTCCACGCCGGCGCCGTGCTGGTGCCGCTCAATTACAGGCTCGCGGCCGGCGATCTGGCCTACATCTTAGACGATACGGAGAGCCGGATTTTGATCGCGGACTCCGGCTGGTCGGACCTGGCGGAAGACGCCGCGCGCGGCAGCAAGTCCGGTGCGCGGATCTTGTGGAGCCGAGTCGACGGCGGCGCATCGGCCGACCCCTACATCGAAACGCAAGCAGCAGCGGAGGCTGGACCGCTGCGCGACCCCGGCGGGCGCGAAGACGACGCCGCGAATATCTATTACACGAGCGGAACCACCGGGCATCAGAAAGGCGTCGTGCTGACGCATCGAAATATTTACAGCCACGCTCTGTCGACGATCGCCGACCTCAGGCTTTCGGACGGCGATGTATGGGCGCACATTGCGCCGATGTTTCATTTGGCCGACGCATGGGCGACATGGGCGATCACGTGGGTCGGCGGACATCACGTCATGGCGGGCCGCTTCGATCCGCCGTCCGTCCTGAAACTGCTGAACGGCAAACGCGTAACCGTCACGAACTTGATCCCGACGATGCTGAACGACCTCGTCAACAGCGCCGACGCGGCGGCGTATCGCTACGAGTCTCTGCGGCTTGTGATGAGCGGCGGCGCCCCGATCGCGCCGCGCCTCGTGCAAAAGATCATCGAGACGTTCGGATGCGAGTACGTTCAGACGTACGGTTTGACCGAAACAAGTCCGTATCTGACGTTTTCGCTGCTGAAGGATCACCTGCGCAAGCTCGCGCCGGAGAAGCAATTCGCCTATCGGGCGAAAACAGGGCGCGCCGCCCTCGGCGTAAGCCTGAGAGTCGTCGACGACCTTGGCGCGGACGTGCCGGCCGACGGCCGCGCCGTAGGGGAGATCCTGGCGCGCGGCGACCGCGTGACGCCGGGTTATTGGAAGCTGCCTGCGGAGACGGCAGAGGCGTTTACCGACGGCTGGTTCCGCACCGGCGATCTGGCGACCATCGATGCGGAAGGCTACCTCAACATCGTCGACCGCAAGAAAGACGCGATCATCACCGGCGGCGAACTGGTCTACACCACGGAGATCGAGAACGCGCTCTACGAGCATCCGGCGGTTCTGGAAGCGGCGGTTGTGGGAGTTCCGGATGAGCGCTGGGGGGAGATTGTGAAGGCGGCGGTCGTCTTAAAGCGCGACTCCCGCGCGAGCGCGACCGAGATCATTGAGCATTGCCGCGCGCGGCTCGCGCATTACAAATGTCCCCGCCTCGTCGAATTCCTTGTCGCGCTGCCGCGCACCGGCTCAGGTAAAATCTACAAGAAGGCGTTAAAGGAGTCGTGCACCGATCCCGCATAAGCCGCGCCGTTAGCGGTGGAGCGCCATGAACGCAAAAACCTTCGCCGCCTCGAAAACGCTCCGGATCGGGACCATATCGTGGTCCGTGTGCTGGAACCGAATATCGCGCGAGCCGTAGTTGATCGCCTGCATGCCCTTGACATTGAGAAAGCCGGTGTCGTTCGCGGCGGTTGAATAGCTGTATTTCGCCTCGCGGCCAAGCATGACCTGGATCGCCTGCGTCAGCGCCAGCACGCATTCGGCGTCTTTCGCGACCTCGCTCGGGTACATGAAATCTTTACGCTCGACGCTGACGACAAATGGATCGAGCGTGCCTATCGCGCGTTTGAGCTGCTGTAGAGCTTCCTCGGGATCGTCGCCCGGCAGCAGCCTTCGGTCGAAGACGATGCGGCATTCGCTCTGGATCGTATGCGTCGCCTTGGGAAAACTCTCGATGGCGGTCGGGGTGAGGCTCACCTTCCCCAACTCGGGATGCGTGCGCTCGGACGGATACGGCATCAACGGCTTGATGCGCTCGAGCACTTTGACCGCCCCGTCGATGGCGTTGACGCCGTCCCACGGGCGGCTGCTGTGCGCCTGCTTGCCGCGCACTGACACGAGAATATCGACGCGTCCCTTGTTGCCGAGCTGAATTTCCGGCGGGCCGTCGATGATCGCCCACTCGGCCTTGACGTTGTCGCGCGCGAGAACGTGGGCGAGCGAGTCGTGCCGGCCGGTCTCGCCGGCGGTGCTTGCGACGAAATACAGATCGGCGGGTATCTCGACCTGGATCTGGCCGATAAACATCACCGCCGCCATCATCGCCGCGAGGCTCCCCTTCTGCTCGCACGCGCCGCGGCCCCAGACGCATTCGCCGGCGAGCCCGAACTCGGCTCCGTCGATCACCTTGCCCGAATAAGGCTCCTTCATCGTGCTGGGCGCCGCGTTCATCCCGTAGCCGACGAGCACGAGGCGACTCGCGTTGCCGCGGCCTTTCAGCGCAACGACGAGGTTGCCCTTTTCGTCGATGACCGGATGGAGGCCCGAGCGCTCCAGCTCGGGCTTGATCACATCGCGAATAAGCCTAAGCACCTGCGGCTCGGCTTCGAGCAAGTCGGTCTGCGGGCTCGGCGTCTGCACTAGCTTGACCAGCAGCCGCTTGATCTCTTCGTACCGGAGATTCTTCTCAATCAGTTTTTTTGCTGTTCCAGCTTCCACGTTTCTATTTTTTCTATACGTCCACCTGCGCGCCCGTCCGACCGAGGCGCTGCGCCACGATAATCAGGATCAAACAAATTACGCTTACGATAACGCCGAGCGAGCACATCGGCCCCAGGTTGCCGTCCACGTAAAAATGATACAGCAGAGGCCCGATGGGCTCGGAGCCCGGCGAATAGAGAAAGATCGAGGTGCTGAACTCGCGGAGATAAATCGTCGCGAGAATGATCCAGCCGGCGATGAATCCGGGACGGAGCAGCGGCAGAAGAACCCGGCGGAATGTCGCCCATAAGCCGGCGCCGCAGGTCATGGACGCGTCCGGCAGATCGTCGTGCACCTGCACGACGGTGCTGGTCATTGTCCGCAAACCGTACGGAAGAAATCGCGTGATGTATCCGATTAAGAGAATCCACAGCGTGCCGTAGATCGGCAGCGGAACATAGACGTACGTCCATAACAGGCCGATCGCCAACGCCGTGCCGGGAAACGCCCATGGAATAAACGTAAGCGCCTCGATCAGCGACCGGCCCGCCACCTTCGTCTTCGTCGTCATGTAAGCGGTGATGGAGGCCAGCAGCATGCAGATCGTCGCGCCGCCGATCGCGAGGATGAGGCTGTTCTGCAGCGCGCGGTACGTGCGGCTGTCCGTCAGGTTGGAGCGGTAATGATCAAGGGTCAGCAGCTCCCAGGTTTTCGCGCCGGGAACATGCAGGTAGCTCACCACGGAAACGAACAGCAGCACGGCGAACGGGAGGACGACGATAAGCAGCAGGATCAGCGCCGCGACGCTCGTGGCGGCATAGCGCCACTTCCCGAGATCGATGATCATCGGCCGGTAGCCGCGTCCGGTGACCGTTACGTAGCGCTCCGAGCGCGACGTCAAGCGGCGATAGAGATAGACGAAGATCATCGAGATCAGGAGCAGCGATACCGCGTACGTCGCCGCGATATTCTGGTTGGGGGGAAAGGCGCCGATCGCCTCGCGGTAAATCTTCGTCGTGAAGACCTCGATGCGCGCCGGCAGCGCGATGATGGCGGGGGTGTCGAAGCTTTCGATCGCGCGCACGAAATTGAGCGTCAGCGACGCGAGCAGCGCGGGGCGCACGATCGGCAGCGTGATGCGGCGGGCGATCTGGAGATTCGTCGAGCCGGCGACGCGCGCGGATTCTTCCAGCGACGGGTCCATCGACTGGAGCGACGCCGAGACGATGAGAAACGCGAGCGGCGTCGTGATGAGCCCTTCGACGAAGATCATCCCCCAGAGCGAATATATATTGAGCGGCGCCTCGTCCAGGCCGAAGATCTGCATCGCGAATCGGTTGAGCAGGCCCGTTCGCGGGCTCAAGAGCGCGCCCCACGCGACGGCGAGCATAACGGGCGGAAAGATGTTGGGCACGATCGCCGTGAGCTGAAAGACTTTTCTGAGCGGCGCGTTGGTGCGGACGGTGATCCACGCGATAATCGCCGCGAGTCCGGTTGCGAGTACGGAAGAGCCGGCCGCGAAGATAAACGAGTTCAGCAGCAGCTGATAGGTCAGCGGATCGGCATAAGCCCGGACGTAGTGGCGCAGCGTGAAAACGCCGGGCACACCGAGCGGTTTGCTCAAGAAGCTGCCGTAAAGCAGCATGAGCGTGGGCGAGAGACTCAGATAGGCGATGACGATGCCGACGGCCGCGAGCACCGCGACCTGCGGATCGCGCGTGACGGCGCGTATCGGCCGGTCGAAAGCCCGGGTCAAAACCGCTGTCCCGTTCATGGGCTGTTGGCTGGAGCGGCGCCCGCTTCCGGTCGCCGCTCGAAGTTTACAAATTATTGGCCGAAGAATATCTGCCGGAATGTGGCGTTCATGAGCTTGCTGAACTCTTCCTCGGAGGGATTATCCATGAAAACCATGCCGGGGACGACCTTCTCGGCGTCTTTGATCGGCGGCACGATGCCGGGCAGCATGGGGAACTCCCCTTCTTCCGCCGTCGCTTTTTGTCCTTCCGGCGAGCAGATGTAGTCGATGTAGAGCTTCGCCGCGTTCGGACGCGTGGTCTTGGCGCTGAGGCTCATGTAGTTCGGATCGGTGAGGTACTTGTCCATTAAGACATACGTCACGGGCCCTTTGTATTGTTTCACGTACTTGATGTAGGTGATGCCGACCGCGGCCTCTCCCTTGATGATGGTTGTGGTGACCGGCGCCAGCGACTCGACGAGGATCGGCTTCTGCTTCGCCAGAGCCTTTACATAATCGAGCCACTTGTCGCCTTTGAACTTGCTCAAGTTCCAGAAAAACTGCGCGGTCGTCGTGTGGCGCGTCGGATCGGGCACGCTGAGCTTGCCGGTCCATTTGGGGCTAAGAAGATCGTCGAGCGTCTTGGGAACCTCGTTCGGCTTCACCAGCTCGGTGTTATAAAGAATGCTGATCGGCAGCGCCCGCCACGGCGTGATCATGCCGTCCTTTTCTTTGAATTTCGCCGGGAACTTTTCCGACGACGGCGGAATGAATTTCGCGAACAGACCCTCGTCGCGCATGATCAACTGCACGCCGCGGTTGCCCTCGACAACGTCGTAGCCGGGCTTGCCCGCGCGGAATTCGCTGAGAGCGCGCTCCGCCACCTGCGTGGATGAGCCGCGCCAGTAGTCGACTCTGATGCCGTATTTCTTCTCGAAGCCCTTGTTGACGCCTTCCATCGCCTGCGGCACCTGCGCGCCGTAGACGACGACCTGTCCTTCTTTCTTCGCCGCCTCGACGTTGACCGGCTGCGCTCCGGCCGGGCCGCTCATTAGGAGCAGTGACACGCCGGCAACAAGCAAAAGAAGCATTCCGCCCTTCGCGCGTAGATTCATCGAACCTCCAGGTTTCTATATTACCTTCGAAACTCTAATATTATAGCTGTTTTGCCAGTTCAACCGCCCGTTTCCTCGCCTCGGGGGTTCCCATCGGCAGGAGAATAGGCAAAGCGAGCCCCGCCGCCACGAAAGTTTCCAATTGCTTGACGCATTCCGCCGGCGTGCCGGAAATCGAATGCGCGCGGACAACGTCGTCGCTGATATACTTCTTCGCGCCTTCCCAATCGCGGCGTGTTATGGCGGCGGCCAGCCCCTCCTGATCGACGGAGCCGCCGCCGGCGCGAATATTGTCCGCATGATGCTTGTTGCGAAAAATATACGCGAGGAAACTCTTGCTCGCGTCGATCGCCTCGCGCGCGTCGGCGGAAACAGCAGTCGCGATGAACCCGCCGACGTCGGGCGCTTTGAGCGCGGGGTCGCGCCGCTCGGCGCCGCGCCGCACTTCGGCGGCGCAGCGCGCGATGTACGCCGGCGCGCAGCCCGCGGATAACAGCGCGCCG
>Ga0075425_100004068_pt1 | contig 15011 bp, 17 predicted proteins | sample SoiMethybrSBSTD4_FD_75300 | JGI IMG/M metagenome (GOLD analysis project Ga0075425, IMG submission 75300) | Bulk soil microbial communities from a Populus tree surrounding site in Tennessee, USA - Soil MetaG P. TD hybrid SBSTD4 | ecosystem: Environmental > Terrestrial > Soil > Tree plantation...
CGAGAGCGCCACCACCGCCGCCACCGCTGTTCGATGACACCGCCGGCTCCGGCGTGCCCCAGCTTCCGCTCGCGCCGCCGCCGCCGAAGTTGCCGCCGCCGGATCCGAAATCGGTGTCCGCATCACCAGCGCCGAACGAGAAGTCGAATGGCGTCGATCCGAGATTGCAGAACGCATCGCCGAAGTCGCCGAGATCGCCGAGCGCGCCGCGCGATCGGTCGCGATGCGCGCACATGCCGAGGTAGAAGAGCCACGACTTGATGAGGAGAAGAAAGCCGGCGTACGCGAAGAGCACCGACAGCATGTAGCGCAGCCACATCGAGGTAACGCGCAGATCAAGCAGCAGTCGCGTCGAGATGAGGCCGACGAGAAACGTGGCGGTGAGGATCACCGCCATGTGCACGCGCAACGCGAAGCGTTTCTGCAGCCAGGCGTCGATGGTCTTGCGCGCGGGAGCGTTCACGTTCGCTACAGCTTCAGAACGAGTTTCGTCATGTCGTGCTGATTGCCGTCGGGATCGGTGCCGTAACCCGGCTGCACGTACGATGTGAATCCGAGCGTCTCGAGCGTCTTCACCGCGTCCGCCTCGAGATCGCTGATCAGCATGCAGCTCACGTGTCGCAGCCCATGCTCGCGCGCGATGTCGATCAGATGATTCACGAGCAGCGTGCCGAGGCCGATGCCGCGGAACTCGGGATCGATCATCCACTTGATGCGGCCGACGAGACGCAGCGGCCCGCCTTTGCGGCGATGCAGCGTCGCGTCGGCGACGATCTTGTTGTTGGCCCAAGCGAGCAGCGGGAAGACTTTCGCGTAGTCGATGTTCGCCCCCCAGCTCTGGATGAGCGGGCGGCTGTCGATCGAGTCCCACGCGAATCGCTGATACGCGGGCGGGAGATGGTGGAAAAAGTCGTAGAGCGCGTCGGTGTCTCTTTCGGTGAACGGACGCAGCATCACCTTGCGCTCGTCACGGAGGACGGCTTCCTGCGGAAAACGGTGCGGCATGCGCCGCGGATAGTAACCGAAAGTGATGAGGACTGAGGACTGAGGACTGAGTCGCTCCGCGGGGTCCCACTCAGTCCTCAGTCCTCAGTCCTCAGCACTCAGTCCTAAGTAGTACCCCTGCCAAAAGTCATGTCCCGTCCCTCCCCCTTCGCACACATGTGCGTTCCGTTCGCAGCGCCTAGATTGGGGATCGAAGGAGATCGACATGACTTCCAACGATGTGATCGCGCTCGACGGCGTGAGCAAGACCTACAAATTCGGGAAGATTCGCGTGCGCGCGCTCGAAGACGTCACGCTGACCATCGGCCGTGGCGACTTCATCGCCATCGCCGGCCCGTCCGGCAGCGGCAAGACGACGCTGCTCAATCTCATCGGCTGCATCGACAAACCGGATGCCGGCCGCATCGTGATCGACGACGTCGACGTCACGCGCACTCCCCTCCATCGCCTTTCCACCCTCCGCCTCAACACCCTCGGATTCATCTTTCAAACGTTCAACCTGATTCCTGTGCTCAGCGCGTATGAGAACGTCGAGTACCCGCTGATCCTGCAGAACGTCTCGCCGCGACAGCGCGACGCGCGCGTCCGCCGCTGGCTCGACGAAGTGGGCCTCGCCGATCAGTGGAAGCAGCGACCGGATCAGTTGTCGGGCGGACAACGCCAGCGCGTCGCCATCGCCCGCGCGATGGTGACCGAGCCGAAGCTCGTTCTCGCCGACGAGCCGACGGCGAATCTCGATTCCGAGACCGCCACCCGCATTCTCGACCTGCTCGCGGAGATCAACTCGCGCACCGGCTGCACGTTCGTTTTCTCCACGCACGACGCGTCGCTCATCGCGCGCGCACAGCAGATCGTGCGCATCAAAGACGGCCACATTCACGACGTCGACGCCGCGCGCGCCGCGTAAAGGAGCCTCCCATGCTGATCAAACTCGCATTCCGCAACGTTCTTCGCAACGGCCGCCGCTCCGCGATCACGCTCACGGTGATCGTCTTCGGCGCGGTCGGTCTCATCCTCTTCGGCGGCTACAAAGCGCGCACGTTCTGGGGACTGCGCGAGAGCACGATCCGCGGCCGCATCGGACATCTGCAGGTCTACAAGGAGGGCTACTCGAAAGCGCAGTCGCAGAAGCCGATGGAGTACGCGCTCGATGACGCCGCGTCGATCCGCAAACAGATCGAGCGCGATCCGCGCGTGAAGATGACCGCCGCGCAGATCACGCTCATGGGTCTGGTATCGAACGGCGAGAAGTCGGAGACGTTCATCGCCACCGCGGTCGAGCCGCCGAAGGATCGCGCGATGAACAATCAAAAGATCACCGCCGGCGACGACCTGCCCGACAACGAGTCCGACGCCGTCATGATCGGAAAGGGTCTCGCCGAGTCGCTGCACGTGAAGCCGGGCGACTACCTCACGATCATGACCACGACCGTGGCCGGCTCACTCAACGCGATGGACGTGCGCGTCGCCGGCATCTTCACCATCGGCGTCAAGGAGTACGACGACCGCGCCATCAAGATGCCGATCGCGGGCGCACAAACACTCCTGCAGACGAAGAAGGTCGAGAAGCTGCTCGTCTTTCTCAACAACACCGACGACACATCGGCGGTCCATCAAACGATCAACCGGAACGTGCACGGCATCGAGATCAAGGAATGGTCCGAGCTCGCGCCGTTCTACCACCAGGTCGTCGCTCTCTATAACGGCATCTTCGGATTCCTCGGCATCGTCGTCTTCGCGATCGTCGTCTTCAGCGTCGCCAACACCATCCTGATGTCGGTCTTCGAGCGGACGCGCGAGATCGGCACGTTGATGGCGATCGGCACGACGCGCGGACGCCTGCGCACGATGTTCGTGGCCGAGGGAGTGTCGATCGGAGTGATCGGCGGGGTGCTCGGGCTGACGATCGGCGCGCTGCTCGCGTTCGCGATTAACAAGGGCAACGTGATGCTGCCGCCGCCGCCGGGTTACACGACGGGTTATCGCCTGCAGATCATGCTGCAGCCGGCCGTCCTCATCACCGCATTCCTCGTTTCATTCGTGACGGCGACGATCTCGTCGATCGTGCCGGCACTGAAAGCGTCGCGCATGAAGATCGTCGACGCGCTGGGGCACATCTGATGAAAACGCTACTGCTCGCAATCGCACTGGCCACAGAGATTCTCGCGCGCGTCGATGCCGCGCGGAACACGATGAACAGCTTCGCCGTCGACGTCGACCTCGTCGCGACCACGAACGGCAAAACGGAGACCGCGAAGTATCGCGTGTACGGAAAAGGGAGCGATCGCAGCGTCGTCGAGTTCGTTGCGCCGGCGACGGAGAAGGGGAAGTACCTCCTGATGCTGCGCGACGCGATGTGGATCTACATGCCGACGGCGAGCCGTCCGATTCGCATTTCGCCATTACAGAGATTGATGGGACAAGCGTCGAACGGCGACGTGGCGCGAACGAACTTCGCCGTCGACTACAACGCCACGAACGTCGAGACGGACGGCGATGCCTGGGTGCTCGATCTGACCGCGAAAGATCCCGCCATCGCGTACGCGCGCATTCGGTTGTGGGTCGACAAGTCGACGAGCGAGCCGACGCGCGCCGACTTCTACGTCGTCAGCGGAAAGCTGATCAAGCGCGCCACGTATCGCGATCACGGCGAGCGCGTGGAGATCGAAGACCTGCTGCGCACCGGCAACAAGACCGAGATGCGCTTCTCGAATCGCGCGCCGCACGACAACGCCGACAAGATGTTCACGAAGGACGCGCTGGGCAAATGGTGACCGCCCTTCTTTTCGCGGCGACGCTGCGCATCTTCGGTTCGGCCGGTGCGGAGTCGCAGCTCACGCCGGCCAATACGGCGTCGCCGCTCAATCCCGACAACGTCGCGCGCATTCCCCTCGCGACGAACGTCGCCGACGCCACGACGTTCATCGACGCCGGCGATGACAAGCGCGTCTGGAAGCTGCACCTCAAATTGCGCGCGGACTCGTCGGATCACACGAGCGATCGCCTGCGGATGAACGAAGGCTATTTGCAGATCAACCCGACGCCGTGGCTCGACATCACCGCCGGCCGGATGATCGAAAAGTGGGGCACGGGCTACGCCTGGAATCCGACTGCGTTCGTCAGTCCGCAGAAGAATCCGACCGATCCGGGCGATCGCCGCAACGCCTATCGCGGCGTCGACGCCATCAAGACCGATCTCTTCATCCGCGGCACGAGCGTCTCGCTCTACGCGATGCAGCACGCGACATTCGCAGCGCGCGTCTATCGCCTCATCGCCGACACCGACGTCTCGCTCCACTACTTCCACGATCGCAACGGCACGCGGCAAGGCATCAGCGTCGCCCGCGTGTTCGGCGAGTCGCTCGAAGTGCACGGCGAAGTGGCGCGGCGGCACGCGCTCGCCGGAGCGCAGTACACGTTCCCGCACAACGTCAACGTCGTCGCCGAGCTGTATCACGGCGGCGACGGACTGACGAAGCGCGAGTGGAGTGCATTCACCAGGCTCGATCTCCGCAGCGCGAACTACGCATATGCGCCGCTGCGCATGGCCCGCAACTACGCATTCGTGCGCGTCGATCTTCCATTCGCGGCGAATGATGTCGAGTTGATTGCGATCACGAATCTGCGCGACCGCTCCTCGATCGCGCGCGTGACGCTGAGCCGCAAGATCACGTCGCGCATGAGTGTCTATTTGATCGACACGGAGTTCCTCGCCGATGCCGGCACCGAGCTCTCCTACATCCAGATTCGACGCGCCACGACCATAGGAGCGCGTGTCTACTTCTAGCCGTCTTCCCGTGGAGGATAGGCGCCCTCGCCTGTCCGCGCACACTAGAATCGTCACGATGGAGGAACGCGGACTCGACTTCACGGCCTATCTGACGTGGATCGTCGTCGCGATCCCCACCGTCACGTGGCAGCTTCGCGCGCACCGCTTCGACTTCATCTGGGCCGCGTGCTACGTCCTCTTCATCATCGCCTTCGCGGTCCACGATCACTTCCGCCACACGACGGTGATCGCGCAGTCGCTGCTCGCAATCGCATGCTGCTATCTCGAGCCGACCGGATTTCAACCGGTGCTCCTCGTGATCGTCGCCGCGCAGCTGGCGATCTATCCATTCAAAATCTCGATTCCGTGGGTGCTCGTGCAGACCGTCGCCGTCACCTTCTCCGTCGACAAGCCGTACGGCGCAATCCCCGTCCTCCTCGGCTACTTCGGCTTTCAACTCTTCGGCCTCTTCGCCGTCGGCATCGCCATCAAGGAAAATCGCGCGCGACTCGCGCTCGCCGAAGCGAACGCCGAGCTGCGCGTGGCAACCGAGCTGCTCGACATGAATTCACGCACCGCCGAGCGACTCCGCATCGCGCGCGATCTTCACGACCTCCTCGGCCATCACCTCGCGGCGCTCAGCATCAACCTCGAGGTGGCGCGGCATCTCACCGACGGCGAAGCGCGGCAGCAGATCGAGAAGAGCCAGTCGGTGACGAAGCTCCTCCTCGGCGACGTGCGCGACGTCGTCAGCCGTCTTCGCGAAGACGAGCCGCTCGATCTCGCGTCCGCGGTCAAGTCGCTCGGCGAAGTGATTCAGAAGCCCGTGCTTCATCTCGAGATGCCGGCAGACCTCACGACGAAGGATCCGGCCGTCGCGCAGATCGCGTTGCGCGCGGTGCAGGAGATCGTGACGAACTCGGTGCGCCACTCCGGCGCGCGCAATCTCTGGCTCAAGCTGGCGACGAACGACGACACGCTGACGATCGACGCGCGCGATGACGGCGGCGGCACCGACTGCGTCACGTTCGGCAACGGACTGCAAGGGATGCGCGAGCGCGTCGAAGGCGCGAGCGGCGCGATCGAAGTGTCATCGATGCGCGGACGCGGATTCGAGGTGCAGGTCAAGCTCCCGCTGCGCGGAGCCTCCGCATGATTCGCGTCTGCCTCGTCGAAGATCAGACCATCGTGCGGCAGGGCCTGCGCTCGCTCCTCGCTCTCAACAGCGACATCGAAGTGGTCGCTGAAGCCTCCGACGGCGAAGAAGCGATCGACGCGATCGAGCGCGAGAAGCCCGACGTCGTCCTCCTCGACCTTCGCATGCCGAAGCTCGACGGTCTCGGCGTGCTGCAACGTCTGCGAGAGCGCGGCACGTCGCGTCCGACACTGATCCTCACGACGTTCGACGACGACACGATGCTCTTCGAAGCCGTGCGCGCCGGCGCGAAAGGATGGCTGCTCAAAGACGTGTCGCTCGAGCGACTCACCGATGCGATCCGCACCATCGCCAGCGGCGGCACATGCATCGAGCCGGTGATCACTGAGCGCATCATGCGCGCGCTAGAACGAAGCAACGTCGCATTCGAATCGGCCGATCTGCCGGAGCCGCTCACCGATCGCGAGAAGACGATTCTGCGATTGCTCGCCGGCGGCTACTCGAATCGCGAGATCTCGCAACTCCTCAACATTACCGACGGCACGGTGAAGAATCACATCTCCAGCGTGCTCGCCAAGCTCGGCGTGCGCGACCGCACGCGCGCCGTGCTCAAGGCGATCGATCACGGATTCATATGATCAGCGTGCGCTTTCTCGTCTCGACGTCCGGCATCGCCAGCAACGCGTTCTTCGCGCCGGTTCGCGGCATCGACTTCGGCGTGCAAGCGCGCTTCGCCTGGATCGGCTTCGATCCGAAGCTCGAGCGGGTCGCGTATCAACGCCGCAGCGGCCGCGCCGTCATCATCAACGACGTCCCCATCCTCCCACCCGCCCCTTTCGCCGCCGCCGCGGTGCGCAGCAACTCGCGACGATTGCGCGCCGCGATCGAGCGCGCATTCGACGAAGTGACGAACGCCGAAGGCGCCGCCGTGAAAGAGCGAGAAAACGAAGACGTCGACGACGCGGTGCGCAGCGTCGATCTCTTTCATGCGGTGGTCATCACGTCGTCGAAGCTGTGGTCGCACGAGTTGCAGGCGCTGACATCGGTGCGGCTGGAGCGGATGCATCCGATCAACGGACGTGAATGGATCGACGTCGTGTATCGCGAGCATGCCGAAACGTTCCTCGACGAATGGCAGCGGTGGTACGAAGAGAAGCTGCTATGACACGCGGGTGAAGTAACCTATCCGCGTCTTGAGCGACCTTCGCGAATCCGCCGGATACAAATCGCTGCGACACGAAATGCGCGTCCGCTCGATCCTCGAGCGTCACGGATGGCGCGCCACGCACGGGCCGTACTACAACGATCCGATCGAGGCGAAGCCGCGCGAGCTCGACGTCAGCGCGACGAAGTCGTGGAACGCCAAGCGCGGCATCACGACGAACCTCGTGCTTCTGATCGAGTGCAAGAGCGCCGCGACAGCCGCGCAGCTCTTCGCCGAGCAGTCGAGTCGCGTCGTCGCAGATCCGCTCTACTACCACTGGCTGGCCATCGACGAAGACCGCCCGCGCAACGCGATCGGCAACATCGTCGCGAACGCCAACGTCATGGCGCGCTTCCACGCCGCCGCGTATCCGCGCGAGCGCGCCATCGTCATGCCGCTGCTCGTCAACGCGCAGAAGGCGAAGCATCGCGCCAGCGCGTCGCGGCAGGCATCGGGAAAAGAAGGCGGAGCGCTTTGGGACGCGACGCAGAAAGTGTTCGCGGCGCTCTACGGCACGATCATCACCGAGTTCGAGCTCGCGCTGAAGCAGATCGAAGAAGACCTGAAAGCGTCCGACTCGCCGGCGTTCGCGGAGAAGGTGCTCGCGCAAGCGATTCAGAACCTCATCTTGTTTCATCCGATCGTCTCGATCGAGTCGCCGCTCGTGCTCGTCGACGAGTCCGGCAAGACGACGGACGTCGAGTGGTGCCGCATCGAACGAGCGCGCGTCTTCGGCGTTGAGCGACAATGGATCGACATCGTGAACGCTGAACACTTCGACTCCTTCGCGTCGCAGCTCACCTCCTGGTACGAGCGCGTACTCTCTTCCAAGTGAAGCTGCGCATCGTTCTCGTCGAGCCGCATGAAGCCGGCAACGTCGGCGCGGCCGCGCGGGCGATGAAGAATTTCGGCTTCACCGATCTGTGGATCGCGGGAACGCGTCCGCAGCGCATCGACGACGTATCGGAGTGGTGGGCGAAAGGAGCCGTCGACGTCGTCCAGTCCGCGCGTCGTGTCGACACGCTCGAAGAAGCGCTCGCGGATGCACGCTTGAGCGTCGCGACCAGCGCAGTGCGCGGACGTCACGTGTTCGAGCAGCTCACGCCGCGCGATGTCGCACAGCTCGCAGACGACGTCCTCGGCGACGACCACACCCTCGCGCTCGTGTTCGGACGCGAAGAGTGGGGACTCACCGGCGCGGAGATCGCGATGTGCCAGCGAACGGCGTCGATCCCGACGTCACCCGAATATCCGACGATGAACCTCGCGCAGTCCGTGGCGATCTTCTGCTACGAATTGTCGAAGCTGCAGGCGGGCGAAAAAAAGGAACGCGATCCAGCGCCCGGCGATCTGATCCACGCGCTCAACACGCGCGCGCGGCAGCTCCTCTCCGACGTCCATTTTTTCGCCGACAAAACGCCCGATCGCATGTGCGCCGAGCTGCAGGCGCTGGCCGGACGCGCGCAGTTGTCGACGCGCGAAGCGTCGATGCTGCTGTCGTTCGTCGCGCACGTCGAGAAATCATTGCGACGCGAGAAGTGATCGGTTACAGTGCCGCGATTTTGCTAGAAAACAAAGGAGAAAACCGAATGGCAGCAGCAGGCCCCATGAGCAAGTCGAAGATCATTACGCACATCAGCGAAGAGGCGGAAGTCTCCAAGAAGACCGCCGCGCGCATGCTCGAAGTCCTCGGTGAGCTCGCGCACCGGGAAGCGAAAAAAGGCTTCACCATCCCCGGCCTCGGCAAGCTCGTCGTCGTCAACCGGAAGGCTCGCATGGGCCGCAATCCGGCGACCGGCGAATCGATCAAGATTCCGGCCAAGAAGGTGCTCAAGTTCCGCATCGCCAAGCAGGCGAAGGACGCGATCCTCGGCCTCGTGAAGAAGTAGTCGCGCGCTGCGCGCGTCACTTATCAATCACAATGTCGTAGTGCCGCACGATCTTCTCCGGATCGACGAGGAACTCCTTGTCGCGGGGAAGATCGTGCACCTTCTCGATGTCGGCGCCGGCGTATGCGTGAATGGCGTCGCGATTCGGCCAGTACGAGATGACGATGAACTCGGTCGTCTTGTCGTCGTACGGACGCCGGAACATCTGCACGCCGAGGTTGTGCGAAATCTGGCGAAGCTTCTGGACGCCCGATTCGTCGAGATACTTCTGATACTCGTCGGCGCGCGCGTTCGGCACGCGTCCGCGCCACATGCGGGCCACGGCAGCGCGCGGCTGCGGCGCTGACGCTCGCTCCATCACACGCATCACCACGTTGTAAGCCTCGGTGCCGACCTTCTGTTCGCCGGGCCATCCGTACTTCGCGATCAACTTCTGCAGCTCGGCGAGACTGGCGCGCGCGTCGACCGAGTCGACCATCGGCAGGATGGCCTCGCAGTACTCCTTGTCGCGCGCGTTCGCGCATGCGGCCTTCGGATTCAGCGGAGTGGCGTGAGAGACCTGAAGGAAAAGAAGGATCGCGGCAAGCATGCCGCGATTATATCGGCGGCAAAACCGTCCCTCTGCACTCGCCGAATCCGATGCGCGTCGCACCATCGCGCTCGCAGTACGCGCGCATGATCACTTCGTCGCCGTCTTCGAGAAAACGGCGCTGCTCACCGTTCGGCAGCTCGAGCGGCTCGGTGCCGCGCCACGTGCGCTCGAGCAGGCAACCGCGCGATTCCTTCGTCGTTCCCGACACCGTCCCGCTGGCGAGCAGATCGCCCGCGCGCAAGTTGCAGCCGTTGGACGCGTGATGCGCCACGAGCTGCGCGATGGTCCAGTACATGTCGCAGAAGTTGCCGCGGCTGACGAGCGTCGGCTCGCGCATCTTCGCGCTGCGCAACCAGACTTCGAGCGTGATGTCGTACGCGGTGCCGGGCGGCGACAAATACGGCAGCAACTCCTCGTGCGGCGGCGGCTCGACACGAAACGGCTCGAGCGCGTCGAGCGATACCACCCACGGCGAGACCGACGTCGCGAAGCTCTTCGCCAGGAATGGTCCGAGCGGTTGGTACTCCCACGTCTGCACGTCGCGCGCGGACCAGTCGTTCACAAGACACAATCCGAGGATGTGATCGTTCGCGCGATCGATGGGAATGGGCTGTCCAAGGTCGTTGCCTTTGCCGATGACGACGCCGACTTCCATTTCGTAGTCGAGTCGCTTCGTCGGACCGAACAGCGGCGGCTGCGACGCGTCGTCGCGCGTCTGTCCTTTCGGACGACGGAACGGCGTGCCGCTGATGACGATGGACGACGCGCGGCCGTGATAGCCGATCGGGATCCACTTGTAATTCGGAAGCAGCGGATTGTCAGGACGGAACATCGAGCCGACGTTCGTGGCGTGATGAATCGAGGCGTAGAAGTCGGTGTAGTCGCCGATGTCGACCGGCAAGATCATCTCGACTTCGTTTTGTTTGACGAGGCGGGATTCGTCGCGCGCTGCGCTTTCATGTAGTGCTTCACTCGCGCGATCGCGATCGTTTCCGATGAAGATCGCGTCGCCGATCGCAAAGCCCTCATGCACCTCCTCCCGCCACTTGAAGCGCCCCAGCGGAAGATTCTCCAGCGGAAAATCGGGATGGCCGTTTGCGGATTCGACCCAGCTGGACAGTGCTTTCAAAGCCATCCGAGATCCTTCAAGTCACCGATCGGCTCTTCGAAGGAACAGGAGCCGAAGGAGATCGCGAATGTATTTCGCATGTGTGCGAGCTGTTCAGTCGTCACGCGTTCATTACGCCAGCTCACGCCGTCATCGTCGAACTGAAAGTCATGATCCAGCAAAATCTCCTCGGCACGATCAGGCAAAGCGGCCGCGACGAACACGTTGATGAATCCGTGCATCGGTCCTGTCGGTGCGTCGGGCTCATACGTGAGCGGCTTCACACAACGCAATGGATGATGCAGTCCCGCTGTAGCCTTGAATGCGACGTGATGCGCGCGGCACTCGCGAATGAACTTGGCGATCGTTTCCGCAGAAGGGAAGGCGTCGGGTGTCACGCCGCCGGTGCGGATCTTCGCGCGCAGTCCGGTATTCGCGAGCTGCGCGACAGGCACTCCTTCGACGTAAACCGTTCGTCCTCTTGGCTCTACGATTTCTTTCGTTTCGATCACATCGAACGGACCATCGCCGAGCACTGATAGGGGAAGGTGTTCGACGTGTGCAGCCTGAGCCAACGGCACGACGAACCGCCCCAGCATCCACGCGTAGGGTCCGCGTTGATACTCCTCGTACTTGCGCACCGCTTCGTCCAACGACAACGACGCCGGCGGGAACATGCCGGCGTAGTCGATCAACTGGGTGAGAAGTGCTTGTGTAGACCTTGCCAGCATTTCCAATAGTCGCGCTGAAGTTGCGGCGCGGCGAGCGCGTTTTGCGTCGGGCGCAACGGCAGCCGCGTCTCGAACATGAACGCGAGCGTGTCGGCGAGATAGCGCGGCTCCAGCTCCGCCGTCGACGCCTGTTCGTACGTCGCCGCGTCGGGACCGTGACCCGACATGCAGTTGTGCAGGCTGGCGCCGCCGGGGACGAAGCCCTCCGCCTTCGCGTCGTACACGCCGAAGATCAGCCCCATGTACTCATTCATGATGTTGCGGTGAAAGTACGGCGGGCGGAACGTGTGCTCGGCGACCATCCATCGCGGCGGGAAGATGACGAAGTCGATGTTGGCCACGCCGATCGCGTCCGACGGCGACGTGAGCACGGTGAAGATCGACGGATCGGGATGATCGAACGACACGGTGTTGATCACGTTGAAGCGCCGCAGGTCGTATTTGTACGGCGCGTAGTTGCCGTGCCACGCCACGACGTCGAGTGGCGAGTGGTCGATGGCGGCGCGAAAGAACTTGCCGCCGAACTTCGCGATCATCTCGAACGCGCCGTCGCGATCCTCGAATGCGGCGACGGGCGTGAGGAAGTCGCGCGAGGCCGCGAGGCCGTTCGCACCGATCAGTCCGAGGTCGGGGAGACGTAGCAGCGAGCCGTGGTTCTCGCAGACGTAGCCGCGCGACGGCCCGTGCACGTCGACGCTGAACTTGATGCCGCGCTGCACGACGGCGATCTCGCCCGGCTCGACGTCGATGATGCCGAGCTCCGTGCGAATGCGCAGCGCGCCCTGCTGCGGAACGATGAGGAGCTCGCCGTCGGCGTCGTAGAAAAAGCGATCGGTCATGGAGCGTGAAGCGGTGTAGATGGAGACGGTGATGACGTCGTTCGCGCAGATCGGAATCAGGCCGTCGATGAAGTCCGCGTCCGCGATCGGAAACGGATCCCATCGCAGTTGATTCGGCGTGACGATGTACTGCGGCTCGTCGCGATACGGCGCGAACGGCTCGTGCGTGACGCTCGGACGAATGCGATACAGCCACGAACGTCGATTGAGCGCGCGCGGCACGGTGAAGGCGGTGCCGCTGAGTTGCTCGACGTAGAGTCCGTGCGCGACGTGCTGTGGTGAGTTCTGGGCGAGCGGCAGCGTATTAGGGATCGCTTCCGTGGCGAAGTCGCTGCCGAATCCGCTGAGATAGCTCAGAGATTTCCTCTCTTCGCCTGCTCCGCTTCGATCGACTCGAAGAGCGCTTTGAAGTTTCCTTTGCCGAATCCGCGCGAGCCTTTGCGCTGGATGATCTCGAAGAAGACCGTCGGACGATCCTCGACCGGCTTCGTGAAGAGCTGAAGCAGATAGCCTTCGGCGTCTTTGTCGACCAGGATCTTCAGCGCCTTGATCTCGTCGATCGGCTCTTCGATCTCACCGACGCGATGCGGCAGCTCTTCGTAGTAAGAGTCAGGCACCGAGAGAAACTCGACGCCGTTCGCTTTGAGCTTCTTCACCGTCTCGATGATGTCGCCGCAGAGCAGGGCGACGTGCTGCACGCCGGGGCCGGCGTACCAATCGAGGTACTCGTCGATCTGCGATTTCTTGCGGCCGGGCGCCGGCTCGTTGATCGGGAACTTCACGACGCGGTTGTCGTCCGACATTACGATCGACATCAGCGCGGAGTACTCGGTGGAGATGTCTTTGTCGTCGAACGTGATGTAGCGCGAGAAGCCCATCACGCGCGAGTAGAACTCCGCCCACTCGTTCATCTTCCCGAGCTCGACGTTGCCGACGATGTGATCAACGACGAGCAGTCCCGCGCTGTCGCCCGGAACCTCCGCGCTGGCGAAGCCGGGGAGGAACGGTCCGTTGTAGTCCTTGTACGAGATGAACGAGTGCAGCGTGTCGCCGTACGTGTGAATGGAGGCGCGGCGAATCGTTCCGTTCTCATCGCTGAGGTCGTGCGGCTCGACCGCGGCGCGCGCGCCGCGCTTCACCGCTTCGTTGAACGCGAAGTCGGCGTCTTCGACGAGGAGGGCGATGTCGCGTACGCCGTCGCCGTGCCGCTTGATGTGATCGCTCCCCGCATGCGACGACAGGAGCGGCGAGGTGATGACGAAGCGGATTTTTCCCTGCGAGAGGACGTACGACGCTGCCTCGCGATTGCCGGTCTCGAGTCCCGAGTATGCGAGCTGCGAGAAGCCGAAGGCCTTGCGGTAGAAGAACGACGACTGCTTCGCGTTCCCCGCCCAGAATTCGACGTGATGAATGCGTTTGAGCTTGAGCGGATTTTCGCCGCGCTTCACGTCCCGCACGGCGACGTCGGTTTCGACTGTCGTGGTCATGCGCGGATTGTATGAAAAGTCAGTGCCCGGCGATGAGCTTCGGAATTCCAGTGGAGGATAGGCGCCTCGCCTGTCAGTCTTTCCAGCAGCACGCGGCTCGACGCCGCGTGCCTGACAGGCGAGGGCGCCTATCCTCCACTGGAAGTCTGCTACGCGATGATGCGCGAGACGTCAGTGAGCGACCATGCGACGGCGTCGGGGGCAGCCGCAAGTAACGCGTTGCGATTTGGATAGCCGCCCGGCACCGCAATCGAGAACACCCCCGCCGCGCGCGCCATCAAAACATCCTCGGGACTATCGCCGACGTACACCGCCTCATCTGCTGCAACGCTGAGTCGCTCGATGCACAACGAGAGTGCGGCAGGATGCGGCTTCTTCTCCTCGACGTCAGAGCCGAACACGCATTCGCGCACGCGCGACGCGAGCCCGTGCGCTTCGAGCTCGCGGCTCACGCGATCTCGTGTTCCGCTGGTGACGATGCCGATGGCGACGCCGCGTTCATCGAGCTCGTGAATCAAGTCGCGCGCGCCATCGATGAGCTCCACGCTCTCCGCCGCGAACTCGCGCAACCACGCTTCGTCTGCTTCCGGCCACCGATGCTCCGGGATTCCGAGCGTGCGAAACGTGTGATACCAATTCGGCGAGTACGAGTGGAGAAAGGCATCGCGATCGAACGCGATGCCGAATCCTTCGAACATGCGAACGTAGCAACGGAACGTCGCCTCCGCGGTGTCGGCGAGCGTTCCGTCCCAATCGAAGAGAGCTGCGCGAATCACCAGAAGAGACGCACCCCCACCTGCATCTGGCGCGGATCGCCCGCGCCGCTTTGCACCGTGCCGTCGAAGTTGAAGATGAGGTTCGTCACTTCGGGGCGATGCAGGTTCTTGCTGTTGAGCAGATTGAAAACGTCGAGCGCCGGCTCGACCGTGAATCCGTTCCACGGAATCCGCTTCGACAGCCGGAAGTCGAGCGACGAGAACTGATTGTCTTTGCGCCCGAGGTTGCGGCGCGTGACGACGGCGTCGACGGTGCAGGAGCCGTCGGGGTTGCGCTTCGAGCAGCGATCCTGCGGCGTCGCGGCGACCGCGCCGCTCGCGGTGATCGACTGCGGCTGCGCGGAGCGATACGAGTAGCGCACGTTGAGATCGAGTCCCATCGGCGCGTTCCACAGCAGCCATGAGTTCAAACGATGCCGCTGATCGCGATCCGAGTATCCGTACTCGGCCGCGAG
>Ga0075425_100004070_pt1 | contig 15009 bp, 12 predicted proteins | sample SoiMethybrSBSTD4_FD_75300 | JGI IMG/M metagenome (GOLD analysis project Ga0075425, IMG submission 75300) | Bulk soil microbial communities from a Populus tree surrounding site in Tennessee, USA - Soil MetaG P. TD hybrid SBSTD4 | ecosystem: Environmental > Terrestrial > Soil > Tree plantation...
GCGCAACCAATTTTCGCATGGGCCAATGTGACTTTCAAACAGGCCACCGTCTTGAAGGCTGTTGTCGCGTCGAGAACATTCTTGCCGTCTTTGTTTCGAGAACGCGCCCTTCAAAAGCAGACGCCTCCAAGCCCGGGACAGATTTCGATCAAAGACGGTTCGCGGAATAATCCAGCTGCTCGGAAGGTAACGACACTTGCGCGCACGGAGCAGCCACTGCTCGCAGTGGTCATCAACCCCATTGCATCAACAAGTCGCTGTCAGATGGCAGCCTCGGTCTGCGCGTCGAAGATGTGAATCCTGGACGGCCGCATGGCAAAGCGCAGTTTGTCGCGCACCTTCACTCGCACCGAAGGTTCGACGCTCGCCACCATGATGCTCTCGCCGACCTTCATATCGAGCAGTATTTCCGAGCCGAGTTGCTCGACAACTTCAATTACCGCGTCGAAGCACGGGTGGTCGAGATCGGCGCTGGTCGCCACCGCGAGGTCCTCGGGCCGCACGCCGAGCAGGACCTCGCGGCCGACATGACCACGTAAGCGAGGCGCGGTCTCGTCGGGCAACTTGATGCGCATGCCGGAGTTTCCAGCGAACAGCGATCCGTTCGCCTCGGTCACCGTGACAACTGCGAAATTCATCGCCGGGGAGCCGATGAAGCCGGCGACGAACTTGTTGGCGGGCTGATTGTACAACTCGAGCGGCTCCCCCACCTGCTGTACCACGCCTTCCTTCATGACCACGACCCGGTCGCCCAGTGTCATGGCTTCGACCTGATCGTGTGTAACGTAAATGGCGGTGGTACCGAGGCGCAGATGCAGCTTCTTGAGCTCAACGCGCATCTGCACCCGCAGCTTGGCATCGAGGTTCGACAGCGGCTCGTCGAACAGAAACACGCGGGGGTGGCGAACTATGGCGCGGCCCAGGGCGACCCGCTGGCGCTGGCCACCGGAGAGCTGGCGTGGCCTGCGCTTTAGCAATTCGCCAATGCCGAGGATGTCAGCCGCCTCTCGCACGCGTTTGTCGACCTCGAGCTTTTCGAATTTGCGCATTTTCAGGCCGAAAGCCATGTTGTCGTATACGCTCATGTGCGGATAGAGCGCGTAGTTCTGGAACACCATGGCGATGTCACGGTCCATAGGCGCCAATTCATTAATGACGTTGCCGTCGATGGAGATGTCGCCGGAACTGATCGCTTCAAGCCCAGCAATCATCCGAAGCGTCGTCGTCTTGCCGCAGCCGGAAGGTCCGACAAACACCACAAATTCCTTGTCGCGAATCTGCAGGTTGACATCTTTGACGGCGTGAACGCCGTCGTAGAATTTGTTGATTCCCTTGAGGACGACCTGGCCCATTTCGCTCCCACCCGCCTCCCAACTGCCCATGCGCAGCCCGCATGTGCGCCTTCAAATCCTCATGATGCGGGCGCTTTCAGCCCTTTACCGATCCAGTCAATCCAGCGACGTAGTGCTCGACGAAGAACGAGTAGGCGATGGCGACTGGTATCGATCCAAGCAGGGCGCCCGCCATCAACGGCCCCCAGAAAAATACATCGCCGCGGATCAGCTCAGATGTAACGCCGACCGGCACAGTCTTTTGCGCAGGCGAGGACAGGAAGACGAGCGCATAGATGAACTCGTTCCACGAGAGCGTGAAAGCGAAGATCCCGGCCGAGAGAATGCCGGGGATCGCCACCGGGATGACGATGTAGAGCATGGCCTGCCAGCGGGAGGCCCCATCGATGCGGGCACATTCCTCAAGCTCCCTGGGCACCGCCTTGAAGTAACCCATCATGAGCCAGGTGCAGAACGGAATAAGGAAGGTGGGGTAAGTCAGAATCAGTGACCAGGGAGTGTCACCGAGCCGATAGTTGCGAATGATCTCGGCCAGCGGAATGAACAGCAGCGTCTGAGGAACAAGATAGGTGATAAAAATGCCGGTGCCCAAGCTGCCGGCAAATGGGAAATTCAGTCGCGACAACGCATAGCCGGCGAACACGCCGCACACGAGCGAGATCGCGGTTGACGCTAGCGCGATAAACGTCGTGTTCCACAACCAAGACGCGAACAACGTCTCTTCAAACAAGTAAGTGATGTGATCAAGCGTTGGTTTCCAGGTCCAGAACGGATTGTAGTTGATCGAATTCCAGGGTCGATAGAGCTCGCTATCGGGGCGCACCGAAGTGATTACCATCCAATAGAAGGGAAACAGCAGGAAAACCAGGAACAGCGCCATCGGCACATAGAAGAACGCCCACTTTCGCCACGCCGCTCCTTCGATCATGGCTCAGCGGACCTCTACGCGGCGGATGTAGAGAAGTTGGAAGATGACGACCAGAAACAAGACCGGGAACATTGCAAGCGCGATGGCGGCGCCCTCGCTCAGAAGGCCGGTGCCGATGCCGATCTGATAGGCGTAGGTAGCGAACAGGTGCGTTGCATTGGCCGGTCCACCGCCCGTCATCACATAGACGATCTGGAAGTCGGCGAATGTCTGAATGACCGAGAACAGCACCACAACCAAGGTCACGGGCAGCAGCAGCGGCCAAGTGATGTGCCAGAATCGCTGCCACGGCTTGGCACCGTCAATGGCGGCGGCCTCGTTGAGTTCGGGGCTGATGGTTTGCAGGCCGGCAAGAAGGCTGATTGCGAAGAACGGCACTCCACGCCAGATGTTGACGATAATGATCGAGATCATGGCAAGGTCCGGATCGCCCAGCCAATTGATCCTGCTGGTAATCAGGCCGAGATGGTAGAGCATCCAATTGAGAACGCTAAATGTCGGGTCGAACATCCACTTCCAGGCAAAGGTCGATAGCACGGTCGGAATGATGAAAGGCAGAAGGATAAAGGCACGGATAAAGGCCTTGCCGCGGAAATTGCGGTTGAGCAGCATCGCGAGCCACAGACCGAGCGACAGCTTGAAAACCGTCGTCACGCCCGTATAGACGAAGGTGTTGTAGACGGAGGTGCGAAAAATCCCGTCGTTGAAGATCTTGTAGAAATTGGCGAAGCCGACGAAGTCGCCCGGCACACCTACCCGCGCGTTGGTCACCGACAACAAAATGCCGCGCATAAACGGATAGGCAATGAACATGCCGAGTAGCACGAGCGTCGGTACCAGCAGCACAAGTGCAAGCCAACGCTCGTCCTCAAGCAGCCGGAGCCTGGGGCGCGGCGCCTGCGGCATGTACAGTCGGGTCTCAGCGATCGCCATTTCGATTCACCTCGATTGGCGAACCTGCCGTGCGGCGGTCGCCCTGCAGTCGCACGGACCGGTGCGCGCGCATTTTCAAGTATAGATCTTCTTGAGCTCGACGTCCGCCCACTTCACGGCATCCTCCGCCGAAGCACCCTGGACCGCTTTCGCGTACATGTCGGTAATGATGTACTTGGTGAGCACTTCCGCCGGCTTCTTGCCCGATGAGGGCAGAGGATAACCGGGCGTCTGGCCGAGCAGACCCGCGACCTTGAAGGGTGTCATGACCTTGTCCTGATCCCACAAGTTGTGCTTTTCCCACTCGTGTGTCGGCGGCGTCGCGAAACCCTTCTGGGAGACGAACCACGGCTCATAATTCTCCTTTGCGTGAATCCACTTCAGCAGCGCCTTCGCACCCTCCTGATTTTTCGAGTAGCTAGGAATGACGTGCGAGAAATAAGTGTGCATGGCGAATTGGCCAGCCGGGCCCTTAGGCAATGGCGAATGCTGGATGTCGGTTTTCAGCTGCGCGCCCTTTTCGGTGATGTATTTGTCAGCGTTCCGCAGTGACTCGATATAGATCGAGGCGCCATTGAGTGTGGCGCAGATCGATTGCGACAGGAACGCGCGGTTGTTGTTCGTGTCGTCCCAAGCGAGGCCGCCCTCGTCATGGGCCTCCTTCCAGAAGGCCGTCATGAACTTGACGGAATCGATGACCTCCTTCTTGTTGATATTGACAGTCTTACCGTCCTTCTCAATCTCGCTACCGCCCCAGGACCACAAGTAGGGATAGCTGAACGTCGGCGCGTCGCCGAATGTATGGCCAAGCGTCTGACCGATCGGCCGGCCGTTGGCTTTGAGCTTCTTGCCGACCTCGCGATACTTCTCCCAGGTTTCGGGGAATGTCGGGGAGCCGACCTCATCGAACCAAGACTTTCGGTAGGCAATCATGGCGCCGACGATAGCCCACGGCTGGGCGATCCACTTCTGGCCGTCGGCCGAATTCGATTTGCACAAATCATAATAACCGCCTTCGGCCTTGCCAGTGGCGCTTGTGAGGTCGGAAAGGTCGATGACGCTCTCCGAATAAATGTGCGGATGATTGTTGAAGAGCATGATTATGTCGGGACCGGTGCCGGACTGGATCGCCGAAGTGATACGGGGCTGCAGGTCGTTACCGTTTACCGTTTCAAGGTTGACCTTGATTCCCAGCGCCTTCTCCGCAGCAGGCAGCAGCTGCTTGCGCAGCAACTGATCGGAAGCCGGCACGAAGTCGTTCCATCGCAGCCAATGTACCGTCGTGCCCTGTGCAAGAGCGGGAGCGCGGCCGGTGGCAAGGATGCCGGCCATGCCGCCCGCAAGCGCCGTTCCGGCCTTGAGAACGTTACGTCGGGTTACTTTCGTCATGTATTCCTCCCAAGTGGGTATCGGCTGATAACCCTTCGGCCATTCTTGCGCTGGCTCGATTCACTTTCAGTCTGTCGCGCCTCCGTGGCTCAACGAATGCGCGCGCTCTCGCATGCGCAGCATGTCGTCTCGAAGACCTTTCGCTGGTCTTCCAACTGCAGCGTCGTGGCGGCGAGTTCGAAACTGGCTGGAGTTTGCGGCGCAACTGCGCCGTTCGCAATCGCAACGGCGATCCGGGTCGTCTCGGCGCTGCCGACACCGCATGAACCTTACCGTCATCACGGCCCTCCACGCAGCAACGGGATCGCCGTGAGAAGCGGGTTTTCCCCGCCTTAAGTAAAGGTCGGCACCAGAAGCTAACGCGCCGTCATTGTCGCCGGTCACAACAGGAAATCAAGGGCTAGCGTCGCGATTCCGAAGTTCGCATCATTTCGCCGCATCCTTAGTTACGAGCTTCGGATTGAAAGCACACCGGCAACTTGTTGATCCGGTGTGGCTTTGGTTCGGAAATCCGCATCACGAACTCTTGGAGGGATGGCGCGGACTTCCAAACCGCTCACAGTCCCATCATACGGTAGATCATGCCGCCGATACTGTAGCCATGACGGTGGCGGTGATGGCGCCGCGGGGCGTCTCCTGTGCCCTCGGCCAACGCGGTATTGGCGCGATCGCGCTCGGGGCCGATGGCATCGAAGGCCGCCTTCTGCTCGTCGGTCAGTGAGTTGTAGAAATTCTCAAGCGCCGGGCGCACGGTCACTATGGCCTGGAGCATGGCATCAAGCCGCATCCCCGCCGCGGCAAGCCGCGCTGGCGGCGTGCGCGCATCCGCTGGCGGACACGATGATTTCAGAATGTCCGCCGCCTTGGCCGTGGCATCCCGCAACGCCGCAAGACTCGGGCGCTGTGCGTCGGTTGGCCGCACTCTGCTCTCGATCAGCGGCTCCGGCCAGTCGGTCGCGCCAGGTTGCGCGGCATTGCAGTTGCTATTGCTCTGAAGATCTTCCTGTCCTGCAGACCGCTGGTCCGCCACCAGCGCTGTGATCCTGGCTTTCTGTTCGTCGGTAAGGAGCCCGTAGAACTTGTCCAGAGCAGGCTGCACAATGGTCACCGCGCTGCGCATCGCCTCGACGCGCTGCTCCATGGTGGCAAGGCGGCTAGGTGCGGTCAGCGCAACGTCGCCAGGGCACGAATTGCGAATGGTCTCGGCCGCATTGCGGGAGGCGTCGGCGAGATCGTCAAGTGCGGTTTTCTGCTCGTTGTTAGGCTGGATCGCGTCGCGGAACCGCTCGATGGGAAAGCCAGCGATATCGCGGCTGTCGGTGCCGCACATATCGGCTAGGATCGTTCGCGTCTCCGAATTTCTGGAAGCGCGGGCCCGCGGCGCTGGTCCGGAATAGCCCGGAAGATAGCTGGCATAGCCACTCAAGGAGCCATAGTTGTAGAGGCCGAACAGGCCGGCATAGAGATCGGGATAACCGTAGTCCCAAAAGTACGGGTCATAGCCCCAGCCCCACCAGACGTAGTCATAGAAATCGTAGTAGGCGTAGGGCCAGAACACCGGACCGACCCAACCGAAGCCGCCGTGAGCGTGGCGCCACCACAAACCGCCATTGTGATGACTCCAAGCAGCGCCCGCGACTCCCGCCGTGAGGGCGGCGCGCGTTATCGGATTGCGGAGTCCGCCCGGCGTGCGCAACGCGCTCCTGACCTGACGTGAGGACAGGGCATGGCCTACCACGCTGGCATTGCGCAGCGCCACGCGGTTGGAGACGGAGCGACTGCCTGCGACGGCACTGCGCGAAATACCGGACCGACCACCCGCATTGCGACCGACAGAGGTGTGGGCGAAGCGGGAGTGGAAGCCGTGTACGCTATAGCTGCGTCCTGCATGCTGCGCGGCATGAAAGGAATGAAAGCCTCCGCCACGAAAGCCACCAGCGGAGTGAAAGCCACCGCCACCATGGAAACCGCCACCGCCGTGGAACCCCCCACCATGGAAACCACCACCACCGTGGAAGCCGCCACCACCACCGTGGAAACCGCCGCCACCTCCATGGCCGCCCCCACCACGGCCCGCTCGGGCGACGTCCACAAATACCAACCCCATGACTGCGCTCGTGAGGATGCCAGCGAGCGCCAACCGAAACAGCTTATCGTGCGCAGCTCTCAGCATAGTTTCCTCCACCTCAATTGCCGGCGGCTGGGAAGGCCGGCAGCGCCAGAGGCTCCCTGAGCAAGCTCCAAGTCGTCACTGGGCTCCGCCAGCGAAATTAGCGCGCATTCGAATGTCAATTTTGGGGTCGAAGGTAGCCCTCGCCCTTTGATCTTGTCGATCGCGCTCTTGGTCACTGCGAGCGGTATCACCACGTGCCGGACGGGCTCACGTAGGGCGCACGCCAATAGAGAAGGCGATCGCGCGATCGCGCATAGCCGAATTCGCTTCCCGGACTGCGTCGTCGGAACTTTATTCCTCCTTGCGGTTCGCCGCTCAACAGGACCACGAAATCCGTTCCCTTACCGGTCTCTGAACTCAACGCCTCGTCCGTGACAATCAGAGAAGATCGCGGCGACATCGCGGGGATGCGGTCCAATGCATCCTGCGGAATGACAATCCGGTCGAGCGCGGCCTTCGAGCTGTCCAGCCGGGCCGGCATCGTCTCGGGATCGCGACTGCTGCCTCCCTTTGCCAGGCCATGCGGCTCAACAGTGTCGCCATACGGACGCCCGTCATTCAAGGTGACGACACTCCATCGAAGGCTTGAGCCGTCGCCGGTCCGCTCCATGGCGGTGAAGACATGTGTACCCATCGGACGATCGGGATCCTGGATCGTTACCGGACTGTCGAAGATAGGTTCAAAGGCCTGCCGGACATAGAGCCGCTGCGCCTTGCGGCTGATCAGCACCGATACCGGCTCGAGTTCGCGCGCTGCCTCGCGTGCCGCATCGGCTGCTGCGACCCGAGCGGCCTGCGCGGCGACGGCTGCCTCTCGAGCAGTTGCAAGGGCATCGAGCTTCGGCTGGAGCTGGGCCCTCGCGGCGCTCGATTGCTCCTGTAGCTCCGCGATTCTGGCGATCGCCTTCGCCTTGGCGTCCTCGGCCTGTTCCTTTGCCTCAGCCGAGATTGTGGTGGAAAGCGCGGACTCGGCAGCGGCCAATTGCGTTTCGGCTCTTGCTTTCAGGTTCTCCGCAATGCGCACCGGCATCGTTACCTGCGAGGCCTCCCGGTAGGCCATCGCCGCAGCGAGTCTTGCCTGATCCGCCTTCTTGGCCGCCTGATCCGAGTCCGCGATGCGGGCTGCGACGATGGTGTCGACAGCGGGTTTCGGCTGCGACAGAAGCGGGTGGGCTATTTCAGCGGGCGCGACATCGGTCGGGGCTACGATCACTCGCAGTCCAAGCTGAGTCGCATCGAACAGGTTTTCTGCGAAATTGAAGGGCAACCTCACGCAGCCATGCGATGCTGGATATCCTGGCAAGGAGCCGCCGTGGAGCGCAATGCCCGACCAGGTGATGCGTTGCATGTGCGGCATGAAGGCATCGTCATACAGATTCGAGTAATGCTCAGCCTCTTTCTGAATCACACTGAAAATCCCGGCGGGCGTCTCGCGTCCTTTCTGGCCGCTCGAAACAGGCGCCCGCAGGATCCAGCCGTTTGCGTCATAAACTGTGATCCGTTGGCTCCGCAGCGAGATGATGGCCATGACCGGATCGCCGGCGGAGCGGGACTGGATGGACTCGATCTTGCTCCCAGCGCCTCCGGCCTCGGCACGATCTCCCATCGCGATCAGCACAGCCAGAGCTGCAATCGCGAGGTTTTCGGGCCGCAATCGCCGCCGCTCACGCTTCGGGGTCACAAAACGAGACATCAAGCACGTGCCGTCTGATCAGAGCGAGGCTAGCTTACAGTCGCTAGCTTAGCGAAATCCGGTCGCAGCTACCAACTCCGAACCCCCTGGGAAGTTCATCAATGGTCCGAGAATGTAGCAAAGGCCGGGCCTAAGCCCACCGCCCATAACAACATCGGTCGATTCCAGCCCGCCGACTTGCCGCCTTGCGGGTTTTCAGCTCAAGGATTTGTCCGCCTTTGTATTTTGGACCCAGCGTGCCAATGCCAGCTAACCACCTCTCGAGCCTTGGGCACGGACTTCTCCTGAGCCTGAACCTCAGCTTGAACGGGCTCAATCTTGATCGTTTGCACCGGCAACTGCTTCGCTGCATCAAGAGAAGGGGCAATCGACAGCTTGTCGGCTTTCGACGAAGAATTCACGATGGCAAACGGGGCGCTGTCATCGCTGGTTGTCGCAACAGCCGCACTGGCAGGCAAGGCCGCCGCCGGTACGACGCGAGAAATCGGCTTGAGCGCAAGCGCGGCGCCCATGCAGAGCAGGCACATAATGGCGAGAACGAGCGCCCTGATCATTCCCCTACCCGTCAACATGATTCTTAAGGAGTGAGGTGCTTTCGGGCAGAAAGAAGGCCAAGCGAACCAAACCCACAAGCCGGGGTCGGGTCGAGGGCCGCCCGCTTCGCAAGATCAGGCGTCGGCGCGGCCCACCAGGATTTCCGCTGAGCGCCAGAACAGGACTCGCGTGGGTTACTGGACGGCGCCGGGCAGGCCATAGGCCTCCATCTGTGCCTGGACCTGCGCGATGTTGTGTCCGAGCACCACAATGTCGTGCTTTTTTCCATCGACGTCGCGGACATGGTCGTGCAGCAGCGCCTCGGCCTTGAAGCCGAGACTCTCGAACAAGGCAATCGCCCCGCTTTGGTCGGCCGTCATCTGGACCGACAGCTTCTCCAGCCCCGCACCCAAAGCGACAGCAAACGTCTCCTGCGACAGCGCGCGGCCCACCCCCTGGCCGCGAACGTCAAGGGAAACCACCATCCGGATTTCGCCAACATGCGGCGACCAGGAATGAGGGTCGCGGACCAGGGCCCCGCAACCCACGACCCGGCCATCCCTGACGGCGAGCAGGCTGGTCATGGCGCCGCGTTCGATCTCGTTGATCCACGCCGACAATACCTTTGGCTGGCTGATATTGCGTGGCAGGAACAGCAGATCGTGCGTCGGCAGTTTTCGCGCGAAATCGAGCACCGCGGCCTCGTCCGCGCGCGACATCAGGCGGAATTCGATCTCGCCGGCGTCCGTCTTGACCCGACGCGGGTAGGAACGTGTCTCACTCATATCGACCTTCCAGCTAGCCAGGAGTCCAGTTTCGGCCACAGCCGCTTGACGGCGTTGGCGCCTGCAACAAGGCTGACGTGACCACCCTTGAGGATCACCTCTTCCTTGTCGCTGGAGCCGACCCGCGGGATCAAGTGCTTGGCAGCGTCATAGGGGACGATGTGGTCGTGCTCAGCCATCGCGTGCAGGATCGGCACCTTGATCTCGGCAAGATCGGCCTTGTGGCCGCCGACCGTCATGGTGCCGTTGAAAAGCTTATTGTCCCACATCAGGTCTTTGGTGATCGCACGGAAATATTCGCCGGCCAGCGGCAGTGTATCAGTCGCCCAGCGGTCGAACATCCGGTAGGACCTGACATATTCGTCGTTCCAGATGTTCTCCCACAATTGAATATTGCTGACGACGCGCGAGGCCGGGCGCAGCATCTCGAACGATGACAGGATCAACTCCGGCGGCATGTTGCCGGTGCTGTCGATCAAACGGTCGACATCGAAATAGCGGCGATCGGCGAAGTTCGAGAACAGCTTCATCTCGCGGAAATCGATCGGCGTGGTGAAGCAGATCAGATTCTTCATCGGCCCATCGTTGAAGATCGAGGCATAGAGCAGCGACAGCACGCCGCCGAAGCAGTAGCCGATGACGGACACATCTCGCTCGCCGGAATCCTGCTGCACCCGTCGCACGCAATCCGGGATGAAGTCGAGGACATAGTCCTCCATCCGCAATGATCGTTCTTCCGGCTTGGGCGCGGCCCAGTCCAGCATGTAGACGTCATAGCCACGCTTTAACAGGAACTCGATGAAGCTCTGGCCGGGAACGAGATCGAGGATATAGCCGCGATTGGTGGTCGCCATCACGATCAGGATCGGCACGCGGTAAACCTCGTCGGCGAGCGGCCGGTAGTGATAAAGATTCATGGTGCCGCGGGCATGCAGGACATCCTTCGGCGTCGACCCCAGCACCGGACCCGAGGTCGCGAAATACTCGACACCCTTGATGCTGCGCTGCATCGCGCGCTGCACCTCAAGCTGAATTCGATCGGAGATCGACACCAGATCAACGCTAGACATCGAGCTCATATGCGCTCTTCCTCTGTAATAGTCTGATCTATCAATCGCGTGGCGACGCCAGATATTTCTGATGCTGACCCTTCTAACAATTCAATGCCGATATTTCGCAAAATTCGAGGCAGCTCAATGATGCCATGCACGAAGGACCACCCTGATGAAAGGTAATGGATACGCACCCCCGCTACATGAGGCCGTTGCTGAGCCTCGAAGATCACGACATCCGATATCAATTCGCGGTGGGCAACGGCCGTTCGCAATGCCCCCGTGATCCCTGAGGAATGCGTGATGAGGACGGCCTTTCTCCCGAGACGCCGCGTTGCGTCGCGGATTGCACGCGAGAGAGAATCTTCCGCATGCGAACCCTCGAGATTGATGAAGAGGCCTGCCGTCACAGGCCGATAGCCAAGCGCCTTGAGCCAAAGCGAAAGCGGCAGAAGCGCTAAATCACTCCCCAAAAAGCTCGGAACAAGAATGATGGGCTTTCCGTCTCCAAACCGAGAAGCGCTTCCGACCATGATAGCTTGCTGTGCAATCGCCAGGGCTTCGAAACCCGTTTTTGCAACAATCAACGGCCACGTCGTGAATAATTCGAGCGCTGACATCCTGGGATGCAGAGCCGCCGGCATGCGTCGCTCAGGCACGTCGTGTTGGGCCGGGATTGATCCATCGCCATCGGAGCCGAGAAACCCAATGATGAGGTCGACGCATAGCTGCGTGGCCTCCCACAGAACCCGATGACCACAACCTGGAATCACGATCAGCTTCGCGCCCGGAACAAGTTTTGCCATCAACACCGAGTTCTGGGGCAGGATCAGTTCATCGAGATCGCCAGTCAGCAGCATCGTGGGGCAGCTGATCGCGGCGAGAGCATCAGAACCGTCGAATTCGGCAAAGGCCTGAAACTGCAGATCGGCCGCGTGCAGAGGCGTTGGCAGGGCGATTTCGCGCCGCATCTGATCCTCGGCAAGCGCGCGGTGCCGCTCGAGAAATCCCGGCGCGTAGGTTACGTTCCAGATACGTCGCGCCACCCGCTCTGGCGAAAGACCGTCGAGGTCACGCATCACGCGAACCACCGAGGCCTTGGCGTAGGCCGCCCGAGGGCCGCCTGGCATCGTTGCGCACAGGATCAGACTTGAGACGCGCTCGGGGAATTGCCGCACGAACTCCTGCGCAATGGCGCCGCCCATCGAATAGCCGAGGATATTGGCTTCAGCTATTCCAAGTTGGTCGAGAACTCCGCAAAGGTCGCGCGCCAGGTTCGCGACCGCATAACCCTCGACTGGCTTGTCGCTCAGACCCGTGCCGCGATTGTCAAGCGTGATGATAGTGAACCGGCGTGCAAGCTGTTCGATGAAGGTCACGGGCCAGGCAGCCGAATTGAGCCGATAGCCCATCACCAATACGAGCGGCGGCCCCTCCCCTTGCACGCGATAGGCGAGCTTGACGCCGTTCACATTGGCAAAATGCGCGGTCATCACAATCGTCCGTCCTCACAGACCCGAAACCAAATGCCCGCCATCGACCGCGACTACACTTCCAGTCATGAACGATCCTGCGTTTGAAATCAGCAGCAACAGCGGCCCATCGAGTTCCGCGAGCTGTCCGAGTCGACGCTGCGGAACGCGTTTGATCAGCGCCTTGCCATGCTCGCTTTCGAAGAAATCGTCGTTCAGTTCTGTTGCGAAATATCCTGGTGCCAACGCGTTGACGCGGATGCCGTAGCGCGCCCATTCCAGCGCGAGCGCCTTTGTCATCTGAATGACGCCGGCCTTCGAGATGGCATAGGGGGCAACCGCACCTGCCACGCGCACGCCCAGTATTGACGCGATGTTGACGATCGAGCCCTGCACCTTGTTCTGGATCATTCTCTTCGCGGCCGCTTGTGCAACCAGCCAGACGCCCTTGAGATTTGTGTCTACCACGCTATCCCAAGCGCGCTCGTCCTGATCGAGCGCGGGTTTTGTTGCGGTGACACCGGCGTTGTTCACGACCGCTTGGATCGGACCGAACTCCGTCTCAGCCTGTTGCATCGCCTGGTCAATCGTTTCGGCAAGCGTGACGTCAAGGACGACGCTGCGGGCCTTGCCTCCGGCTGAGTTGATTTCAGCAACGACGGACGCCAATGCGTCAGCACGGCGCGCAGCAAGCGTGACCTTCGCGCCGTTGCTTGCGAGAAAGCGCGCGAAATGACGACCAAATCCGCTTGAACCTCCCGTTACCAGAACATGCTGATTGTCGACTTCGAACACTGGCATCTCCCAAAACTCGATATCAGGCGACATAGACTGCAACTAAGAGGCTCTCCACTTGCGCTCGGCCTCATCCCAGGCAGCCAGGGGCTGAAGATCCGGCACCCAGGCAAGACCGGTCTTGCCGTCGGATGATATTGCCTCCGGAGTCACCACCATGTCGAGCAGTGCGGGACGGTTGGCAAGCGCCCGCTCGATGGCGGGCTTGAGTTGCTCCTCGCTCTCGACCCGCTCGGCATGCATGCCAAACGAGCGGGCCATCCCGGCGTAGTCAGCGAATTGCAGTTTCGTGCCGACAACCTTGCCATGAGTGACAGTCTGGTCGTGCACCTCGATCTGCCAGGCACCGTTGTTGGCGACCACGATCAAGACCGGCGCCTTGTGCCGCACGGCGGTATCGACTTCAATGGCATTGAATCCGAAGGCGCCGTCTCCGGTCGCAACCACCACCGGCTTGTCAGGAAAGGCGAGGCTCGCCGCGATGCCATAGGGAACGCCGATGCCGATGCAACCGAACGGACCCGGATCCAGCATCATCGGTGCGTTGAGGCCGACACGCGCAAAGGAGAGAAAATCGCCGCCATCGGTAATGACCACGGAGTCATTTCCGATGGCCTGTTGAAGCGCCGATAGCACCTTGTTCGGATGCAGTCTGCCGTCAGATCCATTGGCAGCTGACTCCATGCTTTGCCGTAGCTTTCGCGCGCGGTCTTCGTGCCCGGCATGCAGTTTCGCTGCCCACTGCCGGTCCACCTCGGAAACCCGGTTGCCGGCATGCTCGACGATTGCCCGCAGCGTTTCCGAAGGCGACGCCAGGATTTCGACAGCGCCGCGCCGGTTGTCCCGCATTTCCGCCGCGGTGTCGCTGATGCGCACGAATTTGGCGGACTGAAAGACGGACGGCGAGCCGTAACCCAGCTGGAAGTCAAGGCGGCGCCCAATTGTGAGCACGACATCGGCGTCGCCCATCACGGCTCCGCGCATTGCACCTACGACTGACGGATGGCTGTCAGGCACAAGACCGCGGCTTTCACCGGTATCGAGATAAACAGCCCCCAGCCGGTCCAGTAGCGAGATCAGTTCCGGACCGGCGCCACGGGCACCACGGCCGGAGATAACGAGCACCCGCCGGGCCGACCACAATAGATCCACGGCCCTCGCAACCTGCGCCGGATCGGGGCGAATGACAGTCCGCGGCTTGGCGTTCAGATGCTCATCGAGCTGCAAGGCCTTCGGCACAATTCCGCGCAGGGTATCGGTCGGGAAGTCTATAAAGGACGGGCCGGGTTCGCCTCCCTCGCCCAAGGCCCGCGCGATAGCCTCGTCCAGTTCCTGCAGCACCAGTGTCGGCTCGCGCACCGTCCGGGCGTAGCGCGTGATCGACCGGACTAGTTGCGTATGGTCCATGTCCTGCAGGCCGCCGCGATTTTCCTGCGGACGCGGATTACCACCGGACAACACCAGAATGGGCGCGCGCGAGACGTGCGCGTTGGCGATACCGGTGATCGCATTCGTCATGCCCGGACCCGCCGTAACCATCGCGACACCGAGCTCTCCGGTGAGCTCGGCATGTGCCTGTGCCATGTGAACGGCGGCACGCTCGTCGCGAACGTCGACAATCTGAATTCCCTCCGCATCAAGCCGCATCCAGATCGGCATGATGTGGCCGCCGCAGAGAGCGAAAACGCGAGTGACCCCGCGTCGCCTCAGAAGGCGGGCAATCAAGTCGGCAGCGCTATCCGGCAAGACTTTCATCTGAAAACTCCCCTCGTGTCGAAACGTTGATTCCTCAGACCTGGGCGAGCCATCCCACCAGCAGCGAGACGGTCACGACGGCGAATATGTGAGAAGCGAGGATCGATCCGGACGTCACTCCGGCCTCGAGGCCATACAATTTTGCGAT
>Ga0075425_100004072_pt1 | contig 15004 bp, 13 predicted proteins | sample SoiMethybrSBSTD4_FD_75300 | JGI IMG/M metagenome (GOLD analysis project Ga0075425, IMG submission 75300) | Bulk soil microbial communities from a Populus tree surrounding site in Tennessee, USA - Soil MetaG P. TD hybrid SBSTD4 | ecosystem: Environmental > Terrestrial > Soil > Tree plantation...
AATCTTCAACTATTCGCAGAGAATACGTTTTGAATTTGTTATTCAACATTCAACACTCGACAGTGAGAATTTTCACTTGATCACCCTATCCGCCCTTGCCAGTACGTTCGGCGGAATCGTCAGGCCGGTCTGCTTCGCCGCTTTTAAATTGATCACGAGCTCGAACTTCGTCGGCTGCTCGACGGGCAGGTCTGCAGGTTTGGCGCCTTTTAAGATTTTGTCCACGTAGTAGGGGGCGCGGCGGTACAAGTCATCGTAGTCCACGCCATAAGACATGAGTCCGCCAACGTCCACGTACTCGCTTGTCGGATAAATCGCAGGAAAACGATTCTTTGCTGTCAGGTCCACGAAACGCTTCCTGTGAAGGTTCAGCACGGGACCGGATCCGATAATCAAAGCATCGACGCGCTCCGTGGCCGCGCTCCGAAAAGCACCGTCCAAATCAGGATTGGGAGCCCGCACTTCCAGAGAAACCAATTTGATTTTTAAAGGCTTCGCCGCCGCCTGTATCTCTTGCCAAGACGCGTCCATCCTTTGCGCTGCCACCACTGTATTAACAAACACGCCTACGCGCGAAATTTTTGGGAACGCTTCCTTGAGCAGTTCCAGTCGCTTGCCGTTGAGGTCGGAAGAAATCTGCGACAATCCCGTGATATTTCCGCCGGGTTTCGCAAGACTATCGACAAATCCGCTTGCGACCGGATCGCCGACAACAGTCATGACAATGGGGATGGCCTTGGTGGCCTGCTGCGCCGCTCGGGTTGGCGGGGTGCCGGTGGTGACCATGACAGCGGCTTTCATCCGGACCAGTTCCGCTGCAAACTCGGGAAGCCGCTCCAATTTTCCGTCGGCATAACGGTAGTCAACGAAAATGTTCTTGCCCTCTTCGTAGCCAACTTTACGCAGCCCTTGCTGGAATGCCACAACGCGAATCCATTCGGATGACCGTGAGTTGGTCGTTAGAAACCCTATAAGAGGGACCTTTTTCGCCTCCTGCCCCTCGGCGGCCATGCCAAACGCAAAAAGCAGAATGCACAGAGCAAGACCAATGATTTTTTTCTGCTTCACGTGCTACTCACGCCTCACGCCTGCTTTCACTTGATCACCCGATCCGCCCGCGCCAGCACGTTGGGCGGAATCGTGAGACCGATCTGCTTGGCGGTCTTTAAATTGATCACGAGCTCGAACTTCGTCGGCTGCTCGATTGGCAAGTCGGCGGGCTTGGCGCCCTTTAAGATTTTGTCGACGTAGACGGCGGCGCGGCGGTACAGATCGGGCGTGTTGACTCCATAGGACATAAGGCCACCCACCTCCACAAAACCGCTGTTATGGTACATAGTCGGCAGACGGCTCTTTTCAGCGAGATCCACGAGTTTTTGTCTGTGAGCGCTTAAGAACGCCGACGCAAGGGTGCCGACGGCTCCGGCATGAATCTTTTTGGCGGCTGCAAAGGCGCTGTCGAAATCGCTGGGTGCGCGCACCTCCAGGATTTGAATCTGCAACTTCAACGCTTGGGCCGCACTGTCGACCTCTCTCACCTGGAGTGTGAAAACTGGATTGGTCGAATCTGAGATGATGGCCACGCGCGAAAGCCCCGGAACGACTTCCTTAAGCAGCTCCAGCCTTTTGCCGCCCAGCTCCGGGGCCTGATTTGTCAGCCCGGTGATGTTCCCACCCGGGCGCCCAAGACTGTCGACGTGACCGGAGCCAACTGGATCGCCGGCGACAGCCATGACAATGGGAATCTCTCCGGTCGCTTTCTTGGCCGCCGAAGTTGCCAGTGCGCCGGATACGACAATGACGTCAACCTTGAGACGGACAAGCTCTGCTGCAAGACCGGAAAGGCGATCAGGCTTTCCTTCTGTATGCCGATATTCGATGAAGATGTTTTTCCCCTCGGTGTAACCGAGTTCTCGCAGCCCCTGCCGGAATGCCTCCACCTGGGGCTCTGTGGGCGGCGTCTGCAGCAGGAACCCGATGCGCGGAACCTTTTTTGCCTGCTGCGCGTCGGCGGTTGCGCAAAGAAAAAGAAGCACGGAGCAAACAGCAAAACCCAAGCGGTTGCAGTTTTTACTATTGCCTGTTGCTTGATGCCCGTTGCCTGTTCTCACTTGATCACCCGGTCCGCCTTATAGAGCACCGACTGCGGGACCGTCACGCCGATTTGCTTGGCCGCTTTCAAATTGATCACCAGCTCGAACTTCGTCGGCTGCTCGACCGGCAGATCGCCCGGCTTGGCGCCCTTTAATATTTTATCGACGTAGACGGCGGCGCGGCGATAGTTCGCCTCGAAGCTCGGGCCGTAGGACATGAGGCCACCAGCCTCGACAAATCCCCGCTCTTCGTACATCCCCGGCACTCGGCCCTTGGCCGCCATCTCGATAATGCGGTCTCGGTGAAAAAGTGTGAGGGGATCCGCGAGCGTAAGCAGCGCGTGGGCGTGTTCGCGCGGCAAAGCGGCAAGTACTCGATCAAAATCCTGCGGCTCTCGCACCTCCATAGATTTGAGCTCGAGGCGCAGCCCCTGCGCCGCGTTCTGAACCTCTTTCATCTTGAGCACCATTGCACCATTCCCGGGATTCCAGAGCACAGCGATGCGCGACACCTTTCGTACGGCTTCCGCCAGCAGTTCTAATCGCTTTCCGCTCAGCTCGTAATCCATGACGCTCAGTCCGGTAACATTCCCGCCCGGACGGGCGAGACTGGCCACATACCCAGTTGCCATCGGATTCCCACTGGCTGCAAAGACGATAGGGGTCGTATCGGTTGCCCTCTTGGCTGCATGGATGGCTGGGCTCGTGGCGGTCACGATCAGGTCGACTGGCAGACGAACCAATTCCTCGGCGAGCTGCGGGAGCCGTTCCACTTTTCCTTCGGCATAACGGTATTCTAGGATAATATTTTTGCCTTCAACGTAGCCTAGGTCGCGCAGCCCCTGGCGGAAGGCGTCCATGGTCGAGGAAGGCGAGGAGTCGCCGACGAAGAGCAGACCTATCCGGGGAATCTTGCCCGACTGTTGCGCTTCAGCTATCCGTAAACTGGCGAGAAAGAAAATTGTTAGTAGAGCGGTTGCGATTTTTCTATTCACAGCTCTTCCTCAAGCCAAAACCTAAAATCACTTGATCACCTTATCCGCTCTTGCCAGCACGTTGGGCGGAATCGTGAGGCCGATCTGCTTCGCTGTTTTTAGATTGATCACGAGCTCGAACTTCGTCGGCTGCTCGACTGGTAAGTCGGCGGGCTTGGCGCCTTTGAGAATCTTGTCGACGTAAACGGCGGCGCGGTGGTACAAGTCGGCATAATTCGGAGCGTAGGACATCAAGCCGCCGGCATCCGTAAATTCTGGGATAGGATACATCGCCGGCAACCGGTTCTTTGCCGCAAACTGGATGATTCTCTCTCGATTAAGATTGATAACCGGAAGGGGGTGCGTAAGAAGGCTCTGAGCGCGTTCTCTTATTGCTGCTTCGAATGCGCTGTCGAAATCGTTCGCAGTCCGTATCTCCAGCGATTGAAGCTTCACGCCCAGACCCTGCGCCGCGGTCTGCACGGCTTTCATAACTTCAAGTCCGGTACCCTCCGAGCTCCACAAGGCAGCTACCCGCGTTAACTTCGGGAAGGCCTCTTTAAGCAGCTCTAATCTTTTCCCGCTTAGCTCCTGTGAAAGCATAGTCAGCCCGGTGATGTTGCCGCCTGGCTTCGCTAGACTGGCCACAAGTCCGCTCGCAACCGGATCCCCAACCGCTGCGAAGACAACAGGAGTCGTGGCGGACGCTTTTTTTACAGCCCGAACCGACGCACTAGATGATGTAACGACAACATCGACCTTGAGACGAATGAGCTCAGCAGCCATATCGTTCAGTCGATCTGGCTTTCCTTCTGTATATCGATACTCGATGATAATATTTTTCCCCTCAGTATAACCGAGCTCGCGCAGTCCTCGCCGGAAGGCCTCCAACCGAGACACGCTTACAGACTGAGAGGTCGGCACCAAATAACCTATCTTATAGACTGTTCTCGTCGGTTGCGCGTATACAGGAAAGCTAAGTGCGACAAGCACGGCAAAAAAAGCCATATGGGAAATTTTTCTACTCATTATTTTCTGCACGCCTCGCGCCTTTCCCTCGGCGAGCGCGCATCGCGCACCAGAGCAAATTCTTTCCGCTCATGAATTTCTCCAGCTCGATATCAGCGCAACAGCCGTGCCACAGTGGCGCAGTTGTCTCGCTCCTGTCAAGTCGTTGAATTCGGGAGGATTTCCGGCGTGAGACGCGGAGAACGGCTGAAGAGTTCGGAGCCGCGGGTAGCGGATCGGCTACTGCGAGTAGCGGAAGCGCTTCAGTCTATTTTCAGCGACTTGAGCAATCTAAAAAGGTGGGTCTTGTGCATGCCGAGCAGCCTGGCCGCCTCGGTGCGGTTGCCTCCCGCTTCGGCGAGCGCTTTTTGCACCAGCTCGCGGCGCGCGGCATCGATCGCCTCGTGGTAGGTGAGCCCGGGGGCGGCCGCGGGCGGAGCGCCGCCCGCGATCGCGCCGGGGAGATCGCCGAGATCGATGCGCGCCCCCCGGCCGAGCACGACGGCACGCTCGATCACATTCGCCAGCTCGCGCACATTGCCGGGCCACAAATACCCGAGCAGGCGCTCGAGCGCCGCGTCGGCGATGCCTTCGAAGCGCTTCTTGGTTTCCCGCGCGAAGCGCCGGAGGAAATAATTCGCGAGCTCGGGAATATCCTCTTTTCGCTCCCGCAGCGGCGGCAGAACGAGCGCGACGACGTTCAGTCGATAATAGAGGTCTTCCCGGAAGCGCCCGTGTTTCACGTCGCCGGCCAAGTCCCGATTGGTGGCCGCGATGATCCGCACGTCCACCGGTATCGGACGGCTGCCGCCGACGCGCTCGAACTCCCGCTCCTGGAGAAACCGGAGCAGTTTGGTTTGCAGTTCGGGCGTGATGTCGCCGACTTCGTCGAGAAAAACCGTGCCCCCGTCGGCCAACTCCATTTTTCCCTTCTTCAGCTGATGCGCGCCGGTAAACGCCCCTTTTTCGTGGCCGAACAGCTCGCTTTCGAGCAGCTCCTTGGAAAGACCGACGCAGTTGATCGCCACAAATGGCTTGTCTCCGCGCTCGCTCCACTGATGGATGGAACGGGCGAAGATCTCCTTTCCCGTGCCGCTTTCGCCCAAAAGCAAAACTGTGGCTTTGCTCGACGCCGCCTGTTTGGCGGCATCGGCGATCTCGGCCATCTTCGCGCTCTTACCGAGCACGAGATGATGCCGCTCGCACAGCTCTTCGGAGAGAATCTCGATCTCCCGTTTAAGCTTCTCCCGCTCCAAGGCTTTTTGCACGACAAGGATCAGATGCTCGGGATCGAAGGGCTTAGGGATGAAATCGTACGCGCCCTCCTTCATCGCGTGGACGGCACGCTCGATGGTGCCGTACGCGGTGATCATCACGATCGGCACCTCGGCTCCCTTGCGGCGCAGCTCTTTGAGCACGTCGATGCCGTTCATGTCGGGCATCTGATAATCGAGCAGGACGAGATCGGGACGGGATGAATCGAATTTGGCCAGCGCTTCGACCCCGTTCGCGGCCCGCTCGACGGCATAGCCGCTATCGGCGAGCTCCTGTTCGAGCACGTCCAGGTTGAAGGGCTCGTCGTCGACGATGAGTATTTTAGACATGGGCTCTGGGCCTCGCCCGTCCGCCGGCCGGCGGCGCGGGCGTCGGAACGACCTGAGCCTAAAAGGAAGCCGGCTTGCTGTCAACGCTCCTGCAACGAGGACCTAGGCGCCGCCGTTGCAAAGCGGCGCGATTTTGTTAAAGTTTGTTTCTCAGTGTCGATTGTTGAATTTGGACCTGCTTGAAGGGGGTCCAAGTTCGGTTTTCGGGGGCGCGCCAAGAAAGCTCACTGTGGGAATTCCGTTACGTCAAAGTTGGGCCATTTTGCGGTACGTTCTGAGCCAACGGCTGCGCGGAGTGGAGCGTTATCCGATGGTGCTCATGCTGGAGCCGTTGTTTCGCTGCAATTTAGCGTGCGCGGGCTGCGGCAAGATCGATTATTCGGAAGACATCTTGGATCGCCGCCTGAGCCCGGCGGAATGCATGGCCGCCATCGAGGAGTGTGGAGCGCCGGTGGTCTCGATCGCCGGAGGCGAACCGCTGATCCACAAAGAAATGCCTGCGATCGTCGACGGTTTCGTCCGGCGCAAGAAGTTTGTCTATCTGTGCACCAACGCCCTGCTCCTTTCCCGGCACATGGCCGATTACACGCCTTCGCCGTATCTCACATTTTCGGTCCATTTGGACGGCAATCGCCACCGGCACGACGCTTCGGTCTGCCGCACGGGGGTATTCGACCAGGCGGTGGAGGCGATTCGCGAGGCGCTCAAAAAAAGCTTTAGGGTGACGATCAACTGCACCTTGTTCCAGGGCGAATCCGCGGAGGAAATCGCGCAGTTCCTTGACGACGTGACGGCTCTCGGCGTCGAGGGGGTGACGATGTCGCCGGGATTCAGCTACGAGCACGCCCCGCGCCAGGACTTTTTCATCCAGCGGAGCACGAGCAAACAGCTTTTCAGGAATGTTTTTCGCCTCGGCAAGGGACGCCGATGGCGGCTCAACCACTCGAGCCTGTTTCTAAATTTTCTCGCCGGCCACGAGACCTACCGCTGCACCCCGTGGGGCAACCCGACGCGTAACGTCTTCGGCTGGCAACGGCCCTGCTATCTGCTCGTCGACGAGGGATACGCGCCGAGCTTCAAAGCCTTGCTCGAAGAGACCGATTGGAATGCTTACGGCACCGGCAACAACCCGAAATGCGCGAACTGCATGGCGCACTGCGGCTACGAAGCCACGGCGGTCAACGATACGATCGATCACCCGCTGAAGGCGCTGCGCGTTTTTCTCCGCGGTCCGAAGACAGACGGGCCTTTTGCACCGGAGCTGCCGATCAACTATTCCGTCGCGCCGGGCGGCGCGACGGAGAGCGCAAACAGCTCCGGGAACACCGGGTCCCCGGCGCGCTGAGCGCCCCTCACAGCATACCTCGTTTGTTTCTCCTCTCCACCAAGTAGCCGTGCGCGCCGAACCATTCGATCGCGTCGCGGAGAGCCTCGACGGCCGGCCGCGGCGCGTAGCCGAGCGCACTCTTGGCCTTTTCACTGGAGAAGTACATGCGTTTGCGGGCCATGCGAACGCCGTCCACGGTAATCATCGGTTCCCCGCCGCCCGTCATACGAGCGAAGCCTTCGACGACATGCGCGACGGGCGTAATGAACCAGTGCGGCAACTCGATCCGCGGCGGAGACCGCCCGGTGAGCTCGGCGATGATTTCCAGAATCCGTCTAAGCGTCAAGTTCTCTCCGCCGAGAATGTAACTTTCACCGACAGCTCCCTTTTGAAAAGCCAGCAAGTGCCCGGCGGCTACGTCATCGACATGGACGACGTTCAGCCCGGTATCGACGTATGCGGGCATCCGGCCCGAGGCGGCTTCCACCACCAGCCGCCCCGTCGGGGTCGGTTTGATGTCGCGGGGGCCGAAGGGCGCACTGGGCTTTACTATAACGACGGGAAATCCCTCTTCGGCCCCCAAACGTTTGACCTCGCGTTCGGCGAGAAACTTCGACTGCTTGTAGACACCGATCATGTCGGACAATCGGGCGTCCGATTTTTCATCCGCCGGAAGGCCATCGTCCCTGAGCCGAAGCGTGGCCACGCTCGACGTGTAGACGATGCGCGACACGCCCGCCGCCGCAGCGGCCCGGATCAGGTCCACCGTGCCTTGAATGTTGACGCGCTTCATTCGCTCGGCGTCGGGGACCCAGAGACGGTAGTCGGCAGCGACGTGAAAAACCGCCTCGCAGCCGCGCACGGCCGGACGGACGGATTCCGGCTCGGCGAGGTCGCCGACGGCGATCTCGCAATCGAGGTCCGACAGATTGCGTCGGTCGCTGTTCGGGCGGACGAGCGCGCGGACGTCGTGGCCGGCCGCGATCAAACGGCGCAGCACCGCCGCGCCCACGAAACCCGTCGCGCCGGTCAGTAGAGTTTTCATGGCGTTGCAGTTTTGGCTACCCTCTTGCTTTCGCCATGCTTCCCTATATTAAAGTTGGGCGTGTTAAAAAAGGGTCCGCAGCTTTGAATCGCAGCTTACTGAGGCTCATTCCCCTGTGCTATGCCCTGCTATCTCTGGCGGCCTGTGCCTCCGGTTTGCGGGTGCAGGGCAGCGTCGATGGACAGGCGATTCAGACTAGGGTCGATTCGGAAGTCGCGCGCTATTATCTAGAAAACTATCTCGCCGGCAAGCGGACCGATCCTCAGCTCGACGCGCGCATCGACCGGGCTTACCAGAGCGCCAAAGGCGACGTGCCAGACCGCGACGAGCTCAAGCGCTTGAGCGATGAGTTTTCCGTCGACTTCGCCGCTCTGTACCTTGCCGACAAAATCGCCCGTGTCCCCGCGAACCGACGGTTTCACAGCCTTTTCGATCAAATGTACGAGTCCACCGGCGCGGGACTTCGCCAAGGGCACGTCCAACTGCCCGCCGCAGCGGCGGAGTATGATGTGCTTTTCGTTCCCACCTATCTATATACACGCTTCATGGCGCGCGGCGCTTCTTTGCACGAACCGCGCGAGGCGCTCGAAAAGGTTGGCTTCAAGTGTTACTTCGTCGAGACCCGGGACGATGGACCCATCGAGTCCAATGCGGAGCTGGTCGCGAACGCGATTCGAGCGCGCGCCAAGGACGGCCGGCGGCTGATCATTATCACCGCCAGCAAGTCCAGCTCCGAAGTCGCCTTGGCGCTCACGAAGCTCGGGCCCGCTGGGACGCACCACGTCGCGGCGTGGATCAATGCCATGGGCGCGCTCCAGGGCACGCCGCTGGTAGACGACAACGTCCTGCCTGAGCTCGAATGGATCGTGGGCAAGGTCGATCCCGCGGGCGGCATCAGCATGTCCACCGCCACAAGCCGGCCGCGCTTCGCTTCTTTTCGCGTTCCTTCACCGGTATTTGTGGTGAACGTCATTGCCATTCCGACAAGCGGCAGCGTCACCTTTCGCGGCCGCCGGGGCTATTATCCGATGTTGAAGCACGGCCCCAATGACGGCATGGTCTTGCTCGCCGACACGCTCTATCCCGGCGGGGTCACGCTGGCGCAGCTCGGCAGCGATCACTTTCTCGCGAACAGGGAGATTGATGTGTTCACTATCGCCCTGGTAACAACCGTGATCCGCTGGCTGGAAAGTCCCGCCCCCGCCGTAACCGCATCTCCGTGAATCCGCTTCGGGCATTAACCTCCCCCCCCCCCCGGGTTCACGGGCCGCCCGCGGATATCTGCGGTGTCTTTAACCTCGGATCGAAGGTCACCTTGACGGCCCGCGACTGCCGCTTGTCCCGCGCTGCGAGGAACGCGTCCGCGTAGCGCTCGAGCGGATAGCGATGCGTGATCAAGCCGGTCACATCGAGGCGATTGCGCGCCAGAAGATCCAGATAAATCTCGATGCAATTGGCGCGCCTGCCCTCGACCGTCTCCAAGCCGTAGGCATTCGAGCCGAGCAGCGCCAACTCCTTAAAGTAAAGCGGCGTCCATTCGAACCGCTTGGGCGGCGCCACGCCCACGACAACGATGGAGGCGCGCGGACTCGCGATCCGCACCGCGATCTCGAGCGTCTCGCTCGATCCGACCGTGTCGTAGATGCGGTGAACTCCCGACTGCAGCCAAGGTAACCCGAACAGCGGCGTGCGCAGCGGCGCCTTTAAGAACTCGCCAATCTCGCCGACGAGCCGGCGGCCGCGCGAGGTGAACAAGGTATCGGCACCGAGCCGTTCGACCAACGGTTTCTCTCGAGGATCCCCCCCGATGACGAGAACGCCGGTCTTCGGAAACAACGCGCGCAGCGCGAGGATCATCATCACCCCGAGCGAGCCGCACCCGTAAACGATCGCCGTCTCGCCCGGCTCCGGCGGCGCCCGGAAAACAGCGTGCAGCGAGACCGCGAAGGGATCGGCGAGGACGGCGGCGTCGAAGGCGACCGACTGCGGGATCGGAAAGAGCATCGATTCGTGGACCGACATCGCCTCGGCGAAAGCGCCGCCGACGTCGCTGCACACGCCTAAATGCATGCCCTTGGCGAAACCACCGTCGAAAAAACAGTGGCACAGCGGATAATCGCCGCGCCGGCACGACTCGCACGGCGGCAGCCCGCGCGGCGCGCACGAAAGCATCGGCGAAACGGCGACCCGATCGCCTTTTTTCACGCGCGTCGCGGCGCGCCCGGTTTCAATCACCGTGCCGACGACCTCGTGCCCCATCACGTGGGGCGCGGAAACCACGGCCGACAACGGGTTGTCGATGGCTGCCTTGAAAAAGACCTGCATCACGTCGCTGCCACAGATGCCCGCGAGGCGCGGCTCGATGAGCACCCAGTCGTCGCCGAGTAGCCGGGCGTCCGGCACGCGCCGACAGCGGACCGGCCCCCACGTCGAGACGAACGCCCTGGAGGAGGCGACGCCGAGGATCTTGGCGGCGGCGATGCGCGGGATCGACAGATCGAAGGTGATCGCTTTCATCGATCAGTTTTCACAATGAACGGCCGTCCCGCCGATACGGCGTTTCCATCAGGCGCACAGGCGGCGCGCAAACATCATGAGGACGACGCCGGCCGGAATGAAGAAGCCAACTTCGATGGCAAGTCCGGAGGACCACGGCAGCCGCTGGACGCCGAGTTGAACGAGGGGATCGACGATGCTCATAGCGATGAAAAAGACCGCGACACAGAAAAGCAAAGCGCCGAGCATCCGGCTGCGGGACAGCCCGCGAACCCATGACGGCAAAACTCCAGAGATACGAAGACTCGTCCAGACGGTAAAGGTAAGGGCGGCCCACCCCAGCATCTCGTAGTGCTTGTGATATTGCAGCATGAGCGAGCCTTTCCACCAGAGGACGAAGGCGAACACCAATACGCACAGCGCCCAGAAAACCGCGCGCGCCGCGGCTCCCGCATGCGCGAGAAAATCGCGATCGACGAGGCGGCAGAGGAAGGGAATCATGAAGATGCCTGCGAAGTAAGACTGCGAATAGATGACCCAGGGGTCTGCGCGAGTCTCCCACTGTGGGTCCAGCCATAGCGGGAACCAGAAGCGAAGGCGGTGCGTCAGCAAAGAGACGAACACCGCATCGAGCGCCACAACGCAAAGGAAGGTCAAAAGCAGCCGCGTCATATCGGCTACGAATGGATCCGTCTCGATCCTCTCGTTTGCCGCCGCGGCAGCGTTCGTCATGACCGGGGTGCCGGGACGTTTGATGATCCTTTGCCCGGACTCGCGTTCCCGAGGCGGAAATAATCTGACGCTGAATTTATCCACGATCGCCCCATCGCATCGCGAAGCTGACCCTCTCAGACGAGGTTACTGAATAGATCCCCAATCCGTCAACCGGAAGAGAACCCGTTGCGTACGCCGCGCCGCCGTGATTTGGATGTAACGACAATCGCAATGCGATGGAAGCATTCCTGATATTCGTCGTGGCGCTCTCGGCCATTCTCTGGATCGGCTTCGCGCTGACGCCATGGGGTTTTTGGCGCAATCGAGAAGTTCTCGATGCCACGGAGACGACTGAGGACGGGGGCGTCCTTAGCGAAATTACAGTATTGATCCCTGCGCGTAATGAAGTCGAGGTGATTCAAGAAACTCTGCAAGCGTTGACCGATCAGGGGCCGGGACTCAAGATCATCTTGGTCGACGACGGCTCGGAGGACGGAACCGTTGAAAAAGCCCGCAAAACCGCGCTCGATGTTCGCATCATCCAAAGCTCGCCGCTGCCCGCGGGATGGAGCGGCAAGGTCTGGGCGCTCGAACAAGGCTGGCGATCGATAACCACGCCCTATACGCTCCTGCTGGACGCCGACATCAAGCTCGATCGCGGTGTTCTCCATGCGCTTCGGGAGAAGATGCGCCGCCGAGACATTTCATTCATCTCGCTGATGGCCGCGCCGTCGATGGCCTCCGGCTGGGAAAAACTCCTGATGCCGGCGTTCGTTTACTTCTTCAAGATCATGTACCCGTTTCACGCCGTGAACTCGCGCCGCGCGAAAACGGCCGCGGCCGCGGGCGGATGTATTCTCGCCGAGAGCCGCGTGCTGGAGCAGATCGGCGGCCTCGCTCCGATCCGAGCCGCGATCATCGACGATTGCGCCCTGGCCGCGCGGGTCAAGTCACAGGGCTTTAGAATCTGGCTGGGCTTGACGCATTCCGTAACCAGCGTCCGGAGGTATCGACGGCTGAAAGAACTCTCGGACATGGTCGCGCGCTCGGCTTTCGCCCAACTGCGCTATTCCACGGCGCGTCTGCTTCTCTGCACGCTTGCGATGTTGCTGGTCTACGGTATTCCGCCCGTGATGGCCGCTTCTTCGAATATCGTCATGCGCTCTCTGTCGCTGGGCGCGCTGACGATTATGATCCTCACCTATTTCCCGATCCTTCGGTTCTACGGCCGTTCATGGGCGTGGGCGCTTTGTCTGCCTTTCATCGCTGCGCTTTTCCTCGCCATGACCTGGACCTCCGCCGTGCGCTACTGGCGCGGCGAAAACACCCGCTGGAAGGGAAGGGTCTATCGACGCCGGGACGCAGCCGTCGAGTTTTCGGCAAACGGGAAGTCAAAACCGTGAGCTATCGAATACGCGCGCTTTCGCTTTCATCAAAGTCCTTTGCGCGGCCCGAAACTTGAGGGCGAGACGGGCCATTTTGATCCAGTCCGCCGGGGCGCGGCAGGCGCCGATGAAAAGCTTCGCGCGGTCGACGTTGCCTTCGGCATCGAGCGCCTGCAAAACGGCCTCAGGAATATCCGTCGATGCCGTATCGAGAATTGACCGGACGGCAAGAAAAGGAAGCCCGTGCTGTTCGGCCGCTCTTGCGTGCGCGGCGCTTTCCATGTCGGTACCGGCCGCGCATGTCCGGCGCCAGAGGGCGCGCTTTTCGGCGGGAGTTTTGACGACGGCCGCGCTTTCTACCAGCGCATCCTTGCAAACGGGAAGTTCGGATTCCAACGCCCGATAGAGACGTCGATGCCATCCGGCGTCGACAGGATAGGTTTCGCCGTTCGCGCCGAGCACGCGTTCCGGGAGCAGCAGGCATCCGGCTTTTAAACGATCGTCGAGCGCCGCCGCGTACCCCCAGCTCAGCAGAGCGTTCGCTCCGTGCGCAATCAAAACGGAACCGGCCTCGTAGGCGCGCTCGGCTCCGATGCCCGACGAGACGACCAATATTTCCGGAGTAAGCGCTTTCCATGTACCTGCCGGCATCGTTTCGCGGGTCAGGCTTTTCAGTTCCCAGGGAAGCGCGACAACAACGCCGAGCATTGTTTTTACGCCGCCGCCAGGTTGCGATAGCGCGCGAGAGCCAACAAAGGGAAATATTTGTCGTAGCCATGGTATTTCAGATAAAACACGCGCGGAAAGCCCGGCGCATTGAAATCGGGGTCGCACCAGAAACCGTCGGGGCGCTGTGTCCTTAGGAGAAAATCGACTCCGCGGCGGACCGAGTCGGAATGGATCGCGCCGGCGCTCATCAAGCCCAGAAGCGCCCATGCGGTGTGGAAAGAGGTGCTGTGCTCGCCTTGCCCGCGTTTGGACGGATCGAAATAGGTGTCGCAGCCTTCGCCCCAGCCGCCGTCGGCGCGCTGGACGCTCTCGAGCCAAGCCGCCGCGCGGCGCACCCGTTCGTGTTCTTTGCTTATGCCCGATTCCTCCAATCCCATGAGCACGGACCAGGTTCCGTAGATATAATTCGTGCCCCACCGGCCAAACCACGAGCCGTCCGCTTCCTGGGCGGCAAAAAGATAATCGAGACATTTTTTTTCTACTCTTTCGTATTTCGGCGCGAGCTGCGCAAGGAGCATCGCACAACGTCCGCTGACGTCCTCGGTGGGCGGATCGAGCAGGGCGCCGTGATCCGCGAAGGGGATCTCGTTAAGATAGGTGTGATCATTGTCCGCATCGAACGCGGCGAACCCTCCGTTCGCCGACTGCATGCCGGTAATCCATTCGGCGGCGCGTTCAACCGCGCGCGTAAAAGTCTTCTCCCCGCTCTTGTGCATGGCATAAGCGACGGCCGCCGTATCGTCCAGGTCGGGATAATGGGAGTTTTTGAACTGGAAGGGCCAACCGCCGCCGCCGGCCATCGGCCGCGTGGCGCGCCAGTCTTGAGGCTCGTCCAGTAATTGTCGCTCGGCCAGCCAATGGAAAGCTTTTAGAACGGCGGCTTGGCGCGGCTCCCCATCGATCTGCTGGAGCGCGATCGCGGCCCACGCGGTATCCCACACGGGAGATACGCACGGCTGGCAGTATGCGCTTTGTTCGTCGATGACAAGGAGATCTTCGATCGCGCGTCGCTCTTGCAGGCGCACCGGATGGTTCGCCGGAAAGCCGAGCAGCTCCAAGGCTTCATAGGCATTGACCATGGCTGGGAAGATAGCGCCCAGGCCGCCGTCGCCGTTAAGCCGCTCCAAGATCCACGCTTCCGCTTTTTTTAGCGCCCGCCGGCGCAATCGTTGCGGCATCCAACGATAGAACCTCAGCCCCAGACGGTCGAGGATGAGAAGCGCGCGACCTAAAATCGAATGCGTTGAAAAATAGCGGGTCTCTTGCCACGGATCGGTGATAAAGAGTTCCCGGATCGAGACGGCCTTGGGATTTCGGGCGCGCGCCTTGAAGGTGTAGAGGACGAAGAGAGGCACCATCACGGTTCGCGACCAATAAGAAACCTTCAAGAGGTGAAAGGGAAACCAGCGGGGCAGCAACATGATCTCCACCGGTATAAACGGCACCGCGCGCCACGGAAGCTGAGCAAAAATCGCCAGCATGATCCGCGTGAAAACATTGGAGCGAGAGGCTCCGCCGAGTCTGAGAATGGTCTCCCGGCCTGCCTCATATGGCCAGAGCCCGGGAGACCATTCTCAGACTCGGCGGAGCCTCTCGCTCCAATGTTTTCACGCGGATCATGCTGGCGAT
>Ga0075425_100004075_pt1 | contig 15001 bp, 10 predicted proteins | sample SoiMethybrSBSTD4_FD_75300 | JGI IMG/M metagenome (GOLD analysis project Ga0075425, IMG submission 75300) | Bulk soil microbial communities from a Populus tree surrounding site in Tennessee, USA - Soil MetaG P. TD hybrid SBSTD4 | ecosystem: Environmental > Terrestrial > Soil > Tree plantation...
GAAGGCTCAAATCGGGATTTACCTGCACGCGACCAGCGCGATCGAGCGGTGCACGAAGCTCTTTGCCGAGCGGCGATGCTGCGACTCCTGCGGCCCACAAGATTATCGCCGCCGAGATGCGCTCCTCGCCGAGCCAGACGCCTGCCGGCTCAATACGCGTCACCAGGGCCGAAGCGCGTACCTCTACGCCAAGCTTTTCAAGCTGCCTAACAGCGCTTGCAGAGAGGTCGGGAGCATACGCAGGCAGAACACGCGGCCCTCCCTCGAGCAGAATGATTCGTGTCCGCCGTGGATCGATAGAGCGGAACTCATCGCGCAGAACTTGCCGCGCGATTTCGGCCAGAGTGCCTGCGAGTTCGACTCCGGTCGGTCCCGCACCCACGATGACGAAATTAAGATCGAGCGGCGGCCTCCCTGCTGCGGCGTGTCGCTCGGCCAGCTCGAAAGCCAGCAACACGCGACGTCGAATTTCGAGTGCATCTTCGATCGTCTTCAGGCCTGGCGCCCACGGCTCCCATTCGTCGTGACCGAAGTAAGAGTGCGTCGCTCCGGCAGCGACCACGAGGTAGTCATAAGAAATTTCCGCATCGGACAGTTTCACCGTCCGGCGTTCCAGGTCGAAGCCCAAGACTTCGCCCATAAGAACTTCGACGTTTTCGTAGCCACGAAGAATCCAGCGGATGGGAGCCGCAATCTCTCCGGGAGAAATGCCCGCCGTGGCTACTTGATAAAGAAGAGGCTGAAAAGTGTGGTGGTTCTTACGGTCAATGACCATGACTTGACCGGGCAGCTTTGCCAGCTTACGGGCTGCTGACAGCCCGCCGAATCCCGCGCCGATTACGACAACACGTGGCTGATCATTGCGCATATTCGCCTCCATTTGCGGCGGGCGACTGCCGCGCATCTGAACCTTATATAGATTCGCGCATGAGCAATAAGGCGGAAATTATTGTGGCCCTGCGAACTGGCGAACAGTCGCAATACCGCATTCGGGATTTACTGGAAGTCTTACTGGTTTTTGGGTTGATTCTTGGGGCGATCTGGACTCCTCTTGGACATTTAAATTCGCTGGCGTGGTCGGCTGCCGCTTGCGCGCTCGTATTTTCGACGAGCGGAAGGTGGAGCACCTCAGACATGGGACTGACGCGGCCCTAGTCAGAACAGTTTTCGTTGCGCCCTTTTTGAACCCTCGGCGCACTTTGCGGTTAGAAGCTCTTAACCGCAAAGATCGCAAAGAAAATCCGCAAAGGTCGCAAAGAAGACGTTACTTCGTATCTACTCCAAATCCCAAAATTACGTTTATCTCGACCGGTTGGCTTCCGCGATAGGCTGGGCTGAACTTCCAATCCGGCAGGGCCGCGACAATCTGTTTTTCAAAACCGTCGCCTGAGGATTGTAGGACGGTAACATTCTTCAGCGTACCGCTGCGATCCATAACGCACTTCAGAACCAGGCGGGCGCTGCCGATACCGGCTGGGACCTCGTTGCGGAGAGCTTGGGGCGCAATCAAATCTTCCGTGTATGGATGCGCGGCAGATCCCGGATCGGCGAACTGCAGCGACACCATGCCGGCAGCAGTTCTGAAATAAATGGTGTAAACGCGGTCGCCCTTCAACAGACCGTAGTAGTTCATCGCGCCGCCCGCCCGCGGGCTGGCCACGACTGTGATGCCATTGCTGTTCTTGTGAACGTCTGAGTGCCCCCCCGCTTTCGGCTCGGGGCCGCCGAAGCTCGGAAGAGTGACTGTGTTCGTGCCACCAGAGACCGAAACTCCGGGCACGCGGCCGTTGTAGCGATCACCGGCGCCACCGGGGCCGGCAAAGGTCGAGCTTCCAGTATGCGGCGAAGCGTCGGCGCCCTTGCCTGCTCCGGAAAAACTCGCGCCCGAGCTCGATCCAGCTGACGAACTGCCTGAAGCGCTGCCATGTGTAATGCCTGAACCGCCGCCCGAATTCCCTGCCCCTGCAGCATTCCCTGCGGGAGACATCGCCAGCATCGTGCGTTCAGGGTTTGCCGGCTGACCGGCTTTTTCGCCCGGCTTCGGCGAGACGATCACTCCGCCAGAGTTTGACTGCGTCTGCGATGTTTTCGGTGTCTCTTGCGGTGGCCCAACGGCTCCGGTTCCCGGCAACTGCATGGGTCCCTGCAATCGAGAATTCGTCTCGACAGGTGGAGGAGCTACGGCCGTGTTGCCCAGCGAAGCGGCGCTGCGCTGCTGCTTCATATTCTGTAGGTCGACTGGCGGCTGTGCAACGTTCTCGGTTTCGGTAAGCCGCGCCAAAGACCGGCTATATGCACTATTCAGTTCGACCGGAGGTGCCGCTACCTTCTGGTTCCCATTGAGCCCTGCAATCGATCGGCCGCGTACCGCATTGATGTCGACTGGTGGCGCAGTAACAGTCGAACTCTGGCCCAGCGTGTCTCTCCGCGCGCGTGCTGGGACGTTCAGGTCGGGGCGCGGCGCAACGACCGCTTCTGCGGGAAGCGTCAGCTGGGCGCGATGAGTTAAAGCTTGCGGCGGAGCGGAAACCGGCGGCGGCACGACAAGCGAGTTCGCAGCAAGATTTCGTCTCGACGAAAGTTGCGCTGAAAGCTCGACCGGGGGAACCGCGACCTGCTGTTGCAGCAACTCCTGCCGGCGTAGTTGATCGCGCAATTCGGGTGGAGGTGGCGCGACCGCCGTCGGCAATGTGACGGGTCTTCGCATGCTCGGCAAAGCCTCGGCGGGCGCGGGACCCACATCCGCTTTGAACGAGAGTAGGTTCTTGATGTCGGCATCCGATTTCGGCAGATTCAGCCGTGGAGCGTCCAGTACTTTTTCGCTTACGTGTTCGCCGCGCGCAACCCTGATGGTCTGAACTGCATGATGGGCGGAACTACCGCCCGACTTCCCTTCTTCTCCCTTCGGCGCGCCGCCCAAGTCTCGCGTGTGCGGAAGTTCGTCGGCGGAAAAGAAAATGATGTCGTGTGATCTGGGTTGCTCTTCAATGGGCGCGAGTGGCGAGTTTCCCATTGGATGCGCCACCGCGGTTGCGACCACCGCCACGATTTCAACCAGTGAAGCCGCTAAGATGCCGCGCCATGGGAATAGCCCCGCTTTCGCCTCTGCATCCAAGGCGGGCGGAGAGCGGCGCAAAGCGGGTCCGACGGATGAGACGAACTCTTGCCATGGAGAAGACCATTGGACCAGTAACTGCGGAACTTCGTTCAAACTCACCTTCTAGCTGCGGGCGCGAGGTTGTGATACAGGTCAATCAACGCCGGCCCGAGCGTAACGAAGATCAACGAGGGGAGGACAAACACAACCAGAGGAATAACCATTTTAACAGCGGTCTTGGAAGCCTGCTCCTCCGCGCGCTGACGGCGCTCGGTTCGGAGGGAGTCGGAATAGATGCGCAAGGCCTGCACGATGCTGGTGCCAAAGCGATCGGTTTGAATCAAGGACGCCACCAGCGAGCGAATGTCATCCACGCCAGTGCGAGTTGCCAGATTGCGCAAGGCTTCGGCACGCGGTTTGCCGGCGCGTATTTCAAGGTTGGCGAGATAGAACTCCTCGCTCAGCGCGGGGTGGGCATACTTCAGGTCTTCGCCGACACGCATCAGCGCCTGATCGAGCGGCAGGCCGGCTTCGACGCACACTACCGTGAGATCGAGAGCGTCCGGCAGAGCAATGGTGATCTCGCGTTGCCGTTGTGCCATGAGCCGCTTGAGAACGAAACGTGGAAGAAAGAACCCGAAGGCGAGTCCGCCCGCGAGCAGGTAGATATCGGAGCCCGCTACGGCCAAGGCCAGGACAACAAAAATTGCGGCGAGAGCGATACGAGCAGCAACATAAATGACGAGATGCCTCCGTTCGCGCCGTCCGGCTTGGATGAGCCAGGAGCGAGTCCGCGAAACTTCTGATCGGGACAGAGGCAGAGCCTTGCTCAAAGGATCGAGCAACTGTCCCAGGCGCTCTTTGAGCGGGGGCCTGTCAGGTGCGACCGGGCGCGCTACACCGAGTGACCGCAGGCGCGCAGCAAGCATTGACGACGGCGCGTAGGCCGCGGAGGCGAAAGCAAATACTGCGATCGCGACTGCGGCGAAGATGATGATGGGAACGAAAAACATTAATTTCAGACCTGAATTTGAATGATCCTTCGAATTACAAAATAACCAACTGTCTGCAAAGTAATACCTCCGGCAAGCAACACGTGCCCGATGGGATCGGCAAAGAGCGGCCGGATGAAGCTCGGGTTCATGATCAGCATTGTCACGATGATGGTCGGCGGCAGCCCCATCAGGAGCATCATCGTGAGCCGGCCTTGCGCAGTGTAGACTCGCACCTGGCGCAAAATCTTGAAGCGCTCGCGGATCATGTAGGACAGGTTGTCGAGAATCTCCGCCAGATTGCCGCCGGTCTCACGCTGCAACATGACCGCGGTGACGAAAAACTTTACATCCACGAGGGGCATACGTTCTGACAAATTCAACAGCGCGTCACGCACCGCCATTCCATATTTCTGCTCTTCATAGAGCTTGCGAAACTCGGTGGCGGCTGGATCGCTCAGTTCGTTGCAAACGATCTCGAGGGCCACAGTGAAAGCGTGCCCTGCGCGAACGGCGCGTGCCAGCGTGTCGATGGCTTCCGGGAACATTGCCTCGAATTTTTGGAAGCGGCGCGTCCTGCACCAGGTCACATAGGAATATGGGACGATCAACCCCAAGAACGCTCCCGTTGTTGTAAACAATATGGTCTCTTGCGGGGGTAGAGGTTGGGCCAGAATGTAACCGACGATCGCGATCGTGGCGCTGCTGACAAGGCAGAGAACCAGCAGATTGCCCGCTCGCATGGAAATACCGGCTTGTTCGAGAAGAACCTGAAGCTTGGATACTCGCTCGGAGCGGCGGAGCAGGGAGTCGAACGCCGGAATCCGGCTGAACATCTCATCGCGAAGTAGAGGCAGGGTCTCGCGTCCGGACTGCCCCTGTTCGGCGGCCAGGCGCTCGCGGATCAACCGAGCGCGGGCGCTGCGCTGGTCGAGGAGCGTGCCGATCACGAATGCGCCGCAGGCAACAGCGACGAAAACCAGGATCGGGATCAGGGCTTCGGTCATTCCTGCCTAAAGCTCCATCCGTGAATTGAACCATTCGGGTTTCAGCGGGTAGCCCCCGGTGGAAAGCCGGTCTGCAAAGCGCGAAATCGCGCCGGTGGCACGAAACACGCCGCGCACTCTTCCGTCGGGATCGATTCCGATGCGGTCGAAGGCGAAGATATCCTGCATCCAAATGCTGTCGCCTTCCATACCAGTAATCTCTGAAATCGACATGACCTTGCGCGAGCCGTCCGTCAGGCGCGCGATCTGAACCACGACGTGGATCGCCGAAGATATCTGCTGGCGAATGGCGCGCTCGGGAATATTCAAGTTCGCCATGGAAAACATGCTCTCGATGCGGGACATGGCATCGCGTGGAGAGTTGGCGTGAACGGTCGTAAGCGAGCCCTCGTGGCCGGTATTCATGGCCTGCAACATGTCGAAGGCCTCTTCGCCGCGCACCTCGCCGACGATGATGCGGTCTGGCCGCATACGCAAGCTGTTGATCACGAGTTGCCGCTGCCGCACTGCTCCTTTGCCTTCAATATTTGGTGGCCGCGTCTCCAGCCGTACAACGTGTTCCTGTTTGAGTTGTAATTCTGCAGCGTCTTCGATCGTAACCACGCGTTCTGAGTCCGGAATGTAACCGGAGAGCACGTTCAACAACGTCGTCTTTCCGGCGCCGGTGCCACCCGAAATGAGTAGGTTGATCCTACCTTTCACCATGCGAGATAGGACCTCGAGCATGGGCTCCGTGAGTGTTCGGTTATCAAGCATGTGCCGCGCTGTAACGGGATCGCGACCGAAGCGGCGAATGGAGAGCACCGGGCCATCCAGTGCGAGCGGCGGGATGATGGCATTGACGCGCGACCCGTCCGCCAGGCGCGCGTCAACCATCGGCGAACTCTCATCCACGCGCCTTCCAACCCGCGAGACGATGCGATCGATGATCTGCATGAGGTGCTGGTCGTCCTTGAAGCTCAGGCCAGTAACTTCAAGTTTCCCAGCGCGTTCCACGTACACCTTGTTGTACCGGTTTACCAGAATGTCAGAGATGGTGGGGTCTTTAAAAAGCGGTTCCAGCGGGCCAAGCCCGAAAATTTCATCCAGAATTTCGCGCGCGAGGCGCTCGCGCTCGGCGAAGCTGAGCGGTACAGCTTCGCTGTTGATGGTATTTCGGATAACCAGCAGGACTTCTTCCCTCGCCGCATTGCCGGGAGTGCGCCCCAGTTTCTCGAGGTCTAGGCGATCGAGAATCCTGCGGTGCAGGTCGGCCTTAACCTGCTGGTATTCCCGCCGTTCGAATGTTTGAACGTTCGCCATTGCGAGTTAACTATCCGATCTTAAACAATGACCACGCCGGGCGCTTGATTGCAGTTTCAGTCTCAGTCAACTTCTCAGCCAATCCCGTGAACGCACGAGCAAGATCAGAGCGGTTCTGTTGCATCAAAGGGACCCCGCGATCGATGGCGCCAGAAGCTGCCGGGTAGTGGTTTGGAACTCTCCAAAGTAGCTTGAGACCGGACGCCGCCTCGACTTCTGATTCCTGAAAACCGGGAATCTTACGAAAACGATTCAGGACCAGACGCAAACGGTCCCGGCCACTGTTTTCACCCAGGAACTGCTGAATGCGAGCAGCACTCCAAAGCGCGGCGACGTCGGTGCCCGCTACGACCATTACGGTTTCCGAAAGATCGCAAACCAGCCGGGTGACTGCGTCCATTCGTGAGGAGAGATCCACGACCACAAATTGGAAATAGGACGAGAGCAAATCGAACAGGCGCGCGAATTCGGCCGGCGCAGGTTGGGCTTCCGACGGGGTTGGCGCACCTGCAAGTAATTGCAATCCATCCGCATGCCGGGTGGTGAAGCTCTCGAGTAATGAGCTATCAAGCCGATGCAGGTTACGAATCGCGTCATACGTAGTGAATGACGGACGCAGGTTTAAGTGAAGAGCCGCATGACCTAAAGGAGCAAGGTCCACGAGGGCGGTCTGACTGTGAGCGGATTGCAAAGCCAGCGCCAGGTTCACGGCGATGGTCGTCGCGCCGCAGCCTCCTTTTGCGTTGACTATGGAAAACACTTTTCCACGTACTGTGCTGCTGCGCTGGGCAGTCTTTTGGCTTGCAGTTAGCCTAACGAACGCTTCCAAAAGTGTATTTGTTGTGAGCGGCCGTTCCAGGAATTCACGAGCGCCCGAGCGCATGGCCGTGACAATAATTTGCGGCTGGGTAAGACTGCCAATGGCAAACACCGCCGTGCGCGGCAAATCCTGGTGCAGAACTTCAATTGCCCGTAGGGCGGATTGCGGGTCACTCAGTGGAATATCGAGGACAACCACATCCGGATGTTCGTCCTGCAAACGACGAACGATCGGATCAGTCGAAGTCAGGGGCAAAGCGGAGAAACTCAGTACCGCATGCGCTACACGCGTTCCTTCGACCAGGATCTGCAAAATGTTTCGTTGTTCGCTGTCCCGCGCCACTACTGCAACTGCTAACTCCGGCATGACTGCTCCTCACTTCTACTGACGGCCAAAAACTTTTCACCACACAGACAGAGGGACACAGAAAAAACCTTTAATGAAGTCAATACAAATCGCAGATGACTCGATTTTCCCGGTGCCTCTGTGTCTCGGTGATGAAAATTGTTGTGAACAAATGAACTCCTATTTCCCCCCACCCGGCGAAGGCTTCCCGTCAAACTTGTCTTTATCGAGGAACGGTTGTGCGGCCTTCGGCGTCGCTGGCGGTTGCGAAGTTGGCGAAACCCGGTGCACGGTACAAAGCACCATTAACTCCGCATTGCTCTTCTGCATATTCTTGCTCTTAAAAAAATTGCCAAGGATGGGGATGTCGCCCAAGCCCGGCATCTTGCTGGTGATGTTAGTGACACGGTTGTCCATGAGCCCGGCAATAACGAAACTCTGCCCATCCTGAAGTTCGAATTCGGTTTGCGCCTTCCTTGTACTCAGCGCCGGAACCGTGAAACCGGAGATGGTAAGTGCATTCGTGAAATCGAGCTGGCTGACTTCAGGCACCACCTGAAGATGGATGTTGTTGTTCGGCATGATGAGGGGAGTGAATTTCAGCTTCACCCCAAACTCTCGGAACTGAATTGTCACCGCGGTGAAGCCCTGCCCGGGCTGAACGATGGGGAAAGGAAACTCGCCGCCGGCAAGAAAACTCGCTTCCCTGCCATTGACGGCGATCAAGTTCGGCTCCGCGAGAATCTGCAAAAGGTTCTTCTGCTGCAGGGCCTTTATTACGGCGCCGATTGGAACATCGGTGCGCGTAATAAACAAGTTGAGATAATCCGTGATATTAGCGGTAGGAGCGGTGGGAGTGACGGTGGTGACGTTGACGCCGGTATTTGTGACCGATTGCGTTATTGTGGGCGCCGGACGCGTAACCGTGACCTGGCCGAACTGTCCCGTTTGAAACGACCCGATTGTGTTCCCTTGCCCGAGGTCGAACAAATTGACTCCCAGTTGCGTCACCGCCGTCCGGTCTACTTCGGCGAATTTGACCTCGAGCAAGACTTCTTCCGCGCCTACAGGTCCGAAGGTCAGGACGTTGATCACATTCTTTGAGTAGGCGCTGGCCACTTGCCCCGCGTGCTTGGCGACGTCTTCGCTGGTCACGTGTCCCGAGAGCACGATGGCCGATCGCGAAGCCGAAATGTCAATTTGCTCGTTGGGAAAGATTCGCTTGATTTCTTCCTGCGCCGCCGTCATATCCACATCGACGCGCAGATCGAAACTGCGCGCACGCTCGTTTTCATCCCAGATCAGCAATGAAACTTCGCCCGGCGAACGGCCATGTACCAGCACCTGAGTTGGCGTGATGACCTGCGGATCGGCGATTTCCGGGTCGGTGACGGAAACCCGCTTCAGGCGGTCGGTGGTGTTGATCAAGAGCGATTTCCCCACCATGACCCGAAGGGGAGCTGGGCCTTCTTGAGTCGTTTGTGGAGTTCCGGTTTCCTGGGCTCCGCACAGCAAAGAAATCAGCAGCAGGATAGGAAGCTGAAGAGGAGTGTTAAGAATTGGGATCTGTTTTTGCATCGTCCAGCGTGTCTTCTCAATCTTGCAATTTGGTTACGTCACGTTTGTCGCCCTTAATCACTTCAACCGGATACGCGGTCGGGACTGGCGCCTGAGCAACGGGCGCAGGCGCCGGCTTTGGCTTCGTGCGTACGGGAGGGCGCACCACCGTTCCATTCTGATAGAGCGAGTGCATTCCGATCGACGCCACCTCGGCCTGATTGGTATCGAGCGGATTTCGTAGAGCAAGTTGAATATGTCCCTGGTTCATGGCCAGGGCGAGCTTCGCCGCATCATCAGGGGAAACGGCCAAGGTAATAACCGGCGAATTTTGGGAGTCGTTACCAAGAATGCTTCGATCCAGCTTCTGGCCATTCGCCAGCACTGCGACGTTTCTTAACACCGTAATCGTTTGTGGCTCGCTGGATCCAGTGGCAGTTCCAGTCATAAGCACGTCGACGCGGCTGCCCGGTTGCACAAATCCCGAAACTGAGCTGAAGTCATTGACGCGGACAGAAACCGCACGCATTCCCGGAGGAATCATGGAGGGCAGGCCAGCGCCGGCATTTTCAGGCGCAAGTTTGCTGGTCAGAATGAAATCGCCGGCTGCGATCGGTTGAATCACGCCACGTCCGATGGTCCGCTCGATATGACGGAACCCTTCCGGAGGGATGGCTTCCGCCGGGAGATGCACAATGCGAACATCTTTGTCTTGGATTCTCGCGCCCACCAGAATGTTGTTGGTGGCAACGACAACATCTTGAACGCCGCCCTGTGCAGCCCCGGCGTGCGCCTGCAGCATGCGGTAAGCCAAGGCGCTCGCGAAAGCGCCCAGGGCGAGTGCCAGTATTCCGATGAATACGAGCCGGGTACGGTTCATTCGCTACTCCACAGATTTTAAGGGCTCGTGCCCACTTGCGACCCTTCGCGCCTGGCAGGGCCCTTCTTGTCCGGCCACTGCTTTTCGCTCGCTCAGGTCTGGCAAATTCGACGAGGGAGACGGGTACGCTGAAGCCTGACCATGATACCGCGACCGGATGCCCTTGCGCGATCTTTTAATGGCGGGCAAAGCGCGCCCCGCCTTAAGGTCAGCCAACTTGGGGAGCAACTGCGTTTCTGATAAGGTTTCAGCCCTCCGGCATGGATAGTGGATCCAATGCGCAAAAACTTGCAGTCATCGTCGCTGCATTGCTTTGCGCCATGTCAGGGCTGTACGTCGATCGCGTTCTAATACCCCACCAGAAGGCAGAGTCGGTTGCGCGCGGCATTCCGCGCGGCAACTTGTCGGACCTTTATCCGCGGTGGCTTGGCTCGCGGGAGTTGTTGCTGCGCCATCGGGATCCATATGCGGCGGATGTTACCCGCGAAATCCAGGCTGGATATTATGGACGGCCACTTGACCCGGCCTTGAAGAATGATCCTACCGATCAGCAGGCGTTTGCGTACCCGGTGTATGTGGCTTTTCTGCTTTCTCCGACCGTCGGAATGTCATTCGATCAAGCGCAAACGTTATTCAGGTGGATATTGGCTTTTTTGACCGTGGCGAGCGTGCCTTTGTGGCTTCGAGTAATCGGTTGGCGATTGTCATTTGTCGTAACAGTTGCCATTGCTCTGTTCGTCCTCAGCACATTTCCCGTGGTACAGGGGATCAAGCTGCAGCAATTGTCTTTGCTGGTCACGCCGCTCGTCGCAGCCTGTTTGCTGTTCCTCGTACAAGGTCGGCCTGTTGCCGCGGGCGTGCTTCTTGCCCTGGCAACAATCAAGCCACAAATCACCGGTCCAATTGCCGGCTGGCTGCTGCTTTGGAGTGCGTCAGACTTCAAGCGTCGCTGGAAGTTCGCGGCCGCTTTTCTTGTAAGCCTGATCGTTCTGGTCGCGGCTGGCGAGCTTCTGCTTCCTGGGTGGATTGGAGAATTCGTTCTCGCAATGCGGGCATACCTGGCATATAACCCGAGCAGGACACTGCTGGATGGTTTGCTCGGCCACTTGCCTGCCCTGATAGTGGAATCCGCTCTGGTTGTGCTTACGATTGCCACGTGCTGGCGCGCGCGCCAAGCCTCGGCAGGTTCTGAAGAATTCTCCTGGACCACCGCACTGGTGCTCGCCGTCAATGTACTGGTGATTCCTTCTATCGCGCCGTACAACCAATTGCTGCTGCTGGCAGGCGCGTTTTTGGTGCTTCGCAGTTGGAATCGATCGCTAAAAGCGCACAGTGCCGTGCGCATCGTGCGGGGAACAGCGGGCGTGTTCATGATCTGGTATTGGGTTTCTGTTAGCGCGCTAACGATGGCCTCGTTTTTCACAGGGGCCGAGCAACGCTATTGGATGGTGCCGCTCTGGACGAGTATCTTAATGCCCGTCCTGCTGACCATATGCCTAGCCCTGCTGATTTATTTCCCGCCACGTCCTGGCTCGTCTGTAGCAGTCCTTAACTGAACACTGGCCACTGATCGCTGGAAGCTGCTATTCTGCGCTCACTTGTTGCTCTTCAGGACCGATTGTGCTGGTTGAACTGCGCCTTGAAAATTACGCCGTCATCGACAATCTGGCAGTTGAGTTCGCTCCTGGGTTAAACCTTCTTACCGGCGAAACCGGCGCCGGCAAATCCATCCTCATTGACGCGCTGGCTCTGCTCATGGGAGAGAAAGCTTCTCCTGATCTGGTCCGGTTTGGCGCCGACCGTGCCGTGCTCGCGGCCGTGTTTGAGGTCGAACCGGAGTCAGAGAAGCTCGTCTCGCAGATTCTGGAAAGCAACGGCATTGATGCGGACGAGTCGGGTTTGATTCTGCGGCGTGAAATTGCCGCCAAGGGCCGTGTGTTCGTGAATAATCAGCCCGCAACGGTTGCCGTTCTGAAGCAGCTGGCTCCGCATCTGGCCAGCATTCACGCGCAGAACGAATCGCTGCTTTCCTTTGATGGGGTAGTGCGGCTCGAACTGCTCGACAAGTTTACTGGCACGCAACTACATCCTGTAGCCGAAGCATTCGAACAATGGAAAGGCATTCAGAACCGGATCGCCGAACTCGAGCAGGGCGAACAGGACCGGCTAAAGCTGGTTGACCTGTGGACGTTTCAGAAACGTGAGATCGAGGAGGCGAAACTCCAGCCGGGGGAAGACGAGCGGCTGGAAGCTGAGAAACGCGTGCTCGCCAACGCCGAGAAAATCTACAGCTCGGCGATGCAGGCCTTCGACCTTCTTTATGAGGGAACGTCTTCGACTTCGTCGTCGCTGCGTTCCGCACAGAAACATTTGGAAGAGCTGGTGAGATATGAACCAAAATTCCAGGAAGCCCTCTCTTCCCTTGATAATGCCCGCATCAGCGTTGAAGACGTCGGCGCAACCCTGCGCGATTATGCTGGCGGAATCGAAGCTTCGCCCGAGCACCTTGCAAAAGTCGAAGATCGTTTGGCGCTGTTGGACCGGCTGAAGCGCAAATACGGCCCGACTCTGGATGATGTCACCAAACTCGGCAACGAGGTCGCGCGCAAACTTTCGGACATTGACAACAAAGACGAGATCATCCGGCAGCTGCGGATTGATCTTGGTGTGGCAGCAGAGAAGTATCTGGAGTGCGCACGTGCGGTTTCCAAGAAGCGATACGAGTCTGCGAAGAAGCTGGAAAAGCTGGTTGAAGCTGACATCAATGAACTGGCCATGAAATCGCAATTTCGCATCGAACTTAGCGGCACGGACGAGGCGAACAGCTGGAGCGCGTCCGGGTTCGATCAAACTGAGTTTATGATTTCAACGAATCCAGGCGAACCGAAGCATCCACTAGAGCAGATTGCATCTGGCGGAGAGCTCTCTCGAGTCATGCTGGCGCTAAAAGCGAGCGTGGAGGCAGGGAACTCGCGACGAAAGTCCAGCGGTGCGCAGCGTACATTGATCTTCGACGAAATTGATACGGGCATTGGGGGACGTGCGGCCGAAGCAGTCGGCAAGAAACTGAAAGCGCTCGCGCGCGCCAACCAGGTGCTTTGCGTGACGCATCTGCCGCAGATCGCGACCTTCGCCGATCATCACTACTTGATTGAAAAGGAGTCGGCCGCCGGACGCACGCGTACGACCATTCGCCCGATCACGGGCGATGAGCAAAAGGTTGAGATTGCCCGCATGCTGAGCGGCGCGAAGGTCACCGAAACGTCGCTGATTCACGCGGAACAGATGCTGAAGGCGAACGCGTAAACAAGCTCCTGGCTCTTAGCCAGTAGCCTTTAGCTTGAAATCTCCGCGCTTAGGCTTAAGCACCAAAAGCTAGAAGCTTAGAGTTTCCAACTTGTCGCCCGATCAACTCGTCGAAGTCGGCGGTCGCCAGCTGAAGCTGACGAATCTCGAGAAGGTCCTCTATCCCGCAACCGGATTCACCAAGGGACAAGTCATTGACTATTACGCGCGCATTGCGCCGGTGATGGTGCCTCATCTGAAAAACAAACCGTTGACTTTAAAACGTTATCCGAATGGCGTAAACGAGCCGCCATTTTTCGAGAAGAATGCAACCAAGCATCGGCCTGACTGGATCCAGACCGTACCCATCTGGAGCCACGGCAATCAGCGGAATGTGAACTACATCTTGGCTAACGATCTTGCCACGCTGGTTTGGGTCGCGAACTTGGCGGCGATCGAACTGCACCCGTCGCTTTCGCTGGCCGAAGATATCATGCGTCCGCGCTCAATCGTGTTCGACCTCGATCCCGGGCCGCCGGCCAACATCGTTCAGTGCTGCCAGGTAGCGACATGGCTGCGGACAATCTTTGATCATTTCAAGTTGCAGAGCTTTCCGAAAACATCCGGCTCGAAGGGCATGCAGATTTATGTCCCGCTGAACACGAAGATCAGTTACGACGAAACCAAACCCTTCGCGAACGCGCTGGCTCGGCTTCTCGAAAGTGAGCATGCCGAGCTTGTGGTTTCGGATATGAAGAAGGCAATCCGTACGAACAAGATTTTCGTAGACTGGAGCCAGAACGACGAGCACAAAACAACCATCAGCGTGTATTCCCTTCGCGCGCGCGAACGGCAAACGGTGTCAACACCGATTACGTGGGACGAAGTGGAGAGGACACTAAAGAAGAAGGATCCGAGACTATTAGTGTTCGAGTCCCATCAGACCTTAGAGCGCGTCGAGAAGCTTGGGGATTTATTCGCGCCGCTGCTCACGCTGAAGCAGAAACTGCCCGAGCTGGCGGCATTGGGCACAGCGCAACCTGAGCCAATTTCGGGAATCGCCGCACAAGCGGATGCGAAATCTACATCAAAAAAACCGACCCCCAAAGCGCCCTCGGCGAAGCCACAACCCGGCAAACGCCCCGCCCGATCCCGCTAAACCTGCAAGTGATTTCCCTTCGCGAGCTTTGCGAATTCTTAGCGAGCTTTGCGGTTAAAGGTTTTTAGCTCTCTGCGCGCTTGCTTCAAAGCTCGAAAGCAGACAGAATATTTCGGGTTCCCGTCATCATGAAACCTGGGTTGCGGATTCTTCTCTGGCCTTTCATCGCCCTACTCGGCGCGCTGGCCCTCGGCACAATTGCTCTGCATCGCGGCGAGCAGATCAATGCGCTTTGGTTGGTTGCGGCTGCAGTGTGCAGTTACGCGATCGGCTACCGTTTCTATAGCAAATTCATTGCAGTCAGAGTGTTGGCGCTCGATCGGCAGCGGGCCACTCCCGCCGAGCGCCTGGAAAATGGCCGCGACTTTGTCCCGACGAACAAGTGGGTTGTTTTCGGACATCACTTCGCAGCCATCGCCGGGCCCGGGCCGCTGGTCGGGCCGGTGCTCGCGGCTCAATTCGGATACCTTCCTGGAACATTGTGGATTCTGGTTGGAGCGGTCTTCGGCGGGTGCGTGCAGGACTTCGTGATTCTGCTCTTCTCGGTCCGCCGCGAT